>ENA-ORXR01000039-ORXR01000039.1-marine-metagenome-genome-assembly--contig:-NODE-39-length-183091-cov-5.779099_pt1 | contig 183091 bp, 160 predicted proteins | sample MGYA00237866_ERZ511479 | MGnify/ENA metagenome assembly ERZ511479 | reverse complement strand
GTTTCAAGAAACGGACATCACAGGCGTTACGCTCCCGGTGACCAAGCACAACTATGTGGTTTCAGACCCTTCCGAAATTGCGCAAACGATTCGTGAGGCCTTTTACATTGCGCGTTCGGGCCGGCCGGGGCCTGTGGTGGTCGACATCACCAAAGACGCGCAGCAAAAGACCTGCGTGTTTCGCTATGACGATAGCCCCATTGTGCTTCCGGGGTATCGACAACGCAGCTTATTACCGATTGGTTGATAACGATAAAGCTCACTACTACGACACCACGGGTACGGGTAACTCGCTATTAATGCGCCACTCCCATGTACTGCAGTTAATCATGGATTCATTGCGCTATTGGGTACTCGAGATGCACGTTGATGGCTTTCGCTTTGATCTCGCCTCAACACTTGCCAGGCAATTTCACGAAGTTGACAAACTATCTGCCTTCTTCCATTTAATGCAACAAGATCCGGTTGTCAGTCAGGTCAAGCTTATTGCCGAACCCTGGGATATCGGCGACGGTGGCTACCAAGTGGGAGGATTCCCGCCATTGTGGACAGAGTGGAATGGTAAATACCGGGATACGGTACGTGATTACTGGCGTGGTGAACCCGCTACCTTGGCCGAATTTGCCAGTCGTCTCGTTGGCTCTTCGGATTTGTACGAGCACAGTGGTCGAAAACCCCTAGCCTCGATCAATTTTATAACCGCACATGATGGTTTCACATTGGCGGATCTCGTATCCTATAACAAAAAGCACAACGAGAAAAATCTGGAAGGCGGCAGAGATGGTGAGCACCACAATCGTTCCTGGAACTGCGGTGTTGAAGGGCCGACCGACGACACACGTATTCTAAAGATACGTCGGCAACAGCAACGGAACCTGTTAGCCACTCTGCTGCTCTCACAAGGCGTTCCCATGATAAGTCACGGGGACGAGTTTGGTCGAACGCAGCTTGGCAACAACAACACCTACTGCCAGGATAACGAGCTGGCCTGGATGGACTGGGCGCAAGAGCGCCCGTCTCAAGAGTTACTCTCATTCGTACGCAAATTGATTGCATTGCGACACAGCCATCCTGTTCTGCGACGCCGTCGTTTTTTCTCAGGAGACGCCAGTCACGGGGGTGAATCGGACTTGGGGGACATTGCCTGGTACAACATCGACGGTAAGAGAATGCAGTCGAAGAATTGGCAAAGTGGCCATGCGCGTTCGTTCACGGTATTTCTTAACGGCGATGCAATTGAAGAGCCGGACGTGCTGGGTCAGCCCGTAATCGACGATAGTTTTCTGATGATATTCAATGCGTGGCATAAGAACTTACAGGCAACTGTTCCATTGGAGCTGGAAGGACAATGGGTGTGTGAGCTAAATACAGCGATTGACTCTTCGCTCGACGGCAGCTCATCTAGCGATCGCAACTCTGATACGTTTATTCAAGCTGGCACGTTGTTGGTGGAGGGGCGCTCACTGCTTGTGTTGCGTCGAGAGAGCAAGCACACGACACCTCTGGTCGTAATGTAGTAAACGGCTTCGGCTGAAGATTAGCAGCCTCATCGAAGGGAGGAACATGGTGCCATCGGGGGTACCGACCAGATTGGTATTGGATAGGCCGGCACTGTTACCAACCGCCTGCTTTGAATACCATTGTGAGAATGATTGCCAGCATGGGTGGATTCATCGGTCGAAAGGGTCATGGTGAGCCTTAAGCTCAGACAATTTGGATCGGACTTCAACAAACTCGTGATTTTGTCATGGCTCTGGAAGCAAACAAATTCATTTGTGCTCCGAAATTTATGTGTAACGATGTGGTCCTGAACGACGGGGTATCCTTGGAGACAGAGTAGTGAACTAAATTGAGATGATTTACCGATGCCAGCATTTAAACTAGAAACGCCTCGACTCTGTCTACGACCCCTATCACTGGAGGATTCATCGTCCATTCAACGATACTTTGATAACTGGAATATTATCAAATATATTGGTGCAGATATTCCTTGGCCTTATCCCGCTGATGGTGCGGTAAGTTTTCTCAAGGAAGCTCTTGAAAAAGTTACTTCATCCGAAACCTATCTATGGGGTTTAGTGATAAAAAATTTAAGTAGTGAAGTTGTCGGCGTTATTGAATATCGTCTGGAAGAGGGTGAAGAAGATAATCGTGGGTTTTGGCTTGGCGAGCCATTCTGGGGGCAAGGGTTGATGACTGAAGCGGTTGTTGCAACACAGGATTATATATTTCATGACCTCGAGAAAAATCGTTTAATTGTGAGGAATGCTGAGTCAAATGAAGGGTCTAGAGTCATAAAAAAGCGATGCGGAGCAGAAAAGATCAATCGTTTTCATAGTGAATATTTGTCTGGTGATACGTGGGAAGAGGTCTGGGAAATCACACGCGAAAGATGGCTTTCTATATGTGGCCAAGAAGCTTTTGATAAGTATCGTTAGTGGGTATTAAGAATTAATCCAGCGCGGTGCTCGTATCTGCTTTGCTGGAAACGCCTCGCACCATTCCGAGATCTTAACCCTTATCAATCGCTACAAAGGTTTTTAGCTCTTCTATTTTTCGACGCCAATCTGTCTCTACGTATTTCTTTGCATCATGAAGTGCTGTCGAAGGCTTTTAGGGCGAATTTCAATGCCGCTAATTTGAGGAGATTAAGTCGCTACCATTCATGGGTATTCAGGCGTTGGATCTGCATGAGAGTCATCATAACCTAACGGCAGCTTTTGCCGGAAACTGCTTATTCCAGCTATTCAACCTACCGCAAATCCGCTTGATTTTCTGCCTGTCTCGCTGACCGAGGCGATGGTTTCCAATCGGTAGATTGTGCCCAATTCGGGCGAAGACAGCTTAGCTTTTATGCCCGACGCAGGCGATGTAATTTCGAATCGCTTACATTGAACCCCATACCTGTATAGAACCCGCTAATGTTATCAGGACAATACAATTCGATACTTTTTGCGGACGCAAGCATCGGGTGATTAACCGTTTGCTGAACTAGTTTTCTTCCCAATCCTTTATAACGATAATCGGGGCGAATTATCATATCAAATAGCATTGCCTTGAAAATTCCATCTGTCAGCACACGTACAAATGCACTGATGGAGCCATCAGGTTCAACATACGCTAGTGAAAGAGTCGATCCAGCGACTACTGCTCTAACTTCCGCTAATGTTCGATCAGAAAACCACCATTCACTTTCATTAGCCAGTGCACTTCGACTAACTGGGACTCATCAAGCTGGTCAATCCAAAGCGTTGGTGAAGCTTCTACTCAAGACATACAGCCCAAGTGACAGCGATGGTCCGATACCGAAAGCGAACAGCAAGGTGCCTATTCCCACAGTTCCACCGAGCAGCCAGCCTATCAGAACAACAGATAATTCCAGCCCGCCGCGTACCTGAGCAATCGGTAGCGATGTTATTTCCTGTAATCCCGTCATCAGTCCATCGCGCGGGCCGGGGCCAAGATTGGCAATTAGGTAGATGGCGCCACCTGCTCCTGTGACCAATACTCCGACTGAGGCGTACAATATAGAGACAAGGACACTATCGGTGCGTGGCAGGTAAGGCAGAACATAGTGCAATACCAATGCAATGATAATGGTATTGAATACGGTACCCAGGCCGGGAGTCCGCTTTAATGGTATCCATAAAAGCAGAACACAGACACTGATGACAAACGTCGCCCATCCAAGACTCCAGCCTGTCTGGCGAGTTACGCCCTGTGCGAATACCGTCCACGGACTGACACCAACCCCTGCAGCAACCAGCAAAGCTTCGCCCAGACCAAACAGGAAGAGACCCAGAATCAACATGAAAAATGATACTAGCGGGGGCCGTAGTGTCAGTGATTTGCTTGAGCTCCAGAACAGCGTGGGAACGCGTTTAACAGCAAGAAACTTAATGCTCATGAGAGTTGGTGGTCACTGTAGGTGCGTTAACGAGTAAGGTTGTTCATGCTTGCCGATCATATGTTGAAATTGACAGTCAATGTGCAAGTAAACTTTTGCCTGGCTTTTACCAACAGTGTCGGTGGCGAGACCGGTAGGCTGCCCGGATTCAACAACAGTGATAGGCGGAGAGCTTCCGGATACTGAGTTTACGGGTACTACGAGTGGAACATTCTGGTCTGATGAGTAGGATTCGGGCGTCATCATTGCGCTCGATGCTGACGACAGGAGGCGTATTGTATGGCAACTGTAGAATTTGCAGCTCAAGTTCAAGAGCAGCCCAGGATCAGCCCGAGTTCGGCCAAGGGTGTCGGCCAAGGGTCGGCCTTGGAAAGACCCATAAAGGCCAAGCTAGCCAATCAGATGTTATTTCTACCACTGTACTTGCCTATGTCGGCACAGGAATCGAATACTGGTAAGCCTCTACGAACACCAGAAGGTGCTGTGCGTCCAGTACGTACCTGAAAATCACTGTCAGGAATATACACAATGAGTTCACGGTTCTTTGCCCCTGTCGATGCAAACAAAACCTTTGGTTGAAGCTTTTTTCGACGAGATCAGTAACACCATAAGCTATGTGGTCAAGGATCTCGATACTAGTGCCTGTGTCATTGTGGACTCGGTAATGGACTTCGATTTCTCCTCTGGACGGATAAGCTATACGCACGCAGATAAGATCATTGCCTAAGTAAAGCAACACGATCTATGTGTCGAATGGCTGATTGAAACCCACGTGCACGCGGATCATCTGTCAGCCGCGCCCTATATACAGGAGCAACTGGGCGGAAAAATTGGCATCGGACATAAGATCACGGTTGTGCAGGATACGTTCGGCAAGATTTTCAATGAGGGGACCCAGTTCGAACGAGACGGTAGTCAGTTTGATGCCTTGTTTCACAATGGTGATACATACCAGGTAGGAAAGATGGTGGTATGTCTTATTGATACGCCAGGGCACACACCAGCATGCATGACGCATATGATGGGAAATGCTGCATTTGTTGGCGATACATTGTTCATGCCTGATAGTGGTTCAGCGCGTGCAGATTTCCTGGAGGTGATGCAGGCATTCTTTATGATTCCATACAAAAACTACTCTCTTTACCTGAAGATATGACGCTGTATATGTGTCACGATTATGGTCCGGATGGACGAGACATCCAGTGGCAAACTACCGTGGGAAACGAGAAACAGCACAACATACATGTTGGTGCAGGGCGCACACGTGAAGAATTCATAAAGTTCAGAACTGAACGTGATGCGCAGCTGGCTGTGCCAAAGCTTATTATTCCATCCTTGCAGATTAATATGTGTGCAGGTGTGCTGCCGCGTGATGAGCAAGGAAATCTGTCAATACGATATCCGTTGAATTCGCTTTAGCAATTCAGAGTAAACCTTGTCATAATCATCGCTGGTACACAAAAGCGGATGACGCCTGATCTATGTCGGCGAATAGGAAAAATGCCCTGACAGGCACCCTCGTTGCAGATGCAGCAGCGATGGGTTTGCATTGGCTATACGATCAAGAGCAGATTGCTGCCATCAATGCTACAGGCAGTGTGTTGTTCAGGCAGCCAGATGCTAATGCATTCGCTGATCGTAAAGCATTTTTCGCGCACGCTGGTCGTCATGCTGGCCAGTTGTCTCACTATGGTGAATCTGCAAGGCTTTTATCTGAGGTATGCGCGAGTGGTGACTACGACAGTGGCGCACATCGTGATGCATTTTTTGCAAGCTTCGGCCCCTGCGGCTCATTTCGAGGATACGCTGATCGACCCACCAAAGCACTCGTTGCCCGAATAATCAATGATGGCGATGATGTGCAGGATCCAACGGGCAGTGATGATGATCAGCTGCCAGCCCTGGCACCAGTGGCCGGCATGTTCGCCAATGGTTTTTCACGGGATTTGACCGCCGCCGCTGTTAGTGTCATCTCCACACATAAGGATGTTCTGGATAGTGCCGAATTGCTTTTGGCTTGCCTGAACGACATCGCTGACGGAAAATCGCTGAAATCGGCTTTGAAGGACACCGCGCAGTCAGCATCGACACCCATCAATTCATTGGTGCAGGAAGCTCTGGCGTTGGATCCTTATCAGCCTCTGGAGGCTGCCAGGCATTTCGGTATGGCCTGTCAAGTGAAACAAGGTATGCCTGTGGTATGGCATATACTCAATCACGCTGATAGTTTTGAGATGGCGGTGCACGATAATATTTCTTGCGGCGGCGACAGCTGTGGTCGGGCGATGGCTCTGGGCGCCATAGCTGGCCTGGCTTTTGATATTCCATCGGCGTTGACGGACAGAATGGTCATATAATTAATCTGCGCTTGAAACGAAAAAATTCTTATTCAAAAGGTGCAATGCGATTGTCAGCCAGCGTACGCATTCTTTTCAACCCTTAAAAAGAACGGAGCAAATTATATGAGCATGAGATTTCTTCACAGCATGATTCGCGTTCAGGATCTGGATGCAGCGTTGGATTTCTTCTGTCAGAAACTGGGTATGGTTGAAACGCGTCGTAAGGAGTTCGAGCAGGGGCGTTTCACACTGGTTTTTCTGGCGGCAAAGAAAGATCTGGAGAGCGCCAAGAGTGAAAACGCGCCGGAGGTGGAGCTGACCTACAACTGGGACACCAAAGCCTATGACAACGGCGAAAATTTTGGTCATCTGGCGTTCAAGGTAGATAACATCCACGACACTTGTCAGTCATTGATGGATGCCGGTGTCACCATCTTGCGCCCACCGCGTGAAGGGCGTATGGCATTCGTCAAGTCACCCGATGGTATTTCCATTGAGTTGCTTCAGGAGGGAGATGCCCTTGAGCCCTGCGAGCCGTGGTTATCCATGGAAAATACCGGTAGCTGGTAGCTCAGCCAAAGCGGCGGACGCAAAAGAGTGCATCAGCCATGAAGCCTGTATGGGCGGTTGGTCTGATGACAGGCACCGCCCTCGATGGAAACATCGATGTCGCGTTGCTGAAGAGCGACGGGCAAAGCGTAACGCAGTTTGGGCACTATAAGCTGGTACCCTACAAAGCCGCCACGCTTGAGATGCTTAGACAATGTCAGGAGCAAGCACAACTCTGGCAATTCGATGGACCTGAACCCGATGTGTTTTTAACGACTGAAAAGCAAATAACTATCGAGCAATCACAAGCGGTTAATTCACTGCTTGCAGAGGCCGGGCTTTCTCGAACTGACATTGGCGTCATCGGATTTCACGGGCAGACGGTTTTGCACAGGCCGCCGCTAGGTGATGCTCTGGGCATGACCCGGCAGTTAGGCGATGGCGCATTAATGGCAGAAATACTGGACATTGATGTTGTTCATGATTTTCGTAGCGCCGATATGCGGGCAGGTGGCCAGGGTGCACCATTAGCGGCGGTTTATCATAGAGCCCTGCTTCAACGCTTGTGTGCGCGAGGCGATACGGCCATTCTTAATCTGGGTGGTGTGGGAAATTTGAGCTGGTGGGATGGTGAAGATACACTGATAGCTTTCGATACCGGGCCTGCCAATGCGCCGATAAACGACTTCGTTAGTGACCTGGGATACGGTGAGTACGATGTTGATGGCCGCATAGCCGCCGAAGGGCGTGTAGATGAGGCAAGGCTTACTCGCCTACTATCACATCCTTATCTGACAGCAGATTTTCCAAAGTCGCTAGACCGATTGGATTTCTCCAGAAAAATGGCGGAGGGATGTAGCGTGGCTGATGGGGCTGCATTGTTGACAGCGTTCAGTGCGGCGGCGGTGAGTCTCGCCCTTGATATGTTACCTCAACGACCACAAAGACTCATCGTGTGTGGCGGCGGGCGACATAACAGCAGTTTGATGCAAGCCCTGAACAAAAGATGCGGTGTGTCGGTCGATGCAGCCGAGGTGGTTGGTTGGCGTGGAGATGCACTTGAGGCTGAGTGTTTTGCCTATCTGGCAGTAAGAACGATGCAGAGCGAACCATCGAGCTTTCCAGGTACCACGGGCGTTGCTTCACCTACGGTGTGTGGTGTCATCAATCGGGCTGTGGGAATGAGATAGTCTATGTTAGCGAACACAATGTAGTAACAGGCGTGTCGAAAAAGTGCCAACAGGTAAGTATTGCCGAGGGTATAAGGTCCGCAAATAATGCTCAGCGTGTACGATAGGGTACAATTTTCAGCGCTACCAAAAACCCATGCTTCAACTGACCGTCAGCGGCCGACGCTCTTTTCTTTGCCTTTTGTTGCCGGCAGTGTTATTGCTTGTTGGCTGTGGCAGCTCAGATGAAGCTGACACATCGGCAGATCAGGAAGCCCCCCCATCCGGCCCTTCCACTCAAGATCCTGGTGCTGATGATGAGCCGGTACGCGAACTGCCTGCATTGAACAACGCGGTAGGCTTTGATGTTTTCCGGGAACCGCATGCTCGCTTACCTGTGCCAGAACTGCCAAGCGATACAGCAGGGCAAATGGAATTTGATGCAGGCCTGCCAGAGCCCGTGATCTCAATGCCTGAAGGTTTCGATGCCAATTCCAACAGCGCTCCGTTCTTCCGCAACCTGGCAAATCTGGAAGTTCTTGCGGGCGATATTGTATCCATCCGCTTTGAACCGGAAGATCTTGATGGATCGCTGCCCGGGATGTTCCCTCAAAAACTACCCTTGGGTGGAACCTTCGAAGACAACTTTGACGGAAGCAAAACGTTCGTCTGGCAACCCCTACAGGAAGACGTCGGTATTCTCAGGTTTACTGTTGTTGCTGTAGATTCAGAAGAGCCCGAACTTAAGGCATCGCAGGATGTACTAATACGCATCACGCTACCTGACGATCCTTCCACCATACCTAATGTTGCTCCGATGCTCGAAACTTTACGGGACTTCACCGTTAGAGTGAATGATCCGGTTGTATTCGAGCTAAAGGGCCAGGACCTCAATGGCACAATACCTACTCTGGAAGTACCTTTATTACCACCAGGTGCCAGTTTTCTTCAACATCCGCGATTCGAAGAAATCTATGTGCTCAAACTGACGCCAACAGTGCCGGGCATTTACACGCTTGACGTGCTAGTACGGGATTCTGTCGATCCCAGTCTGACAGCCACTGAAACTGTGTCGTTTACGGTATTTGATGCAGGGCAATTTGAAGGCTCGGGAGCACCTCTGAAAGATCTGGGCCAGAACCGTGATCTTGAGATTGGTTTTGCCGCTCTACAGTCTTTTTATCATCAACCAGATGGTGCGATCTATGCGGCCATTGCTGCTCGTGAATTCAACATCGTTACCCCCGAAAATTCCATGAAGATGAATATCATCAATCCCTTACCGGGTCATTTCGAGTTTTCAGGAACCGACAACCTGGTGCGTTTTGCAAAGCTGCATGACATGCGAGTACATGGGCATCCGCTGGTCTGGTACAGGCTATTGCCCGAGTGGATCATGCAAAGCGACATCGCTGACAGGGAGAAGCACATGAGCGATTTTATCGAGCGCATCATGGGGCGTTATAAAGATGAGATTGATGTCTGGGACGTTGTCAACGAACCTATTGCAGACAATGGCGAGCTGAGGCAGGCAGACTCTGTCTGGTACGAAGCCATGGGTGAGTCCTATATCGACAAGGCTATGCGACAGGCCCGGCTTATTGCGCCATCGGCTACCTTGCTGATTAATGAATTCGATATCAGTATGGCTGGCCCTAAATTCAATGGTCTCATTCGCCTTGTGGAACGCTTGCAGGCGAGTGATGTGCCGCTGGATGGCATCGGCTTCCAGATGCATCTGTTCAGCAGTTACTCATCGTTTGAGGAGCTACGTACTAACTTTGCGACTGTGGCTGCACTGGGGTTGGACATCTATATAACAGAGCTGGATGTATCAATCAGTGGTGAGGGTTCACCTTCGGCTGCGGAGCTACAGCTACAAGCTGATATATACCGACAGATTGCGCAGATCTGCATTGAACAGACACGATGCAAGGCTATACAGATGTGGGGAATAACCGACCAGTATTCCTTTAGATCCAACTTCAACCCTCTGCCGTTTGATCGGGCGTACCAAAGCAAGCCTGCTTTCCAGGCGCTGCAGGAAGCGCTAGCTGAGTAAAATTTATTTGACAGAGTTATGCAAACACTAGTATCAGGTAAAACCTGTACGTACTTTCTCAATCCGGAGCAATGGGTGGATAGCTGATTTCCTGTCCGCTGTCAATTATGGGTACTGCGGTTTCGCCGGTGTACTGAGGGTTGATGTAATAACCGGTTTCAGGATCGTAGGAGATTTCACGATCTTGCGGGTAATTATCGTTATTTGACTGCCACGAAGCCTCGTTGCTCTCATCGACCGTCAAGTCGCTGTGAGTGTAGGGGTCGTCAGTCTGAGAGATTTCCTGCAAAATCGGATTGGCGCTGCCATCATCAAGTGATGGATCGTACGGTTCGGTTTGTGCTGATGCACCAATGGGTACATTCACAAAGTTATAAACAAGACGAGACTCTACAGGCGGTTCGGCTTGCGATTTAAGCTCTACTACCTCAAGTTCCAGTTTAAGAAGCTCCTGATTCAGGTCCAGAGATTCCTTGTTCATCACATCGAGCTTGAGCTCGAGCCCATCTTTCTGATTTAGAAGCCAGTCTATTTCATCAAGATGCTCAGACTTGATGTCAGGGGCTTTAGCCGATGTGACCACCGGTCTGGTGGCATCGTTTTGAGGAGGAGACTCAGCAGTGCCAGCCAGCTCTGTATTCTCCGGATTACCAGCTGCTGGCTGGATGCCCGGTACTTGAACTACCGCATCTTCAACAACCGCATCCTCTTTTTTCTCGGGCGCGGTAATCACAAAGCCAGCCAATGCGCCAAGCGTTAGCAGGCTGAACGCGGCGATGGCCACTTTGTTCCCTGGCGTAAGGTCCCGGAGTAGTTCGGGTAAGGGAAACGCTGTATCGCTATTGGCGGCTACCTGATTGCTGGGTAGTGCGCCAAATTCGACATAGTCGTCTGTATGAAATCTGGCTTCGGCAACCCTCACCATGCCGGGAGTGAGGCCATTGGAGTCAGGTGCAGATTTCGGTCTGGCAAGCGGTTTGGCAGGTCGTTTGCGACGCGTTGGGTCGAACGCACTCAAATTACCTTTATAACGGCTGTCTTGTTTCATGCTCTTGTCCGGTCGCCCACAAAGCGTGGCGACTTAAAATCAATGTTGAATCCACACTATAGTGCAGATAAAAACGCACACACCTTTACATTGTAGCGTTTTCGTCAGAGTTTGTTAACTCCCTTGAGAGCTTGTTTAGCCACCAGTGATGCCCTTAGTGATAGCCGTCCCAGTTCGAGCAGTTGAGGGAGCAATTCAGGGTCTTTGGTGATCCACCGGAAGTCACATGGCTATCCAGGAAGATCGACACTGCTCCACGAGGTAACATTATTCTTGTTATTTTGTTTTACAGGTTTCTTAGTGCACTATGTTGAGGTAGATGCTTCGAATCTGGTGAAAATTAACGTTGGTCAATAAACATCGCGCGAAGAAAAAACCGGCCTGGTTCAGAACGTTCAAGGAAAGTGGTCTTGTCTATGGATTCGGCGCTGTGCTTGTTGCAGCGGCCACGTGGGTGACATACCAGTTCGTGGAACCCGCGCCTCCGCGAACTCTGAATATCGCTACAGGCAGTGCCGAGGGCGCTTATCGGGGGTTTGGTCGACAGCTGCGAAGCAGTTTGTCGAGGAATGATGTTGAGCTCCAGATTGTGGAAACCGGAGGATCAGTAGACAACCTGGATCGGCTGAATAAGGGAGAAGTCGATGTTGCATTCATGCAATCCGGGTTGGCAAATGCGGATGATTATCCACAATTGGAATCATTAGGCTCCGTTTATTACGAGCCAGTATGGATTTTCACGACTAACGATTTGAAGATCTCTAGACTCAGTGATTTGAGAGGGCGCAGGGTGTCGGCTGGTGGCGCAGGTAGTGGTTCACGCCTGGTTGCCCTGCAGCTTCTGCAGAGTAATGGCATGACTGAAGAGGATGTGTCGCTGATGAACAATGCAGGCGATGAAGCCGTTGCGGCGTTTGACGCAGGCGAACTCGATGCCATTATCAGCGTCGCCTCTGTCAGTGCCCCTATGATCCAACAGCTGTTGGCCTCCCCGAAAGCAACCTTGGCAACCCTTGATCGGGCTCCGGCTTACGCCCGTCGAAAACCTTGGCTGACCCATCTGACCTTACCCGAAGGTGTGGTTGATCTGCAAAAAAACATTCCGCCAGCCAGTATCGATTTGATGGCTGTCAATGCGACGCTTGTCGTCAGTGAAGATCTGCATCCAGCGCTTCGCGATCTGTTATTGCAAGCCGCTGACGATGTGTTCTCCAAGGCAACCGTGTTATCAAGATCCAACGAATTCCCCCGAGCGTCCGGTTCAGAATTTCCCTTGTCATCAGCGGCTGCCAGATACTACGAATTCGGTCCGCCGTTTCTGCAACGGTATTTACCTTTCTGGGTGGCCAATCTGGTTGATCGACTTAAACTTCTGGCACTGCCTTTACTGGCATTGCTACTGCCGTTATCCCGAATGTTACCACCGGCCTATCGCTGGAGCGTCAGAAAGAAAATCTATCGCTGGTATGACGAGGTGCAGGACCTTGATCATTCGTCCAGTGATAATCCCGATGCGCAAAACCTTGCGCGGTGTCTGGACGAATTACAAATAATTGAGAACGAGGTTCGGGAGGTTGTAGTGCCGCTTGCCTACGCCCATGAGCTGTATGTATTGAGGCAGCATATTGATCTGTTGCAACGGCAGATTAGCCAACAGGTTTAAGGGCTTGCCCTGGACACGCGCAGGCAAAATCGTGCCGTGCGCAGTCGCCAGCTGAAGCCTACTGAAACGCCTGCAGGCCTGTAATGGCTCGTCCCAGTATCAAGGCATGCACATCGTGTGTGCCCTCATAGGTGTTAACGGCTTCCAGATTCATGACGTGCCTGATCACGCCGTACTCATCGCTTATGCCGTTGCCACCGTGCATGTCGCGCGACTCGCGAGCAATGGCGATTGCCTTGCCACAGTTATTGCGCTTCATCAGACTGATGAGCTCTGCCGAGGCAGTATGGTTGTCAAACATTCTTCCCAACTGCAGCGAGCCCAAAAGTCCCAGCGAGATCTCGGTTTGCATGTCTGCCAGCTTTTTCTGTACTAACTGTGTTGCTGCCAACGGACGACCGAATTGTTTACGATCCATGGTGTAGGTGCGTGCGGCATGCCAGCAGGCTTCGGCAGCTCCCATCGCGCCCCAACTGATCCCATAACGTGCACGGTTCAGGCAACCAAATGGACCGGCCAGTCCACTGACGTTGGGCAACAGGTTCTCTTCGGGAACAAATACCTCGTCCATCTGAATCATGCCTGTGATAGATGCCCGCAAAGAAAACTTGCCTTCGATTTTGGGCGCGGCAAGCCCCTTCATGCCTTTCTCCAGGATGAAACCCTTTATTTTGCCATCGTGATCGTCTGACTTGGCCCACACCACCATGACATCGGCAATAGGCGAATTGGTGATCCAGTTTTTAGCGCCGGATAAACTATATCCACCAACAACCCTTTTGGCGCGAGTGATCATTGAACCGGGATCAGAGCCGTGATCGGGTTCAGTGAGCCCGAAACAGCCAATAGACTCGCCACTGGCAAGTGCTGGCAGAAATTTAGCCCGTTGCTCATCGGTACCGTAGGCATAGATCGGATGCATGACCAGGGAGCTTTGCACCGACATGGCTGAACGATAGCCGCTATCCACCCTTTCGACTTCCCGTGCAACAAGGCCATAAGAGACGTAGTTAGCCCCTACGCCGCCAAATTCCTCAGGAATGGTTGCGCCCAGTAAACCAAGCTCTCCCATTTCGCTCATGATGTCGCGATCAAAAGTTTCATGCCGGTTTGCCAGCACAACACGACTCATCAGTTTGTCCTGGCAGTACGCATGCGCGGCATCGCGGATCATGCGCTCTTCTTCGGAAAGCTGACCATCGAGCAGGAAGGGATCGTCCCAGACCAGGGTGGCTGGCTTGGCTCGCGCCAGTTCTGGGCCAGTAAGCGATATCGGTTTAGCGGTCATGGTGGGTGTCGTTTCTCATCCGGAAGCAGTCTCTACTATAGTGCAATCGATGCGCTGTAGATCAGTACTGGCGCAGAGGAATATGGATTAGCGGCCTGACAACGTGTAACCTTTTGTCCATCTAGGCCTGATATGGAGAAAAAAATGAAATTTACGACCACCGCGGTGGCAGCTGCGCTGTTGGCAGCATCCGGCATCACCGTAGCCGAGGGACTCAAAGTTGGCATGATTACAACGCTGTCTGGTGGGGGCGCAGGCCTGGGTGTCGATGTGCGTGATGGATTCATGCTGGCTGTCGAGCAGTCTGGCAGAAAAGATATCGAGCTTATTATTGAAGACGATCAGCGCAAGCCTGATATTGCCGTGCAGTTAGCAGATAAAATGATTCAGTCAGAAAAAGTCGATGTACTAACGGGAATCATATTTTCGAACCTTGCCATGGCGGTTATTCCCAGCGCTACGGCTCAAGGCAAATTCTATTTATCCCCGAATGCCGGACCTTCGCAGCTTGCAGGGCAGGGCTGTCATGAAAACTATTTCAATGTAGCCTGGCAGAATGATACTTTGCATGAAGCAGCCGGCGCTCATGCGAATGAAACAGGATTCAGGAACAGCTTTATTCTGGCTCCCAATTATCCTGCGGGGAAGGATGCACTAACAGGTTATAAACGCTCATACGAAGGTGAGCTTGCTGGCGAGCTGTTTACCCAATTGGGTCAAACTGACTACGCCGCTGAAATTGCGCAGATTCGTGCATCAGATGCAGACAGTGTATTTTTCTTTCTACCCGGAGGCATGGGCATATCGTTTCTGAAACAATACGCAGACAGTGATATCGGCCTGCCAGTAGTGGGTCCGGCGTTTAGTTTTGATCAGGGCATATTGCAAGCTGTAGGCGAGGCGGCATTAGGTGTTCACAATACCTCTCAGTGGAATAAAGATATTGAAAATGACACGAATGCAGCATTTGTCGAAAGCTTTGTGGCGACTTACGAACGACTGCCATCGCTTTATGCCAGTCAGGGTTTTGATACAGCAAATCTTCTGATCAGCGCTATGGGCGCAGCCGATGTGTCTGATCAGGACGCATTCAGAGCAGCGTTAAAAGCAGCAGACTTTGATAGCACGCGTGGTGATTTTGCATTTGCCAGCAATCATCATCCCATACAGGATATCTATGTGCGTGAGGTTGTTCGTGAAGGCGATGTCTTTACTAATAAAATACTGGGAGTAGCCTTGGAAGATCACCAGGATGTCTATGCTGAGCAGTGCAAGTTATAACGTTTGTGAGCATTAATTCAACAACACATTGTCATAGGTAAGACGCAGCGTAAACATGTCAGCTGTCTTACTAGCTGAACAGATACTCAACGGTATCCAGTTCGGTATTATGCTGTTTTTAATGGCGGCGGGCCTGACGCTGGTGTTTGGGGTTATGGGCCTGATCAATCTGGCCCATGGTTCACTGTTCATGATAGGCGCTTTTGCTGCTGCATGGGTTGCCGCTGCCACGGGGTCTTTTACTGCGGGTCTTATTGCTGCGCTCGCCACCGCCGCTGCGGCTGGCGCATTGATGGAAATTATAGTTTTACGACGGCTCTATGGCCGGGATCATCTTGATCAGGTACTAGCAACATTCGCGCTGATATTGATCTTTTCAGAAGGTACACGGGCCGTATTTGGATCTTTCCCTCTGTTTCTGGAGATTCCGGATGCGCTGTCCGGCACCGTCGTTTTGCCGGGAGGTATTCAATACTCCTTATACCGATTGACGCTGATCGCTATTGGTCTGACTGTCGCTTCAGGCCTGTATCTGCTCATTGCAAAAACACGTTTAGGCATGCAGGTGCGCGCCGGGGAAAATGACCGCGAGATGATTGCCGCCCTGGGTGTGGACATATCAAAGCTTTACACCCTGGTTTTTGCTTTGGGCGCCGCCCTGGCCGGTCTTGCAGGTGCTCTGGTCGGCGCTATTCAGTCAGTTCAGGTAGGTATGGGAGAACCGGTACTGATACTTGCGTTTGTTGTTATTGTCATTGGTGGTATCGGATCGATCAAAGGCGCGTTTGTGGGTGCCATTCTTGTAGGGCTCACTGATACCCTGGGTGGCATATTGTTACCGGCATTGCTTGCCATGTTCATGGATAATTCATCGGCCGCCTCTACAGGTTCAGCGCTGGCATCCATGGCGATATATGTGTTGATGGCTGCTGTGCTCATCGTGCGCCCTTCAGGGTTGTTCGGGGTTCGCCAGTGAGACGTGAAACTATTATCAATTCCTTGCTACTGGGTGCATTGCTATGTTTTCCGATCTGGGCTGCATTCGTCGATGAACCATTTTATATAAGCCTTGCAACGCGCGTGGCGATCTTTGCCCTGGCAGGTGTCGGGTTGAATATCGCGTTGGGTCTTGGTGGGCTGGTAAGCTTTGGTCATGCAAGCTTCTTCGGTCTGGGTGGTTATGCAATGGGTGTACTAGCCAGTCATGCGCAAACCTATACACCGGTTATGGAGTTACCGTTTTTAATAGAGGGTACAAACTCGATGCCTGTCATCTGGCTGGTGGCGATGGGGCTATCGGGAGTTGCGGCTGCACTGATAGGTGCATTGAGTCTGCGTACCAGCGGTGTGTACTTCATCATGATTACACTTGCGTTCGCGCAGATGTTCTATTACTTCACTATTAGCTGGTCAGCCTATGGCGGTGAGGATGGTCTGTCAATCTATGTGCGCAATACCTTTCCCGGCTTGAATACACTCGATCCCATACAATTTTTTGGCATAAGCTTTGTCCTGTTGTCCTTGGCATTGTGCTTGTTTGCAAGGTTTCAGAATTCAGCTTTCGGGCTAGCGCTCAATGCAGCAAGGCAATCGCCAGCTCGCGTAGAGACGATTGGCATTACTCCCTATCGTATTCGCTTACTCGCCTTTGTTATCTCAGGCATGATCACGGGCCTGGCGGGAGCTCTTTTCGCCGATCTCAACCGTTTCGTCAGCCCCAGCATGTTCAGCTGGCAGACCAGCGGCGAGATCATGGTGTTTGTTATTCTGGGTGGTGTCGCTCGCCTTTGCGGGCCGGTAGCGGGTGCCATTGTATTTGTCGCTCTTGAGCATGTGCTTGGTGGGCTGAGTGAATACTGGCATATTTATCTGGGTAGCATCTTGCTTGTCATCGTGCTGTTTGCTCGAGGTGGTATTGTCGGGCTGTTGGCCGGTAGGCAAGTTGTCCATGATTGACTCCGCCTCTTCGCAAACTTTGCCAGTAACTTTGCCAGTACTGGCTACAGTTGGCATCAACAAACGTTTTCATCAGTTGCAGGCCAGTGACAACATATCGTTGCAGCTGCGCCCAGGTGAAATTCATGCACTGATAGGGCCCAACGGCGCTGGCAAGTCCACATTGATTATGCAGATAGCCGGTGAACTGAAACCTGACTCCGGACATGTACTTCTCAATGGGGATGATGTCACAGGCTTAAGTACGGCGGCCCGAGCACGTGCAGGACTTGCCAGAACGTTTCAGGTATCTGCGTTGGCCGCAGAAAACTCTGTCCTGCAAAACACGCTGTTAGGCTGTCTGGGGGCACAGGGCAGAAGGCTCGGTATGTTCAAGTCCGTCATGCGTGCAGGCAAGCTTCGTGAAAATGCAGAAGAGGCTCTGCAACGGGTAGGTTTGCTCGATCAGGCGAATGCGCGAGCAGCTGAGATTTCGCATGGGCAACGCCGGCAGCTTGAAATTGCCATAGCACTGACATTAAAACCCAAGGCGTTCGTCATGGATGAGCCCATGGCGGGGCTTGGCACGAGCGGCTCGGCGTTTTTGATAAGTTTGCTTGATGGGCTTCGGCATGAAGCGCCCATCCTGCTGGTAGAGCATGATATGGATGCCGTATTTGCTTTGGCAGATCGAATCAGTGTTCTGGTATACGGACAAATCATTGCCAGTGGCACAGTGAAGGAAATACGCCAGAATGCTGCGGTAAAAAAGGCCTATCTTGGAGAGGACATTTGAGCTTGTTGTCGATGTCTGGCGTTGCTGCCAGTTACGGTGAAACACAAGCCTTGTTTGATGTGTCATTGCAGGTGATGCCTCGTGAGGTTGTTGCTCTGATGGGGCGTAATGGTATGGGCAAATCAACAACCATTAAAACCATCTGTAAGCTGCTACCACTAACAAAAGGAGCGCTATCGTTTGATGGTCATGATCTTGTTGATATGCCTTCGCATCGTGTCGCAGGCCTCGGCATAGGTCTGGTACCGGAGGGGCGGCGGTGCTTCACTAACCTGAATGTCGATGAAAACCTTCTCTGTGCGGCACGGCCTGGAGCATGGGGCCTTGAACGCGTGCGAGAGCTTTTTCCCAGGCTCGCAGAACGGCGCTTGCAAAGCGCAGCACAGCTCTCTGGCGGGGAACAGCAAATGCTGGCCATTGGGCGTGCGTTAATGACCAATCCAAGGCTTCTTATTCTGGATGAAGCAACAGAGGGACTTGCGCCTGTGGTGCGGCAGGAGATCTGGGCAGTTATCGCGCGCCTTAAACAAGAGACTGGGCTTGCTATTATTGTGGTCGACAAATCAATAAAAGAGCTCCGCGGCGTTGCTGATAAGATCATCATTCTAGAGCGTGGTGTCAGTGTCTGGTCGGAAAACATCAGCGAGTTAGCAGATTCAGTAGTAGATCAATATTTGGGTGTATAGCCATTTAAATGGCCAGGCTTGTGATCTGTATAGTTTTAAGCATGTGATGAAATATTGTTTTTTCCATCTTTTTATTTGTCTGGCTACTTTGTAAAAAATAACGCGTCCTGAGCTTGATATGCCATGAAGATATCTCTTCCTAAAAAATCATTATTCGAACTCCCCGATAACACTGTGTACCTTGATGGTAATTCATTGGGCCCTTTGCCTAAAGGAGTAGCTGAACATGTTTCCAGAGTTATTTCCTCTCAATGGGGAGCGCAGCTGATTCGTGGCTGGAATGAGTGTGGCTGGATGAATCAACCCGGAAGTGTCGGGAACACTATCGCCAGATTAATTGGAGCAAAGCCTGATACGGTCATGATGGGAGATACCTTATCCATCAAGGTTTATCAAGCCCTGGCTTCGGCCATAAAGAGGAAACCTGAAAGACGCATCATCTTGTCAGACAACGGTAATTTCCCGACAGATTTGTATATGGCACAAGGTCTCATCGATTTACTGGACAACGGTTACAGCCTTAAACTTGTTGAACCCGATGAAGTCATCCAGGCCATTGATAACAGTGTTGCTGTAGTGATGTTAACTCAAGTGGATTACCGGACGGGTCGCTTGCATGACATGCGCGCAATCACGAAGGCAACTCATGCAGCCGGTGCTGTAAGTATCTGGGATCTTGCGCATAGTGCTGGCGCACTACCCATAGAGCTCGACGATTGCCAGTGCGAATTTGCCGTAGGCTGCACTTATAAATACCTCAATGGCGGACCGGGTTCCCCCGCCTTTATCTATGTACGTCCAGACCTTGTGACTACCACCTCACCAGGGCTTGCTGGTTGGTTGGGTCATGCGGCGCCGTTTTCATTCACACAGGAATACCTTCCGGCAGATTCGATCGAGCGTATGCGCGTGGGTACACCACCGGTATTACAGATGGCGGCGCTTGAAGCTGCATTAGGTGTTTGGGAGGGGTTGGACATGGAGTCTGTCAGACAAGCCAGTATAGTATTGTCCGAGCGTTTCATTGCCGAAGTAGAAGCGCGATGTCCTGAGCTAAATCTTGTCAGCCCTCGCGATCCAGCACATAGAGGCTCACAGGTGTCGTTTGCTTTTGAGCATGGCTACGCTGTTGTTCAGGCACTGATTGCACACAACGTTGTCGGCGATTTCAGATCACCCGATATCATGCGCTTCGGATTCACGCCTCTTTATCTGGATGAGGCTGATGTTGCTCTGGCCGTGGATATTCTTGAAAAAATACTTAAACATAAAACCTGGTTGCAAGCCGAATTTCAGGTTAGAAAGGCGGTGACCTGATTGAGTAGTATCTGGCTGCCTACCATTCAATGACAGTATTCAATGACAGCATTCAATGGCAGTATTCAATGGCAGTATAGGCATCCTAGTGATTCTCCTCATACCCTTTGATAGGCGGATCTGCCTGTTTGGGAACGGTTTGACGCTCTATCATTCTTCGCACGACTGGCAAGCCCTCACCACGGTGCAAGGCATGTAATGCATCTGATACACCAGAATCGGACATGGTTCTTCTCTGGTTGTGTCGTACGTATTCTACCCACGTTGCAACGTAATACTTTTCAGTCCAGACGTCCGGTTTTTCCAGATCGCGTAGTAGTGACCATCGCCTTGCACCATCTCTTAACCGAATCCGCCGGCGTGCTGCCATGGTCAGCAAAAATTCCGGTATGTCCTTTTCATCGATAACAAAGTCAACGGTTATCATGATAGGGCCGGTTCGCTGAGTAAGCTGTAACGCAAGTCTTGGTTCGATAAATCGATTCGTCGGATCCAGATTTAAACTCTGGAACTCGGGTAGTGCAAACTTGTAGCCGATGAGGCCTCCAGCTATCAGGGTAAAAGCTGAGGCGAGAAGAGCAATTTGTAGACCATGAGTTTCTGCGAGCAAGCCCCACAACCAACTGCCAGCCACCATGCCAAGTGCGTTGCTCATCATGTAGAACGACAGAGCACGCCCGACAACCCAGCGTGGCGTTGATAGTTGCAGGGAGACATTGAGTAGAGAATTACAAGTCATCCAGCAACCACCGCACACGAGCAAAGCGATTGCGGACACTGCCATGTTCTGAGCTGTGGAGAGCAGTAAAACACCGAGAGCCATTCCAATAAATGCGCTTTTGACGATAGTCTCGGTGTTAAAGTAACGTCGAGTTTTAGCATTGGAAAGCGCACCCATGACTGCGCCCAATCCAAAGCAGCCCAGGAGAATGCCGTAGGTTGATGCACTGCCCGCTAACAGATCACGCGCAACCAGTGGTAACAGCGCTAACACTGACACCGCTGCCAGACCAAATATTGACCCTCTGAAGATGATGCGCAAGAGGTTCGGAGATAAACCGACGTAACGTACTCCAGCTCCCGCTGCCTGCCGGAAGGGCTCACGCGGCAGGCTTTTTACCTCTGCAGGCTTTCGCCATAGTAGCAGCGCAAGGATTAAGGCCAGGTAGCTCATGGCGTTGACGGCGAAGGCGGTAGCCGCACCCGACACAACAATGATCAGACCACCCAGAGCCGGTCCGATACTGCGCATGAGATTGAACGACATACTGTTCGCAGCAACCGCTGCCGGCACTTGATGTCTGGGGACGATATCGCCAACTGTCGCTTGCCATGAAGGATTATGGAGCGCTGCACCGCAACCGATAAGAAACGTGAATGACAGCAACAACCAGGGTGTTAGCAAGTTCAGATAAGTAACAATGGTTAATGCGACAGAGACGACTAGCATCATTACTTGTGCGGTCAGCATTATGTGTCGGCGGTTGTAGTTGTCTGCGAGAACTCCGGCAAGCAGCGATAGACCCATGATGGGCAGGGTAGTCGATGCCGTAACCAGAGCTACCATTTGCTCTGAATCTGTCAGAGTTGTCATGGTCCAACCAGCTGCAACTGCCTGTACCAACCCTCCCAAATGAGATGCCAGTGTGGCTAGCCACAAGGATCTGAAAACAGGACTGTCAAACGGCGCTAATGCTGATGTATCAGCACTGGTATTCGTTTTTTTACTCTTGGCAATATTATTTCTTTGCGTAAGTTTCACAAGCATTGTCAACTTAATATAACTGTTCGGGATTGCTGAAAGACGCTTCGTTCATATAACCTCTATTTACCAATATTTACAGTCAATAACGCGAAAACGTCGTCACTTGTAACAGGGTAACGGCTTTACTTTCCGAATTGACAGAATTTGTGCTATCGCTTTGCGTAAGTAACTAAAAAGCGTCGTTAACGTCGTTTTCATAGGCTTCTTGCATAAGGCTTACCACGTTATCCGGTGTTAATAAATTGTCTGTTTTTTCGCCCATGTCTAAACGTTCATGCGGATAACACTGGCATTGCCGATGTAGATCGTTACACTCCAGCACGAATTAATTGTCGACGCTTGTTCGGCCGGGATGGCTGTTTGTGAGTGAGCTACTGTAACCAACTAGATGATGTAATCAATGAAAGTAAAACAAAGTTTGTACGCACTACCCATTCTATGTTTCAGCATGTCGCCAAGTCTTGTTTTGGCAGTATCGGCACCATCTGAGCCGCGAGGGGTAGAAACTTATGAAGGCACTGTCAAATGGGAGTGGGATCAGGCCGATGATGCTGTAGCATATAACGTGACCGTTGATGGTGAGTTTGCTGGAACAACCGATTCGCTATCCTGGGTCAGTGATGGTTTATGGACAGGCAATCATTCCATGACTGTTATTGCTGTGACGGAGGCTGGCGAGAGTTCTGAACAATCAGATACGGCAAAGATCTGGGTGAAACGTGGCGTTTCCAATTCGGTACCCAGCGAGACAGTACCCGAGGAACTTTTGCCTGTAGAAACCTCTGATGGTGATGGTTCTTCTCCACCACCTCCGGCGCGTCCCGATGACACAAATCTTGTTGATCCTGCATCCTACAATTATCCGGAGGTTAATGAAAAGGCAGATTATGAGCTTGTGTTCAGTGATGAGTTCAACGCAAATTCGTTGAATCCTGCCCGATGGCATTCGCAATTGCGCTGGGATGGTGAGTGGAATGGAGAACGATACGAGTATCGAGTAATCAATGGTGAAGATCAATTCTACGTTAATGTTCTAAGCCCCGACGAAGAGCACCAGAGAGAAATAGCGTCTGTGGCTAATCCGTTCGAATTCAACGGCAATCGGCTGGCAATCCGGGCGAAAATCAATCCATTGAAAAAAGACAGCGGCAATAAGGTCCACGGCTCGTTGATGGACATCGCAGAACAGCAGGAGTTTCTGTCAGGTGCAATTTCAACGCATGAGAAGTTCAGCACGAAATATGGATACTTCGAGGCAAGAATCAAGATTCCCAGTCATGTTGGCACTTTTCCCGCCTTTTGGCTATTTCATGAGAAGCGTGCTTGGGAAGGGACACAGCGTACCGAGATAGATATTATGGAGAACCTGGGTCATGCACCTGAGTACATCTACAATTCGTTTCACTATTTCAAAAATGTTTCCGAGTATTACAGCGGTGATGCCAATTTTATAAAGCCAAAGCCTTCCGGTCAGGTTTCTACAGGCGTAGATTACAGCCAGGATTACCACGTATATGCTGTAGAGTGGGAGCCAGGTAGAATCACCTGGTTTCTCGATGGTGAGCAAGTTAGCCAACTTGAAAATTCACAGATCGATTACGAAGAGCTTTATCTGATGCTTAATCTTGCGATGGGCGGCAACTGGACTAACTTCCCGACAAGCGCGGGTGGTCTGGGTAGACCAGGCAATCAGCGTTACCCGACGGGCAACGATTTACGCGAGTTTCAAAACCCTGCTCTGGAGATCGACTACGTCCGTGTTTTCAAGCGTCGCTAGACATAATTACCGAGACCAGATACATAGGTAGATCTACAAGTCAGACAACAGGAGCCTGCACTAGCCGTGCAGGCTCCTGATGGTCAATTTGGGTCGATGTTGCACTTGGCCAATTTCTATCCCGGAACACTCAAGCTACCGTGTCCAACGTCAGACGTAAAGTTTCTGTAGTCTGACACGAAGAAATAAGTTACCCCGCTTATTCATAAACCTTGTCCGCCATTACCGCAACTGCGTGCAACCGTGCTTTGCTGAATATCACGTCGAATGACGCTGAAAGTCAATATTTTGACTTTAATCTCCGTTGTACAATAGCCGCCGCGTCGATATTTTTTAACTTAGGGGAAATCATGAGTAAGGATTCACGTGCAGTGCCAGCAGAATTCGCTAGAAATGCACTGCTAGGGAACGACCAATATAAAGAACTGTACGCGCAGTCGGTGAATGATCCGGACAGTTTCTGGGCCGAGCAGGGCAAGCGTCTTGACTGGATAACGCCTTACTCTAAAGTCAAGAACACGACCTACCAATACCCTGACGTCTCCATTAAGTGGTTTGAGGACGGGGTGCTGAATGTCAGCGCTAATTGTATCGATCGGCATCTTGAAGATCGTGCTGATCAGGTCGCCATTATCTGGGAAGGTGATGATCCTCTTGTTGACAAAAAGATTACCTACCGGGAGCTGCACCAGCAGGTCTGTCGTCTGGCGAATTCATTGAAGGCTCTCGGGGTCGAAAAGGGTGATCGAGTCATTCTCTATATGCCCATGATTCCTGAAGCGGCCTACGCCATGCTGGCCTGTGCACGGATCGGTGCGGTGCACTCTATTGTGTTCGGCGGATTTAGCGCAGATGCACTGGCTGATCGAATCTCAGGCTCTGCTGCCAAACTTGTAGTGACTGCTGATGAAGGGTTGCGCGGGGGTCGCAGTGTTGCACTCAAGGCCAATGCAGATAAAGCGCTTGAGAAAGTGGCTCATGAGGTAAAGATGCTTGTTGTCCAGCACACTGGAGGCGATGTCAGTAAGCGAGATGGATTGGATTTCTGGTATCACGAAGAAACTGCCAATGCCTCGACCGAATCCACACCAGAGCCGATGAACGCAGAAGACCCCCTGTTTATCCTGTACACATCAGGCTCAACGGGTATGCCTAAAGGTGTCGTGCACACCACGGGCGGATATCTTGTGTATGCATCAATGACCCACGAATACGTATTTGATTATCACGATGGCGATATCTATTGGTGCACAGCAGATGTTGGTTGGGTAACTGGTCACAGTTACATCGTGTATGGCCCTTTGGCTAATGGCGCTACCACATTGATGTTTGAAGGCGTGCCTACCTACCCGAGTCCTGCGCGCTTCTGGCAGGTTTGTGAAAAGCACAAGGTGAACATTTTCTATACAGCGCCTACCGCTATCCGCGCGCTGATGGGTGCGGGCGAAGATCACGTCAAAGGCTCGGATTTATCCTCCTTAAAGGTGCTCGGTTCCGTAGGCGAACCCATCAACCCTGAAGCATGGAAGTGGTATGACGAAGTGGTAGGTCGAGGTCGTTGCCCCATAGTCGACACTTGGTGGCAAACCGAGACAGGTGGCATATTGATAACACCGCTACCAGGTGCTACGCCCACGAAACCAGGCTCCGCTACCAGGCCTTTTTTCGGCATACAACCTGTGATTCTCGATGCTGAAGGCAACGAAGTGACAGAAACAGTTGCGGAAGGCGTGTTGTGCATCCGAGACAGTTGGCCGGGTCAAATGCGAACGGTCTTTGGTGACCACGACCGGTTCGTTTCGACGTATTTCGAAACCTTTAAAGGATACTATTTTACCGGTGATGGTTGCCGGCGTGACGCCGATGGATATTACTGGATAACAGGTCGTGTTGATGATGTCATCAATGTCTCAGGGCACAGGATGGGTACAGCAGAGGTGGAATCAGCATTGGTTGCTCACGAGCTAGTGTCCGAGGCTGCAGTTGTCGGGTTCCCACACGACATCAAGGGACAAGGCATTTACGCCTACGTCACTCTGATGGAGGGCAATGAGCCGAGTGATGAACTACGCAAGGAGCTGGTAGCCTGGGTGCGTAAAGAGATAGGTCCCATCGCATCGCCAGATCTAATTCAGTGGGCTCCGGGGTTGCCCAAGACTCGTTCTGGAAAAATCATGCGACGTATTCTTCGCAAAATTGCCGAAAATGATTACAACTCCTTGGGTGACACGTCGACTCTTGCTGATCCGGGTGTCGTTGACGAATTGATTCAAAACCGAGTTAGCGCCTGATACGTTTTGCAACTATCTCCTGTACCTTATCTTTTCTGTACCTTATCTTTTCTGTACCTTATTAGTGGCAGGCGCTATCAGGGCAATACGCTACACCAGGGGCGATTTTGCAGCGGTGTTTCTCGTCCGGGCTAATACCGCTACGCTTCCTCACGAGAATTGGATAGTGGACAGGTGTAGAGTGCGCGGTGCTTTTTGCAGGCTTGGACGAAGTTGCCTACGAGCGTCGATATTGGAGCTGGCAGCGCAGCTTAGTCGTTTTTTATCTTGCAAACTGTTTACTATGCGCGGGCACTGACTCAAAAAGGTCCTGTTATGCGCAACGACCCCTTGTTAGAACCCTTTACCCTGAAAAACCTGACGCTTAAAAACCGCTTCATGACAACAAGTCACGAACCGGCTTACCCGGAAGATGGGATGCCCAAAGAGCGCTATCGGGCGTATCACGAGGAGCGGGCCAAAGCGGGAGTGGCGCTTGCCATGACAGCAGGCTCCGCTGCTGTTTCGCGTGACAGTCCGCCGGTATTCAATAACGTTCTGGTCTATAAGGATGAGGTGGTGCCATGGATACGAAATTTAACGGATGCCTGCCACGAGCATGGTTGTGCTGTCATGATTCAACTGACGCATCTGGGGCGCCGCACTGGCTGGAACAAGGGTGAATGGTTGCCGTCAATTTCATCATCACGTCATCGTGAGCCTGCCCATCGAGCATTTCCAAAACTTGCAGAAGATTGGGATATCGAACGGGTGATAATGGACTTTGCTGATGCTGCTGAGCGTATGAAGGAGGGCGGTATGGATGGCATCGAGCTGCAGGTTTATGGGCATCTTCTGGATCAGTTCTGGTCACCGCTAACCAATGACCTTGAAGGCCCCTACGGAGGTAGCTCGCTGGAAACCCGTTTAAAAATGCCGTTAGACGTATTGTCGGCTATTCGAAAGCGTGTTGGTGATGACTTTATCGTCGGTTTTCGCTACACCGCTGACGAGGATCATAAGGGCGGCATCACAGCCAGTGAAGGTCTTGAGATTTCCAAAAGACTGGCGGATACCGGCCAACTGGATTTTCTCAATGTCATTAGAGGGCGTATTCACACCGATCCTTCCATGACCGATGTGATCCCTGTGCAGGGCATGCAAAGCGCACCGCATCTGGATTTTGCAGGGGAGGTGCGTAAGGCGACTGGCATGCCAGTGTTTCACGCAGCACGTATCCCGGATGTAGCTACAGCAAGGCACGTTGTACGTGAGGGGCTACTGGATATGGTTGGCATGACACGCGCGCACATTGCGGATCCGCACATCGTTATCAAAGTGATAGAAGAGCGAGAAGATGACATTAGACCTTGCGTGGGTGCCACCTATTGTCTTGACAGGATCTATCAGGCAGGCGAGGCGTTATGTATTCACAATGCCGCAACGGGTCGTGAACTGATGATGCCTCATGTGATTCCCAAAGCTTCGGTGAAGAGACGTGTGGTGGTAGCGGGTGCAGGCCCAGCCGGACTTGAAGCCGCCAGAGTGGCCGCTGAGCGTGGTCATGAGATAGTCGTGCTGGAGGCAGCCCCGGATGCTGGTGGGTAAGTGCTATCGGGTAAGTACCACTGGGTATGTACCATTGTGCTATGGCCAGTAATGCACGTTGATTCTGTCTCCAGCTCTTATACTTATCGTGAACCCCTACGTGACAAAGCAACACCAACTAGCACAACCAGCAGCGCTAACCAGGCACTGGGTTCGAGACGTTCCCCCAACGCAAGCCAACCGATCAACACGCCAAATAACGGCACCATGAAATTGATCTGACTCAGGAAGCTTGCGCCCTGACGATTGATAATGACCAGTATCATTAGCGTGGCGGTCGCCGTCGGCCCTATTGCCAGAACTAACAGTGCACCTAGCGCCTGCCACGATGGGTTGAGAGTTAATGGTGCTTCGAAATATAGACTTGCAGGTAACATAATGGCACTGCCTATTAGCATCAGCAAAGTTAGCATCGATAGTCTGGGTGTGCCAACCAGCGATCGGGTAATCAGTGCATTAATGGCGTAGCAGACAGCCGCAGCAAGGATGGCTATTTGCGCCAGGGCGTTTGGGCCGCCTAGATCTCGCAAGGCATCGATGCCGAACAAAACAATGACGCCTGCCAGCCCGCACATCACGCCAGCAAGTTTCCATGCATTAAGTTTTTCATCATCGGTGTAAAAATGAGCCAGAACAATGGTAGCTAGCGGCATGATAGCCATAAAGATGGCAGCAAGACTGGCTGGTACGCGCAATTGTCCCCAGCTGACAAGCGCAAACGGCAAGGCGTAGCCGAACACTGCAGAGGCAATGGCCGGTAGCCAAATATGACCGGGTGCAGGCAATCGCTCACCGTTTTTCAGCATAAGCGGAAATAGTATCAGCAATGCCAGAAATACCCGTGATGCTGACAAACTCAGTGGGGGTATCTCCGCCACGGCAAGATGTGTAAACATGAAACTTGCACCGAATAGCGCTGCCAGACTAATAAGGAGCAAGAAGTCTGTGGCATCAGGCGCAGGTTTGGGGCTTGGCTTCATGCCGGACAGGATACACCGGCCGTTCCGGCAACTGTGGATGTATTAGAAACCAGGCTATCGGATTATCAAAGCAGGATTAGTAGAGCAGGATAGAAGTCAGCCTAGCTCTTGGTTGCTGGCTCGTCAGATGTTTGCACAGGACCACCGTGCTTCTCCCAGGTAGAGAACCCCTCCTTCAAGTGTGAGGCTTCAAAGCCCATTGTCTGAAGCGTCGCTACAGTTAACGCTGAACGCCAGCCTGAGGCACAGTGGAAGACATATTTCTTATCCTGTGCAAATACATCTTTGAAGTAGGGGCTCTCAGGATCTATCCAGAATTCAATCATGCCGCGAGGAGCATGGACACTGCCTGGAATAAAACCGCCGCGTTGTCGTTCTCTAATGTCACGAATATCGACTATAACCACATCAGGATCATCGAGCATGGAAATGAGTGCGGGGGTTTCCAGCTCTTCGATACGCGCTCGTGCATCTGCAACCATCTGTGCCGAATTTAATTTCAAGGGTTTCATGGGTGGTTTGTCCTGCCTTGGTGTACGGGTCTGGTTCAATATAGTGGCGTCTTGCCAGGATATTGGCAAGTGTGTAGTGTCCACAGAGAGATACTGCATTCATGGCGTTAAGGGACTAGTATTGGGTATGTATCTAAACTTTTACCACCAGGTGGCAGTTGGCAATATGCCAGCTGGTTTAATTATGGGCAATACATCTACGCAGAAGGTATTTGATGCTCTATGGATGTGCTACGTATGCGCTATGAATGACACGGGTGATTATGAACTGGACTGAATTTACGCGCTGGGGCGAATGGATATCCCAGTGGGCTGCCCGATATCACAGCAGAATACGGGAGCGTCCAGTTCGCGCCCAGAGCAGACCAGGAGAAATCATTGCCCAGTTGCCGCCCAAACCGCCGGAGAAGGGGGAGGACATGCAACTGATACTGGAAGATTTTGAACGCATTGTCATGCCGGGCATTACGCATTGGCAGCATCCTCGTTTCTTTGCATACTTTCCGGCTAATGCCGCACCTCCTTCCATGTTGGCAGAAATGCTGGTGTCCACTATTGCGCCTCAGTGCATGCTCTGGCAAACATCGCCTGCCGCCACGGAAATGGAAACGCGGATGCTTGACTGGCTGCGTCAATCAATCGGCTTGCCTGAATCATTTTCAGGCGTCATACAGGATTCGGCGAGTTCTTCGACGTTGGCAGCTGTACTTGTGATGCGTGAAAAGGCGCTGGAATGGACTGGCAACGAGCAAGGGCTCAGCCATCAACCGCGCCTGCGTATCTATGCCAGTACCGAGGTGCATTCTTCAATCGACAGGGCGTTATGGGTGTCGGGGATTGGTCAGGACAACCTGGTCAGTGTCCCCATCCTGCCTGGGCATTTGCGCAGTATGGATGCAGCGGCACTGGAAAACGCCATTCAAGCGGATATTAAGGCGGGTTTTCGTCCTGCAGGGGTAATTGCCTGTACAGGAGGCACTAGTGTGGGTGCATGCGATAGTCTGACGGATGTGCTGCGCGTTGCCAGAGTGCACGGCTTGTATTCCCATGTAGATGCCGCATGGGCAGGTGCTGCCATGATTTGTCCGGAGTATCGAGAGCTGTGGGAGGGAGTAGAGCTGGCAGATTCTGTTGTGTTCAATCCGCATAAGTGGCTGGGTGCTCAGTTTGATTGCTCGGCACATTTTATTGCCAGCCCCGCTGATCTCGTACGCACTCTGGCCATACAGCCCGAGTATCTAAAGACGCATGGATGCGATGGCATTATCAATTATTCAGAATGGACTGTACCATTAGGCAGACGCTTTCGAGCCTTGAAACTTTGGTTTCTGATTCGTAGTTATGGACTTGAGGGGTTACGTATGCGAATACGGAATCACGTTAACTGGAGTGAGTCACTGGCGGGGAAGTTAGCGGCAAACGAGCTTTTTGAAATAGTGACAGAACCAGTACTGTCGCTATTCAGCTTTCGGCCCAAGGGCGCAACGGATGATGAAGTTATCGAGTACGTAAATCGTATTAACCATGATGGTCGTATATATATCACGCAAACTCGTGTTGAAGAACACATGGCTATCCGTTTTCAGGTCGGTCAGTTCGATGCTAAAGCTGAAGATATTGATATGGCATACGATGTGTTATGTGAACTTGCCATCCTTGATACAGTTTAAAGACAAACGTGCCATTTCATACGCATAGCATGCGCTGGGAACCTTCGGCAGATACGCCGGTTAATAAGCACAGCATTTATTTGTTGCACGGCGCCGGTGAGCATGCCGCGCGTTATGAACACCTGGCTACTCGGCTGGCTAATGCAGGTTTTAGAGTAGGGGCGCATGATCACCGCGGTCACGGAAAGTCTGATGGTAAGCGTGGTGTTATTGATCCTGCTGGCTCTCTTGTCACACAAGCCGCAATTGAGTATCAAAAATTTGCAGCGCAGACCGACTGCCAACCCGTGTTGTTCGGGCATAGCATGGGTGGTATTGTGGCAACAGAGCTGGTTCTGGAACATGGATTGCCCGTCGCGGGGCTGATTCTTTCAGCGCCTGCGTTCGTGCCTTACACTCGTAAAAGAGACCGCATGCAAGTTAATCTATTGGCGCGCCTTGCACCTACGATGACGGTCGAACGTGCTTATGATGCAAGTAAACTGACTCATGATGAGCAGCGTCGACAACAAGCAGAAGCAGATCCGTTAAATCATGGATTCAAATCAGCCAGTCTTGTGAAGTGGCTGCTGAGTTCCGGTGAGCGGCAGCTTCGAAATGCCTCGCAGCTCAATGTGGACACCTTGTTGTTAATCGCCGGTAGTGATCCGGTAGTTGATTCATCAAAAACGCAGAAGTTCGTAGATGATGCGCCAGTTGATAAACTAACCGTCCATGTTTATGACGGCTACCTTCACGAAATATTAAATGAAACCCCAGAGCGCTCTGTACGTGTATTTGATGATATAGAACGTTGGGTCTGTCAGCGATTTGCAGATCAAGTGTAGTCTTTGGTGAATCGCCCGAGACCTTGAAAAGGCCCGGGAGATTCATACGACGCTTTACGTTAGCGTAAATAGCGATTGGCAAAATCATTAACAGTAAGAGTCTGTGTATCGTTAATGATATACAGGATTTCAACGGTATCACTGAAGTCCAGTTTTTGGGAAGGATTCAGATAGTTGAATGCTGCATTCCACTCGCTGGAATAACGGCTCTGTCTGGCAATATTTAAAAAGTCTTCGGACTTCTCGTTCAGGTCTGCCGAGCCGTTGTTAGCCAGGTTTCCGTTTGGAATAGCTCGATAATCTGCCACTTGTTTTACCAATGTAATGGCGGGCTCGGAGGTAAATTTTTCATTAAAATTTGTGCCTGAACTGTGCTGAATAATGCGAATGCGCTTTCGGTCCAGAGACGGGTAGGCGCTACCTAGCCGAGAAAGAACCTTGGCCGTGAAATCAGATGGACCACCTTCCGCTACCCAGACCTCATTGCCGCTGGATAGTGTTGCAGCCCAGCGATCAGCAGAGGTATTTACAGCAGATGCTTCCTGATTAAAACCATCGAGCCAATTATCACCCCAAACGGCCCGCAATACATTGACGCTGTCTGGTTGATAACGGTTTCGGATATCCGCACCACAGCTACCATTTACAACGATGGTATTACTGATGCCCACTCTGTCTATGACAGCTTTTCCGGCAACAATGGCATGTCCATCGTCACGGTCAGGACAGTTATCATAATGCAGGGCAAGTAGATCGTTCTCCGAGATTCGCGCTGTTGTTGGGGTGGGCGCAGCCGGTGTGGGTGTGGCACCTGTGTCACGAGAGCCTGCAACAGATGGCGCGTTGTTGCCGATGTTCTCTGAAGAACACATCCAGCGTCCACCAGAAACAGGGTCACAGTCTTTCCTTGGAGTCGTAGGACAACTGTTTGCGTAGTTGGCTCTAGCCTGTGAAAGAGACGTACCCTGGGCTGTACAGCTTCCTGATACAGGTGTTTGTGGTTGAGTTGGTGCAGGTGCAGGTGCAGGTGCAGGTTGAACAGGTCCGCTTACACCAGTCGGAGAGTTGCTACCGATGATGTCAGAGGAACACAGCCAGCGACCGTTGCCGATAGGATCACAATCCTTACGTGCTGTAGCAGAGCAGTCGTTTGCATAACTGGAGATCGCGTCTGCAAGAGATGAACCCTGTGCCGAACAATTTCCTGTTGTGGGCGGAGTAGCTGGTTGCGCGGGTACTACAGGACTTGAAGGCTGTACGGGTGTTGTTGGGTTGCTTGTACCACCCGTAGCCCGCACCAATTTCAAGCCGACGTTGTCAATTGCAAAGCGTGCCGAACGTCCTCCTACAAGAACACGATGGGTACCTACATTTAGATCGCGTTGTATTGATGTAAAAAATGTTGGATCGTATTGCTCACCGCTTGAATAGTTCTTCCAGCTCTCGTCAGCGCCACCTACAAAAAATTTAGTCCATTTGGCGGCATTGCCACGAACACCGGACGTGGTTGAGCCACTTGTAAATTTCACCCAGGCATCGTTATCTTTATCGGAAGCCGCTGAACCGTTACCAACTCTTGCCTGTACGCGAGCAGTAAATTGATAAGTGCCAGCCTTTTTTACCTTGAAATCGTATGCTTTGACACCAGCAGGAGGTTCGCTGTCACTAGTGCGAAAATCATCACTGCCTCGCCAAACAATGTAGCCCGGTCCCGAAAAGCCGTTTAAAGAACTTTCAGTAGACCAGCCAGAGCCCGTTGTTTGTGATGCGTTCTCGGCTTGTATAACCAGAACCTCGTTGCCGCTTGAGGGGGACGAGGGGTTCGCGGCCGTTGTATTACGCGGTTGCGATTGCAGCGGCAAGGTTTCGGTTGAACATTGCCATCCACTACCCAACGGGTCGCAGTCAACACGTGTGCGGCCTGGGCATGAGGTTTTAAATTGCTGAACGGCTGCGCTGAGACTGCCGCTTGTGACGGTGCATGCTTGAGCTTGTGCTGATGCTTGCTGTGGCGTACCGATGGATAGGCCAGATAGAAGCAGCGTCGCAATGGGTATCAAGTTTGCAACGCTCTTTCGACAGGTGGGCATTTTATCTCCGAGTGTGATTTTATAAAAACGAGTGGCTTATGACAATGTTTAGAGCGTATGGAGTACATACAATCCTTATCAGTAAAACCGAAAAGTATCGGTGCTGATTGTCGATAAACATTATCAACGCACAGGATTGTAGTGAGCTCGTTTTCGGAAAGGTGAGATCGTGCGCGTTACGTTTTAGTTAATGCGTTTTTCATCACGCTAAATACTTGAGACCCATCACGAATACAGGTAAATACGTGATGAATTTGGCAATCGTTTCTGGATATGAATTCAAGTAAGAGTAAACAAATTCAGTGGGTGCGCTTTGCAAACAAGGTGATCTGCTCGTAAAATTTTGAAGTTCTGGTGGATCGGAGCTGTCTTTTTTTGTAAACGGCAAAGCTCAAAGCGGCCGAAGAATAGATCAAACTGAGATTTCCTTAGATGCAGATAGTGCCTGCCAGGTAATTTACGGCATGTCCAGTGAGTACGACTCGATCATTGTCCAGAGTGCAATGAATTTTGCCGCCTCTCGGAGAGATCTGTTGAGCTTCCATAGCCAATTTTCCAAAAATATCTGACCAGTATGGAGTAAGAAGACAATGAGCTGACCCGGTAACGGGATCTTCGTTAATTCCATAATTTGGGGCAAAGTAACGTGACACGAAATCGCAGGAGTCGCCCTTGGCAGTTGCAATTATCCCTCGACTGTTCAGGTCTTTGAACTCCGCCCAATTCGGCCTTAATGCCGAAACGGATTCTTCTTTTTCAAAGATAGCAACGAAATCAATTTGATCTGGGGTGTAGTGACCGTACAGTACACGATCAGGTTCACTGCCAAGAGCTGCTCTAATTTTTATTACCTCATTTAATACCAACAATGGAATAGAAGGAAAAGACATGGCATAGGAGCCGTCTTTCATACATTCTACTGTAAGCGTACCGGACTCTCTAGTTTTAAAATTCAGAATTTTTTCGTTGCAGTTCAACTGAGTGACGAGAACGTGCGCTGCCGCTAATGTTGCGTGGCCACACAAAGCAACTTCTGTTGTTGGCGTAAACCAACGTAACTCCCAGCCGTGATCTATCGATACGAGATAAGCAGTTTCTGCAAGATTGTTTTCCGCAGCAATTGACTGTAAAACTGCGTCATCGAGCCAATGTTCCAATGGGACTACTGCTGCAGGATTTCCAGAAAATACTTGACTTGTGAATGCGTCGGTTTGGAATAATTTGTACATGACTGGATACCATCGAATTACATAACTTTTTATATTGCTCTTCACGATCTGCAATAATTAGTACCACTTGGAGAGTACAAACAGCGCCACTGGCAGTGACGTTGAGTTATAAATGGTAAGTCTCATAGCAGCTACTGCCTTCCCCAAATCAGTATTCTCGACAACGAATCAGGGATATTGATGTCTCTTTACATATCCTATCAATTGACTCAAATCAGTATGTGTTTCATCGGCATATATACAATCTTCATACCCTTCGCTTGTAGGTACATAGATAGTCTTCATCCCTGACTCTTTCGCTCCTTTTATGTCAGTCATTGGGTTATCACCAACAAATACCGAGGTAAGAATATCTGCATTAACTTTTTCGCATGCAAATTCAAAAATGGCATGATCTGGCTTTCTAATTCCAACTGCTTCGGACACAACGATGCAGTTGAACAAGTGCTCGAATCCTAATCCTTTGAAATTTCGCTCCTGGAAAGGAGTTTTACCGTTGGTCACGAGGCCAATTTTGAATCCATGAGATTTAAATTCGTTAATCGCTACATCTGCGCCATTCCTGCGTTTACAGAACGCACAAAATGTAAGAACGTAAGTTTGTAATAGGTCATCTACTGACCAATTCTTTATTGAAAATTCAAGGATTAGTCTCTCATAGACACGATTCTTCCAAACTCTACCTTCCTGGTCCAGTTCTATAAACCGCTCAGTAAATTGTACAACATCGCTTGTGTTTAAACCGAGCTGTTTAGAAGCTTGCCATTGAACGAAATCGCGAAGAGATCCTGATCGGTTCAAAAGCGTCTCATCAAGATCAAAAAGTGCTACTTTCATTTTTTACACATCTCAATGTCGGCTTTGGTTTATTTGTACTGGTTGCGGGCGGTGGTCTCAAAGCAGTATCGCGGCCAAGTCGACCTGATCGCCGATCTTGAACAACGGCAAATACACTTCGTAAGTTTCACTTATGACATCAATACAAAGACTACAGCGGGTCTTTTTTCTTCCACAAGATGGCTAGCATGGAAAAAAGAGTGTGAGTTGATTGTTGAACGAACGCGTGTCTGCCTGAATGCGCCGCAAAAGATCGGGCGGGTTTGTGGACGGTAACGACAAATGATGGAAAGCAAAATCGTCTTTGCGAGAAAACTGCTTAAAGGTGGAGCAGCTACAAAAGATGTAGTACATTATCTGGGCACTCCGGTTTATACACCCTACCGATGGCTACCTGCGTCAGCAAAATTGTAGACGATAACGACCAAAATTACAGGCATTAATCATTTAACGCTCGGGGTTAGGGACGTTGATCGATCACTCGACTTCTACGTAAATCTTCTCAACGCCCATACAGAGGCACGTTGGGACCGGGGTGCATGGCGCCCTCGAGCTAACGCCACCTAGGCAACAGCTACCAGATTTGGCTTGGGTGACACCTTAGCTGTGACAACAACAAGTAGCGTTATCAAGTAAATTGTGAGTATGAAAAATTACCTGCTAACCTCATAAATGTCCGAGAAATATACGTAAAACATGGAATTCATACTACCTCTTACTTTTCAAATCGATTGCCGGCGGCTTTACTCCAGAGCCATGCGTTGACAGTATGCAACTGTCGCGCAGAGCAGCTATAATTGACCGGCGATGATTGCCGCTGATCGGCCCAATCCGGTCATCAGAAAGGTTGTTTCTGTTTTTCGATCAAGGCTTGCATAGAAAGTCATTTTTATGAAAATTGTTTTTCACGATATAGACGGCTGTTTGAACGCTGACGCCAATACGCCTATTCCAATAGGCAATGAACGACTTTCGCAGAATCAGTTGGCAAAGCTCAAAGAGCTGGGACGTAAACTTGATGTTAGTTCAATTGACCATCTCGTGATAAACACTGGCAGGGCGATGGACGAAACTTTATCCGTGGTAAATGGCATTGCAAGCAAAAAATTACAATACGTTATTGCCGAACATGGAGCTGTTTACCGCGATGTCATAAACAATAAATGTATATACCCCCTGGGCCATATGGCAGAAAAGCTAGAATTGATTGTTAGTTTTATCAGTTGGTATCGGGAGACAGGTGCAAAGATTCTGAACGAGCGTGTTGGAACAGAGGTGCCGATTCTTGGGAAGGCAGCAAATCTCACCCTCGATGCTCGAAATGGGCTGGATTCTCAACATATTTATGATGTGCTTAAAACGATGGTAAAAAGTGACGCACCCTTCGATTATAACCAGTTAATTTTCCACCACAGCAAGCCAGATGGGTTTGTTGATGTCATGGGCAAAATAGACAAAGGTAATGGCATAGAGGTGATAAGCTCGTTAATCTCTAAATTGGAAAACCCGGCTGAGACAATCAGGAGTATTGCGATCGGAAATGGTATGAATGATATGTCAATGCTCGAAGTAGCGACAGTTCCTGTATGCCCCGGAAATTCAGAACATGAAGTGCGGAATTTCTGTCGTTCTCGTTCAGGCGTAGTATCAGAGTTTGAATATATTGATGCAACACTACATTGGCTTGAAGAATATACTTGAGTTTTTGTTCTCGGTAGTAAATCTAGATTATTGAAAGTGTTCTTTGGGTGTGTCTACCAGTTGGAATCCATAGCCAACTACCGCTACAGCCGGTTTATAATTCTGTCAGAAAGGTTTACGAAATATCCTGTTTATCCATATGATTCATTGTATTGATCGAAATCTGAATGGAAGGGAATATAGATCTGTCTGAAGTTATTGAGATTAAAAATGATTAGTTGAAACTCATAAGCAGTATTTAACACAATCTTATATTGTAATCACAGTTAGAAAGATGCCGACAGAGATTCTACCAGTAGTAATAGTAAGCGGACCGGTTGGTGTGGGGAAAACATCAGTTGGCAGCGCGATAAACACAATCCTGGAGCAACGCTCGGTACCTCACACATTCGTTGATTTTGACCAGCTTCGATACACATTCCCTCGATCTACCGATGATCCCTGGAACAACGTGCTGGCACTTGAAAACCTTAAATCAATTTGGAGTAACTGTGAAAAAGCTGGGGCATTGAACTTAATAATTTCTTATGTCGTTGAGGAAGAAAGCTTTATTGATGAACTCAGAAAAAAGATTCCATGCTGTGCGACTGTCATAATTCAACTATCGGCGGATATAGAGACACTACATTCTCGCATTCGACAACGTGAAATTGGCTCCGGTTTGGAGTGGCATGAACGCCGTGCTGGTGAATTGCTGGATATCCTTTCTCGTCAGTCAACTCCTTGCGATTATCGTATGAAGACTGATCAAAAACAGGTGGCCGAAATTGCAGCCGAAATAGTTGATTTAGTTCGATGGCGTCGGTGACCTTGACCTCGCGCGGTTTGGTTTCCCAATTCAGTTCAAGTCGACCGCAAGTATAGAAGTTACCTATAGTGGCTTCACTCACTTGCCAGTTTATTGGAGTAATGTGAACAACTGCGACAGGCAACCGCGGTCCAGAACGGTCGTTCGGAAATTGAAGATGAACACTCATGAAGTCCATGCATATTGGATTGCATCCGAAGGTCACGAGGGCGAGTTCGGTTCCTCTGATGCTCTTTTCCCATTCTGGAGCTTTACCAAAACTGTAATATCCGCTTGTGCACTGAAGCTAGTTGAAGACGGCTCTCTGGATTTGGATGTTCGTCTCCCGGGTGAGCCGTTCTCTCTTCGTCAACTGCTGGCACATACATCGGGTCTTGCAGACTATGGACACTTCAAAGATTAACATGATGCTGTAGCGGCCGGAGGGCCGCCGTGGCCACGCGAACGTGTGCTTGAAGTGGGTTTAAGCAAAGCCCAGTTGTTTAGACCCGGAGATGGCTGGTCCTATTCCAACATTGGATACATGTTTGTTCGTCAATTGATTGAGGACGCAACAGGAATGTACCTCGGTGAAGTCATTGCCGAGTTGATTGCCAAACCTTTGGGGTTGACCAGCATAGAACTGTCCGAGACCCGCGTTCAGTTTTCCAAGCTGCACTGGGATAGTGCCAAAAGCTATGATCCAGGATGGGTCTACCACGGATGCCTTGTCGGAACTGCGCCAGACGCTTCACGCCTGCTGCGAGGTCTCTTGAGCGGTGAAATCTTGTCGGCTGACATTCTCCATCAAATGCTGTCGACGCGACCTCTTGGTGGACCGATCCCCGCACGGCCTTGGGAAGACGTTGGTTATGGCCTGGGAATAGCTGTCGGAAAGATGAAGGATGTGGGAACGACGATTGGGCACATCGGAGTTGGATCGTTCAGCGTTAGCGCCGTTTATCACTACCCTGAGCGTGTTAATCCAATTATCATTGCGTGCTTCACGAACGGCAGTTCCGAAGGCGACGCAGAATTTGCTGCCCTAAAATTGGTCAAGAAAATGTGACGAATGCGCGGACCTGACTGCGATAGTTGCTGAGTCCTGTATTGCCGTCTATAAAGGCGAAAATAGTACTGCCTGACTATCTGTTTATGATGTCATCTTCAATATTCCTACACTGAAGTGAATGTCTGCGTGGGACACATCCCGGGAATAGGAAAGGTCTTCATCTTAGCGAGCATATTCAGGCCATGCAAGGGGCCTTAACTTACAATCTGCTACCTTTCTTGACGGGTATTTTGTACCGCTTTGAGGTTTTTTATTCCTTTGTAAATCAGGGTGGATTTTGTCCGACGGCGCGAGAGTTTTAGACATGCACCAGCGTCCAGCACGATTTGCTTGACCCACGCACGCCTTCAAAATTCGCGCACACTATCGGGTTGATAAATGCGCCGTAGCCGCAGGGAGCCTCGAAAACAGAGAGCACGGACTGTCGAGCCAGTTTATCACAGAAGAACAAGCTCACCTTCATCATCCATATCCGCGATCTTTAAAGTAATCGAAAGATTATCCGCAGCCCTAAGGCCTTGGTTTTTCCAATTGCCAGCTCAAATGCGCTTCAACCGTTGGCCACTCTTGTGCAATGATTGAATAAACTGCAGTGTCTCTTGTAGTGCCATTAGCCATTATCATATGAGAACGCAGAACACCATCAAATTTAGCACCCAGGCGTTCAATGGCGCGCCTGCTTTGCGCATTGAAAAAATGGGTTCTGAATTCCACGGCAATGCAATCGAGCTGCGTGAACGCACGGCCCAATAATAACAACTTGCACTCAGTATTCAACGGCTTTTTTGTACTGACTGACGATACCAGGTAGATCCGATTTCCAGGCGTCGGTTGGCAGAATCAATATTCATGTACGTGGTCATACCCACAGCCTTGCCATCTGTCTTGTCAAGTACCGCAAAGGGAAGCATCGAGCCACTATCACGCAATGCCAATCGCCGCTTTATCTCGGCAGTCACCTGATCGGGCTTAGGGATACTCGTATACCAAAGGCGATGCAATTCACCGTCAGCAGCGGCTTCTCGTAAATCGTTTTCATGACTTGAATCAAGCAGCTCCAGACATACGTGATTACCTTCAATCGAAACATTGTCGGGCCACTTAGCCATTACATATTGTCCTTTCAAAATTTTTTGGGGTGATAGGCGAACCACTCACTATATCTGCATGAGCATGTATTCTCAGACAAGCCAGTGCTCGCCAATAGCTGAACAATCGTTGCTATAAGCGGAATATAACGCTAGTTTTCAGCATATCTGACTAAAAGTGGCAAAAGATATAGCCCTTTGAAAAACAATTGCTGTATCTCTCTCTCAGTAAGTATAGGTAGCGGCCATAAAAGTACGATCAAACTACCGGCGTTTTACCACTCAAGATTTCCGCAAAGAGCGTCATATCGATATTTCCACCGCACAGTACGACACCAGCTTTTCTGTAGTCAACTGTATGAGAATCCTTGAGCAAAGCCGCCAATGATGCAGCACCGGCGCCTTCGGCCAGATTGTGTGTATCGGTGTAGAGATATCGTATTGCCGAGGCAATTTCGTCCTCGCTTACACGTATAATTCTGGCGGCGCCTCCAAGTACGATTTCAAGTGATTCTGCAGGTGGCTGACGACAAGCCATACCATCCGCGAAGGTATTTGCCGTGTCGGTAGATATTGATCGTCCTGCATCGAAAGATAGCGCGAACGCTGGTGCGTGTTCGGCGACAACGCCCACTATCTCGGTTTTCAGCCCTAGTAGATCACGTACTGATATCAGGGCGGATATTCCTGAACCCATGCCAATCGGAACATAAACAACATCAAGATCGCCATGACTGCGGAATAGCTCATACGCATATGTTGCTACACCAAGAACAAGCTTTGGATGGAACGACGGTATAAAATGATATCCTCGATCGCGTTCAATCTGCGCAGCAATCTCTCGACTTTCATCGAAGTCTTTACCAGAAATGATCAGCTCGCCGCCGAAAGCCTCCATCGATGCATTTTTTTCTGCAGAATTACCCTCCGGGACAACAATCAACGCTGGTATGTTGCATCGGGCAGCACCAATTGCAATGGACTGGCCATGGTTTCCACGGGTTGCAGTAACAAAGCCTTTTGGAACATTTCCTGAGCTCTGCAGCGCATCAATATACACCAGGCCACCACGGGCTTTGAATGATCCAGTGGGCGTATGATTTTCATGCTTGACTACAACTTGCATACCCGCCCGGCGTGATAACAGAGGCCACGAATAGGCGGGAGTTGCTGGCATCAAAGTACGGACGATAGAAGTGGCCTGCTCAAGATCAGGGATTGTAAACAAGGACATGTGCTTTGCTCAGAGGGATTTGACTTATCTTACTTCTACAACAGCTATTTTATGCACCTCAAACGGATCGAGACGAAAAGGATTTTTCGAACGTAAAGATCCCTTTTGAGGGCTAATCAAGCGGGTATCCTGATTCACTATTATATGCAGGCCGTTACGAACAGTCCTTTACGGGAAATGGCAAGCAATGTGGTGATCGCCTTGCTCTCCATGGGTCTGTAGAGTAGGTTCCTGCTCTGCGCATTTAGCTTGCGCCTTACCGCAGCGGGTTCGAAATACGCAGCCTGATGGTGGTGCCAGCGGGCTGGGCAGGTCGCCGTCGAGCAAAATGGTTGTCTTGGCTCGCTCAGCTTTAGGGTCGGGTATGGGCACTGCTGAAATCAAAGCTTGCGTGTAGGGGTGCGCGGCATTCTGATAGAGGTAGTCGCGTTTGGCAATTTCCATCACTTTACCTAGGTACAAAACCATCACGCGCGTAGAAATATGTTTGACGACACTGAGATCGTGTGCGATAAAGATCAACGACAACCCCATCTCTTGTTGAAGCTCCATCAGCAGATTGATCACCTGGGCTTGTATGGATACGTCCAGGGCCGATACAGGTTCATCGCAGATAATCAGTTTGGGTTTGACAATTAACGCACGGGCGATACCGATGCGTTGGCACTGTCCGCCGGAAAACTCGTGTGGGTAGCGGTTTATCTGATTAGGTAGAAGACTAACCTTGGCCATAATCTCTTTGACCCGATCTTTAACCTCTTGTTTGCTCAGTTCAGGATGATGTGTGCGCAGCGGCTCAGCGATGATCTCGCCTACCGTCATACGCGGATCCAGCGAGGCAAGCGGGTCCTGGAACACCATTTGTATCTCTGATCGGTAGCGCATCATGTTGGAGGCGCTGAGGCCGAGGATGTCGTCCTTGCCCATCCACAAGACGTGGCCTTCGCTTGGCACCATTCGAATGATCGCTCGTGCCAGAGTTGACTTTCCACACCCTGACTCGCCCACAATACCCAGTGTTTCGCCTTGTTTCAGAGTAAAGTTGACCCCGTTTACAGCGTGTAACAACTTGGGTCTGGTCCATGGCATATCGCCTTCGGAGCGCACTTTAAACGTGACGCGCAGGTCTTTGACAGTCAGCAGTGGGGCGCTCATTGCAGCTCCTCCACCGCACGATGGCAGGCACGGTGACGGTCATTATCAAACGAGTGCAGGGGGCTTAGTTCAGTTTTGCATGTGTCGATGGCGTATTGGCAGCGCGGCTCAAAAGGGCAACCGGAGGGAGCATTCATCATATCGGGTGGGGAACCCGGGATCATCGCCAAGGTATCGTTAAGTTGATCGACGCGCGGTATTGCCTTTAGTAAACCCAGCGTGTAGGGGTGGCCAGGTGCTTCAAAAATGGCGTCTACAGGCCCTTGCTCCATAATTCGCCCGCCGTAAAGTACCAACACCTCCTGACAGAAGCCAGCCACCACACCAAGGTCGTGGGTGATCAAGATGACGCCCATGCCGAAGTCATTCTGAATCTCGCGCAGCAACGACATGGTTTGAGCTTGCACCGTTACGTCGAGCGCGGTGGTAGGTTCATCGGCTATCAGCAGCTTGGGACGACACAGCAGCGACATGGCAACCATCACTCGCTGACGCATGCCGCCGGAGAACTCATGCGGGTACAGGCGGATGCGCGATTTAGCGTCTGGAATTTTGACCGCATCGAGCATGGCAACAGATTCGCGTAGCGCATCGGCTTCGCTCATCCCTTGGTGATGGATCAACACCTCTGTCATCTGGCTGGACACACGCATGTAGGGATTGAGAGAGGTCATCGGATCCTGGAAGATCATGGCAATCTCCGCCGCGCGTATTCGATTAAGTTCTGCCAGGGACAGGTTAAGAATTTCACGATCATTGAATTTAACCGAGCCTGTGGCTTTACCGTTTTTGGCTAACAATCCTAAAATCGAAAAGGCTGTCTGGCTTTTACCAGAACCGCTCTCACCGACGATGGCAAGTGTATTGTCGGCATCTACCGAAAAGCTGACGTCATTGACCGCACGTACCAAACCGTCATTGGTGGTGAACTCAACCGATAATTCGCTGACTTCTAAAAGCGGCATGTCATCGGTCCTTGGGATCAAGTGCGTCGCGAAGTCCGTCGCCGACAAAATAAAATGCGAACAAGGTGATCACGAAAAAGAGCAGGGGAATCAGTAGTTGCCACAGGGTGCCGTATTGCATGGTACCCGCACCTTCGAAGATTAACGCACCCCAAGAGGTATTCGGCTCTTGTACGCCTAGTCCCAAAAACGAGATAAAACTCTCGGTGAGAATCATAAGTGGCACCAGCAGGGTAGCGTAAACGGCGACCACACCCATCAAATTGGGAACGATATGGCGCAGGATTATTTTGCTGCTTGAGACGCCAGTGGCTTGGGCGGCTTCAATGAACTCTCGGTTTTTCAGGCTCAGGGTTTGGCCGCGGACCAGGCGTGCCATCTCAAGCCAGGACAATAGGCCGATGCCGACGAACAGCATGGTGATGGATCGACCAAACATCACCAACAGTAAAATCAATACGAACATGTAAGGGATGGCCATCAATATATCGACCAGGCGCATCATTAAGTTGTCAATACGCCCTCCAATGTAACCGGCGATAGCGCCGTAGAGAGTGCCGGCAATCACGGCGATAGCTGCACCAACCACACCGACCATCAATGATATCTGTGTGCCTTGTACCACCCGCGCAAATAAATCTCGCCCGAGACTATCTGTGCCGAAGTAGTGGCCGTTCTCGAGGGAAGGGCCGCCTAGTTCGGCGATTTGACCAATCACCATAAAATCGATTTCGTCGTTCGGAAACTTAGCGAATCGTTCGCCGAAAAAGGCAAAGGCGGCAACCAGCAACAATACGAGTAAGCCGGAAACGGCTGCTTTGTTGTTGATAAAGCGCTTGCGCGCATCAGCCCAAGGGCTTCGACCTTTTATTTCGGTGGCCGTCAAGGCATCGGCGAGATCTTGTATTTTGTCTTGTTCGATCATCATGCGTGGCGGTGCCCCGGTAGCGTGGAAATCGCGGATGCAGCGTTTTCCTGTTGCGCTTGAGTAAGGCTTGGGCTTTTAAAAACGGCGGTTACTTTCTGTGGCAAACAAACTAGCGTGATCGAAACATGGGTACATCCGTAGGCCCATCGACTCCAAGTACTTGCAAAAAACAATAGGATTTGACTAATGGGCTGCTTAATCATGTGAATCTTTCACTGGCTGTTGTTTCCATTGCCGGAGCACTAGTAACGAATTTTTGGATCGATCCAGGCGTAAATAATGTCGACCAAAAGGTTGAAAAAAATGGTCAATAATCCAATCAGGATCGTAATGCCCATCATTACCGAGTAGTCTCTATTAAGCGCGGCATTGACAAAAAACAAGCCGATGCCACCCGTGGAAAAATACATATCGATCACCACGGAGCCCGTTATCATGCTGACAAAGGCAGGCCCGAGATAGGAGATGACCGGCAGCAACGCTGGCTTTAGTGCGTGGTGCAAGATGATGTGTCGGGTCGGTAGTCCTTTGGCTCGCGCGGTGCGAATGTGGTTGGCGTTGAGCACTTCAAGCATCGAGGAGCGAGTTATGCGTGCAATGGAAGCCATAAAACTGGTGGAGAGCGCGATGACCGGCATGATGATATAACTTGGGTTGTTGTATTCCCAACCGCCACCGGGTAACCAGCCCAGCCATAGTGTAAACACCAATACCAGTATAGGGGCCATCACAAAATTAGGTAAGACTTGCGCACCGATGGAAATGCCAACAGCGAGATAGTCGAGCCAGGAATTATGACGAATGGCAGCAGCCACACCAAGAGACACACCCACCAAAACGGCTACAAGAAAAGAGATGGAGCCGTAAATAAGGGTAATCGGGAAGCCTTGTGCGATGATCTCGTTGACGCTGCGATCTTTGTATGTGAATGATGGTCCGAAGTCAAAATGGAATACCACATTCTTTACATAAACAACGATTTGCGAAATCAGTGGTTGGTCCAGTCCGTACTTGGCTTCCACATTGGCCAGGATCTCAGGAGGCAACTCGCGCTCTGAGGTAAATGGTCCGCCCGGCGCTGAGTGCATCAAGATAAAAGATATGACGATCAGCACCAGCATGGTGGGGATGACTATCGCCAACCTTTTCAAGACGAAATTAAACATGGGGGTTCCGATGTCGAACAAATAAAGGGGCAGCTAGAACAGACCGCCCCTTACGGCAACGTCTACTTGGCGCTTATGTAAAGGTCGCGTGTGTAGACGTTTTGCATCAGATTATCGACCGGATAGTTGCGCAACTGCGGAGAGAGCATGACAACTTTGGTGTACTGATAGACCGGAGCAAATGGCATGTTCTCGGCCAACATCGTTTCGGCGGCAGTATAGTTGGGGTTGGGGTCTTCCATGGTTTTGGAGTCTGCCATCAGTTTATCGTACTCGGCGTTATTAAAACCAGCGACATTGTGACCAGAGTAGGAGGTCAGTAAATCGAGATAAGTCGAGGCTTCGTTATAATCGCCACACCAGGCGTAACGACCAATTTCATAGTCGCCATTTTGCAGATTGGTTGTGTGAATTTTCCATTCGGTATTGGCCAACTCAATCTCTACACCCAGTGTTTTCTTCCAGAATTGTGACACCCCAATTGCGATTTTCTTGTGCGCCTCGTCAGTGTTGTAATTGAGTGTGAGTTTGAGTGGGTTTTCCGGACCGTAGCCAGCCTCTTTCAAGAGCTCGACCGCCTTGGCGTCACGCTCGGATTGGCTCCAGGTAGCATAGTCAGGCTCATTAAGCTCGAACCCGGCGGTTTTTTGATGGGTAAAATTGTACGACTGATACTGTCCGCCCTGCAAAATTCTGTCGGTGATGACTTCACGATTTATAGCGTAGGATAACGCTTTGCGAACGCGAACGTCCTTCAATGCTTCAGGGCCCTTATCGGTCATGTTGAACCAGTAGATGTACGAACAGGACTGTGGGAATGAATAGGCCTGGTCCGGATACTCCTCTTTGAGTCTGGGGTACTGTCCAGCAGGTATTGCAGTTTTGTCGAGCTCGCCGGCCAAGTAGCGGGTCAAGGCCTGGTTTTCGTCATTGATCACCAACGCAACAGCTTCGTCGATGATGGTTTTGTCGTTGTTCCAGTAAAGAGGATTGCGCTCTCTGACAACTTTCTCACCAGAGCGATATTCAGTCAGAACATATGCGCCATTACCCACTAGATTACCGGGCTTGGTCCAGTCCTTTCCGTGTTTCTCAATTACTGCTGCGTTGACGGGAAAGACCGAGGCGTGCACAGTCATGGACGCGAAGTAGGGTAGCGCATTGTCGATGGTGACTTCGAAGGTCTTATCATCAATGGCACGCACACCAAGATCTTCAAGTGGCGCATCCCCTTTGACCACGGCGGATGCGTTTTTAACACCCATTAATTCCATGTACCAGGCGTATTCTGAGGCGAGGGCTGGATCAACCAGGCGGCGCCAGGCGAAAACGAAGTCGTTGGCGGTAACGGGATCGCCATTGGACCATTTGGCGTCACGCAGTGAGAAGGTGTAGGTGAGTTTGTCATCACTGACGGTGTAGCCAGTCGCCGCACCCGGTATCAACTCGCCTGTGGCGTCTTCATTCATCAGGCCTTCGAATAAATCGCGCATGATCCTTGAGCCCTCAACATCCGTGTTGATCTGCGGGTCGAAGGATTTGATATCGTCCAGCAGGCGATAGGTAAACGTTTGATCTTCGGCAAGTGGTTCGCCGTCAGGTGATGTGCCCGCCGCTATAACTGGCATAGCAAGTGAGGCGCTCAGCGCAAATGGCAGCAGTTGATTAAATTTCATAACTCACACATCCATTAAGTGGGAAAAATAACAGTGGTTGACATAATTCAACATAGATAAAGATCTATGTATACGACTCTGACCTGTCCGTAAAAACTGCTTTAAATTTCTCGTAATTTTCCGGCGCGAGGTAGAGGCCAGCCAAAGCGGTAAATTTGATCATATCATGAAAATTTAAAGGTGATAAATGGGTTCGAGTAGTTTGGCTACGAAAAAAGTCTGTCATTCTCGTTCTTGTCAGAAATGACTTCCAAGGCATTTGAGTTTGCGTCAGTGACATCCGATTTAGCATACCGTCGAGTCTTGTGCTTTCGATGTCGAAAACAGAGATCACGCTTATATTACAGTCAGACGGTCAGACCTGCAGCTTTACCCGGAACTCAGCGGCAGTGAAGTTTTAGCACATCGATCTTACTGCATTCAGGCTGGACTTCGGGTGGAGTTAAGAGAAAGCAAATCAGCCACCGAGAAATTCATGGCTGAAGTTTTCGAGTTCACATCGCAAAGAGAGATTTCGATAGAGTCGGTGTTGATAGACCGTGAGGCACTTTGTGATTATAAAATTCTTATTCGTTAATAATTACATCAAGCTAAATTTCACTATTGATACTGCTACAAAAAATTTCTCCCCCCGTCTAATAATTGCCGATTTTTTAAAGAAACGGTCACCTTCATCAACAACTGATTTGTCGGCAACTGGAAGCGTTCTGGCCTCAACTTACTGTTCAGAACAGCGGTGATAATCACGCCTTGATCTGGTTCGAGACGGTCTGACAGTACCGGCGAAGTCTATTGAAAATCACATCTATATTTTTTCCCGAATCAGGCAAATCAGATTCTGCATAGTGACTTCGCAAAGCGCAAACGGCTGCACCGACAATACCATCTTGTACCAGCCTTACATCCGGCGACGCGCCCCATATGTCCTGCTGAAGGGACGCTATCTGCTCGTGAAGTTTGGCCATCCGGATCATAATTCCGCCTCCTAAAACGATAGGCCCGGGAAATTCAGCGTCCAGAGTGATGGATACCGTATGAAGCAGTTCTGACGACGCATCGGCAATTATTTGTCGAGCGACGACGTCATCGGAGGTTGAAAAAAGCACGGGTGCAAACTGCGCAATCATGAGTGGGGGCATCGCATAGATAGACTTGATTAAGTCCTCACGCAGATAAGATGAGCCAATAGTAACGTCTGCAATTTCTAGAACTTTCTCCGTCATCAAAGTCGGCGGCCCAGCGCCATCAATGCTTGCGGCGACTGCCTGTATGACCCTTTGACCACACCAAATGCCGGACCCTTTATCCCCTAAGAGCCAGCCCATACCGTCAACGACGCGACGAACTTGGCTACCGCTGATCGCAATTGCGCCTGCTCCCGTTCCAGCAACGACAGCGTACCCTTGAGATTCGATGGCACCAGACCAATAAGTCGCTGCAAGGTCCGAACAAAACTCAAGCGGGCCGCTTAAACCAAATGACTCCAACTCGCAACGTAAATCATCACTCTGTGAGTAAAGGCTCGATCCCGCCATCGCAATTGTCGCGCGGATGTATCTCGATTGCGTTTCTTGCTGACTTGCTCGCGCGGCCTGTACTGCCTCGACAATGGCTGCGGTAGCACCAGATTGACCTACGGTAACAGGATTGGCGCCAGCTGCCCGTCCGAAGCCCAACCCGAGCCCTGTTGTATCAAAGATAAGCGCGCGGGTTGATGTTCCGCCTGCATCCACAGCGATAAGTTGTTCAACCAAATCATTTCCCCCTATTGATGAAACTACTTTACATGATATAAATTTTCATAGCATGATCTCTCTCAATGAAAAAAATTATCATACAGTGAATTCTGCAAGATGAGCTCATCACTCACAAATAACGTCGTGGAGAGGGTACGGTCAATTTCGCCGTCCATGCCTTCGGCGATGCTGCGCATTTCCGAGCTCGTGCAGCAGGACCCGCAAGCTGTGTTATCCATGTCGATCTCTCAGCTTGCCGAATTCACTGCAACCTCTCCTGCAACAGTCACACGGTTTTGCAAACAAGTCGGCTTTACTGGCTATGTGTCTTTTCGCGTAGCGCTTGCCGTGAGTATTGGCCGGCATGATAAAGGCGATATTCGGGATACCGAAATCGGGCGCAACTTCGGTCCCGATGAGACACCCGATCAAATTCTGAACGCCGTTCTTAGCGCGCATATGCGCACGTTGCAATTGACATCAAGCAGTCTGGATATTGCGCGGATCAAGCGGGTGGCCACCGCCATTGCCAAGTCGCGGCAGCTTGACATCTACGGTGTAGGGGGCAGCGCACTGGTGGGGCGAGAACTTCAGGCGCAGCTTTTTCGGATCGGAATCAACGCGCATATTCATGTGGAATGCCATGCGGGTCTGATTAGCGGCGCCTTGCTTGATTCTGAGTGCGTTGCTATCGGCATTTCACATTCTGGCGATACTGAGGAAACCGTGTCAATGCTCACCGTGGCCAAACAAAGCGGTGCTTTGACGGTGGCCGTCGCAGGTGCTGCTGACTCGATGTTGGCGCGGCTTGCAGACGATTGCATTTTGACAGTCGCGCCAGACCCCTATGTGAAGCCCGAAAATATCGGCCTGCGTTCAGGGCAGATGTTCATCATTGACCTGATCTACCTGTTTGTCGCGCAGCATGACTTTGAACGGACATCCGCAAATTTAGCGATCACAGCAAAAGTCGTTAGCACTCGTAGGTTTGCCATGCGAAAGCTACGGTCTACGCGGTCGTCAAATGATCAAGCCGACGCCAATTGGAATAAAACAAATCAGGAGAAAAGTGATTTATGACTACTAACATTGGGCATTTCCAATTGGGCATTTCCAAGACGAACTGACAAAGCGGCTTACGCAACTTACGAAAAATTACGAGCCCATTCAGCAAGCTATCGACCTTGTTGTCGACTGCATTCGACTTGATGGCGTCCTTCAGGCTTTTGGAACCGGTCATTCTGAAGCCTTTTCGATGGAGATTGCGGATCGCGCAGGTGGGATTATCCCAGGCAACCGGATTCCGTTGCGAGACGTAGTGTTGCACGGAAACCGCGACGTTACGGCACTGTCAGGCCCCGAACTAGGGCGCGATAACAGCGTTGTTGATGAACTGCTCGCTTGCCACAAAGTACTTCGCAGGATGTGTTCTTTATAGCGTCAAATTCGGGAGTCAATAAATCCATCATCGGCATGGCACTGGCCGTAAAAGCGCGCGGACACAAGCTGATCGCGGTGACCAGCCTGGATCATTTGCGGCAGGTGCCCCCGCACCATGTAAGCGGCAAGCGCTTGTATGAAATCGCCGACGTTGTCATCGACAATCTGGCCCCGCGCGGTGACACGGTTTTGACTTTGGAAAGTGGCGCAGGCGTTGGCGCTGTGTCACCTACTACCTTAATGCGGCCATTGCGTCGGACATTGGCCGAGGGCCATACCTGCTGCCTGAAGTTGAACGTCGAGGCTTGCCACTTGTTTTCAACAAGCGGTTTGACAATACGCAGTGGCTCAATGATGTAAGACGATTATAAGAGCGAGGCAGGAAGTTCCAGCGGCGCTGTATCATGAGTTCTCATTTATAGATCACGTAGCTCAGGATCGCATTAGTCGATGCAATATTTGCCTGCAAGCTGTCTGAGACGCTGTTGCCGCATGATCTTGTAACATCCCGAATAAAGTGGAAACTGTCCGCGAGTCTGGCCATGAGTTTGGGTTCCAACGCCCACCGCGTATGGGGCTTTACCACAATGCGTTTATATTTCACATGCGGTAGTTCTCATGACTGTCTTTGGATCGCGCCCTTTTAGTTGAACAGACCACAGACAGACGAGTCATCTGTAATTTCCGCCGTTCCGTGCACGCACAAAGTTTCGGAGACTTACGGAATCAAGCAAATAAGCGCGACTACCGGGCGACACATGATGAAAGTCAAGAAGAAAACGTTCAATAAGTTGAGGAATTTGCGAGCAGGTTTTGAAGGTAATATCTTCGAGATTAAGGGTGCACTTTGCATGGATAAGGCAAGGTGAAAAGGCTCTTGGGATTTAACGCTTATGTTTGGTCTTCTGCACTTAACTATAACCTTGTGAGATTGGTTCTTATCAGTTCTGCGTATTCACCTAAGATATCGCCGCTGAACAGAAACTCGGCTTGCTACTGCCGAGTCTGTGTCAGTCCGTAATATCAAATTGCTCAGATTTTCCGTTTTTGGACAGGCACTAGTAAACGGGTTAAAGGTATGCGGCTGACTGATGACTTTCATCGGCTGAGTTTTGGGTGGGTTACTTGCCGTGCGCTTTGGCGTGATACGTATCCTGCTTTGTTGTTTCACCGTCCCCGAGGCAAACTGGCGTATTTTCTGCATAACCCGTTTACTTGCGTCACATCGTAAAAAAACTTCAGTGCCTGTTACCGTAGCCCGTCCTTCTTAGTGACGCAAAAAGCGAAATACTGCTGAACCTGCATCAATTTCGGATTAGTCAATGCGTATCGTGCTGAAATTCTGTGCCCTTCTGCTGGCATATATTGTCGCTGGCTGGTACGGATATTATTTGAGTGTATCGGCAAGCCAGGCAATTGCGGTATGGCCCGCGGCGGGCGTGGCTCTGGCCGGGGTTATTCTTCTGGGCTATAGGTACGCACCCGCGATTGCATTGGCACCGTGCCTGCAGATGCCTATACTTGGCCAGCAGCTAAGCTTCTCCTCTACCTTGTTGGCAATCGTGCTGGGCATTGGGGCCATGCTTCAAGCGCTGGCAGGCGCATGGGCATGCCGGCGCTTTTTGTACTTCCCTAATGCGTTGGACGACTACTCAAGCATTTTCAAACTGCTTGTTATTGGTGGAATCTTGTGCACAACGATCAGTGCAACCGTGGGTACCACCAGCCTGGTGTTAGCTGGGTTTGTCCCGCTTGAACTCGCACCCGGTCAATGGCTTGTCTGGTGGATAGGAGATAGTTTGGGCGTGGCAGTTTTTGCACCCATCGGCTTGCTGGTACTGGGGAAAACGATCGGGCCACATGCGGTCAGTGGCACGCGCAAACTGTCCGCGCTCGGTATGGTGTTGATTGGTCTTGTGTCAGTCACTTTGCTATATAGCATGGCGAATAATCGCGATAAGGATCAGCGGATGGCTGAGCTCGACAAGCAAGCCCGCAGTCTGTCCCACGCTTTACTCGCACAGCTACAAAGCTATGAAGACATGTTGCTCGCCAATGAAGGGTTTTTTCTGGCATCCGATTATGTTTCCTACAAGGAATACAGCACATTCGTAACCCGATTTATTTCACGTTACCCCGAACTCCAGGCACTCTCCTGGAATGCGAAAGTAAAACACAGCCAACGTATCTCTTTTGAAAAGAGGTTACGTGAGCAGGGATTTCCCGAATTCAGAATTTACGATCGCGTAATGCCTGGCAAGACGCAGCTCGCGGCTGAGCGACGCTTTTATTTGCCGGTCTCATACGTATATCCCTACGTCGGCAATGAGGCGGCGCACGGTTTCGATGTTTTCGGGCCAGACCCGACAAACAATAATTATCAACAAAAGCTACTAAGAAAAGCCATGCAGACGGGTCAGACTGTCAGCACCGGACGTATCTCGTTGGTGCAGGCAGAAGATCAATTTGGGTTATTGGTATATCACCCTGTTTTTGAATACGACGCTCCCTTGCCTGAGGTGCTGGGCGTCACCGCTGCCATGCTGATTGTTCCCAAAATGCTGAAACAGATTCGAGAGCAAGCGCAGGAGCAAGGCCTCGAATTCATATTACGCAATCGTTCGGCAGGCGAAGATGAACAGTTTATGCATGACTCTCGAGATTCACTTGCACAGCAGATAACCCTGATACCTGATGAAGGCAGTACTGTTATTTCACGTGACATTTCCTTTTTTGATCTCGATCTGGAACTCACGGTGTTTAATAACAAGGCAACCTCGGTGGGGTACAATTGGGTTTTGTGGGGCATTATTACCGTTGGATTTTTTAGTACAGCCGTCTTCAGCACCCTGACGATACTGGTGACCGCTCGCTCCGATCTTGTTAAAGTGCAAGTGGATCAGAAAACTGCAGAACTGGTTAAAGTCAACGAGGAGTTGCAAGAGTTCGCCTATCGAACCTCACACGATTTGCGCTCACCATTGGTAAGCTCGATCGGTTTGCTCGAAGAAACGCAGGCTAACATTGACCCAGCTGACCATGACTCGAAGCACATGATCATGCTGGTCAGCCGGTCGCTCAAGAAGCTTGATCGTCTGGTTTCTGATATTCACGCATTGACCAGGGCGCAACACCTTGATGAGCCGAATAAAACAGTAGATTTCGAAAGACTGCTGGTCGACTCACTTGAAACTGTCTCAACCATGACAGGGTACGACAAGATAGACGTACGCACTCTGGTTGACGTATCTGATGAATATCAAGCGCCTATTAGCCGACTTAAACTGATACTGGAAAATCTTTTGTCAAATGCCGTAAAATACCGTAACCCGGATCAATCCGAATCTTACATCGACATCAGTTTTCGTCAACAGAACGAGTCGGTGCTCATACGCATCAGCGATAACGGGCTTGGAATCCCGGAGAAAAAGCAAGAGAGGCTGTTCAAGATGTTTGAACGTTTCCACCCGCGAACCTCATTTGGTTCAGGGCTTGGCTTATACATGATTCAGAAAAGCGTTGTGATGCTCGGTGGCTCAGTCACCTTTAAAGACAATGACGGGGGGGCGAGCTTCTTGGTAACACTGCCGTTTCGTCGCGAAGCAGCATAATCATGATGCTGCTGGACTAAATCGGGTTGGCATGTGATTCGAACAACGAAGCAGGCAGCATCCGTGCTTCGATGGCAGTAAAGTTAAAGCTGATTTCACAGACTTAGCTGACAAGTCAAGCCGCACGAGGGTAAATAATGACACTGAAATCTGTATTGGTTGTTGACGATGACGAAGGTGATCAGTTCCTTACGCAACGTGCCATTCGCAAATTTGACGATTCAATTGTCATTCATGCCGCGTATGATGGCGAGGAAGCGCTTTCACTTGTACGCGATCAGGGACTTCGCCTGGACGCTATCTTTCTTGATATCAATATGCCGGGCATGGGAGGTCTGGAATTTCTGCAGCACTATAGTCAATACGATAGCGCAACATCCGTAGTTGTCATGCTGACCACATCCGACAATGATCGTGATCGTAACATCTGCGGGCAGTATACGTGTGCCAAACACTACGTGCTCAAGCCCTTATTGGCCGAGACTCTGGCAAATCTGAACTTCCGAGACTGAACATCTGATGGTGTGCTTGGCCAGCCTCCAGGTTAAAGCTTTCCGATAGCAGGTGCTGGGTAATGGGTACTCAGGCACAAGCCAATCTTGAGATCTGTGTTTTCGTTTTTAATTTTGACCAACCTCTGCTGCCAATCGTCTGGGAGTACAGCAGTTTCAGGTCCCACACCTTGGGCGTAATAGCCAAAATTTTCTTGAAACGGCGAAAGCTCACCGATAGAGCCGTCGATAATATCAGCAAGTTCTGGAGCATGCAGTGGATACAGATCGGCTTCCATCGATCGTAAAAAAAATCTGGTGCGTCAGGTAGTGCTCCAAGTATAGACTGGCTTCCGATAACCACTATTTCGTGCTAATCGATAATGGCCGCAGCTGACCGGATCAGATGCTCTAGTTCTTCACGGCGCATGTCTGACAGACCAGCTTTTCAGGAACGCGAACCGTTCCTTATGCGTAAGAATTCCTGTGAACGGAGAAGATTGACGAAGGGCGTCTGCTCTTTCTGATTGCTCAACCGCTAGCGCCAGGCAATCATCCAGACTGGTACCCAGCGCTTGCTCCCATTCCATAAGATAGGGTTGGAAGGCAGGCGAAACATCATTTCTCCAGCGCTTTAGCGTCTTGGCGAAATGTTCTATAAGGCAGGGGTTTTGCCGGATTTTCTCAACTATAAAGGTGTGCATTGCCAGCGACCGAGCGTCGAGATCCTGATGTGTTCGTATGGTCATTGTTTAAGAATGCCGAGCGCTTAGTATTGCACAAAACGGGAAAGAGAATTCCAGTTGAGTACGACCTGAGCAGGCGGCCTTCCGTATAACGCCGATCCCTGGAACGCGCGACGACGTCAAGTGTTCAATATAGAAATGCGGATACCCCGGAGGGCATCCAGTCTGCAGCGCTTGTTGTGGTCCGATGAAGCTCGTCGCGTGATTAAGCATAACAAACCTGCGAAGTCGGACTAAAGGATTTATTGAAGGTGTCAGTTTGAGGTGATGCGCAGTTTGCAGCGCTTGATAATCAAACATCCTTTACTTTGACTAAATTTCACCTGCATGAGAACAATTAGCTATTATCAGGATTAGATTAATTGCAGCTACCACTATTGCACCGCATCCATTTATCCAACTATTCCAATAAAATCCAGAGGTTCTCATGATCAGAATGTGCGCTTTGTTTTGTCAGCTATTGTCACTTTGGTATCGTTTTTTGTCGTTTCGCATACGGCGCATACTCCCCGTTATTGGCTGTTTGCTAGTTACCGGATTTGCTCCCAACTTGGTCTATGGTGCTTGTTTAGTGCCTGTAGAGACCTCTGAAGTCGCCATCCCTCAGTGGAATTCAAACTCAGGCTGGTTGCCGTTAACCAACGAACCCGCACTGCGTAGTTCGATTACCAAATTGACGGTCACCGTTACCAACAACGATTCCACCACTGGAAATACCTTGCATGTGCTGGAAAACTGGAAGCCAGTTGCTATTGCCACTGCCGATGTTGATACCACGACTACCATCAGCATACCAACTAGCTCAACGCCCGCCACGCTACAGTTCTATATAGCCCATGCTGTCGGCGCGAGTTATAACGCTGAATTAGCACTTTGTGACGGACCAGGACCAGTACCAGAACCAGGACCAGTACCAGAACCAGGACCAGGACCAGGACCAGGACCAGAACCAGGACCAGAACCAGGACCAGGACCAGGACCAGGACCAGGACCAGGACCAGGACCAGGACCAGGACCAGGACCAGGACCAGGACCGCTCGCATGCGAATCAGGTAGTTACTCTGCATTCACGGTGCCTCAAGATTGCCTACCCGCTGCAATGTCCGTTAGTTCAAGTGCAACCTTTGCTATGTGGCGAGAAAAAATTGATGCACCTGGTAATAGCTCAGCCCCTTTAGGCACAAGCAACGCCGGTGAAGACTGCCGTGATCTGCACGACCGCTATTGGGTCAAGGGTGATGATGGCTTGGCTTATCATACCTGGCATCCGGCAGCAGTGGCCGGTTGTGAGTTTCGCCATGAACATGGTGATAACGCCGCCAATTCGAATATTCTGAACTATGCTGGCGGTTACCCTCCTTTTGCCTTCGTGATGGAGCAGCAGCAGGCGGCACATCCAAATATGCCTCGCCATGAAGATCACTTCGGTCACAAAATTGTAGTCGCCAACGATATTAGACTTGCCATTGGTACTTCAACAGATAGCAACGACACTCTCTACGATTCAGGAATAAACTGTGATTGGCTTTCGAAAATTCACCAGGGATCCCACTCTGCTGATGCGCTTACCAACAATACCCATGAGTATTTTTTGAATCTGCAGTGTGATGATACCCATCAACAAGAGTCTACCGAATTCTCTGTAAAGGTAATGGCTGATTGGGGTCAGGCAAACAAAGTAACTTTTATCAATGATGGTTTCGTTATTATTGATCCAGTTGAAACTCAGGTGACTTCTTTTCTGACTAAACCCTGGAACGGAGAGCCTGACCCTATTGCACCACCCAATATGACCTCGCCTCCTAATTCGAATGGTGTGCGCGAATTTACGTCCATAGCAGGTCTGCAGTGGAGACCCTGGAGCGAGGTAAGACAACCTGAATTGTGGCAACAAAGTGAAGTTTCTATTCAAACACCAGTAGGAAGTATTACTTTTGCGCCTTACTATGTGGTGAAAAATCCATCCCGTTTATTGAAGAGCGATAATACGCTACAGCGTACAGTTGACTTGTGCTACGAGGATAATGGGACACGACTATCAGGACCCTTCTGTTCCATATTACCGCTTAGCCGTCCGGGGCCGGATTACTGGAAGTCTGCAGCCTCGCCTTTTAATGGCTCAATGCGGTCGGTCAATTTCAAGGCCATTGAAGTTGATAATGACGGTGGACCGGCGGAATTCTGCACTGATCCATTTGGCCAGATGTCCGACGAGACGCCGCCTTGTTCTTCGAGTAATATCAAGCAAAAATCGGCATCCATTAGAAATTACTGGAATTCGCAATCTGGAAACTTTGCTCAATGCGTCAGGGATACCTCGGGCGTTTGTCGTAACAAGAATTTGGCGGGCACACTTGAGCGCTGGACCATGGATTATGTTGATGGTAAATGGGTTACTGAAAGGGTAGGTGCTGAATCACTTGGTGGTAGCGCTTACAAACCCGCTTTGATAGGCTTCGAATGGATTTCCAACCATGGTAATGATGCAGGAGTACGAACACCTAACTAGCGACGATATTTTCTTTTAACAAGGTTTTCTCGTTGTCAGTTTGGAACTATTGCCAAAGCCGTTGACCAAGCCACTGGAAATCACTCCAGTGGCTTTCCTTATGCGATAGTCATCACAGTCTTTTCAAGTGGGCAGATTACTCATGAATCAGAGAGTACATTAATGCAAATATAGAGTTAAGATTGTTTGCAGGTTCTGCATTATTAGCACCGATTATCAGTCTGCAAATGCCATACGAGTAGCGCGCTGGAGCAAGATGACGTCAGACAGAACAGATGATCCTGATGTAAAAAGTGATGAGCTGGTAGAGATACTAGTCGATCATCAGCGCAATCGCATTGAACGAACACGAGCTACGCAACAACTGTATCAGCGCCATGCCTCATGGGTAGTGCAGCAGATAGGCAGAAAAATATACAACCCGGATGATGTCCTGGATATTGCACAGACAGTGTGGATGCAGGTGTTACAGCCTGAGAAATTGAGTAGTGAATACAAAAACCTGAACGGTAAATTCAGAGCGTATCTGCATGCGCCGATTCGATGGGCAATACTCAAACATATAAACAAGTTGCCTTTTACTATCAACAATGCCGGTGAAAAAGCACCTGTCAAATATACTGACATCAGCGATTCGCTTTTGGATAAGTGCCTTGAGAAAAATATGCTCGATGAGGTTATTGAAAATATCATCAAACCGCACTTAAAGTACATTGATATCAAGTCCAGAAATGTCTATGTAGTTAATGAGTACGACGTTATCTTTGAAATAGCGCCAACATTGGCAGATGTGGCCACAATAAATGGAATTGATGATTCCGAGGCTGTCAGACTATTTGACAAAGCAAGCAGTAAAACCACTGAAAACTGCTCAGATGAAGAAATATCCGTATACCTGCCAGTTAACTATGAATCGTTGGTTGATCCTGTTTTGTTAAATAAGTCAAGTGGACGATATCTCGCCAACCTCATTGGGATTAGTGATTCGGCTTTCAGAAAACGCCTACATAGTGCACGCAAATATTTGCTGGATACTGTTCGAGAGAATCTGATCATTCTGACAGAGGGAACGAGCCATGAATAAAGACAGCCACCGGCAAGAGCTAATTCATGTCGTCAAGCTGCACAAGCAAAGCTTACATTCTGTTGAAAAGTTGCCCGAAGAGCAGATGGCACAACTCGAATCCACTGTGTATAAGCACATTGATCAACTATTTTCCAAAAGCAAAGTAATGCCTGCAACGATCAATAATGACGTGATTGCTACAGAATACTCGCGAAAAAAGCGCCTGACGAAAAAACGTAATTCAGTAATGGCATGGCTGTTTCCAGCTAGATATGTCCAGGTTTTGGTGATGGTATTATTTTCGGCGGGAGCTGTGACTTATCTGTTATCAAACAACCGCACATCGGAAATGCTATTCGACATTCCAGAGTCAGTGGTTGCGGCAGATGTGGATCGTTATATTCAAATACCGCAGCAGAACTTACGAGCATTGGCAGGGGCATCAGTGTCGGATCGTCGCAGTGCGTTTTTGGCGGGCGTCACGCAAGCAGATCTCGACTTGATCGCAGATACAGAATCTGCCACTACTCAGCAAATGTCACTTTGGTATCACCATATTGCTACCGACATCCCGGCAGTCGATGTGCCCGACGCATTGAAAACTGTGCAATCAAGCGTAATTCGTTTTTCCGCCGATGAACAGACCAGCTTATGGTTGAAGTACGGGTACGCGGTTGAAGTAGTGCACCTTGCTGCGAAGCGCTCGATGGTTGATCTGAACACAAGCGCGTTAGCTGATGCATTGCAGTTCTATAGCACTCAGGCATTAACGTCTGAGCATGATAAAGCTGAGTCGAATATCTCCGATTCGAGTATCAGTCTCGCCGATATATCCCGACAATACCTTCTCAACCATGAAAAATTGATCGCAGCTCACCGCGATCAGTTGATAACACCTGAGCAAGTTCAACAGATCGTTGATATGACCGACAACATGAAGATTCTGATTCAGTAGTTATGGCTAACTCAACGATCATTAGCTCGTTTCTTTTATTAGCAATCTTTGTGATTCCATCGATTGGGCTGGGCAGCGAGTGTGCCACCAGCAGGTGTTATATCGATGCATACCAAAGTGTTGATCCATCTGAACTACCCGTTGTAGCTCGAGTCAACAACATCTATAAAAAACTCAGTCGGACAATTGGTTCACAGCAAGCCAACAGATCCAGGTTGCATGTAATTGATAGTGACAGTCACCCCTGGGCTGTCGCGTTAAGCGACAATTCAGTTGTGATTACCAAGGGTGCTATTGAATTAATGTACCTTGAGAACGATCTGGAACTAGGCGATGCGCGCACCGCGTTTGTACTTGGACACGAATTATCGCATTTGGGTACAGAGGATCTGTTTCATCATCGAGCCTTTGTAAACAATCGAAGACTCCAGACGAGGGAAACATTGTGGCAGCAAGCACGCCCCGAAGAGGAGTTGCGTGCTGATCTGCGTGGTTATACTTTTGCAACTATTGCGGGTTACCAAACAGATCGGCTTATTGGTGGTGAAGGTGACTTTTTCCGTCGCTGGCTAGCTCAAACTGGTGGTGTGGACAGTTCTGATACAAACGACAGCACTCATCCGAGCAACGAAACTCGCAGACGATATTTACAGGAAGGTTTCAAGAAAATACTGCAAGATGTCCCGTATTATCGTTATGCAGTTGCGCTGGCGCACTTTGGTCACTATGAGGATGCTCAAGTTCTGTTTGAGGACTATTTGAATCGTGTAGAAACAAAGGAGGCATACAGTAATCTGGGCTACGTACATCTTCAGCTTGCCAGAGAGAAAATGCCAGTTGAATTGGCTTACAAATACTGGATTCCTACCTTGCTGGAGCCCAACAGTGGATTGAAAATAGTAAGAGCGCGCAGTTTTTTTGAACAACAAATGCCGCAGGAGGCGATGGTCCAATTACAGAAAGCAGAGCAGCGGCTGAAGCATGCAATCAGCATGGATGATCAACAGTTAACCAGCTACATTAATCTGGCGGCTGTTTACCTATACATGCCAGGTAAAATACACCGGGCCTATGCTGCGATTGAAGATGCACGGCAGACCTCTCTCGGGAAAAGTTCAGCAGTGGCGAGTCAGCTTGAAAGTATCTATCAACTGATTCGGGTAAATGACAATGTAGATGACGCTGACCGATGGCCGCATGCGCGCGACATAATGGTTGAATTGTCAAGCGAGAAAACTGTGCCAGACAATCTGCTATTTAATTTCGCACGCATGTTAGACGAAAGGGGCAGGGATGACACGGCGGCTCAGTACTGGCAACGACTGTATCGGCGATTGGATAGTTTGCCACCGGCATACCAGGCACAGGTTTGTTTCAGGTTGCAGAAAAACTGTTGTTGGGAGAACGGCCAAAGAGCCGCACCCTGGCTGACCAGTGGCATTCCACTGGGGAAAGATATCAGATATCCCGATGTACAAAGTTATCTCAAGAAAATATGGAACACCGGCTCACCTTCCAAAAAAAAACTAGTCGGCTTGGAAGCACAGGTGTTCTTGAACGATAGGGGGGACAGCCTCCTTGCACTGGATAATCATATAGAAATGATGATTGTGCGTAATGTGCCTCCAGATTACCGCAGTTTGGTAGATCTGCAAGAGGAGTTCGGAGCTCCACAAGTCTCTTTACCCGTCGCTGGGGGTCAGTTGCATTCTTTTAGCTCCGGTTGGTCTGCACTTGTTCAAAATGAGAAGGTCGTTGAGGTATGGGTTGCTGAATTGTCCAACACTCCATAGTCGGCACTGTTAAAAGATCTGGTGACATATCGACAGGCCTTATCTTGTAACGGCTTGGCGTTCTAGCCAGGTCATTACTATTCCACACGCCAACACAAGAAATCAGGTGATACAGATAAAAATGTTAAAGGCGAGATCACAAGCTTTTGTTGGTAAATATTGGCTGCACGACTGTTGTCCAGGGCATAATAAGAGATTCTATTCGTGGTGTTAGTGCGTTATGGATGTAAAAACTATCTCTGAGATTACTGATCAGACAGTCACAATACATTACAGATCTCTGCATTGAAAACCTATGAATTACAATTCTCAATCCAAACAAAACCAGGTATGTTGTGTTCGGCGTGGTTTTTTGTGTACGATCAAGAGATTGCTGTGTTTGATACTTGTAGCGTTGTGCTTGCTCGGTTCTACTAATAAATCGAAATCAGAAACTCGACATGCCCTGATTATTGGCAATAGCAACTATGGTTCCGGATTCAGTTTATCCAATCCGTTTAATGATGCTACTGCCATTGCCGAAAAGTTATCGTCCATCGGTTACGTCGTTCACAAAGATCGCGCTCTGGTTGACCTCCAGATAGACGAATTCAACGACGAAATAGACTCTTTCCTTGATTCTGTTGAAGATGGTTCGTCCGTCCTGATTTATTATGCCGGTCATGGTTCAGCCAGCGCCGGTGAGAATTTCCTCATCCCCATTCTTCCTGACGGGGTCAAGCTTAGAACCGAGAGCGATATTAGAAATCGCTCCATCTCACTGTCGAGCATATTGGAACGCGTTCAACGCTATAACTCCACCGGCATTAACGTCCTGTTTATTGATGCATGCCGTGATGCTCCGGTCGCGAATTTTTCGCGTTCTATAAACCTGACCGGATTGACTTCACTGGACACTCGCTGGCAGCCGCAGGGATCGTTCGTGGGGTTTTCAACTGAGTACGGTAAAATAGCAGTCGATGGTGATGGCTCTGAATACAGCCCATTCGCCTCTGCCATGCTTAACAACCTGGATACGCGTGCAGACACGCCTATTGAGCTCTTTTTCAAGAATGTGAGTAACGAGGTATATAAAACGACGGAAGGGCAGCAGTTTCCAATCCAGGAGCCCAAGATACGGGGCGACTACTGCTTGATACCGTGCAAATCTGTTGAGAGTGGCAGAGATGCAGATCCAGAATTCGGTTACCTGACAGTTGTTACCGAACCAAAGAGCGCTGAAGTCTGTTATCGGGTAGAAGATGAATGGCAAAACTGGAATTGCGGGCAGCAGATGGTTTTGCCGGTGGGCAAGCCGACTAATATAAGAGTGACAGCGAAGAATTACCACACGTATGACACCATCACCGTACTTCGAGACCCTGAACAGCAGCTGATGGTCAATCTCAAGCGCGAAAGTCGTCGGGCTTATAAGATAGCCGGGGCGATTGCGGCAATTGTTGTAACTGGATTATTGATGTCCAATAGAAGTGATTCGAGTTCCGAAGGTGGATATCAAATTACGCTCACTACACCTATACCATAGTGTATTTGACGGTGAAGACGGCAGCGGAACAGTGGCAGCAACGTTCGCATTTATCCGGGAATTTATGAATAAGTTTTGTACCAGGCTTTTACTGATATTATCTTGCGCACTGATCTCATGTGCAAGTGAGAACAGTAACGAACGCACAGTTATTGACCTTATTAGCCCTGAATCCAGTAGACAGATAATTGCCGTGAATGACATTGAGTGGCGGGTACTGATTCAGATAAATTCTGGCAACAGTCAATACTTTACCTTCGCAAACTCCGCCTTGCCACTGTCAGTAAATGCTGCTGGCGTTCTCAGAGGCGAAGAGAACAATATCAGCATAAAATGGTTCGAAATACTTCACAAACACACAGTGGAAATATCCGAACAATCACAGGCTTTTTTTGCAGATGGCTCCACAGTAATTGACGCACCTCAACGTCACACCCAATTTGACTATGACGGTGATGGCGAATCCAATTTGGTTGAACGCTCTGCTGGAACTTGCGTGTGGTCCTCCACTGAAAGTTGCGTCAATCCAGGTCAAACTGACATTCCAACAGATAATGTCCTATTGAACGGAGATTTCTCAGATGGAACCCGCTATTGGTATTCCGAACTTTATGAGATTGCTGACACGAGTGGTGAGTATTGTGTAATTTCTCCGGTTACGGCAGAAGATCGCTTTGATGCGCGAATAGATTACTTGCCACTGCCGTTTTTCATTGATGCTAATTCCACCTACGAAATAGTTTTCGATGTTCGCGCGCAAACAAGCTCAGAAGTATATATCCAGATGACAGCGAGAATCCTCGATACCTTCAAACCGCTGGTGGATACATCAGTAGCGGTGTCTACCACTTATGATACGAAATTGATAAGATATGAAAGTGTAGAAGAGGCATACAGTGAGGTCTCTATTGGTTTCAATTTCGGAGACGGCACTGAAAATATCTATTGCTTCGACAACATCAAATTGATCAGAGAAGTGTTGTAATTATTGGATTTTTGATGTGCTAATTAATGTTCGATGACTTCGCACGGGCAATTTGCTTGACAGTTATTTTAAACACTAGGGTAAAAGTAAGCATGTCAATGAGAAAAGGGTAAGCGACCTCACGTTTATGCCTACCGATGAATGTTGAATATATTCTTCGTCAATGATTGATCTGTACCACCGTAAAGTTGTCGGCTGGGCGATGAGTGACAGTAACGCTACGTAGCCGACTTTGTTTGAGCTGGATATAGCTCTCGAATTGATTTGCATTATCTGCAAGTCTTACAGATATTTGCCCGCCAGATTCTCCTGGAAAAAAAACAATTAATTAATCGTCTTTATGTCGTTGTTCATAGTCAGGTACCACGCCACCGATCATACGAGTTACCTCAACTGCTGCGCTCTTTACTCGTGCGCCGAAAAGCGCCAAGGTGTCCTCAGCAAAACGCGCGGTGGGTCCGGAGATTGATATGCCGGCAATGGCATCCCCACGTGTGTCATGAATGGCGGCTGCGATACAACGCATGCCGGTATGTCGTTCTTCATCGTCGAACGCCCAGCCGCGTATGTAGGTTGTTGTCAGATCGCTGAAAAGAGCTTTCGGCGTTGTCAGCGTTTTAGCAGTGAACTCTGGCAGCCCTGTTTTTTGCAGTATGTCTTCAATTTTTTGTCTGGAGAGTTCTGCCAGTAACGCTTTGCCTATACCCGAGGAATGCGCCGGGCTTCGCGTACCCGGTAAATGGAACGCGCGAACAGGGTGTGTGCACTCCATCTGAGTGAGAAAGGTGACCTTGCCTGCGCCAGTAAGAATGGCAAGGTTGGCAGTCTCTCCTGTATCAAGCATTAGCTGCCGCATGACCGAACGCGAAGCTTCCGCCAGATTAGCTCTATTGAAATAGCTATTGCCAACCGTGAATGCTTCCACTCCGACAGACCATTCTTGCGTGGTCTCATCAAAGTTAACAAACTCGCGCTTTTGCAACGTCATAAGAAGTCGATAGGCAGTAGATGCAGGAAGTCCAACCTGAAGCGACAAATCGGCCAGAGATGCACTGCCACTTTTACTCAACAGTTGCAACACAAGCAGGCCGCGTTCCAATGCCTGCACGGTGCTGGTGTTTTCCTTGCGCTCAGTAGGCTGCAAACGTGGTCGACCGCGTTTGCGTCTGGGTTGCTCAGGGTCAGGATTGGGCAGATTCATGCTGACGGGATCATTTTGGCATCAAATACGATATTTTATTTAAAATTAAATATTGTATAAATGCAATTAAAACTTTTTAAAAATAATATATATCTATATAAAACAACAATATAGGCTTTTATTAATTATATTAAAATATAATTTCGAAAAAATTGACTCTTACAGAATTCCCGCTGATAATTAGCCCACACTTTCATGATGTGAGCGGAAGATGATAGATCCACATGGTCAGAACCCGGTTTTTATTCCGGGCCCCACAAATATTCCTGATTGCCTGCGCTCTGCGATGAATGCTCAAACGATCGATCACCGGGCACCGGACTTTCAGAATGTTTTATTGCCGTTATTTGATGATCTGAAAAAGATATTCAAAACATCCACAGGGCATGTCATTACCTTTCCTGCCAGCGGCACCGGCGGATGGGAAGCTGCCATCACAAATACTCTGTCTCCCGGGGATAAGGTGTTAGTGGCACGTTACGGAATGTTTTCGCACCGCTGGATAGATCTGTGTCAGCGTCACAAGCTGGATGTGCAGATCATTGACTGTGAGTGGGGAGATGGCGCGCCAGCCGATCGCTTTGCGCAGATTCTTGGCGACGACAAGGCGGGTTCGATAAAGGCTGTGCTTGCGACCCATAACGAGACGGCTACCGGTGTCAAGAGCGACATCAACGCACTGCGTTCGGCGCTTGATGATGCGGATCATTCAGCCATGCTGATGGTCGATTGTGTCAGCTCATTGGCCAGTATGGATTTTCGCATGGACGACTGGGGCGTCGACGTCGCAGTTTCAGGCTCGCAGAAAGGATTTATGTTGATAACAGGCATGACGATACTCGGAGTTAGTGAAAAAGCGATTGCAGCCATGGATTCAGCTCAAAGTTCGCGCTGCTTTTTCGATTTTCGCGATATGCTTGACGCCAATGCAAAAGGCGGTTATCCCTACACGCCACCACTGCAGATTCTCAAAGGTCTCCATGTCAGCTTGCAGCTACTTCTGGATGAAGGCCTGGACAACGTTTTTGCGCGTCATTACAGAATAGCTGAAGGGGTACGACGTGCCGTGAGTGCATGGGGTTTTACATTGTGCGCAAAAAGAGCTGAACTATATTCGGACACCGTCAGCGCCATTTATGTGCCAGAAGGCCTCGACAGCAACGAATTGACCAATCACGCGTTCAACGCCTATGGTGTGTCGTTTGGTATCGGGTTAGGGGAGATGGATGGCAAGGCATTTCGCATAGGCCATCTCGGTGCCTTGACAGACGTTATGGCTTTGTCTGGTATAGCGGCTGTGGAAATGGCCATGAAAGATCTGAAATACCCTATCGAATTAGGACAAGGTGTGGCAGCGGCGCAGGATTATTACCGAACTACACGTCAGCAGATAACGCCTTAGGCCACCTGAGAGATATTATGAACCGGAAAATTGAAAACTCTGATGCAATCGTGCCGTCTATTGAAGATGTAAGACAGGCGCATGAACGTATCAAGCCTTACATACATCGGACACCAATACTCACTTCAAGCTATCTCAATGAGTTAAGCGGTGCTGAGCTTTACTTCAAGTGTGAGAATTTTCAGAAAGCGGGGGCGTTTAAAGTCCGTGGTGCATCCAATGCGGTATTCGGGCTCAGTGACGAGGTAGCGTCGCGAGGTGTTGCAACGCATTCCTCCGGCAATCATGCGCTGTCGTTAAGTTATGCTGCTGGATGCCGCGGCATACCCTGTACTGTCGTAATGCCACGTACTGCACCTTCGGCCAAGAAAGATGCGGTACTTGGTTACGGCGGAGTTGTTGTCGAGTGTGAGCCCTCTACAAGCAGTCGCGAGGAGACCTTTGCTGAAGTTGTTGCCAGGAGCGGTGCCGAGTTTGTTCATCCCTATAACGATATCCGTGTAATAACAGGTCAGGCGACTTGTTCTCTTGAGCTTAACGAGCAAGTGCCTAACCTGGATGCGGTAGTCGCGCCAATAGGGGGTGGCGGCATGATTTCCGGTACTTGCCTGACCCTTAGTAACGTGGCGCCCGGCATAGATATCTTTGCAGCGGAGCCTGAACAAGCCGACGATGCCTATCGAAGTTTAAAAGCAGGGCACATCATTGCAGATGATTCGCCCAATACAATCGCTGATGGTCTCAAGGTGCCACTGAAAGAGAATACCTGGCACTTCGTCAGTCATCACGTTAAAGATATACAAACAGCGTCGGAGGCAGAAATAATCGCTGCCATGAAACTGACCTGGCAACGAATGAAGATAATCATAGAGGCAAGTTGCGCAGTACCTCTGGCCGTCATACTCAAGAACCCCGAGGCTTATCGCGGTAAGCGAGTGGGTGTCATAATAACTGGCGGTAATGTCGATATGGACACTCTGCCGTGGATCACAACAGATAGGAATAGTCAGTCATGAATAAAGAAGTCAATTTTGATGAGCTGGAAGTCGGCTTTGATGTACCTGCCAAAGTGGGTATGGACGAGGCGGATATTCAAACACCTTGTCTGGTGGTTGATCTGGATGCTCTGGAAGCTAACGTAAAGAAAATGGGTGATTTTGCCAAAGCCAACGGAATGCGTCATCGCGTACATGGCAAAATGCACAAATCGGTAGATGTGGCAAAACTGCAGGAAAAACTGGGTGGCGCTTGTGGTGTCTGTTGTCAGAAGGTCAGCGAGGCGGAAGTGTTTGCTCGCGGTGGTATCAAGGATGTCATGGTGAGCAATCAGGTACGCGATCCTGCCAAGATAGATCGGCTTGCGCGTATTCCTGCACTCGGTGCACGTACTATCTGTTGTGTTGATGACATCGACAACGTTGCCGACTTATCTGAAGCTGCTGTACGCAATGGCACCCAGATCGAATGTATTGTTGAAATCGACTGTGGCGCCGGGCGTTGTGGAGTTATCACAACATCTGATGTTGTTGCTATTGCTAAAGCCATTGATGCTGCTGATGGGCTTAAGTTTGCAGGTTTACAAGCGTATCAAGGTGCCATGCAGCACATGGACAAATACGACGAGCGCAGAGCGAAGGTTGATGTGGCCATCGCCATGGTAGCTGATGCCATAGAGGGCTTGAAAGCTGAGGGGCTTGAGTGCGACATCGTGGGTGGCGGTGGCACAGGGTCTTATTATTTCGAAGGCTCCTCGGGTGTTTACAACGAATTGCAGTGTGGCTCTTACGCCTTTATGGATGCAGATTATGGCCGAATTCTTGATAAGGAAGGCAAGCGCATAGATGACGGTGAGTGGCAGAACGCGCTGTTCATACTCACTAGCGTCATGAGTCATGCAAAAGCTGACAAGGCCATTTGCGACGCCGGCTTGAAAGCGCAATCCGTTGATAGTGGGCTACCATTCATTTATGGACGTGACGATGTCGAATATGTCAAGTGCTCGGATGAGCATGGCGTAATTGCCGACCCTGAGGGTGTGCTGAAAGTAAACGATAAGCTTAAACTGGTCCCCGGCCATTGCGACCCTACTTGCAATGTGCACGACTTTTATGTGGGGGTTCGTGGTGGCAAGGTGGAGACGCTCTGGCCTGTATCAGCTCGCGGTCGATGCTATTAGGTATTGTTTTCAATAGCGCCGGTAGGTCTTTCAAAGTCAGCAAACCCCAGGATACGTAGTTCATGTACATAGTCACTGAAAAAATATGCCAGGCTGTTATTGGTCGACGTGATGCGTTTACTGCCATTGAAGAGGTCTTTGGCGCTATGGCGCGTAAAGATGCCTACAATTTCCCAGTGATTCGTGAGGCAATTGGTCACGCCGATGCCTTGTATGGATTTAAATCCGGTTTTGATCGTGCAGGGCTGGCACTGGGATTGAAGTCGGGTGGTTACTGGCCGGGTAATCTTGCCAAGGGTCTTACCAATCATCAATCCACGGTGTTCCTGTTCGATCCTGATACGGGCCAACTACAGGCGCTTGTAGGTGGCAATTACCTGACCGCTTTACGTACGGCTGCTGCCAGTGCTGTCTCGATTGAACATCTGTCACGACCCGATTCAAAGGTGCTGGGCATGGTTGGTGCGGGCCATCAAGCAGGTTTTCAACTGCGTGCAGCAGCAGAACAGCGCAACTTTGAAAAAGTGGTAGCGTGGAACTTCCATCCTGAGATGCTGGAGTCCCTTGGCAATATCGCCGAAGAGGTGGGCCTGCCATTTGAAAGTGTTGAACGTGAGCAGCTTGGTGCTGAGGCAGATGTCATTATCTCCATAACCTCTGCGCACGAAGCCCTGATGATGAAAGAATGGATAAAGCCCGGCACGCATATCGCCTGTATGGGAACAGACACTGTCGGCAAGCAGGAGATGGATCCTGAATTGATTGCTGCTGCCACTGTCTTTACAGACGAGATTGCTCAGTCAATCACCCTAGGAGAGACACAACACGCTATCAAGGCCGGACTTATCACACCGGAAAAGATTACCACTATCGGGGAAGTCATCATCGATTCTCACAAAGGGCGATCTACCGACTATGAGATAACCGTATTCGATGGTACAGGTGTAGGCCTTCAGGACCTTGCAGTTGCCGCAACGGCGACAAAGCTGGCGGTAGAGAAAGGCTTGGTGGAGGAGATCGGTCTGTAACATGGCGGCGAGGCATAGCCGCTGAACAGCGCTGAAACAATTCACTAAATTCAACGATAAACAATACGTCGACCTTGAGGTATGGCAATGACAGAGACATCGCGCATCATGTGCTTTGGGGATTCACTGACGTGGGGATGGATTCCGACCTGCGATGGTCCGCCGACACAACGGTACAAGAAGGCGGATCGCTGGCCTGGTGTTCTGCAGTCTTCTCTTGGTGAAGGATACGAAATCATAGAAGAAGGCTTAAGCGGCAGGACGACGCAGCTGGACGATCCGATTGACCCCAGACTTAACGGCTCGGCATATCTGCCTGCAGCCATTGCCAGCCATCTACCCCTGGACATGGTAATCATTATGCTGGGCACCAACGACTCGAAATACCTGTTTCGTCGCTCAGCGTTTGAAACTGCAGCCGGTATGGCAAAACTGATCGATCAGGTTTATCGAAGTGCAGGAGGAGTAGGTACAGATTACCCTGCGCCAAAACCATTTTTGCTAGCACCTCCGCCACTGGGCAAGCTGGCACATCCCTGGACCGAGGCCCACTTTGAAGGGGGTCATCAGAAAACCATCGAGATGGCCAGCCATTACGCCGCATTGGCAGACTGGTTAGGTATAGGGTTTTTAGATGCCGGTACGGTAATATCTACTGATGGTGTCGATGGTATTCACTTTACGGTTCAAAACAACCGGGACCTGGGACAGGCCGTGTCTGCTGAAGTCAGGCCTCTTCTATTGTAAAAAGTAGGGTATAAGTACGTTTTGTCATCGTCATTCTAACCACTGCCATGCCATCACCTGACCAAGCAGATCGACAGTTTTCCCTGCATCCTTTTACTGACCCGATAGCGCATGAATCTTCCGGGCCGTTCATTATCGAGCGCGGTGAAGGCATATATGTTTGGGACGATCAAGGCAATCGTTTGCTTGAGGGCATGTCCGGGCTCTGGTGCACCTCATTAGGCTTTAGTGAACACCGGCTGGCAGAAGCTGCAGCCAAACAGTTTGCCCGCTTGCCATATTCCCACATGTTCACTCATCGATCTACGCCTCCGGCGATTGAGCTGTCGCAGCGTCTTGTCGAGCTTGCACCGGAGGGTATCGGTAAGTGTTTTTTCGTCAATTCAGGTTCAGAAGCTGTCGATACAGCAGTAAAAATGGCATGGTATTACAACAACGCCCTCGGCCGACATACGAAAAAAACGATTATCGCCAGGCACCGTGCCTACCATGGCGTAACGGTGGCAGCGGGTAGTCTCACGGGATTACCTTATGCTCAAGATGGATTTGACCTACCTGCGATACCTGTCATGCATGTAGAAACACCGCATGCCTATCGACATGCACAGGAATCAGAAACCGAGCAGCAATATTCATCGCGCCTTGCACAGTCACTGGAGCAACAGATACTGGAGGCAGGTGCCGATACGATCGCCGCGTTCATCGCTGAACCTGTCATGGGGGCAGGTGGTGTAATCATTCCACCAGCGGGTTATTTTGAAAAGGTTCAGGAAGTACTCACCAGGCATGACATCCTCTTTATTGCCGATGAGGTCATTTGTGGTTTTGGTCGTACAGGCAATGTCTGGGGCTCGGATACCTACAACATTAAACCCGACATGATGACAAGCGCAAAGCAACTGTCTTCTGCCTATTTACCCATTGGCGCCGTGCTGGTTACCGATGATATGTACAAGGTGTTTCAGCAATATGCAGGTTCATTGGGTACGTTTGGTACCGGCAACACCTACGGTGGGCACCCGGTGTCCGCAGCCGTTGCACTCGAGACACTGAACATCTACGAAAGTGACGACATTTATGGGCAGGTTAAAAGCCGTTCTGCGCACTTTTCCGAACGTGTACAAGCTCTGCAGAATCACCCCTTGGTAGGTGATGCCAGAAGTGTTGGGCTGATAGGCGCTATTGAGCTGGTGGCTGACAAGAGCAGCAAATCCAGTTTTCCGGCGGCTGATAAAATGGCGGTCAAGGTCATGGCTGCTGCCAGGAAGCATAATCTGATATTACGTGCAACGCCTGGAGATACCATAGCGTTTTGTCCTCCGCTCATTATTAATGATGATCAGATTGATGAAATGTTTGATGCTGTGAGTGATGCATTGAATGAGGTGCACCAGACTCACTCCTAGCGTCTTAAGCTTCACAGACGAAGGCAACCATTGAATTCCGACTTTTCATCCCAAAATTGACTGAAAAATACAGTCTCTAACACACGGAACCAGCGAGATGAAGAAAGTTCTAGCTACACTGTCCATAGCCTCCATATTTATGCCCGCTTTTAGTTTGCCCGCCTTCGCGGAGGATGTCATAATTTCAACAGGCGGACGTGGCGGTTCATATTTTGCCACGGGTGAAAAACTGGCTGAGGTACTCGTTGAGTATGACTACGCGGCAAATGCTGTTAAAAGTCGCGGGTCCATCGAAAATATCGAACGGGTCGCAGCTGGTGAGGCTACGTTGGGGTTCACGCAGCTTGATGCGCTGGCTTGGTGGATGGGCCGCAATCCTGACCAAGCGAATAATCTGAAGGTATTGGGGAGCCTGTATCCAGAATGTGTATATGTAGCCGTGAATTCCAAGGGCGATATTGACGATGAAGATGACCTGCAAAGCAGCAAGGCCAATGTCGCTGTGCAAAAGCGCGGGTCAGGTTCTGCCGTTAGTTGGTCTTACATGCAAGACCTTGAACCTGATTTCGAAAAAAGCGCGACATTTTTTCAGGGCGGTTTGCAGCTCTTGAACGAAATTGCCACTAACCCAGATGCCGAGGTTAACGCTTTCCTCTGGGTTAGTGATCCTACAAACCTTGATCAGCGCTATCTCAAGACAGTTCTGGAAAACGATAACCTTGAATTGGTGGATATCGAGGACTGGGATTTGAACGACAAGCATCCCAAAATTGGAGTGCCTATTTATCGTTTTGAAGAGCCTGAGGTTGCCAAGGGTCTGATTTTTGATAAAGAGTTGAACACGATTTGTATGGATGCCGTTGTGGTAGGCAGTGCATCCGCAGGGGATGACATGATTGATGATGTTGTCGATGTGTTGACGTTAAACAGAAATCGTCTGTTTAGTAAACCCTAGACATTATGTAATGACCTGCTGAACGTTCAACGTTTAGCAGGTCACACTACACTAGGGTTGCGTAAAATTCCGACCGAAGGCGGCCCCATTCCAATGGGTTACTGACCTCTGTAGCTGTATATTTTTAAGCTACAGGTATGTATCCTCGAGAAGGATCACCCCAGGGATTATCTGCGGGTCCGCGTACGAAAATGCAGTCGTATCGAATTCCATTTTGACTAAAATTGCTCCAACCGTTGTTAGTTGGCGTCATGGTGGAAAGGCAGTAGAAGTTGTTTCCATTCTGCGATAGAACCAGGTTTGCTGGCTGCGGTTGAGCGCCGGTACCCGTGGGCAGGTAGCCTATTCTTGAATCACCTTTCTGGTTATCTGCAGGGCCACCGACCAGGATGCAAGCTGCAGGACTCAGTGCTCTACCATTTAGCTGATAATTCTGTAAGTTGCTCCAGCCATGACTCGGAATGCGTACCTCGTTTGGATCACAGTAGGCTGTACCTGGTTTTTGCGATTCTCCAAAGGGAAATACCCCGATCAGTGTTGGCGTTTTAGTTTCACTCACTAGTGGCCAGAATAGCGGGAACACAGCAGCTGCCGGTTTCCCCCAGGGGGTGTAGTCGGTATTACCTTGACCGCTATCTTCTGGATCCACTTTCCATGCCCAGCCGCCAGCCATTCCAACGAAGTAGTCTTTGTCGGCAAAGTAGCTGAGTAATGCATCCCAGGCAATGGCTTGCGGTTCGCCTGAGTAGGTGCACTCGCGTCTTGCATTCCAGGATTCTGCAAAGGTAAAATCGCAGGGACGATAGCCAACCTCTACTAGTAAAACACGTTTTCCATAACGTGCCCGGGCAGGATTAATTACTTCATCTTCCACACGTTGCCACTCTCTTAAAAGACCATCCTTCGTATTGGCATACAAAGGCCAGTAACCTGAAAAGCCAATAACATCGACACTGGGTATCAGGTCGTTGTCTTCAAAAGCGATGCTTTTGTCACCTGAGTGCTGAACGCTGTAAGTGAGTGTTCCCGTGAAGTGTTTCCTGACATCAGCGGCAATCTGTGGCCAACGATATCGACCGGGTGCCGCAGCGTTGTATGAGTTGTACTCATTACTGGCGACATGGTGCATTTCTGTGCCCAATGAGAAGTAGCGGGCTTTGTAAGGCTGGGCGAAATCTTTAGCATACCGTTCCGCCATTAATCCCATTGATCGAAACCAGCGATCTCGGTCTACCGGGTCTATGTTGGCTCGCCATCCATTGGTTTCAACGTACATCAACAGGCCAATCTCAAGGTCTTGAGATTTTACATACTCAATGCCACAACGCAGCGCTTGATCAGTAGGTGTTCGATCGTACGGCATTATTTCACTGTCGGTGATTGTTTTCTGCGACCAGGGTATTGCCAACGATACGATGTTTGCTCCCAATGTTTTCAGATTATCGACAGAACGAAAGAAGTTGGTGGTGCAATAGTCTGTGCTGTTGGATGGTTGAAATGTAAAACCGCGCAATTTGTTCGACCAGTCAGCGAATGCTGATGGAGATTGAAAAAACAAACCAATGAGTAGAAGGCTGGCGGAACTAAAAAGGCGAATTTGATTTCTCATTGAGCTTTCGTGATCAATTTGTTATTGAATTAAATCAAAATCTTAGCACATCTAACGTTCAATCATCCTATATTCGCATGCTCAAGATGGAGCTTTTTTTATATTCGATGGTTGGCAACCATTTGTTTTATCAACTATTTTATCAACTTGCTGTGATGCTCTAATCACGTATAAATCTCAGTTTTCCTCCAATTGTTGAACAAAACGTGCACGTGATGACATAGTTTCGTTCCCTTGCAGCTCTTTGCACAATCCTGGTTTCCAGCTCATCGATAGCATGATTGATTTGTTTGTCCAGCGTTCGAAGCTTCTGCCTGCTATCAAGGAAGCGTTTGTAGATTTCGGTCATCTGATTGGCCCACTTTCCATCCTCGGGTATGACCGCTTTGGTGCGTGGGCGACCCTCTTCGGAGTAGTTGATTTGATCCACCAGATGACACCTCCCTCGAAAATCAAAAAAGTCCCGTTAGCTACATGCGAAATGTAGGTTACATCAACAGATGCAGTTGATTATGTGCTAGCCGATATTTATACCAGTGCACAATGATTCAGCATCGACTAACTCAACACCCACAGTGCTGCTTATAACATCTTAGGTCATAGGAACTTGTATCTGTCACTTCACTACGGCGGGCTGATCCATTCAGAATGCTTGTAGCAGATAGCAATTCGATAGCGTTATACAAAGGTTACATCCGGTTCAATCCAAAGCTTTCCTAATACAAGATTTCAGGAACAGGTCGACCACGATTCGGCTGAAATTGTTTATGGCCGTAGATTGTGTAAACGATGCGTCTCAGAACTCTTATTACCGGGTTGATCGCAGGCTTTTAAGTAAGAGATGGTAAACAGGATTCAGCTCTCATGTATACGGTAATTTGATTATTAAGGCGTCGAATGCAGAATAAAACACGGAGGTTTTGTAGAATAGGGTTCTCTGTCCAAACTATCAGTGAATATGAATCTCACCAAGCGAATTTTGGCCACCTGCCTGTTGCCAGCCCTCGTCGGAGCGGCACATGCCATCGAACTGCCAGATGATTTCGTTGATGAGATGTTTTTAGACGGCATAGAGGGGCAGATAACCTCTTTCGATCCGCGGGCACAGGGGCGTATTTTCATCAGTGAAAAATCCGGCATCGTCAGGGTGGCTGTAGACGGAGAAATTTTGCCTGAGCCCTTTATCGATCTACAGGACATTGTCAACGATCGTGTTGACAGAGGCATGTTGTCGATAGCTGTCCATCCTCAATTCCCGACAACACCCTTTGTGTATTTGCTGTATACCTATGATCCCCCTGAGCTTGTGACGAATAATCTTACCTCTGATGAAGGTATGCAGGATGGCAGCGGCAATCGGGTATCGCGTCTGGTTCGTTACACGGCTGATGTTGATCGTGATTTCAATGTCGCCATAGCTGATAGTGAAAAAATTATACTTGGAGTGAACAGCACTTACGAGGCCATTGGCAATGCAGAAGAGGGGTTTGACACCGCAACCCCATCGTGTGGCGATATCGGTAGCCCTTTGGAAGATTGCCTTCCCATTGACGAGCTCACGCACACGATCGGGTCAATACGATTTGCAATGGATGGATCTTTGTATGTAACCAACGGGGATGGTGCGAGTTTTCGAGAGTTTGATTCGAACATCAATGATTTGAGCCAGATGACTTATGATCTGGACAGTCTGCGCGGCAAAATACTGCGAATAGATGCAGAAACAGGTCAAGGCTTACCTGACAACCCTTATTATGATGGCAATCCAGCCAGCAATCGCTCGCGAGTAGTAAGTTACGGGCTACGAAATCCATATAGCATGACGCTACATCCTGTCACCGGAGAGCCTTACATAGGGGAGGTAGGTGATAAGTCCTGGGAGGAGATAAACTCGGGTATTGGTAAAAACTTCGGCTGGCCTTGCTACGAGGGAGGACCAGATGGCAACCTGCGCAAGGCTTCTTTTGAAAATGAGACATATTGTCAGGATCTCTATCTTGCCAATGAGGCCATAGAGGCTCCGTTAGTCAGCTGGCAACATGATGGGGAAGGCAATGCCGGTGTTATAGGAGATTTTTATTTCGGAGCAGTGTTTCCAGAGGAGTACACAGGCAAGTTATTCTATGGCGACTACATCAAGGGCTGGTTGCGTTACGCGGATGTCAGCGACCCTGCCAGTGTTATAAATTCCGACTTTGCCACTGACATGCCACCCATGGTGGAGATGCGTACGGGCGAAGATGGTGCGCTGTACTACGCAAGTATTACAACTAAAGAGATTCGGCGAATTCGTTATATCGGCGACGACAGCCCGGGGGAGCCAGGGCCGGAGCAAGTGCCCGATGGCGAAACTCCGACAAGTGGTGAAGAGATTGCCGCACCCGCTGCGAAGTTAGTCGAGGTAGGGCAGTTGTCACCTTTTCTGAGCGGGGTGCTACTGTTCATTTTTATGTCAAGACGTCGTACTCAGCGTTTGTGGCGAGTATAAACAGGCACTAGGGTGCCTGGCTATGTCAAACGCCATTGGCTAGGCCAACAATCCCTGGCCTGGTCCTTCTGGTTCAATCTGGTTGGTATCAGGTCAATAGTATTTGTTTTACAAAACGCGCTGGCACCCGCAGAGGGCTCAGACTTGCACGCCTATCGGCACATTGTACTGATAGCAGTTTGCCTCTTTCATGTTGTGTTGCTTTTCTGGCAAGTGGTCGGGGTGGTGCGTTCTGCCGAGTCTCACTATGCACAGCATGGCACTATGGCACTTGTCTGGGGTACTCAAATAGGGGCAGTGCTGATGTTTCTGCTTACAGCAGTATATGCTCTGGGTGCTATTCAGATGACCATGAAACAACCCGGCAATATTGATGTACTTGCGCAAATGGACGCCGAGCACGCTAGCCAATACACTTTTAAGTTATCTGCAGAAGGCCACTCGGTACATATTGACGGGTTGATCGAGCTGGGCATCACTCGCGCTTTCAAGACCTATCTTCTTGAGCACCCTGTCATTGATACTGTGATACTGGCGAGCTCTGGCGGCAATATCTATGAAGCTCGCGGACTTGCCATGCACATAGACTCCAATGCTCTGAATACGCATGTCGACACTGTATGTGCATCGGCTTGTACTATCGCCTACGTCGGTGGCGACAAACGTAGTGCTGGCAAAAAGTCAACGTTTGGTTTTCATCAATACAGCGTACAGGCAAATTACGTCGTCATTGCAACGGATGTCGCCAAGGAGCAAAGCCGTGACGAGCAGCTGTTGCTTGAAGCTGGGGTCAGCGCTCGTTTCGTTGAAGAGATTTTTTCCTACCCGCCTGAGTCCATGTGGTGGCCCGATTTGAAGGTGCTGCATGAGAGTGGATTCCTGCACACGATCGGTAGCCTGAAACAAAAAGGGAGAGAGGCGCATTAACGTCGCAGAAGCAACGGTAGCCAGCGCCATAGTTGCAAAATTGAGGCAAGTGCGCCAGCGGCATAGGTTAGCGCTGCAGCGCGCAGTATTTTTTTGACAGCAGGTAATTGCCTGTCGCTGACGTAATTGCCTTTGCAGAGTAATGGTAGTGCTTTGTTGAAGCTGGCATCCCACTCTTCTGGCAGGACGATTAAATACGTGGCTGCCCCGCAGATTGCCATTAACGCCCCGCCGGCGAAAGGCACCGCAATACCGGCGGGGTGTCTGGTGATGATACCAAGGATAGGCGATAACGATAGCAAAGCCAGACCTGCCCTTTGTAGTTTCATGGCCAACGGTATGTATTTTTTGCGCAATCTGAAAATATCTTCATTGCGATGCCATTGAATGGCATGCCCAACCTCATGCGCGGCGACGGCAATGGCGGTAAGAGAGCGTCCGTTGTAGTTGTCTGGTGACAGACGAATTGCGGGGGTAGAGCTGTCAAAGTGATCGCCGAAAGGTTTGGTCATCTCGACAATGACGTCGTTGATCTCAAAGCGCAGCAGCAAATGCCTGGCAAGCTCAGCGCCAGTGCCTGGTACATCGGCCAAGTCGCCTTTATATCTAAAAAAGACCCACCGTATCCAGAGTTGTGGACCGAAGACAAGCAGCAAAATTCCGATGGCCGCAAGTAAGTAAATCATTTAGTACCCGCATTCTGTGTAATTGCCAAATACTGTGTTGCTGAATGTACGCAGGCTGGTCATGGTGATCAAATTAAATTGTGATAGCTGTCTATGCCTGATGCTTACGACTGTATAGAGGCAACTGTGCGGTATCGAGTCACTAGCGTACGGTGACTGATGTCTGCAGTTTCATAAGTAATGGGTACGAAGCTGGCTGCTCCTGATATCACTATTGAAAGAAAATAGAAACTTTGTCTCAGAACCGTTGCAGGCGCACATTGACTGCATGACAGCATGTGCACAATCGGATATAGTCTTACACCTGTCTAGATTCAGATGAGTGAAATCCATGGTTGATCGACCTGGCTGGTTCGACGCCTGCATCATTGCAGCTGTATTTTCAACAGTGCTGATCCCTGCAAGCGCAAGTAATGGCTTTTTCTGGTTTGTATTGAATATTGCGGCCGTTGCCATGTTCGTAGTGCCCATGGTGGCAGCTGTGCGCAACAACGAACTCAACTAATTCGACGCTATCTGACATTGATGCTGCCACAAGGCAGCACCAGTGGCTGCCGAGTCGGCACGGCAGGGCTGTTTTTGCTCGACATGATAATGCCCGATTGACGCCCGATGCGACGTGCAGATCGCCGCTGTGTATTCCGCTTATCAAGATTTGTCTATCTGTGGAAACTTAAGCACTTATCCTTACTATTCACTGCTCAGTAGCTGATCAAATTTTCCGTCAGCTTCTTCAATAAATCCTGCCATGTCGGCCTCCCAAAGGCGCTGAACCTTTGCGTCGTAATTCAGATACAGCTTATCTTCAATTATTGTCCAGTTTTCAGGCTCGATTTTAACCAGTCCATCTTTGGCTACGCCGTAAGCGCAGTAGCCTCCATATTGAGGGGCGTAGCGTGCAGGTTCAGCCGAGAAAAGATCAAGATTTTCCTGCGAGGCGAACAGCCATGTAGCGCCTTCCCATTCGGTGCTGAATGATTTCAGCCCTTGCGCTGGCGCGCCTTCTGTGAAATAGGCGACGGTATCGTAGCCGCGAATGGCAATTCCAGAGGGCTTGTATCCGAAAAGCCCTTTTTTCTCCAGCGTGTTAACAGGCTCTGCCGCTAAGGCAACACTCGCGCTTGTAACCGCAGTGACGGCGACGATAGTCGCAAAAAACAGATGTATAGCGTATTTCATCGTTACTTCTCCTCCAAGGATTCGCATAGTTAAGACCCAGGTTCATGCCCTTGGTTCCCGGCAATTGCAGGCCATGACGACGGTGCTCATCGCGGACCAAGCAATTTGCGGCATCTCATGCCAAACTCTACAAATCTTCATGTCAGAGAGTGTTATGTCAGGGAATTTTAGATACCGTTTTAATGATGTGGGTATTGTGTCCATCGAGGCCTGTGATGCACCTGTCGTTGTTACCTCAGAAGAAATAGATGAAAAGCTTGCGCCGTTCTACGAGCGTGTGGGTGCTGACCCGGGCTTGCTACAGAAGCTGGCGGGGATAAACCAGCGGCGACAGTGGCCCACTGACGTCTCGTTTATCGACGCTTCGGTGTTGGCAGGTGAAAAAGCCATTGCCTCTTCCTGCATAGACAGGGACCGCATAGGTTTGCTGACCAACACCAGTGTATGTCGTGACCGTCTGGAACCCTCGTCGGCAGTCAGTGCGCACCATGCGCTAGGTTTGTCGTCACGTTGTATAAATTTTGATATTTCCAATGCCTGTCTGGGTTTTGTCAATGCCATGCACATGGCCGGTAGCCTTGTTGAGGCGGGCCAGATAGAGTACGCGTTGATTGTCGATGGAGAAGGTACTCTGGAAATACAGCAGAACACACTGGAGCGTCTGCTAAATGATAAATCGACGCTGGAAGATCTTTTCGATAATTTTGCCAGCCTGACACTCGGATCGGGTTCGGTGGCCATGCTTATCGGCCGTCATTCGAAAAATCCCGGTAGTCACAAAATAACGGGTGGAGAATTTCGTGCATCCACTGAATTCCACGAATTGTGCGTCGGCTCCCTCGAATATATGCGCACTGATACCCGTGCTCTATTAAAAGCCGGCACCGAGCTTGGCAAGCTTGGCTGGGACGAGGCAGACAGCAGGAACTGGTCTGATATGAACCGCTACATTATTCATCAGGTCTCGCGAGCCCATACAGCCGCCATAGTTGATGCTCTAGGCATCGATCCACAACGCGTTCCACTGACGTTTCCCGAATTTGGCAACATAGGACCGGCAGCCGTGCCGTTTACACTGGCCAAAGAGACTGAAATACTTTCTGCTGGAGATAAGGTACTTTGCATCGGTGTCGGCTCAGGGCTTAACCTGGCATTTCTTGAAGTACACTGGTGAGCCAGAGGCCCACAGCGCCCGCGAGCAGGCCGCCGGCAGGTATCACAGGCCTTGCGTCTTCCTGGTCCAGGCTCGTCTGTGTTCTGGATGCAGAAGGCGTGGAACGTACCTGGCACCTTTTGGACTCATGGGCTGCCAGCCTGAAAGAGAACGAAACTGCCTCGCTTACGGTGTTGTGTGTGCACGGCAATCCGTCATGGTCATTTCTGTGGCGACATGTGATAGCACAGTCGGCTGACGATGTGCGCGTCATTGCTATCGATCAGCTGGATATGGGCTTTTCGGAGCGTACTGGATGCAAACGCAATCTGGCTATGCGGATAGATGATTTGTGCAGGCTTACTGATGAGTTGGAAATCTGCGGACCTGTGGTGACGCTTGCGCATGATTGGGGAGGGCCTGTTTCACTAGGTTGGGCCATGCGGCATTTACCTTCCGAAGATCAACCTTCCGAGCCAGAAGCTGCGCCAAGCCGTGTTCAGCTCAAGGGTGTGGTGCTGTGCAATACAGCGGTACATCAACCGGCCGCCGCTTCGGCGCCTGCCGTTATCCGTTTCATCCGTTCCCGCTTGATGCTTAATACCTTGACAATACGCACAACGGCTTTTATCCGGGGCGCAATAAAAATGTCCAGACCAGCGCTGAGTGATGCGGTGAAGGCAGGTTTTATGGCACCTTACCAGAAGGCATCCAGGCGCCACGCCATTGCAGATTTTGTCGCTGATATTCCGTTGGGTAGAACCCATGAAAGTGCAGATACTCTGGACAATATTGCGGTAGGACTGGATAAACTTTGCCATCTTCCGGCACTGCTTTTATGGGGCTCCGAGGACAAGGTTTTCAGTGATCTGTATCTTCATGATCTCGAACGCCGATTACCCCAGGCAGATGTTCATCGATTTCCAAAAGCTGCACACTTTGTCACTGAAGATGCACCTGTAGCTGTAGCGCTGCAGGCATGGATACAACAATTCAAGCCAGACTATGCTCAGGCAACCAGGCTTGATACTGAGAACAATGATCAGGCAAGGCGCAGCGCTGCGTTGGACAATTCTCTGACCGATACCAGCAGGCGCGCATTGGCAGATTTTTCGCAGACAGAAGCCGAAGCCTGCGCGGTGGTTGAGACTACACCTGTAGAGCGCAGTATTAATTTTCGCGTACTCGGAGAAAAAACCCAGAACCTTGCGGCTGGCATGGCAACTTTTGGTATTGCGCCTGGAACACGCGTGGCAGTGATGATCACCCCCGGGATTGATTTGTCGCTAGTGGTATATGCCTGTTGGCGGCTGGGGGCAACACTTGTATTAGTGGATTCGGGCCTGGGCAGAGCAGGGATGCAAGGTGCTCTGAAAAGTGCTAACCCAGCTTACCTTATTGGTATAGATAAGGCCTTGATAGCTGCGCGTTTGCTAGGCTGGCCGGGACAGCGTATTGCTGTGGGTTCGGCATCATCAATCAAGCGGCGTTCACTAGATATTGTCAGTGATCTGGATACCTTATCCGCTCTGGGTCAGGATAAAAAAGAACCGGCATGGCCAACGCCTGAGACGGTTGCTGCAATAGTATTTACTTCAGGTTCCACAGGTCCATCCAAAGGCGTTGTTTATCTGCATCAACAAATTCAGGCACAACGCGATACGCTCATGCAATTGTATGGCATTGGGGTGAAAGATCGTCTGGTGGCAGCATTTGCACCGTTTGCATTGTATGGACCTACCATGGGCATCACCTCTATCGTGCCGGATATGGATGTCACCAAGCCGGGAACATTAACGGCACAATCGCTGGCTGAGGCCGTCAAACGTGTTAATGCGACCCTGGTATTTGCATCACCTGCAGCATTGGTCAATGTCGTTGCTACACAGGACACTCTGAATAGTGAGGCACGCCTTGCCTGCGCAGAAGTGCGACTTGCATTATCTGCCGGTGCACCGATACGTGCATCATTGCTGGGCTCTGCGGGTGCTGTATTTCCCAACGCGAGCTTTCATACGCCGTACGGTATGACTGAAGTGCTGCCAGTAGCAGATATCTCGCTAGGGGAGCTACAAGCGATTGAGAAAAAATCATCTGATCCTCAAACAGAATTGGTTGCGCGTGCTGGTGTATGCGTTGGATATCCGGTAAACGGCGTGCGCATATCTATAGATCCATTGGATCGCCAAGGTCAGCCTACCGGTGCATTGAGCACAGTGGCCAATACGCTGGGTGAGATTATTGTCAGTGCACCTCACATTCGGTATGGATATGACAGATTGTGGCTGACGAATCATGAAGCCTCGAAGCCGCAGGGGTCGCATCGAAGTGGTGATATCGGACAACTCGATACCGAAGGGCGGCTTTGGGTTGGTGGTCGTCTGAGTCATGTGATTGTCACGGCAAATGGTCCTATAGCACCGGTCTGCGGAGAACAGATTATCGAGAGCATTGATGCGGTGGCCATGGCTGCACTGGTAGGGGTTGGACCAGCAGGAACACAGGCGGTAGTGGCTGTGCTTCAAATGAAAGAAGGCAACTACCCCACGGGCGGCGCACCCTTAAGTCTCATAAACCAGGTACGCAGCGCTATAGGCATTGAGCTGGATATAGCCTCTGTCCTGATCGTCAGGCAGCTTCCGGTAGATAGGCGGCACAACTCCAAAGTTGACAGAGCCGCTATTGCTCAGTGGGCCGCATGCGTACTTGCCGGCGACAGAGTAGCATCGTTGTGAAGATCCTGGTTACCGGCGCAACCAGCCTGATAGGCCGTCATGTAGTTGATCTGTTGGTGCAACGTGGTGATCAGGTGACGGTGGTGCAGCGAGGCGCATCAGCGATCACGGGTGTGGAAGAGCTGCGTGGTGATCTTGCCGCAAGTGTCGGACTAAGGCAAGATCCACAAGAGTCGTTGATATCTGAAAAATTAATGTCAGGGATGCAAGGCTGCGACGCAATCATTCATCTGGCAGCCAAAGTTGGCGTGTCGGGCCGATGGGATGCCTTTGAGTCGATTAACGTTGAAGGGACTCGCAGAGTTATCAAGGCTGCGATGGCTTGTGCTGTTCCACGCTTTGTGCATGTGTCATCGCCTTCTGTGGCGCATGCGGGAACTTCTCTAGTGGGTGCTCCTGCAGGCGCTGCGGATCCTGAAAATGTCAGAGGTTACTATGCGCGTTCCAAGGCATTGGGTGAGCAGATAGCATTAGCGGCCAATGGTGATTCCATGAAGGTTGTCAGCTTACGTCCTCATCTGGTCTGGGGGCCGGGCGATCAACAACTGGTACAACGGATTATAGATAGAGCCAACGCGGGCAGGCTTCAGCTCGTTGGCAGTGGGCAGGCGTTCATCGACACTACGTATATTGACAATGCAGCAAGCGCCATTGTTGCAGGCGTTGATAATATTGATCGTGCTGCGGGTCATACGCTGGTCATTTCCAATGGGCAACCGCGCACCGTAAGTGAAATCATTCAGCGAATACTTCAATCCGCAGGCGTAGAGCGCTCCTTGAAGCATGTGCCTGCAACGATTGCGATTGCAGCGGGAGTAGCCATTGAACATGTCTGGCAGATGCTGGATAAACAGGATGATCCGCCAATGACACGTTTTCTTGCTGAGCAACTGGCAACGGCTCACTGGTTTGATCAACGCACCACTCGTACGCTCCTGAACTGGCAGCCAGACATTGGATTGGAAGAGGGCTTTGAGCGTTTGAAAGATTCATTGGTCGGGCATAATCGCTAGCGCTCCCTGCACATATAGTTAATTCGCCTGAACGTATGAGCGCAAAGTGCTTTACAGTGTCTGAGTGTCTTGCCAGTTACCTATACGCCATTTTTTATGAGTCAATCTACAATGACGAGTGTCGACGATGCGCGCACTCGCCGTAATATTGCCGTACTGGTTGCTGCACAGGCCATTCTAGGTGCCCAATTGCCTATGATTTTTGTTGTGGGGGGGCTTGCTGGCGGGATGCTGGCGGACAATATCTGTTTTGCCACGCTGCCTATCTCCTTCATGGTGTTCGGTTCAATGACCACAGCGCCCTGGATGTCGCCACTCATGCAGCGTCGCGGCCGACAGTTCGGATTTTTTGTCGGCGCTATTAGCGGTGCGATTGGCGCAGCTATCGCAGCCTATGGACTTTACATATCCTCGTTCGCGCTGCTTCTGGCTGGCTCCTATCTGACGGGTATTTATATGTCGGCGCACGGGTTTTATCGCTTTGCTGCTGCCGATACTGCCTCAGAAGCTTTCCGTCCCAAGGCAATTTCGTATGTGATGGCAGGTGGATTGCTATCTGCCATTTTCGGGCCTCAACTTAACAAGCTGGTATTCGACATCACACTTATTCCAGTGTTTGGCGGCATTTATCTGCCTAATCCGTTTATCGGCACCTACCTTGCCATCATCGTCATGAACCTGATTGGCATGTTTTTATTTCTACTTCTGGATTTGCCCATGAGCGTCGATAAGAATAACGATGCAGTCGAAAAAACGCCCGCTCGTACCCGCCTGGAGCTTTTTAAAGCACCCACTGTTCTGGTCGCTATTATCTGCGGGATGGTTTCCTATGCGTTGATGAATCTGGTGATGACCGCAACACCGTTGGCCGTGATCGGATGTGGTTTCACCGGTAATAATGCTAACGATATCGTCTCGGCGCATGTGCTGGCGATGTACATCCCTTCGTTTTTTACCGGCCATTTGATCGTGCGATTTGGCGTGACTCGAATCATCACGGCGGGGCTTGTGATTCTGGGTCTGGCAGGTGTTACTGCATTGAGTGGAATTACATTGGGTAATTTCTTCGTTGCCTTGATATTGCTGGGAATTGGCTGGAATTTTGGTTTCATCGGGGCAACAACATTGTTGACGAGCGCTCATGCGCCCCATGAGCGCGGCAATGCTCAGGGACTAAACGATATGATGGTATTTGGTTTCGTCACCATGGCAAGTATTGCCTCCGGCGGCCTCATGAATTGCTCAGGCGGCACACCGGAGTTCGGTTGGAGAACGGTGAATTTTGCGATGATTCCGTTTCTCCTGCTGGCGACTACTGCCATGCTTTGGTTGATATTCAGTAAGCGGCGTTCAGGTGCGCTGTAGAGGAGCTAGCTTATCAATTTCGGTAACGTCAGCGATATTGCAGGAATAAAAGTGATCAACATTAACGCAGTAAATATGGCGATATAAAATGGCCATATCGTGCGGATTGCTTTTTCCATAGGTAATTTACCTACCGCGCAACCGACAAACAAACACGACCCGACAGGCGGCGTGCATAGGCCTAGCCCCAGATTAACGAGAAGGATCATCCCAAACTGTAGCGGATCGATACCCAGTGTATTCATAATGGGTAGAAAGATGGGGGTGCAAATAAGTATCAGCGCAGCCATGTCCATAATCATGCCGAGCATCAGCAGCACAACGTTGATCATTAGCAAGATCAAAATGGGATTGTCAGTGAGCCCAGTCAGAAATTCTACTGTCAGGTTGGGGACACGGAAGAATGTCAGCATGTACGCAAAGGCACCAGCACAGGCTATCAAGATCATTACCATTGAGGTTGTGCGTACCGAGGAGACGACGGCTTGCTTGAAGGTTGACCAACTCAGGCTACGGTAAACCACGATAGTGACAACAAAAGCATAGAGCGCACCAAAGGCACCGGACTCTGTAGCGGTAAACACGCCAGAAAGCACACCACCAACTATAATGACAGCCGTAAGCAGGCCTGGAATCGCACTGAAAAAACTTAAGACAAGTACGCTCCAGCCAGGAAATTTCTCAGCTCCGTATCCGCGTTTTACGGCAACAATGTAGGCTGCAACCGCTAAGCATGTGCACATCAAAATGCCTGGTATTACACCTGCGAGAAAGAGCTTGGATATTGATACGGCTCCCCCTGTGGCAAGGGCAAAGATAATCATGTTATGGCTGGGTGGGATGATAATGCCAGCAATAGAGGAGGTGACAGTGACATTTACGGCGTAGTCAGCATCGTAGCCTTTATCTTTCATTACCGGGATCAGGATTGAGCCCAGAGCGGAGATATCCGCTATCGCTGATCCTGAAATACCGCCGAAAAGCATTGAAGAAAATACATTGACTATACCAAGCCCACCGCGAACAGCCCCCACGGCATTTTGCGCAAAACGCACCAGTCGCATGGCGATACCACCATGAAACATCAGTTCACCGGCAAAGATGAAGAAGGGGATAGCCATGAGCGAGTACACATTGATACCCGCAACGATTCGCTGAAAAACGATGAGCATAGGCAGGCCTTCGTGCCAGAAAGCGGCCAAGGCCGAGATACCCAAGGCAAAAGCCACTGGCAATCCGATAATGACACAGAGGGTAAATACCCCAAGTAGTAGCCAGAGTCCCATGTGTGCCTCTTATTCTATGCTGTCTTTGCGTTCGTCCTGGCCAAGTAACAGGCGGACAAGATGAGTTAGAGAAAAAAGAAACACTAGTGCGCCACATACTGCTAACGGCAGCGAGCGCAGGCCTTCGGGAATCTGAATGAGCGGGATAAGCGTAGACCACTTGAATTTTGTGAGTTCAAGCCCGTACACGAACATGAGCCCACCGAATCCCGCCATTAGTAAATCAGATAGAAAGACAAACGACGTGCGAATACGGGTAGGCACTATCATGCGAAAGTAGACAACAGATAGATGTGTGTCTTGACGAACGCCAACAGCTGCACCCAAAAAGGCGATAACCATAAGCAGCAGGTGTGAGACCTGCTCCACCCATGTGGGCGTATCGTTTAGCACATAGCGGCCGAAAACCAGCCAGGCAAACATAACGGTCATGGAAACAATAGCGATGCCCGCAAGCAGGAGGCACAACCGGGACAGTTGGTCTGATACCCAATCTACTCCCCGCAAGAGAGTCGAAATCATGGGTGAACCGTGCATTGTCATCCTCTTCAGAAGGGATTGATTACGTCTGCTTATGTTTGCCAGCGTATGGTACGAGGGGTCTTCGGGAAAAGTCGAAGACCCCATAAAATATCAAAAACTATTCGGTGTTACGGGCAAGTTCTACCAATTCTGCCATGTCCGGATTGGCTTTCAGGTATTCGTCGTAAACACTGACCATCGCTTCTTGAAACGGGCCTTTGTCGGCGATTTCGTTAACCACGATGCCGGCATCTTCTACCTTTGTTCGCGCCTCGCCAGTCTGAACCTCCCATAACTCACGCTGATACACGGCAGCTTCTTGAGCAGCACCACTCAGAGCCTCTTGCATTTCCGCAGAAAGTGCGTCGAACTTTGCCGTGTTGACACAGATGCACTCAGGGATGATCAAATGCTCACTCAGAGAATAGTTGGTTGTAACTTCGTAATGGCCAACACTATTAAATGAAGGCAGGTTGTTCTCTGCACCGTCAACAACACCCGTCTTCAGAGCTTGTTGAACCTCACTGAAAGCCATAGGCGAGGGATTGCCGCCCATTGCAGAAATCATGGACGTGTACAGATCGTTGTTCATAACACGAATTTTCAACCCTTCTACATCGGCTGGCGCATTGATAGGTTTTTGAGCATAAAACGAGCGTGCGCCAGCATCGAACCATGCCAGTGGTTTAATTCCAGCTTCTGACATAGCGTTAGCGATAGTGTCTCCAGCTTCACCATCGAGAACGCGGAACATATGTGGCACGCTTTTGAAGATGAATGGTAAGGACACGAGATTGGCCTCTTTGACTATAGGACCGATAGGGCCAAGGTTAAAGTTGCCAATTTCAATGGCACCCAGACGAACCTGTTCCAATGCGTCTGGCTGACTGCCAAGGACGCCACCGTGGAACATTTCAACGCTCACTTCGCCGCCTGTGGCTTCACTGGCCAGCTCTGAGAAACGGTCCATTGCGGCGGTGTTTGGATGGCCATCGTTGTGAATGTTCCAGGCTTTCCAGGTCTCAGCGTTCGCGTTGAGAGACAGGGCAACGAGAGCACCCGTTAATAGTAAAGGTAAGTTCCTGATCATAATTCCTCCGGTGTGTTAGGCAGATATTCTTTTTCAACTACTGCTACTGCGCTAAATCAAGTACTTGAGAAAGTCTTGATCGATGAATGGCGCAGCATATGATGCGTATTGCAACATCAGATGCTTTATCCGTCATAGGGGATAATTCGCACTCCTGAACGCAAACGCACAAGCTGGAGTCAGCCCACTTAAACAGACTAAACGGTGTGAAGAGTTTACACTAGTGTGGCGCTTGTGGAATATATCTTGTGCCAAATTGTAGGGTTTATCGCGCCTGTCTAAACAGGGAATGCTGTATTGAAACCGGCAAATGAGTCATCATAAACCCAGGGCGATCTACAGCTCCGTAGACGTGCCCCTCGCCATATTTATCACAAGACGCTTGGCAGCCTGTGACAGATACACTCTACAGGCTAGCCCAGTAATCCAGCCGCCGATAACAACTATTGGCGGCAGTTATATAACAAGAAGAATTAGCTTTTTTAGTGGATAATATCTTGCGACAAGTGGTCAATAACCTGTCCACATAGCCCGCGCTGGTAGCATGAAAAAATCTCAGAACTGTGTTATTACCTTGCTTGCCTGTCAAGGTCTGGCTGGCCCCTCCGCAAACAATGACGATTCCAGGCCAGCGGCAGAAGTTTGTTGCCGACACATCGGACAAGAAACGTGACAGCGGCCTTGAAATACAGAACTCAGATTCGAAGCACCGAAAGCCTCATGCAGGCGCTGCAACGAGAATCCATGCTTTCCGAATCGGTATTACTCGATGCCGCTTCAAAAGGTGCTGTCTGGATCAGCTTGCATCGCGGCAAAGGGCAGACACGTCCGCGACGCCTCCGTTCGCTCAGTCTTGAGGTCAGCGAGGGCTCGGAAATCATCCTCAATTTCGATGAACAGGTATTGGCCAAAAAACCGCAAGCGATGCATTGTGTATCAGACCATGTCAATTATGGAATCTGGCACAAGCCTGCCGGTATGCTTTGTCAGGGCAGTAAATGGTCTGATCATACAGTTGCCACTCAGGTTGCTGGAAAAATCAGTGGTAAACATTGTCATCTCGTCCACCGACTGGATCGGGCAGCGTGCGGTTTACTACTCATTGCGTACACCAAAAATGCTCTTCGCTCGCTCGCAGCGTTATTTGAAAAGCGACAGGTAAGCAAGACGTATCAGGCGACTGTGTTCGGATGCCTGACGCAAGAATTACCCTTGCAGATTGATGCACCGATAGATGGGCGTGCAGCTTTGACAACAGTGCAGGAGGCAAACAGCGATAGCGCCAGAAATCGTTCGGTACTGTTGCTGTCAATTGACTCCGGACGCAAGCATCAGATACGTCGTCATCTTGCGGGTCTTGGTCATCCCATTGTCGGCGACAGACTGTATGGCCAACAGAATGACAATCAGGTGTCGGCGGTTGATTTGCAGCTTGTTGCCTGTCGGCTGGGTTTTACGTGTCCTTATACCTCTGAAAAAGTGTCGGTATCGATTGATGCCAAAGCGGCTCTATGCCAAAGGTTGGTAAAATGAAGAGCAGCCAGCAGGATGTTCTGGAAGCTGCTCATGGCTGGTTGAGGCAAGGGTTTGGCGTAGAGCTTGTTACAGTGGTAAGCACCTGGGGCTCATCACCTCGACCGCAAGGCTCCATAGCAGCTATCCGCGACGATGGTGTACTGGCAGGTTCAGTCTCAGGCGGTTGTGTCGAGTCTCAACTCAGTGAGCAGTTTCGGGTACATGACATGCCACGGGCTCACACCCATCATATCGATGATGAGCATGCAAAGCGATTCGGACTTGCCTGCGGTGGCAACCTGGAGCTTTTGTTTGAAACGCTTGATGACGTTAGCGCCATTGATTGTCTTTTGCAATATCTGAATCGACGTGAACGCGTGGTTCGTCGTGTTAGCACTGATACAGGCGCTGTAACTATCGATACGGCAAACTCAAACGATGTATTTAGCTGGCAAGCACCAGAACTGACGCAGGTCTTTGGGCCAGGCTGGCAATTACTTATCGTTGGCGCAGGTGAGCTATCACGGTATACCGCGCAGTTCGCGAAGGCGTTGGATTTTGACGTGCTGGTGGTAGACCCGCGTGATAAATTTCGTGAAAATTGGGATATTGAAGATATACCGGTAATTGATATGAGTCCCGATGATGCAGTATTAGAGTATGCAAGCGATCATCGCAGTGCCGTGTTGGCATTAAGTCATGATCCCAATATCGATGATCTTGCTCTGATGGAAGCTTTGCCATCAGACACGTTTCATGTAGGCGTATTGGGATCCAGAAAAAATTACGCTAAGCGCTGTAAGCGTCTGGTCGGACTAGACGTCCCTGAACCCAGTGTCAAGCGGCTGAAGGGACCAGTCGGCATATCAATCGGCGCACGAGGCTCAGCAGAAATCGCAGTATCCATCGTGGCAGAACTTATTCAGGTGAGGCAACCATTTCTATGAGTGCAATGGCTCAAACATCCATTAGTGCGCGTATTGCACAAACAATAAATGCAACCGAGCAGCAAGTTGACTCTGCTATAGAATTACTCGATGGTGGTGCTACAGTACCGTTTATCTCCCGATATAGAAAAGAGGTAACCGGTGCATTAACGGATGCGCAGTTGCGTGATCTTGAGGAACGGCTTGGGTATCTTCGTGAACTGGAACAACGCCGTGCTGCCATCGTCGACGCTATCCAGCAGCAAGGCAAACTAAGCGATGCACTTAGTGCTCAGATTCAACAGGCACAGACCAAGGCTGAGTTGGAAGATCTTTATCTGCCTTATAAGAAAAAGCGCCGGACTAAAGGCCAGATTGCTATCGAGGCTGGTTTGCAGCCACTGGCAGAGCGATTATGGGAAAAGCCGGAAACCGACCCCGATACACTGTCCCGACGCTTTATCAATACTGATAGTTCGATTGATCCCTCTGTGCAAGTGATGGATAGCAAGGCTGCACTCGAAGGCGCACGATATATTCTCATGGAACGCTTTGCAGAGGATGCCGGCTTGATAGCTCGCTTGCGTAGCTTGTTACAGGATCAGGCTTATCTGTGTTCGACTCTGGTCAAAGGTAAGGCTGCAGAAGGTAAGAAGTTTGCAGACTACTTTAGTCATCAGGAACCTTTTAGTCGCATACCGGGTCACCGGGCTCTGGCCATGTTTCGAGGTCGTAGTGAGGGCTTTCTGTCATTGCAACTACTGCTTAAAGAGGGCGATGACTACTCCGACGATCGTTGTGTCAGTACAGTGGCCTCCCATCTTGGCTTTCAGGATACCGGGCTGCCCGCTGATACATGGCGTGCTCAGCTTGTGTCATGGACGTGGAAGATAAAGCTCTCTTTACACCTTGAAAGTGAGTTATTTTCCGAGCTTCGCACGCGTGCTGACAGCGAGGCCATTGGTGTTTTTGCCAGTAATTTGAAAGATCTTCTGTTGGCAGCTCCAGCAGGAGCTCGTGCAACATTGGGTCTGGATCCAGGCTACCGTTCTGGCGTGAAGGTGACGGTTGTCGATGCTAACGGTCGTGTACTCGATCACAGCACCATCTACCCGCACAAACCACAACAACAGTGGTCGGCTTCCATGAAGAGCCTGGCCAGTCTATGCACGCGTCATAAGGTTGAGCTCATTGCCGTAGGCAACGGCACCGCTAGCCGTGAGACAGAAAAACTGGCAGACGAACTTATTAAAACCTTAGCTGCCCTGCCGGTCGAGCAGCGACGTCATATGACAAAAGTCGTTGTCTCTGAGGCCGGCGCATCGGTCTATTCGGCATCAAAAGTGGCAGAAGATGAGTTTCCTGAACTGGACGTCACTATTCGAGGCGCTGTCTCAATTGCACGACGGCTTCAGGATCCATTAGCTGAATTGGTCAAGATTGACCCTAAAGCTATCGGCGTGGGGCAATACCAGCATGATGTCTCGCAGAGTGCTCTGGCACGTAGCCTTGATGCTACGGTGGAGGATTGCGTTAACGCCGTGGGTGTCGATCTTGGTACTGCCTCGGCGTTGTTGTTGTCTCGAGTTGCAGGCCTGACACCTGCGCTGGCAGGTAATATCGTAGAGTACCGCGATACGCAAGGCATGTTCAAAACGCGTAAGGAATTAAAGAAGGTTCCACGCCTGGGACCCAAAGCATTTGAGCAAGCTGCCGGATTTTTACGGATTCGCGATGGACGCGATCCCCTGGATTGTTCCGGGGTGCATCCGGAGAGCTACCCTGTCGTAAAGCGTATCATTGAAAAGGCGCAATGTTCGATAAGTGAGCTAATCGGGGATAGCAAGCGCCTGGGTGCAATCAACCCGGCAGATTTTGTTGATGAGCAGTTCGGCCTGTTAACAGTCAAGGATATTCTTGCAGAGTTAGAGAAACCGGGACGTGATCCGCGGCCTGAGTTCAGGGCCGTCAGATTTGCCGACGGTGTGGAAAAGATATCCGATCTGGTGCCCGATCAGGTGCTTGAAGGCAAGGTAACCAATGTCACAGCCTTTGGCGCATTCGTTGATGTCGGCGTTCATCAGGATGGACTGGTGCATATATCTGCGCTAAGTGATACGTTTGTGAAGGATCCCCGAGAGGTTGTAAAAGCCGGAGACATCGTCAAAGTAAAAGTCATGAGTGTGGATGAGCAGCGCCAGCGCATAGCATTGAGCATGCGAATGAGTGACAACGCCGCAGACAATCATGAAAAGCGTGGATCTGGCGACAGGGCGGCAGGTTCAGCTCGTACCCCACAGCGCAGCTTACCCCATGGAGCGAAATATCCTCAAAAAGGAGATAGCTCCTCGGCTGCCAGCAAACACGGTGCATCCAGACATGACAATCGCACATCTGCCGGGGCGGAGCAGCCTTCAGCGCTCGCTTTGCAGTTAAGGGCCGCTCTGGCTGCTAAAAAGTCGTAAGTGTGAAGTGCGTATGGCTTCGGCACTACAAAGGTTACCTCTTTGCTTAAGGTGTTAACGAGGTGACTAATCTGGCCGATAGCAATTTAAGAATTTGCCAAAGCACAGAGCCCTTATGACTGATAAGTTTCGCCTCGTTACCCGCAGTGATTTCGATGGACTTGTGTGTGCTGTACTTTTCAAGCATCTAAACATGATTGATGACATCTGTTTTGTTCACCCTAAAGACATGCAGGATGAAAAAATCGATATCAATGATCGAGACATTACGACCAACTTGCCATTCGTTGCAGGTGCGCATCTGGTATTCGATCATCATGACTCGGAAATAAAGAGAAATGATGTCAAGCAGGCCAACTATATTATTGACGCAGATGCGCCGTCCGCTGCACGTGTTGTCTGGAAGCACTACGGTGGACACGCAGCTTTCCCGGCACGTTGGTACGAGATGATGGAGGCTGTCGACAAGGCAGATTCCGCGCAGTATGACCTTCGGGAAGTACTAGAGCCAGAGCGTTGGGAAATGCTCAACTTGCTCATGGATTCTCGTACCGGTCTTGGCAGATTTCGTGAGTTCAGGATTTCCAACTACGAATTGATGATGGAGCTTATTAATCATTGCAAGGAATCGAGTATCGACGATATTCTCAGGCTGCCTGATGTGGCAGAACGTGTTGAGCTTTATCTTGATCATGCCGATGCGTTCAAGGAACAGATCCGTCGGTGTGCCACGGTGTATGACAATCTGGTCGTGCTGGATCTACGCAATGAAGAGATCATTTACCCAGGTAGCAGGTTTGCAATTTATGCGCTATTCCCCCAGTGCAATATTTCAATTCACCAGATGTGGGGTTTCAAGCAGCAGAATACCGTTTTTGCTACCGGAAAGTCGATTTTCGATCGTAGTTGTTTTACGCATGTTGGTGAGCTCATGCTGCAATACGGTGGTGGTGGGCATGCGGCGGCAGGCACTTGTCAGATAGACAATGACAAGGCTGATGAGGTCCTGGCTATGCTGATCAAAACGATCAACGAAAACGAGAATCCTTACTCTAAAGCGGTATAACTCCAGTTCGCAGCTAACGACCATAGCCGTTATACTGCTCCCTCTCAGGAAAAGTAGTTAGCGGCTATGTCAGATGGGCCAGATGGTCAGACGGTTCTTCTCAACAGGCAACCCGTTGAGCTGTATAAGGTCCTGAAGTTTGAAGGGCTGGTTGCGAGCGGGGCGCAAGCCAAGTTAGCCATTGACGATGGAATGGTGCAGGTCAATGGCACGATTGAAACCCGACGGCGTCGAAAGATAAACCATGGCGATCAGATAGAGTTCGAAGGCATACGACTTTTAATCGAATGTGCGGGTGATTCGAGCGTATGAGCAGGGAGAAATCACGGAAGATTGAATCACGCCTGGCCCAGTTCTCCCTCTTGCTCAGTAATCTATACTGGATGATCCCAAGCAGCCTTTTCGCAGCTATTGTTGTCGCTATTGTAACGGGCGAGCAAATTTCGCTTAATTACAGACTCGGCTGGTTGGGCGGGTTTGTATTGATTTTGGTGGTGCGTGCATTATTATTATTTTACTGGTTAAGGCAGCCTACTACATCAAAGACCCTACCGTCGCGAATTAACCTGGCTACGTTTTTTTCCAGTCTAACAGGCTGTTTCTTTGGCCTGATTGGTTATTTTGCCATCTCGCTGGATTCTCCGGTTGTCAGCTTGATGTTCTTCATGCTCTATACGGGCATGGTGGCTACGGCGACGGCAACTATCTCCTACATGGTGCCCATGTATCTGCTATATGTGATTCCATTAATGCTGCCGATTGGTATTCACCTGCTCACTTTCGAAACAGAAAACACATCCTGGCTTGGTGCACTTGTGCCGTTTTTCCTCATCGTGTGTTTTTTTTCCTCACGCAGTATTCGTGCATCGACACTCAGATCGATTGACTTGCGTTTTGAAAATGTCGAACTGTTAGAGGATCTGAAACAACAGCACGAAATAGCCGAGATTGCACTCGCCCGCGAAGAGAAAGCCAATCAGGCAAAAACCCGATTTCTGGCAGCTGCCAGTCACGACTTACGACAACCGTTGCATTCTTTACGTCTATTTACTGCAACGCTGGAGATGCAAACCCGAAATAGCCAGCATAAGACACTTGTCAATCAGATAGATTCCTCCGCCAAGAGTCTCGAGGAGCTGTTTAACTCCTTACTTGATATATCCAAACTGGACGCAGGCACTGTCAGCGCAAATAAGCGGCATATTGTTTTAGCTAGTTTGCTATCGCAGATAGAGATCGATTTCAAAGCAATTGCAGAGGAAAAAAATCTGGCTTTTTCGTGTCGTCTCGACAACGCAGTGGTACTTACCGATCCCTTGTTGTTTGAGCGCCTGATACGCAATCTGGTGGGCAACGCTATCCGCTATACTAACAAAGGGTCTGTGGATATCACAACCAGCGCCAGGGATGGGCGTATCTGGGTATCTGTCAAGGATACCGGCGTGGGTATAGCATCTACTGATCATGTGAAAATTTTCGAAGAGTTTGTGCAACTGGACAACCAGCAGCGCGATCGTGATCGGGGGATTGGTCTGGGGCTCTCTATCGTAAAGCGTCTGGGAGATATTCTTGACGTTGACCTTCAATTGTCCTCAACGTTGGGTCAAGGCGCTACCTTCAGCGTCGGTGTTCTGGAAGGTGATGAGTCTCAATGTCACGACAATCAAATACATGAGCAACCCGTCTCCGATCATGTGGCATCCCTGTTTATTCTGGTTGTAGATGACGAGGAAGAGGTATGTCGTGCGATCGAGGGGCTGCTTCAGACATGGGGTTGTATCGTCATGTGTGCAACGTCGGGTGATGCCGCTATCGAGCAACTGCATGAGATTGGTGATACACCAGACTTGATAATAAGTGATTATCGATTGCGAGATGGGGAAACAGGAGGCCATGCAATTACCAATATCCGCAAGGCTACAGGTAACGATATTCCAGCGATTATTCTGACGGGAGACATTGCACCAGACAGACTGCAGGAGATCGAGACTCTTGGATTCCCGTTACTGCATAAACCGTGCGAACCGGATGCATTACGTCAGCTAATTACCAATCAGACTATGCCCATTAAGCAAGTGGCTTTTCACTAGGCTGTCACTAGGCTGTCACTAGGCTGTCACTAGGCTGTCCGATCAGCTTATTCTCGGACGGGCCCTTAGGAGCCAGGCGGTGCATAGCGATCATACTCAGAGGTTGCGAATTTCCACATCTATTGATTCTCCCGCCGGTGTAAACCCGAATACTCGGCCATAAAATGACAACTCTGAAAGTGTTGCCTTTATGACGGTCTCGGCTTTGCGAAATCCGTGCTGTTCACCTTCAAATTCCAGGTAGGCCACCGGCAGCTTGCGTTTATCCAATGCATCTACAATCATCCGTGATTGATTAGGGGGCACAATGGCATCTTCCGAGCCTTGAAAAACGATCATCGGGGCACTGAAACCAGACAAGTGATTGATGGGCGAGCGTTCTGCGTAAATGGCAGCATCTTCGGGCCAGCGCCCGATAAGGCTGTCCAGATAGCGCGACTCGAACTTGTGGGTATCATTTGCCAATGCTTCAAGATCTGCCACACCATATAGACTGGCTCCTGCAGTGAATGTGTCGTGCAAGGCGAGGGCGCAAAGCACGGTAAAGCCACCGGCACTGCCTCCACGAATGATTAAGCGTTGGCTGTCGACATCGCCGCGTGCCGCCAGAAACTGCGCTGCAGCAACACAATCCTCAACATCAGCGATGCCCCATTGACCATCAAGCTTCTTTCTATACTTACGTCCATAGCCGCTACTGCCGCGATAATTGACATCCACTACGGCAAATCCGCGACTGGTCCAGAATCGCTGTGCCAAGGAGAGCTGCGATCGAGCTGCCGATGTGGGGCCACCATGTGCCAGTACAATTAAAGGCGGTTTTTCGCCTTCTGGTGCTGTAAATTGAGGATTTGCAGGTTTGAAGAAAAGCGCGTGTGCTATTTCATTGCTACCTTCTGGCCCGGTGGGAAAGCGAAGCACCTCAGGAGGCAAAAGGTAAGCATCAGATAAAGGCAATTGCCGTGCTTCGCGCACCACACGCCCGTCATAATGAACTGCAGTCTCCTGACTCCACGATGCACTGGCGAAGGCAAGCTTTGATGCACTTGATCTGACAGAACTGAACGCACTACCTTCAGGATGTTCGGGCAGATGATCAATGCCATTTCGAAAGCGGGCTGCTATTACATTGCCATGCGAATCAAAACCGTAGCGAGCCAGCCCATGCACCCACGGTGGGTAGCCTATTTCACCTTCAACGCTCAGTACCGGTTCAGTGTTACCCACCACATACAACTGCCAGATATCTAATCGGTCAGATAAATAATGGAGTTGGCAGTCGGGTGAAAAGAGCGGCTGGACTATGGCTTCGTTATCACCTCCAGCTACAATCTGTACATCGTCAAGCCGAATGCTTTTGTCATCGCAGATGAGCCTGGCGCTCATCAGTGTCGTTGTGTCCCAGGGCATGTTCGGATGATCCCATTGAACCCATGCAAGCTGTTTACCATCACCGGATAAGCAAACCGAACCGTAAAAATCTGCACCACTAGCCAGGTCAATCTGCAAAAACGACCCATCGCGGGCGACGGCAGTTATAAGGTTTTGTGGCTCAGTGTTTTCCGGTAAATGACGTTCACAGATACTGACAAGCCAGTGCCCGTCAACAGTTGGTCGCATGTCGGCAAACCGTTCAGCGCAAGCTTTGTCAGGTTTGGCGCTCAGTATTTTTACTTCTGATACACCCTGCGGCGAGACGTGTAGCTGGCGAAGTCTTTGATCTGCATAGTCAACAAACCACAAGGTGTCATCCGCTGCCCACCATGCGCCTCCACCGTATTCGTGCATCAGTGTACGAACGTTAATTTCTTTGGGCGTAACCTCCACACTATTACCCGCATGGTGACGCATGATGGCAACTCGGCCGGATTCTTCCGGGCGTGACTCTGCCCACCATACTGCATCTGCATCAGGTATAACTTCACTTATTCCAACAGCGCCCGTAACCAGCAATTCTGCTGTAACAGGCGAATTCCAACTGCCGTAAGGCGCACAGGTTCTGGAGCTAGTGTCGTTCATGGTCGTGCAGTTCTCTACGAGGGAGCAGGTTGCTTCTCTGGAGCTTAGGTGAATATATCGCAGATAACAATCGTTCGGATCAGGTTGACGGACAACAGGGTTTAATTGCTCTTCAGTGTCTCCATACTTACACCGGGAAATACAAACTCCTACCTACCGATAACCCCCTCATTGCGGAGATCAGGAAAATGGATGCACGCGCTATTCTCGACGGCTTGCTTGAAAGTACCCAAAAGGCGACTAATACCGGAATACGAATGGCTGAAGAGAAGACGATTATTCCTCCCGCAGGGGATGAACGTACAGCCATGCTCAAGGGTCTTGGAACAGGCGCATTAGCAGCGGGTGCCGTCGCTTTGCTGTTTGGTAGTAAAGGCACTCGCAAGTTTACAAAAAAAGCGGTAAAGCTTGGTGGCACCGCCGCTATCGGCGGCATCGCGTACAAAGCGTTTACGCAATGGCAGGCCGCGCAGCATAAAGTCGATGCCACAGGTACGCCGTCGACAGCTGCTCAAACCATGCCAGGTTCTACATCGGGAAAGTCATTGAACCTGGAACAATTCGAGCCCGGTACGCCTATCGCCGATTTGACCGATATTCAGGCCACCGTTCGAAGTGAAGCCATTGTGCAGGCAATGATAAGTGCCGCTCGGGCTGATGGCCATGTGGATGATACGGAAATGACACTTATCAGGCAGCAGATTGTCAGCCTGGGGCTGGAAAAAGATGTCTCACAGTTTTTATTGGCAGAACTTAACAAACCCGTCGATGTCACCTCCATTGCTGCTTTGGCAGATACCCCTGAAACGTCAGCCGAGCTGTACCTGGCGTCTGCTCTGGTGGTTGATATTGATAATGCCTCCGAGCGTGTTTATCTGGACGATCTGGCCAGTGCCATGAATCTGGACGCGCAGATGGTGTCGCATCTAGAGGAGCCTTTGCGTAGTTGATTACGAGTTTTGGATGCTACAGATTGCAGGCCTGGATTATGAATTTACATGCCCGGATTGCAACTGATGTAGTTAGCCAAGTATGTGATATATGACATATAGATGTAGTGTTTTGTTGCGCTAATGTCGCTTTGACAAATCTGGTGCGCGCAGCGCATTTGGCCATAACATATTGTTGTATGTGGTGGCCGCTGGTGGCACAGTACGTATTGTCAGGCTGTTTCCTGCCGGTGTCGCGACAAGTATGCCCGTGTGCAGCGTCTCTAGCCCTAAGTAGGGGTTGTCAAGTTGGGCAACTACGCTGAGAAGTTACCAGCTTTCAAGGTATTTCTGATTTATCCTGTGTTGGCGTTTCTTCGTGTTTTTACTGCTGTCATACTTTCATGCTCGCTCATATTGTCTATGGATAACGTCGCACCTACGGCGTGATCCGTTTCATTTCAGGGCGTTTACTCCGAGAATGTTAATTATTGTGCTGTAAGGTGCGTTAGTGGTCAAATTACCGCGCAAGTTTACGAGTTTGCAACACCTGAGTGTTGACAGTATTTGACCGAAATAACGACAATTGCGTTCCTTTAATGTAAGCCGCCTAAACCATGTATCTAGATCGACAAAGACTCATCGTCCCCACGCTCATCGCTGCCTGTCTGGCCATCAGCGGTTGCAGTGACTCCGACGACTCACCAAGTTTAAGTCTGATAGACGACCCAGTCGCGGGCTCTGGAGTGAATCCGGCCGTACCTGCTGAGTCACCTACAAGTTCTCAGCCGACTACGCCTTCATCGCAGCCAGTAGCTCCAGCAGCTCCGGTGCCTGGAACACCAGCGGCTCCAGAACCAACGACGCCAGCGGCTCCGGAAGCAACGACGCCAGCGGCTCCAGAACCAACGACGCCAGCGGCTCCGGAAGCAACGACGCCTGAAACTCCAGAGCCTGTGACACCAGCGGCTCCAGTGCCTGGGACACCAGTAACTACAGAGCCTGAAACAACAGCGGCTCCAGCGCCTGGGACACCAGTAGCTTCAGAACCTGGGACTCCCGTAACTCCAGAGCCTGGGTCACCAGTAGCTCCAGAACCTGGGACTCCAGTAACCCCAATGCCTGGGACACCCGCGGCTCCAGCGCCTGGAACACCAGTTGCTCCAGAACCTACCACTCCACCAGCTCCAGAACCAACGACACCCGTTGCACCTGCTCTAATAACCCCTCCGGTTAATGATCCAGCTCCTTTGCCGGCGCCATCTGCACCGGGTACAGATACCAGTGGCGGTGAGGACGACAGCCCAACTGAAACAGAATCACTGTCACTTCGAGGACCTTTTATCAAGGACACAGCGCGAAGCGCCGGCCCGCCGTCGGCACCGACAGGACTAACGCGGCTAATGGCTGCTGACAACTTCATTGAGTTTACCTGGGCGCCCTCAACCGACGACCAGTCAGTTGAAGCTTACGAGATCTATCGTGACAACCAACTAATTGCCACAGTAAGGGGCGATACTGGCTACGAACATGATCTTCGTAGCTGGATCAGCACCTCATTCATTGATTGTAACTACACCCGATACACAGATTGTGAAGATGCTGGGCGGCAGCCACAGCTGAGCACCAGCTACTCCTACAGCGTGGCGGCGGTTGACAATGAAGGCATGCGTTCTGAGCTTTCACAGCCAGCCATCTTTAGTACGGCAGCACCCGCTCGGGGAGCGCCTGACCTTTCAGACTACAGCCTTATATTCGACGAAGAGTTTGATGAAGGGCAGCTAAATCGTAGTCGATGGAAAACTTCACTGCCTTGGGGACCCGACACCATTATTAATAGAGAAAAGCAATACTTCGTCAATACATTTGGCGGTGACAACCAAGTCAGCTATGATCCTTTTGTATTCACAGGCGATACACTGCAAATCACAGGCATAGAGACACCAGCTGCTGATCTTTCGGCTGCTAACAACCAGCCCTATCTGTCTGGTGTATTGACGTCTGCCGACTATTTCTTCATGACTTACGGATATCTTGAGATGAGCGCGAAGCTCGCTGGGGGCGATGGAATGTTGTCTACCTTTTTCTTATTCAACCAGGATTTTCTCAAAAACAAGCCTGAGATTGATATCGTCGAGTATTTGGGTTCGCGTCCGGATAAGGCTTACCAGACTTACCACTACTACGACAGCAACCGCGCGCGATCTTCGAAAGGGGAGAAGCATTCAACTCCCACGATGGAGACGTTGGCCAATCAGGACCTGAGCAGCGACTTCCATACCTATAGCGTTCTCTGGGAGCCCGAGCTTGTGATCTGGTATATCGATGGCGTTGAAGTAAGACGCATAGAGGGTGTACGAGTCTCTGATGAGCCAATGAATATCGTCACGCAACTGGTATTGGGAAGTGAGTGGATCGGTGATCCGGCCCCAGGTACAGTACCAGCTGTACTAGAGATCGATTATATAAAAGCTTATCAGAAGTAGCGGAAATAACTCTGAGGTGCTCGTTGTGCGCACCGAAGAGTTTTACTGGTCACTAATATGAAAGCAGGTTGAAAGCTCACCCCTCGGTGGGCTTTTTGCTTTTAAGGAGGCGGTGAGGATGTGGTTGGTACACGTAATTGTCGAAGTGTGTACCAGTGAGCAACGACTGCTGCGATAAGGACAACACTGACAATTGTGTAGAATACCGATATCATCGGATAGTCCAGATAGACAACCAATAGCACGTTGATCGATACAGGAATAATCAACTGACGGGCAATACCCAGGGCCATTGGAAACAGCGGTTGCTTCAGTGCCTGTAAAGTGGCGGTACTCATAAATAGTACAACGTAGGCATAGAATGCAAAGGCATCGATACGCAGGTAGCTAGCCCCGGTGTCCTGAATGACAGGATCATCCGTAAAAATTGCCATCATTGCAGGCGACAGGGTCAACATTATGGGTATGGATACGACAGCCATCGCCAAACCTGTCAAAAGGCCTGTTATATAGGTTTGCCTAACGCGATATAGATCCTTCGCTCCATAATTCTGACCTGCTATAGCCATCACGGCACTATTTAGTCCTAAAGCCGGAAGCAGCAAGACTTGTTCAATCCGCAAGCCAACGGCATAACCAGCCACATGTTGACTACCAAAGCGACCAAGCAAGGCAACCGTGATAAAGCCGCCAAGTATAATGGTAAGCATATTTAAACTTGCAGGCAGTACCTGCTTCAGTAGATTGATCCAGGGTCTTAACGCAAACGCCGGTTTGCAGGTTCGGCCTGTTTCACGTACCAACACACGATACAAGTACACGGCTGACATGCCTTTGATAATGACAGTTGCCAAGGCTAGTCCTGACACGCCCAGTTCAAGAGAAAATGTCAGCAAAGGATTAAGTATCAGATTTGCTAAGAAACCCACAACCAATGCGTTACGATTGGATTTCGTGTCGCCCAGAGCTATCAGCGCCCCGGCGGCTGCAAAACTTAAAATAAAGGTAAACGCTCCAAACAGCGTTATTGCTATGTACTCCATTGACAGGGGTGCGATGTGAGACTCAGCGCCTAGAAAAACGACCAGTGAATCTGCAAACAGCCAACCCAGCAATGCAACAACGGCACTGAGAACCAACGACAGCCCAAATACATGATCGGTCCAGTCCGCAGCTTTATTCTTGTTGCCTGCGCCCACGTCGACGGCAATAACCGCTGAGGCGCCAGTCTGAATACCTATTCCTACTGCCAGAAGCAAAAAGAAGACACTGCCTGCTATAGAGACACCGGCGAGAGCGTCACTGGAAATCTTTCCGGCGAACCAAAAGTCCGTCAGGTTGTACAAGGTGTTGAACAGCATACCCATGGAAGCGGGTATCGATAGGCGAATCAGATGCCCAAGGATAGGTCCCTGAGTGAGCGTGGGGCTATTAATAATTTACCTATCCGGAAATGAGTGATTAGTACGTCAATCCAGGTTCCTGCCGAGTTCTGCCGAGTTCTGCCGAGTTCTGCCGAGTTCTGCCGAGTTCCTGGAATAGCGTCTAAAGTCGTGACAAGATACTGCGCTACCGGAGCGCAGTATCTTTACTCGCTATAGATTAATAAACTTGCTGGGCTTGCATATCGCTTTTGCTGATGCCAGCCACCTTGTTAGGTGCCTTCATTGCATCACGACGGAACGGTTCGCCTAATTCCTGATTGAGCACTACTTCAATGAATGTTGTAACGTTATCGTTCATCTGTTCTTTGACGGCGGTCGTCAATGCTTCAGTAAGCTCATCGGTAGTAAACACTTTCACACCTTTCAGACCACAGGCATCGGCAATCTTGGCGTACTCGACGCCTTGATTCAGCTCTGTACCGACAAAATTGTCGTCATACCACAGCGTAGTGTTGCGCTTCTCGGCACCCCACTGATAGTTACGGAAAATGACCATGGTGATCGGTGGCCAGTCGTTGCGCCCACAGGCTGTCATTTCGTTCATTGAAATACCGAAAGCGCCGTCACCTGCAAACCCGACCACCGGGACATCGGGACATCCGATTTTGGCGCCGAGTATGGCTGGTAACCCATAACCGCAAGGACCAAAGAGGCCAGGTGCCAGGTATTTTCGACCTTTTTCGAAAGTGGGGTAGGCATTACCGATGGCGCAATTATTGCCGATATCACTGGAAATAATGACGTCTTCAGGAAGTGAGTCGCGTATGGCTAACCATGCATTGCGCGGCGACATACGGTCTGGTTCACGCTTGCGGGCACGTTCGTTCCAGTCGATACCCGGATCATTGTCTTCTTCGTGTTCCATAGACACAAGTTCTTGCGCCCAGCGATCTTTCGTGTGTTTGATCTCACTGCGTCTTTCAGCACGACCGGCGTCGCCAGCACTAGCATCAAGTTTCGCAAGTATTTCGCTGGCCACGTATTTTGCATCACCCTGTATGGCAACATCGACGCGTTTTGTTAAACCAATGCGATCAGCGTTAATGTCCACCTGAATGAGCTTGGCATTTGCAGGCCAGTAATCTATGCCATAGCCTGGTAGCGTGGAGAACGGATTTAGCCGTGTGCCAAGGGCAAGCACGACATCTGCTTTGGCAATCAGTTGCATGGCGGCTTTCGAGCCGTTGTAGCCCAACGGACCTACCGATAATTCGTGGGATCCCGGGAACGCATCGTTGTGCTGATAGTTACAGCAGACCGGCGCGTCAAGCTTTTCAGCCAGAGCTGCAGAAGCTTCTATCGCATTGCCGATGACGACGCCAGCGCCGTTGAGCATGACCGGGAATTTGGCTTCTGACAGCAGCTTGGCTGCAGCATCAATTGCATCGGCACCGCCACGAGGACGCTCAAGACGGACTACTTGCGGCAATTCAATGTCAATGACTTGAGTCCAGTAATCTCTGGGTATGTTGATCTGCGCAGGTCCGCATAAACGCCAGGCCTGCTCGATGACTCGATTAAGCACTTCAGCGACGCGTGCTGGATCACGGACCTCTTCCTGATAGGCCACCATGTCCTCGAACAGCGCCATCTGTTTGATTTCTTGAAAACCACCTTGGCCGATGCTCTTGTTGGCGGCTTGTGGTGTGACCAGAAGCATTGGTGTGTGGTTCCAGTAGGCCGTTTTGACAGGGGTAACAAAATTGGTAATACCGGGACCATTTTGCGCGATCGCCATCGACATTTTACCGGTTGCCCGGGTGTATCCGTCGGCACTCATGCCAGCATTGCACTCATGGGCACAATCCCAGAATTTGATGCCTGCGTCCGGAAAAAGATCGGAGATGGGCATCATGGCTGATCCGATGATCCCGAAGGCATGTTCGATGCCGTGCATCTGGAGAACCTTGATGAAGGCCTCTTCAGTAGTCATCTTCACGGTAAATTACTCCTGCAGTATTTAAGTGGTGGGCTGAAAAACAAGTTTGGTGCGCGCATACGCATAATAGAGCCAAGCGCCCGCCGACGGTAGAGCTGCGCTTGGTACAGCGTTAAACGTTGTGTGGCGCCAGATTATGCCGTTTTGATCGAAAAGCGCTTTAATCTGTTTGTGTATGGTACGAGATGGCATCGGGAAGCGGCCGAATGTTGTCGCAGATTCACTGGCAAGGCGTCGAAATAGCGTTGATTGCACTGTCGCGCAACAAAAATATGGGTGGAGCCTCGTTCTGAGAGTGTTAATTTGCGACTCTGACGAATACCCGGTCTGCTGCATCTGTGAAAGCGACAATGCCGAATTCTCTGGCGATGACAATTTGCTGGACTATATCGATAGCTTCGCCACGCTCATCCTCAACGCCCGGGCTAGAGTCGACACTATTGATCCGAATGACGTCCTCGTAGCTCTGCCCACCAATGACCTCAGGTGCGACCTCTCCCGACTCTTCATCCGGTACCAGATAAATCACCCTGACTGGATCAAAAATCACGCGCTCCGCCTTGATACTGATATCGGCCAGGTAGGTGCCAACAAGTTCCCGGCCGACGGGAGACTCTACCAGAATATCGAAAAATAACGATTCATCTTCCGACTCAAGTAATGAGTTTTCCTGCTGCTCGTAGATACTGGTCATTGCCAGGGAGTTATCAGTGGCCTGCAAACGAATTTGCGCGGTAAGTTCGCAGATGACGTCTTCATCGTTGCTCGCACCATCGGCACCCAGGAACGGTGCGTTGAGTAACGGTGTTTGGCGAATGAAGTCGAGCGTGGTTCCGTCGTCTGTCATGAACTGTACGGTGGCCTCCGAGGTGTCAGCCTGCCACGATGTAAGCTCCGGATGATCGAAAACACCGCATTCCCGTTCTGATACAGGGTCACAAGCAGTAAGTACAATAGCGAACAGGGGTAGGCCAAGCAGATATTTTTTCACGACGGAATCACCGTATTAGCAATGGAGCATGATGGCATGAAAAAGAGAATTGCGGTGGTTGGTGCCGGACTCATTGGCTGTCGACATGCGCAGGCGATTTTCAGTTGCCCGTCAGCCACGCTAAGTGCACTGGTTGATCCGGATCCGGCAGCCTCGACGCTGGCGATTGAGCTGGGCACGGTGAGATTCGATTCACTGGACCAATTGCTGGATGCTGAGCTTGCGGACGGCATTGTACTGTCAACGCCCAACCAGCTACATGTTCCGCAGGCGCTCGCTTGCATCGATGCTGGCATTCCGGTGCTTATCGAGAAGCCACTAGCGGTAGATATCAAGGGTGCTATGAAGATTGTCGAGGCATCCGCTGCTGCATCGGTACCTGTGCTCACAGGCCATCACAGACGGCATAACCCCTTGGTGGCGAAAGCAAGGCAGATGATCAACGATGGACAGTTAGGCAAGATAACCGCTGTGCAGGCCACGACATGGTTCTACAAACCCGATGACTATTTCGACGTGCAATGGCGAACCCGGCCTGGTGCGGGCCCTGTCTATATAAACCTTATTCATGATGTTGATATGTTGCGTCATTTATGTGGTGAAGTTGTCGAAGTTCAAGCCATGGAATCCAGCGCAAACCGCAATCATGAAGTTGAAGATACCTGCGTTATTATCATGCGTTTCACGAATGGAGCTTTGGGCACTTTAAGTGTTTCTGATTGCACAGTGTCGCCTTGGAGTTGGGAGCTGACGGCCCGCGAAAATCCTGCGTATCCCGTGACCAGCGAGCTGTGCTATCAGATCGGCGGGACAAAAGGATCTCTGGCATTGCCGGATCTCTCTTTGTGGCAACACCCGCAAGAGCGTAGCTGGTGGCACCCCATTAGCGCTACCCGTGTGCCGTTCGAGGTTGCCGATCCACTTGTCAGGCAGATAGATCAGTTTGCTAGTGTGATGTGTGGAGAGCAAACACCATTGGTCTCCGCTCGTGATGGCATGATAAACCAGCAGATTATTGAAGCGATCAAGCGCTCGGCTTGTGAGCATTGCCTGGTGGCTATTGATAACAGCTAATCAGTAGCGGCCGATTGAAGTTTGCTAAATAGTGTGTGTAAATTTGTAGTACAGATTGCAACGTCGTTGACACTTGCGTTAGGCAATGTGGCCAATTGCTTCTGCCGAAGTTAAAAGAGATAACGGTGCATTGGCTTCTAGCACTTCGAGTATGTGGATGTTGGATGTAATATAAATGTGCGAGCCGGCGAAGTGTGACAGGTAGAAAACGGCCAATGGACGGTGGAAAGGATTTTAATGCTGCACAATAGCCAGATGGACTTTTGATCAATCAGGTAGCTACATATGTCGAAAGGAATTCTGTATATCTTTTGTGGAAAGATGGCGTCGGGCAAGTCCACGCTTGCCAAGAAAATATCGCAACAGAAATCGGCGGTCCTTATTAGTGAAGACGAAATGCTCGGGAAGTTGTTTTCGGGAGAAATCACTGACGTGCCGAGTTATGTTCAGTGCTCCGGAAAGCTTAAATCAGCAATGCAGCCAATCCTTGTAAATTTACTTAAAACAGGCACTTCAGTGGTGTTGGATTTCCCGGCAAACACAATTGATCAACGAAAATGGATGAAAGATATTGTTGATGAGGCTAGTGCGCTTAATGAATTTCATTATCTGGAACGCTCAAACGAAGTTTGTAAAGCTCAACTAAGTGAAAGAGCGGCCAAAGAACCTGAAAGACGAGGCACGGACACACCAGAAATGTTAGACGCGATATCCCAATATTTTGAACCACCAGCCAGTGAAGAGGGATTTAAGCTGATAACACACAAGAGTGAGTAGCTTTTTGAATGACTGCTTCGGTCACTTTGCCGCTTGTCATTAGAATGGCAAGCGCACTGTTCCAAAATTTGTAAATTTGGCTGTCTTTTGGAGGAAACCAAGAGACTAAAAATAACCCCTGTTGATCATTCTGGGTGTCAGAATTCAGCCATTAGCCCAAATCGACAACATATTGGGATGGTATGCTCGTTTTTTCCTAAGGAGATGTATCAATGACGTCAAAAATAAAACTACAGCTATTAGTCTGTATGGCCGCACTGATAGTGCACCATGCTTACGCTAAGGAAACGAGTCATTCATCAGGTTATGCGGGGCAGGAAAAACGATCTATCAAGAGTTTGTCGGAGGATGACATTGCAGAACTCCGTGCCGGGTCTGGTTGGGGGTTGGCTAAAGCAGCAGAGCTAAATGGCGTACCAAGTCCAAAACATCTACTCGAAATGAAAGATCAAATAGATTTGTCGAATGATCAAGTCAATTCTATTGAAAAATTATTCGTTGAAATGAATACTGCTGCCATGGAGTTGGGTGCTCAACTAATCGAGAAGGAACGACTTCTTGAATTACGCTTTCAAAATGATATCCCAGATGCAGCAGAGCTGGAGTCATTGCTGAATAACATTGGCCAAACGCGTACATCACTTCGCTTTGTACATCTCTCTGCACACTTGAAAACGCTGAATATCTCGAGTGTGCATCAAATAACGAAATACAATCAGTTACGAGGTTACGCATCAGATGACCCGTGTTCAAATATTCCTGAAGGCCACGACTCAAAAATGTGGAAGAAGCACAATAGCTGTGAGTGAGTTAAGCTTTATAAGCACTTCACCAGCTTAGTATTTACTCTGATTTTGTTACGAATCAGTCGGTCACTAAGTAATCGGTTAGTTCCGAAACGAAGCTGCGCTTCGCTTAGACTCTGGGCAACCGCCGCCCATACTGGAAGTTTCAAGTCTATAAAACATGGCTCAGTTACTCGTCATACAAGTTACAACCATTAACAGCTGCTTTGGGCACCTTGCTGAGTGTCAGCGGAGCCTGATATGATTCACCAGGAATGCTGGTATTCGGCACACTCCAGGCGACTGAACATAACCACCCCGCGATGGGCGCTTTCAGCGTCCCATATAGTCGGCTGTCAGCCAGAAAGCAGCCGATCGGCGTGAGTTCAGAGTACCTCAGATGCTGAGAATCTGAATGATTCAAAAGTTCCCAAACCGAACACTGATCAGTGTAGCCAATACTTACGAGACACAAAGCCCCGCGAATTAACAATTTATTTATCGTGGTCAGCTAGCACCCTCATCACTTCTGAATTTGCGGCCATATTTGAGGCGGACCTACCGGCCTTATTTTTAAAATTCACATCTGCACCATTTTCCAATAAGTATCTAAGGATCTCAACTTTGCCCAGATCCGCTGCATCTATAACCGGGGTATCCCCATTCTCATTTGGGATATTAACGTCAGCTCCCTGTTCCACCAAGAAACGAACTAGTTCCAAATTGTCGGTCTCCCAACCAGCCAGAATTACTGCTGTATTACCTTCATTTGTTTGAGCATTGATATTGGCACCTTGCTCAAGAAGAATTCTAATTCGATCGATAACGTTTGGATGATCTTTGAGCTTTGATACCACAAGTGGCAATACGGTGCTTTTTCTATCATGGATATTTTTGGTATTTCTGAGTGTACTAAATAACATATCCAAGTAATCAATTCGATCATGGTGCAGCGCCAGTTCAAATAACGACATATGATTGATGGAGACTGTAAGTACATCAGCACCATGAGCAATAAGATATTCTGCTAGTGAAATTCTGTTCAATACTACGGTTTGATTAAACGCCTCATTAATGACTTCGTTGTTTTTAATTGCTTTAATAAATGTTGGCTGAGCACTATCGAGCTCGTCATCGTTTTTAATAGCATCAATAACAGGGTGTGTTGGTAGCGTGGTGGCCTGAGCCGCATTCTTAAACTCTGATTCAAAGAAAGATTTAAAATTGCGGATTTGCCTTAATACGAATAATTCGCCACTGCCTGAATTGCCAAAATCATGAGCATTTCCGCATCGAAAAGCTATCCACCAGATGTGACGAATCGCTACAAAGGTATCTATTAGATTTGAATCGGTTTCACTTACTTCCCTGCTTCCTCGGTAAGCAGTAATAAACGCGTCCCAAAGTTTTTCAGAGACTTTATTACCAACGAGTCCCCATTTAAACGTTGCTAAATCGAATACCCGCAGTCCTAACCCGCAACAATCGAAATCATAGTGCGTAAGAATACCGTTGTTTTTATGTACGTTACCCCCGTGACAATCACCGTGACAAAATCCAATATCAAGATTCTCGACAGATACACCTGCTATATTTTGACTAAGAACCTTTGCAACTTTATTGAGATATTCAAGATCATCCGATTCTTTGACCAGAAAAGTTCTGACAATATCCAAAGATGTATTTAGCAGATACTCAACCTCTAGTCTCGGCCTATGGTGATCGGTAACAAAGTCATCTGAAAGGTTGTGGAGTTGTGCTACTGCCTGCCCATACATGGCTGCATTAGCATGATTGCGGTGGTTCAGTTTCGTACCATAAGCAAAAGCGGTGACTATCGCATACCGTACTCCTTCCGGTGCTTGAAGCTCTGTAATAAATTTTCTTGCCCTTTTAGAAATTTAATTTCATCCATGTTGGCAGACACTGCGATGGCACCACGCATGCGGCAGTAAGAACACGAGCATCTTCTGATTGTATTGAATTCATCAGTCAATCGAACGTTGAACTCTATCAATCTACAATGACAAGCGGCTAAATGCATTTTCGAGTTCATCCTTCAATGCTCAATTCGTAAAGTGATGGTTTGTAAAAAAAAACCTCTATCCGGCAGCTTGTGGTCGAAAATCCCTGGCAACTTTGGGGGTATAGCAAGTTGTTGTGGCGTGCCCTAATCCGGCTTTGGTCAGGAGAACTGCAGCGAATTTTTAGAGACAATACTGAACGTTTCACTGGTGTACACTTCGTGGTTAAACCCTTAATACTAACCAGGATTGAAGACGCATGCCAATTGAACGAACAGGTACCAATGAGCGCAGTAGCAAGATAGTCAAACACAATGGCGTGATCTACCTCAGTGGTCAAGTAGGAGATGGTGAATCAGTAACCGAACAGGCTGAAGACTGCCTGGGGCGTGTCGATAAATTACTTCAGGAGGCTGGATCATCTCGCCAGCAAATGTTGAGTGCCACGGTGTGGCTTTCTGACATGGTATACTTTTCCGATTTCAATACGGTATGGAATGACTGGGTTCCTACTGGTCATGCTCCTGCAAGGGCGTGTGGAGAGGCGAAACTTGCACGTGAAATTCTCAAGGTTGAGGTTATTGTTACCGCTGCTTACGATTAGCTGTCATATTGAGTGTCTCACTTTCCCTTGGATTACCGTGACTCCCGCCATCGTTTCCTGGCTGCTGCCAAGGCACTAAATGCTCAAATCTGGTGTCTTCCAATACACGTCGAAGGCATGGAACTCAGTATCGATGTAGCTAAGTTTGGTCCACCGGGCAGATCACTTATTGTCACGTCTTCTGGTTTGCACGGTGTTGAAGCACAAGCTGGAGTTGCGATACAGCTGGGCTGGATGGAGGCACTGCGAAAAACGCCTGCGACAGGGCAATATTTATTCATCCATGCCATAAACCCCTACGGGTACATCACGGGTCGTCGTACTAACGAAAATAATGTTGACCTTAACCGTAATTTTTTTGATACCGAGTCCGATGAAGTTGTGTCAAAATATCAATTACCCGTTGGCTTAATCTCGTCAGACTATGCGCGCTTTGATGGTCTACTCAATCCATGTTATGCACCCAGACGATTCGATGGGTTTTACGCAAAAGCATTAGGCTATCTGGCTCGTGAAGGTAAGCTGCAACTACAAAACGCTATTGTCACGGGGCAATATGAGTTTGCAACCGGGCTGTTTTATGGTGGAGATAGCCGAAGCCAAAGTACACAGTGCATACAACAGGGAATGCCGGAATGGATAGGAGATGCAGAAGAGGTTTGTCATCTTGATTTTCACACCGGATTGGGAGCTTATGCGCATTGTCAGTTGATGGTAGATTCAGCGCCTGATACCGCTGACTATTCATGGTTTCAGAATACATTTGAGAATACGGCAGTAGTTTCAGCAAAAATAGCTGGTAGCGGTGTATATAAGGCTCGCGGTGCAATGGGTGATTGGTTAATTCGCCATTTTTATAAGAAACAATATCGTTTCCTGACTGTGGAGTTTGGTACCTATTCAGCTCTTAGAGTATTGGCTGCTCTTCGCGAAGAGAATCAGGCATTTCATTTTACAGACCAAAATGCTCACGCTAGAGTACGAGCGAGGCAACGGCTGGAACGATGTTTTAACCCTCCTTCTTCGAGATGGAGAAATGCCGTGTACGCACAGGGTCTACGGTTGATCGAGCAAGCGAGACAAGTTATTAACTGAATATGCTCGATCCTGCGGTTGCCTGAATTTGCTCGGCCCTGCGGTTACCTCAATCTGCTCAATGTAAACCTGTGCTGAGGACGAAGACCATAAGCGCGAAATCTGTACGAAATCTGTACGAAAAGTCGACCGGAATAAAGACGCCAGCCAGGTGTTAGCAAAAGTCTTACCTCAACTGAAAAATATTCAAAATACGCTACAGGCTGGTTACAGGCTATATGTAATGATTGGGAAATATTTTCAAATACGCTCGATGCACGATTGGCCCGTCAGTTTTCAACAAGACACTATATCGAGCTACATTTTTGTCAGTACCAGTTACGTCTTGAGCAGTCAGTTTGTAAGGCATGGCTTTTCGATACATGCACTGCCGATAGCTTGATTGCTTTAATATAAAAAATTCACTAAACACTAAAGTCCTACCGATAAAAAGTACCGTTACAACAGATTTTTAGGGATCGTGCGGGGTCATTCTGGCACAGACCCTGCGGCGTGTAGGAGAACTGATTAACCTCGCCTGGTGTTCAATAAGTGCGAACACATGCTACGGACGGGTTGCTTGCTTGCCTCAGAGCCCAAGCCAGCTCGGTACTTACGTGCCGGTGTCATCTATTTGGCTCCAACCATGAAACCATGAGGTTTACATGGCAACACTGCCGTACATTGCGGAACAACCAACGTCCGCCAAGCTGCTTAATACAAAATCGGTTACACATACTGATTTAAAATCGCGGTGTTCGTCTCTGCTGTTTCGATTCCTGCTTGTAAATATCCTGGCATTTGCCCTATTGGGTGCTGCGTTCTGGGAGGGATACGTCGAAAAGGTAGTCAGTGCTGACCAAACACGTCTTTCGGTAGCCATTTTTATCGTATTTCTGGTTGGATTGTCTATTAGCTGCTGGCGTGCCTGGCAGATAGATCACGAAATAGATGAAGTGTCGGGAAACCGTGACAGCAAAAAGCTATTGCCGGCAACACCAGCAGGATCTTTACGCCTGAAATTGACACAACGCATCGCTTCAGTGCGGCACATAGCCAATATGCTGGTATTGCTCGGCCTTATAGGTACGGTGCTAGGCTTTATCATTGCGTTGTCAGGTGTAAACCCTGATACGGCCTCCGATGTCAACAGTATAGCCCCGATGATATCAGTACTCATTCAAGGCATGTCAACAGCTCTATACACAACGCTTATCGGTTCTGTGCTAAATGTCTGGCTGACTGCAAACTATCAGATTCTGGCAGGCGGCACGGTGCAGCTCATGGGTCTCTGGATGGATCGTACTGACGACAATGCGTGAGCTCGATCTTTTTGATGAGGATAGTGGAACCACTGTCTTTCGTGATGTAATCATGTTGGCGCTGGCTGGTTTTGTGACGCTGGTTATGTTGTTACTGCCGCATATTAATCCAGAAGCGAAAGCTGAAGATACTGATCAGGCACCAGGTAATATGATTGTCGAACTACGCTGGCCTGATGAACTAAACGTGGATGTGGATCTCTGGGTTGAAGCGCCTGGTGATAAAGCCGTGGGCTATACCCGAAAGGGTGGAAATGTTTTTGACTTATTGCGTGATGATTTAGGCGTATCGAGTGATCTCACTGGACTTAATTATGAGTTTGCCTACAGTCGGGGAGCACCTGCTGGTGATTACACAGTCAATGTTCATCTGTTTCGTAACAAAGAGAAAATATACCCGGTACCGGTAACAGTCACCGTTAGCCTGAAAACACCAACCAGTAAATCGACACGACAGATCCTGGCAACCCGGTTTGATCTGGAGACCGTCAATCAGGAAATGACGGTATTTAGATTTTCTCTGGATGAAAAGGCCGATCTGGTCACAGGCAGTGTGCACGACCTGCCAAAACGAATAAGGGGAGGAGCATAGTGCTCACCAGCTTACAGTGGTACATTGTTACTATGTCACTGGCCGGAGTACTCGGGTTGATTGCCGTAGTGGCACCGCGCAAAAGGATGCTCAAATATGCGGCACTCGCTTGTACTGCATCATTTCTACCGCTGAGCTATTTTGCAATTAGCGATCTGTTGAGTAGACCAAAGCCACTGCAGATAGTCGACGCTACCGAACGTTTACAGAACGCGATAGTAACAGCATCTATCATGCGTGAAAACGAAGCTATTTATTTGTGGTTGCAAATGCCTGGGATTGGTGAGCCACGCTCGTATCAGCTCCCGTGGAGTGAAGAAATGGCTATTGAGTTGCACGAAGCAACTCGCGAGGCTGAGGATGAGGGGGGAGATGTGCAAATGAATCTTCCAGAGGGGAACGCAAGCGATAGCGAGGAGCCAATGTTTCAGGCCACAACGTACGAACCGCCACCGCCTAAAGATACTTGAGGTCACAGCGCGAACACCGATGTGTGATTTATCTCAACGCATGTTGAAATATGCCAGTCGTTGTCTTGCAGCCATAGTCGTCGATTCGATTAAAATTGATAGTTCGTTTGTTATGGCACTGAATGACAGTAAGATACCACTGTGAGACGGTGCTTTTAAGGATTCAGGTTAGGAATCTGGCTGTATAAAATTCCTGATGATATTGCCGGTTTCTTTTAACCCTGGTGTTTCATAAAATTTCGAGTCCATGTCCATGTCCATATCCTTTTTTTACCAACCGCACGGGTTCATGATGGATGCCTACCCTAATCAAACTGCCGATAACGCATTTTATTGGTGGTTGGCTGCGTTGAACCAGAAGCGGGTACATTGGCGATACTGTATATATCGTGCAAAGGCTAGAGCGATTAGGCAAAGAGATTAATCCAGAGTCAGATGATGTATTGATTCTTATCAGCGGTGATACTGCTCAGAAAAAGAGTGGAGAATTTACACTTATAGCTGTTGGCAATGGGAAGCTGCAGGGCCATATCTGGAAGATTGATTTTTTAAGCTGTCGGAGGGGCGTTTTAGACAACGTTAGGGATAATGGTACCGGGCAATCGAGCTTTAACGAACAATTAGAGCCAGTTCTCGTTTTCGTTTAAATATCGCTAATGGCGTATTGGTGCTGCGGCGCTGAGGAAACCCATTTGTCTATTAGACTTAAGAGAACAGGCTCTATCGCCGATACGAATACATTAAAGGTTGTAATTCAAGTGGTTGAGCCCTCTTGATATAAACAACTGATCGTAGCGATAGACCCATTATGAAGGGCTTTACAACCGTAGAGTTGTTAGTAACGATATCTATTATGGCGATAACGATGAGTCTTGCCGCTCCGGGTTTTAGCCAACAGATAGCCAATACACGTCTGAAGAAAGTTGAAGGGGATATGGCTTCTTCTATACAGAGAGCTGTATCTGAATCCAAAAAGCAGCGTAAGCGAATTGTTCTATGTGCAAGATCAACAGATACCTCTTGCGGAGCGGACTGGAGCAACGGATGGCTTATATTTGTGGATGAAAATGCCACTGGTACTCGGCAATCATTAGATACTGACGAAACTGTACTACGTGTAAGAGGTGCTACTGCTTACCCTGGATTGGCCATAGGTGTTAGTACAAGGGCACCTTGGTCTTCTACAACAGTTTCGGCTAGCACCCTTTCAGTTGAACCACGAGGTAGAAGTAGCGCAGCTACCATTATTTTTTGTGACAAGCGAGGGGTTGACGAATCATTGTCTATGGCGTTACTTCCCTCTGGTTTACCCACCTATGATCTAGCCAAAAATACCGCTGGCAATAGCATTGATCTGTGGGGTAACGTCGTGTCTTGTCCAATATGAGAATCGCCAACAGATCTTTAGGCATTGGAATGATAGAGGTTCTTGTCACACTGTTTGTATTGTCTGTGGGGATTTTGGCGGGCGCGGCTATGCAAATGAAATCTTTAAAAAATACACAGGAAAGCCTCTTCAGATCACAAGCTGTGAATCTGGTTAACACTATAGTAGAAAGCATGCGAGCCAATCCTGAGGCTGTGGTGCTTGGGTATTACGATAATATCAGCACCACCAACGTGTTTAATTCAACTGGATGCCTGACGACTGGCTGTAGTCCTGAAAATATTGCGACTGAAGATATCATTCAGTGGCAATCTCTTCTCGCACCGGCGAATGGGTCCATTCCAGTGCTACCTCCCATGAACAACGATGAGCCAGCCGAAGCGACGATTTCGGGCAATACGGACGGTGTACGCACAGTGACTGTGCACTGGCAGGTAGCAATAGATGGTGATGTAAAGGATAAAACCTATAGCCTTGATGTCAGATTATGAATTCTGGCTTACAAAGCCAACAAGGGCTGACATTGGTCGAGATTCTCATTGCGCTTGTGTTGGGTTTGATGGTAATAAGTATTGTTGGCACTGCTGTTCAATCACAAATCAAGACGAACAGGCAGGCAATGGCTATGTCGCGCGCGCAAACCCAAGGTAGGTTTGCAATAGAGGATATAGCCATGGCCGTAAGATCGGCCGGCTATTCAGGTTGTTCCAGTGCCGCCGCAGCGATACCCAATATGCCATTAACTGTATCCGGACCAGCAGTTATTCGCTCAAGTTATGCGCCAATACAGACATTCCGAATCGATAGCACTGGGTGGGTACCGTCAACACCTGATGGATATTCCGCGTATACGATCCCAACTACAGGTGCCGGTACGCCTGTACCCGGTACTCACGCTCTGTTGGTGGAGGGAGGGGTAAGTGAAGGCGTATCTTTGACAAGAAGTACATTCAGTACGACGGTTATTGATGTGAAGGAGCATTCGATGGGGCTTGAAAAAGGCTCGATGGCGCTAATAAGTGATTGTGCTTCTTCGGAGGCATTTTTTATTGACGCCACACAAGAAATAGCCGATGAAAAATTGCGACTTTCTGCTAAATCACCTTTGACCAATTTTTATGAAGTATCAACGGATTATCCGGAAGCGGTGAGGGTGCTTCCCTATAGGCGTTCAGTCTATTTTATTGGTGATAGTGGAAGAACGACTGAAAAAGGTGATGTGATTCGATCTCTTTTTGAGCATGTTTTCCCGTTTAAGGATCATAGCCCTCATGAAATTGTCGAAGGTATAGAAGCGCTGGTTATTACACACAGGCAATTACAATCAGATGGCACCATTAAGGAGCTGACTGCGGGAGACTCGGCAATTGAACCGATAAATAACATCAGCATGAGAATTGCGCTTCTCGTAAGCACACCGGTCCGCCGCGATGAGCAAGCCACTTCAGCGCCCTATGTGTTATCTGGAATAACAGTGGGTACAGGTTCCACGACCGGACCAACGCATGCAGATGATGAGAGAATGCGAAGGGTATTTGAAAAGACGATTATGCTTAGAAACTCAAAAGCGACGGCAAAATGACTTTAATCTATGAACAGAGAGGTGCTGTTTTAATTGTGGCACTTTTGCTAATAACCGTTATTGGTATTTTAGGAATATCAGTAATGAACACCAGTGTTGACGAGTATGAAATTAGCGTAGCCCAGGAAGTCGAGAGTACGACATTTTCCGTTATAGAATCTGCTGTTATGCAGGCCTATTCAGATCTTGATGCCACTACGTTGCCTGTTGGTCAAGACAATAAGGTCACTGTATCCACAACCGACAGCAGAATAGATGTAACAGTCACCGCGAGGCGTGACGGCATAGTCCCCGTTGTAAATACCTCGCTTGGTCTTTTTGGAAATTATGCATACTCCATTCGTGGCGTCGGGACAAACACGGCTGTGAATTCGCAGAGAACAGTTGTAAAAGGCGTTGCACAACGGGTTCCATTAGGTCGGTAGTCAAATAGAGACTGATAAAACATCATCATGCAAAATTCTATAAAAAAGCTTCTTCACAACTCAATAGTTAGCGCTATCTATACTGTGGCGATGTTAACGCCTCTGGTGATAAGTGCTGATGATATAGACATTTATTCGCCCTCGGCTGATGCTGCACATCGGCCCAAGGTCATGATAATGCTGGATACTTCCACATCCATGAATGAAAAGGCGAGAGCATGGCAAATGTCTCGGCTTGACAGAATAAAGACACCGATTCAGGATTTTTTTAAGTCGGCGTCTGGGGTAGACGTTGGACTGTCAACGTTTAATGGTGTGAATAGAGGTGGATCTATTCTATATCCGGCTATAAATTTGAACACTGATCTTTGTCCGAATGCATCGTGCGAATCAATCACGATAAGAAATCAGATAAAAAGGGAAGATGATGATGGCCACGAAATATCCACTACAGGACATGTAAATTTAACGAGTGGAGGTGCGTCTCTTGGTGGACGCATACAAAATAGGGGTCAACGTAGTTATTACTCAGATGCAGGTGGCCAGACCGTATTTGAATCCCAAAGTCAATTTGGTGAAGTAGAAGTGTTACCCATCTCCGTTACCGAATATGGAGAATCCGGAAGCATCGGTTTACATTTTCCTACAATAAATATTCCAGAAAATGCACAAGTTCACAATGTGTATATACAATTTCAATGGGCTGGGCAGGAATGGTTAAGCGACTCTCAAGGTGGGGGCGTTGGTAAAACAAGAATTTATATGGATAGTAGAGTTACCTCACCTGCATTCGAAGATACACCGGGGAAAAGAATTGGCGACAGACCCAAAACGACGAACTATGTTACCTGGAACGCCGAGAGGCCAGATGGCTGGAATGGACCAGACGATCTTGACAGAAGCGTAAGGACATCAAATTTTCAAGAAGTGTTCAATGAAGTATTTGACAACAATCAAACAACATCAGCCACGGTTATCATTGAGCCTGATCCTACTGCGTCTTTAACTGCGAATGATACCGTTAATTTACTTGGCAACCATACAAGAAACGGAGAAGAGCAAGCCCCTCGTCTGGTATATGGCTTTACTTATGATCCTTACGAGCCCACCTATGAAATTGCTGCTCGTCGATTTGATGAACTGAATATTCCTAAAGGGGCGACAATAGAGTCGGCGCATGTCGAGTTTTCCTATAGAGGAGGTACGGAGACAGAGGAAGCCTTCCTGCAAATCAGGGCGGAGGATTCTGGAAATAGCCCGCCGCTTCTCGCCTCATACAAAAACATAACAGACAGGACTAGAACCACAGCGTATGTAGATTGGGACGTCCCATTGTGGCGGCCTGTACGTGAAAGGCATAAAAGTCCTGACATTAGCAATGTGATTCAGGAGATTGTCGACAAAGAGGACTGGTGTGCGGGAAATGCACTAACGTTGATCTTGCAAGGCACTGGTGAGCGATATACGTATATGCATCGCAAGGGAAAAGACTTGGCGTCATCAATACATATTAAGTACGATCCGGAATCTGTTGACCGTAACAGTCACTGCACCATTTTAAATGGCGGAAATATCGATCTTTATCATCCTTCAGACGAATTGATAGAGGAACGTGCGGGTGAACTTGTTAGAGAGAAATCCTTGTATGTCAGTAACGTAGACAAATATTATGCTATGCGGTTTGAAAATATAGATCTGGGAGCAGAAGACATTATTGGTAACGCGCGCCTGAAGCTGACTCAGAATAACGATACTGACGGTGCAAAGACCATAAGGGTCTATGTTGATGTCGACACAGGTAACAATCCTTTGTCAACTGATGTGTCGCTTTCAAGTCGATTTAGTGAGAACTATCTTCAGTGGATTCAGATACCTGCTACGGCAGGATTCAGGACAGAGTCAGTAGATATCTCCTCACTTATTCAGAGTGCTATACAGGGTACCAATTGGGAGCGGGGTTCTGCGTTGACTATAGGTATTCGCATACCTGCACTGAATGCGCATTACCAGACAATGTTGGGAGACGCCGGAGAGGGCCCTACACTGAGTATTGCGCGTAGAGTAACTGGCTTAGAAGCTGCAAACATTCCTTTCAGAACAGCTCGTGATGAAATTAGCGAGAAAATTGACCTCCTGCTGCCGTTTGGTAATACACCTTTTGTTGATTCATTTTTCGAAACCGCCCTGTATCTGACCGGTGGTCCCGTAGTGCATGGAAAGCGGCGTGGTGAACAAGAGCCCTCTAATAGCGTTCATCGTTTGAGTAGTGAGTCATCCTACCTTGGTGGCACCGTTACCCGTCCAACGGGTTGTTATGCCGAATTTCCAGAATCAGAAAGCTGTGCTGGAGAGTTTATTTCAGGCGAAGCGGTCTACAACGCGCCAGATTCGGTAGAGTGTAAACCCAATCAAATCGTATTAGTTACTGATGGGGCACCGACTGAATCACCCGCTGGCACTGCTAGCGCAATACGTACCTTAACGGGCAGTTCAAGTTGTACTTCAGAGAATGCCGCCGATGCCTGCGCGGTTGAGCTGGCCTCCTGGTTATCGACAGGCGATGATACTCACCATCCGATTCAGGTCAGTACTATTGGATTTGATTTCTCAAGTACCTTTCTGGACGCGATAGCTACTGCAGGTGATGGATCATCATATTCTGTAGCATCCAGCGGGCAGGTTGCTGAAGCATTGAGGCAAATTGGTGAAAATGCTGTTTTCTCTGTCGGCTTAATTACGGCTCCCAATGCACCTGTCGATCAATACAGCAGATCGTCTCATAGCGGTGATCTGTACTTTGGTCTGTTTCAACCTGAATTGGCTAATCCCTTGTGGAAAGGAAACATAAAGAAATACCATCTGGGCGCTCTTTCTGATGGTTCGATCGGCGTGGTAGATGCTGATGGAAACCCGGTAGCAGATACGACTACCGGTGGAATCAAGGACGATGCCAGATCAGCCTGGACTCTCTATGCCGATGGCGGCGTCGTTGCAAATGGCGGGGCGGCAAAACAACTGGAATACGTCAGAAATGTCTTTACATCGACATCTGCTTCAAACGGAACAAATTCAGGTAGCAGAGATCTGGTGCCGTTTAGCGTACAAACTGAAGCTATTCTGGCAACAGACTTGGGCGTAACACCAGAGGAGCGAAGTGAGGCCATTGAATGGATGCGTGGAAAGGATACCCGCGATCTGGACAATGATGGCGTATTGTCAGAGGCACGCAAAGATATGGGAGCGGCCATTCATACCACTCCGGGAGTACTTGTTTTTGATGGTGGGGATGAAGGCGATGACAAGACTGTTGTCTTTGCCGGTACACAAGAGGGATATTTGCATGCAATCGACGCTGATACAGGTAGAGAACTTTGGTCTTATCTACCCTATGAGCTGTATGAAAACGTCGGTACATTTTATAGGGACAGCCCCGGCAACTCATTCCGGTACGGTCTGGATGGTGGTCTGAACGTAAGGTTTGAAGATTTAAACCATAACGGTATTGTAGATGGCATTGAAAAAGCCTACGTGACAGTGGGAATGAGACGCGGTGGAGAGCACTACTACACTTTGGACGTTTCCAATCTGGAAACACCATCTCTTGCCTGGACGATAGATTCATCGCGTGAAGGTTACGGTGATCTGGGACAGACGTGGTCAAAACCTGTGAGTACCTACATACCCTACATAGAGTCAGGCGAATTAATACGAAAGAAGGTGTTGGTTTTCGCCAACGGCTATCGGCCAATTAACGACCTGGATCAACGTAGCAGTACGGCTGATCATTCAGACAAGGGCGCAATTTACATAGCTGATGATGCATCAGGTGATCTCTTATACAAATTTGATGTAGACGATCATAGCGAGATGGTGTGGAGTATTCCATCCGATGTATTTGTTGTTGACAAGGATCTTGATGGAGATGCTGATGTTATTTTTACTGGCGACCTAGGCGGCAACCTTTGGCGGGTTGACATCGGCATATCACGGAACGAATCGGGAGTTGTTGCCACAGCTAGACCTTCTCTGTCATTAGCTGCACGTCTGGCAGACAGACCAACGGCCCAGACAGACCCGACGGCGCTAGCAGCAGTAGGTGGAGATCGACGGTTTTTTCACTCACCCGATGTCGCCATTATCGAATGGAATGATGGTCAACGATATTTTGGTGTTTCAATTGGATCGGGTAGACGCGATAATCCAACGCTGACAGATACAAATAATAGACTTTACTTTATGCGTATACCCATGAATGTCGATGATGCCATGACCCTGACGGAGGCAAATATTCAGGATATGTCTTCCGAAGAGACTGAAATGGACGATGGAAAACATGGCTGGCGGATAAATCTTGCAGTTGATGGGGAAAAAATGTTCGGATCGCCTGTGCTTTATGATGGAACTTTGCTGGCAACCACTTTTCTTCCTCCAGACGATAGTGGTACCGCGTGTGTACCCGATATAGGGTCTGGTCGATACTATGCAATAGATATGCTGAGCGCTGCAGGTGTCCTGGAGGATGACTCGGATGTTGATCCAGATAATGGTGGCTACGTTAACCGCAAACGGTATCTGGATCTAAAGGTAAAAGGGATACCTCCACCTGTTACGGTACTCATCAGCGAGCTGAATACCTCCAAACCTGTTGTCATGGTGGGATTGGAAACTCTGGAAGGCTCCAAGGAAACCCCGGCACGTTGGCAGACCTACTGGGTGGAGGAATAAGCTGCAATCACTACGCACAGAGGCTACCCCTATACCGCTTCTAAATCAGAATCCGGGTCAGTTCTCTTGGCTTTTCCTAGCGATAAAGCCTGATATTTCTTAACCATCCTTCGGGGTTGGTTAAATACAACCCTTATGGATTCCAAAAGACTGTATTTCGAACGTTGTAAGGCAGGTACAGTAAATATATAACTGTTTCATCAATATTTGCTTATTAGATGAAAACATTTGTATGACTAAAGAAATATTTCCCCAGCTTGATATTCCCAACACGCTTGCTGCTGGTCCAGGACCTGGCAACACCGACCCCCGTGTGTTGGAACGTTTTGCAAGTAGTGGTGTTGCAGACCATATGCAGGCCGATGTGCTACGCGGCATGATCGAGTGCAAGCATATGCTCAGGCAAGTCTTTGACACTCAAAATATTCATACCTTTGGTGTGGCTGGCACTGGCTGGAGCGGGCTGGATGCTATGATGAGCGCGGTTCAGCCGGGTGATACAGTCGTTGCCTTCATAAATGGCACGTTCTCGAGTATCGACGGCCTGACGCTGAGGATGAAGGCTGCCACCAGTGAAGAGCTGTCTGCCAATCCGATTAATCCCACTGCCGCATCGGTAGCCATCGTTGAAGTACCACATGGTCAGTCCGTAACCGCTCACGTCATTGATGCGGCGCTTGCTACTCACAAACCCAAGTGGGCGTTCATGGCGCATTGGGAAACCGGTTCGGGTCGCGTTAACGATCTTCAGGCATTTTCAGATGCCTGCGTTCGTCACGAAGCACTCGGAATGGTCGATGCGGTCTCATCATTAGGTGTAGACGACTTCTCTATCGATGATTATCCGGGGGTTGCCGCCTGGGCATCATGCCCGCAAAAAGGTATCTGCTGCTTGCCGTTGACCTATGCCCCCGTCAGTTTTACTGATCGTTATATTGACGTGTTGCATGACAGTGGTGCTCGAACGTTTGTTCATCACCCTATACTTGAAGCACGCCACTGGGGTGTAATAGATGGAAAAGATGTCGAGAAGGGGACCTACCATCGAACCCATTCCGGCTATGCAGTAGCAGCTTTTCATGAAGCTTTGAGATTAACCTTAATTGAAACCGTAGCTGGCAGGGCAGCAAGCTACGCGTTCCATGAGAAAGCACTGACCACGGCGTTGGCATCCATGGGTTGCAACGTTACCTCCAACATGACAAGTCTCGTCGTATTCAACCTGCCCGCCGAGTTAGCTGGGCGTGAACTGGAGCTTGTGCAGACGTGCCGTCAAGGTGGGTTTGGTATCTGGCCAACCTTGAGCGAACCCGTGCAGGTGCGCATTGGCATACTAAACCAGCTTTCGCAGCACGCAGTGACCGACATCGTTAAACGTTTCGCCGAGGTCATGAAAAAGGCTGGCGCAAATGTCGACCTTGGCGCCGTTGACCAGACACTGAAGACCTACTACTCATCTGAACCTGTCGCTGCTTAGGAGTTATCGTATGGACATCCACGAATATCAGGCTAAAGATCTGCTTAATCAGTTTGGTGTCGAGACACCTCTGGGAGCACTGGCTTACAGCCCGGAACAAGCCGCCTATCGAACACGTGAGCTTGGCGGTGACAGGTGGGTAGTCAAAGCTCAGGTTCACGCAGGTGGCCGAGGCAAGGCAGGTGGTGTAAAAATCTGCACGACTGATTCCGAAACACTGAACGCTTGCAAGGAGATGTTTGGCCGTAAGATCGTGACACATCAGACTGGGCCCGAAGGTAAAGGCATCTATCGCGTATACGTGGAACGAGCGGTACCTTTTTCTGCAGAGTATTACCTGGGGTTGGTGCTGGACCGCTCCAGCCAGCGCGTCATGGTTGTCTGCTCTCGTGAAGGGGGCATGGAGATAGAAGAAATATCAGCCAGCCGACCTGACAGCATTATCCGGGCATCCATAGATCCTGCGGTCGGTGTCAGAGAATTTCAGTGTCGCGATATGGCGTTTGAACTTGGATTGGAGCCAGGCGTTGTACAGAGCTTTGTGAAAACGGTCAGTGGATGCTACAAGGCTTTTCGCGAGCTGGATGCGACCATGGTTGAAATCAATCCTTTGGTTCTCAGCGATGATGGACGCATTCTGGCGTTGGACGCAAAAATGACCTTCGATGATAACGCTATGTTCCGTCACGCACAGGTTGCGGAGCTCCGGGATAAAAGCCAGGAAGACCCTCGTGAATGTCGAGCTGCTGACAGGGGTCTTAGCTATGTTGGGCTGGAAGGTAAAATCGGTTGTATCGTTAACGGAGCAGGTCTGGCCATGGCCACGATGGACACGATCAAGCACGCCGGTGGCGAGCCTGCCAATTTTCTGGACATTGGCGGTGGCGCAACACCTGAACGGGTTGCGAAGGCGTTCAGATTGGTGATGTCGGATGAAAATGTTCAAGCGGTGCTGGTGAATATATTTGCCGGGATTAATCGTTGTGACTGGGTGGCAGAAGGAGTTGTTCAGGCTCTTACGGACGATCCGGTTGATGTACCCGTTATCGTTCGACTATCCGGGACAAATGTAGAGGAAGGCTACAGGATACTTGAACAGAGCGGGCTACCGATCATCATGGCCTCATCACTCAACGAAGCCGCCACTGTAAGCGTGCAAGCCTGGAAAGAGTCTCGTGAGCGGACAGCTACTGCTTCCAGTTCTTCCGAAAGAAAATCCAATGTGCCGTCACATAGTATAGAGACGATGGAGAAGTTGTCGTGAGTATTTTACTGGATAGTACAACGCGGGTTATCGTGCAAGGTATCTCTGGAAAAATGGCACGCTTTCACACTCGTGAAATGATCGATTACGGCACCAACGTAGTGGGTGGTGTCGTGCCAGGTCGTGGTGGAGAAATCGTTGAAGGTGTACCGGTTTTTGATACTGTCAGACAGGCTGTTGAACAAACACAGGCGCAAGCAAGTCTTGTCTTTGTGCCGCCGCCTTTCGCCGCAGACAGTATTATGGAAGCAGCCAACTGTGGGATCAAATACTGCGTGTGCATTACTGATGGAATACCTGCGCAAGACATGATGGAAGTAAAGCGTTTCATGCTGCGTTTCCCGAAAGAGAGGAGCATGATGCTGACCGGCCCTAACTGCGCTGGTACGATCAGCCCAGGCAAGGGCATGATCGGGATAATGCCGGGACACATTTATAAGCAAGGCAATGTCGGTATTATTGGCCGCTCGGGAACACTCGGTTACGAGGCGGCAGCTCAACTGAAAAAGCTTGATCTCGGGATATCGACATCTGTTGGTATTGGCGGCGATCCAATAAACGGCGCATCTTTCAAAGATCTTCTGGCGAAATTCGAGGAAGATCATGAGACCGATATCATTTGCATGATCGGCGAAATAGGTGGCCCCCAAGAGGCGGAAGCTGCCTGTTTTATACGTGACTATATGTCTAAACCAGTTGTTGCCTACGTGGCAGGTCTCACTGCTCCTAAAGGTAAGACTATGGGGCATGCAGGAGCCATTATCTCGGCTTTCGGGGAGAGCGCTTCCGAGAAGGTGGAGATTCTCTCAGAGGCTGGAGTCACCATCGCATCACAACCTGGCGATATCGGGCAAACAATAGCTCGGACCATGGCGGCATGAGCACCACCTTCGATGTAAGCAATGATGACAAGGCAGTCGCTGTTCTAGCATCGCAATCGTTGTGGAAAAAGCCAGATAACGGGATTTCTGAATTAACCGAATTGATGCTCGGGTTATGGCGTCAGGTACTGGCTCGCCGTGCGCCGGAGGTTGCCCTGAAGCTGGAGCAAAACCAGGGCTCGCCTTTGCCAACCGGTAAAAGTTCTATTGCGCATCTGCAGGCGATGAACATTCGGTTTCAGCTGCTGAGAATTGTCGATGAAATTGAAAGAATGAGAACCCGACGTGCGGTGGAGACAGTCGATGGACCAGCCGCGATTCCTGAGAGTTTTGCCCGATTGATTGCCACGGGTGGGGATCGTGAACGTCTCGCTCAGCTAGTGGCTAAGACGACTGTAGGGCCAACATTTACAGCTCATCCTACTGAGACAAAGCGCGTGACTGTGCTCGAGATACATCGACGTATATACAGGGGCATCGTCGCGCTTGAAACCGAAAGATGGACTCCGCGAGAGCGCAAAAACCTGGTTGAACGCCTGGAGAGCGATATAGACCTTCTTTGGCTTACTGGTGAATTGCGTCTTGATCGGCCCTCGCCCGATGATGAGATAGCGTGGGGTTTGCACTTTTTTCGAGATATTATTTTTGATGTTGTACTTGAGGTTCTGGATCAGGTTAACCGAGCGGTGAATAGCGATGGTAACTTGAGTGATAGGCTCATACCTCGACTTCGCTTCCATTCGTGGATTGGCGGTGATCGTGATGGCAACCCGAATATAACAACGCCTGTAACTCGCAGAGCCTTGGCATTGGGGCAAAACACTACTCAATCCAGATACATCAATCTACTGAGTGAAGCGGCAGCACAGCTGTCAGTGAGCAATAGAATCTCGCCATTGGACGATAAACATGATCAGGCTTTGCGTTCCATATTCAGCCGCACCGATGCAGCTTCGCGTAACGCCAATGAGTTGTTCAGGCAAGCAATTTCAGCGTTAAAGCAAAACATCGAATCTGATCATTATGCTCATGTCAGTGATTTTATCGCTGACCTCAACACTATTGAATATGCTCTTGCTTCCTTGCAAGCAGATCAACAGGCGGTGCGCTATATCAAGCCGATTCGCTTAACGGCAGAGATTTTCGGTTTTAGAACCGTGACGCTGGATATCCGCCAGAATTCCACAGTGAGCAATTCGGTGTTGAAAGAAATTTGGGAGAAAGTGGAGGGCGAAGTTCCCCCTGACTATGCAAGTGTTGCCTGGAGTGAAAGACTGCGAACTGAACTGGCCAGCGACACATTGCCCCATCTCGATCATGAATCACTCTCGGCTGTAGCGCAGGATCTATTTGATTTGTTGAGTCTAATGCTGGAAGTTATCTCCGGTAAAGATCCACAGGCAATAGGGCCCTTTATTCTGTCAATGACGACATCAGCAGATGATCTGGCTGCCGTACTGCTTCTGGCACGCTATGCAGGGTTTGATCGAGAAGCGCCAGAATTACGTGTGGTTCCCTTGTTTGAAACTATCGCAGATTTACGGGCAGCTCCAGAGATCATGCGTCAGTTTCTCCAGATACCCAGCGCCCGGCGATGCCTGACGCGTGGTAGCAAACCTGTTGAAATAATGTTGGGATATTCGGACAGCAACAAAGACGGTGGTTTTTTCTGTTCCAGTTGGGAGGTCACCTGTGCACAATCAAAAGTGGTTGCAGCGCTTAGTGCTCTTGATCTTGATGTTGTCTTTTTTCACGGCCGGGGTGGCAGTGTAAGCCGTGGCGGTGCACCAAGTCACCGTGCGATTGCCGCACAACCGGCTGGAACCATTGGCAAAAGTATAAGGCTTACGGAGCAGGGCGAAGTATTGTCTGCACGCTATGCTAATCGTGGCTCAGCTGCATCACATCTGGAGCTTCTATTATCCAGTGCGGTTGAACACCGTCTTCACAAGCCCAAGCGCCAGATGAATCCGGAACATGAGGACGCACTAGCAGCACTTGCAGGCATAAGCCAGACCGCCTATACCGGTCTCATCAACGCTGACGGGTTTCTGGATTATTTTCAGCAAGCCAGTCCGGTCGAGGAGCTTGCCAATCTGAAAATAGGTTCAAGACCTGCGAGGCGTTTTGGTGCAAACAGTCTGGATGACCTGCGTGCGATTCCCTGGGTTTTCGCATGGTCGCAAAATCGGCATTTGATAACTGGCTGGTACGGGTTCGGGACCGCAATTGAAAGCTTTGTGTCTATTCGTGGTTCAACGGCTACCGATCTGCTTCGTACTATGTTTAACAAGTCTGAGTTTTTCAGACTTATTGTTGATGAAACCGAGAAAACACTGTTTCAGACCGATCTCGATATTGCTGCACGATACGCCTCGCTGGTCAACGACCATGAAACTCGAACACGCATACTGGAAAGCATCAGATGTGAATTTGAAAAAAGTGTAGCGGCGGTAAAGCAAATAAGTGAGTGCGATACAGTGGCAATGCGGTTTCCTGAATTTCAATACCAGTTTGATCGATATTCGCGGGATCTTGATCGCGTTCATTCGTTGCAAATAGAGCTCTTGCGGGATGCTCGCAGCCGCGAGCATAAGAGCTCAGTATCTATTCCGTTGTTGCAGTCAATGAACTGCATTTCCTCGGCACTGGGTTGGACCGGTTAGTAGACAAGCCTTGAAGCTGGCTACTACAAACAATAATATCAACGGAGCATCACGCATATGAGTTTTTACATAATAGAGCAGGCCCAGCCGCGACTTAACAGAAGCGAGCTGGCGGTACCCGGTTCGCAGCCAGAGATGTTTGCCAAAGCCGCTCAATCCAACGCGGATGTTATCTTTCTTGATCTTGAAGATGCAGTAGCACCTGATGAAAAAGAGCAAGCGCGAAAGAATATCATCTTTACCTTGAATGAGATGGATTGGGGAGATAAAACGATGTCAATTCGGATCAATGGTCTGGATACCCACTATATGTATAGAGATGTTGTGGACATCGTCGAGCAGGCGGGTGAGCGTCTCGACCTTATCATGGTACCCAAGGTAGGAACAGCATCAGATGTCTACGCTGTAGATATGCTGGTGACTCAAATTGAAGATGCCAGAAATTATAAAAAACGTATTGGATTCGAGCATATAATTGAAACTGCGTTAGGCATGCAGAACGTCACTGAAATAGCCACAGCCTCGAAACGTAATGAAAGTCTTCACTTCGGCGTAGCAGACTATGCGGCCTCTACGCGTGCAAGAACTACAGTTATTGGTGGTGTCAACCCCGACTACGCAATATTGACTGATGCAGAAAAGGGTAAAGAACGCGAAGTACATTGGGGTGATATGTGGCACTATGCGCTAGCACGCATGGTTGTTGCATGCCGGGCAAATGGACTGAGGCCTGTGGACGGACCGTTTGGTGATTTTAAAGATTCGGAAGGGTACAAGGCAGCCGCCAAACGCGCGGCAGTACTTGGGTGTGAAGGCAAGTGGGCAATACATCCAAGTCAAATTGATTTGGCCAATGAGGTAATGAGTCCTTCAAAAGCAGAGGTGACCAAGGCGCAACGAATACTCGAAGCGATGGGTGAAGCTGAGAAGGCAGGCAAGGGGGCAGTATCGCTCGATGGGCGTCTCATAGACTATGCATCGATTCGACAGGCTGAGGTCCTTGTTGAGAAGTCTCGACAGATAGAGGTAGCCTGACATTTGAAATTTACATGGAATATCAACCCCAGAGTAAAAGTAGAGGTGAGGTGTGCATAAGGCTTGTGTACACTGTTGAAAAATAGTCGGTGCCACCTGGCAGAATTGACAACAGGAAAACCAGCTTCGACCAGTTACGGAAAAACAAGGTTTAATCATATGAAAGTAGTATTTCTGGACCGCGCAACCATGGGCCCTGATATCGAACTGGCTCGTCCTTCTTTTGAGCACGAGTGGCTAGAGTATGAAAAGACTCCTGCTGACAAAGTGCTGGAGCGTGCACAAGGTGCTGATATTATCATCACCAACAAGGCACCCATACGTGCAGAGACACTGGAACGACTGCCAGATTTAAAAATGATCAGCGTTGCCGCAACTGGATATGATGTCATCGACATAGACGCCTGTCGCAAAAAAGGAGTTCTGGTTTCCAATGTTCGTGGTTATGCCATGCACACCGTTCCTGAACATACTTTCGCGTTGATATTGGGGCTTCGTCGATCTATCAAGGCTTATGTGGATGATGTAATCGCTGGAGAATGGCAGCGCTCCGAACAATTCTGTTTTTTTAACCACCCACTACGAGACCTTGCAGGCTCAAGACTTGGCATCATCGGGGAAGGTGCCATCGGACAATCTGTCGCATCAATTGGACGAGCCTTCGGAATGGAGCCTGTATTTGCTGCGCACAAAAATGTATCCGGACTCGGGCCCTTGTATACCCCGTGGGATGAGGTCATTGCTACCTCGGACGTAATCTCGATCCATGCCCCTTTAAATCCTGCAACCAAACATTGCATCGATGCGACAGAGTTCTCCCGAATGGAAAAAATGCCGCTCATTGTCAATACAGCGCGTGGTGGGCTTGTCGATGAAAAGGCATTGGTTGATGCATTAAATACCGGTCAAATTAGTGGATTTGGCTTTGACGTGCTAAGTGTCGAACCTCCTGATCCTGACAATCCTTTAATGACGGTTCTCGACAAACCGAATGTATTGGTAACCCCGCATATTGCCTGGGCAAGCCTACAAGCCAGACAAGAGGTCTGGCGACAGACTATTGCACATGTCGATGGTTTCTCCATGGGTAAGGCGCTAAATGCTTTAACCGGCTGAGTACTTAAGATCCAGAGTGCAATCACTCCTCTGGCCAATAAAGACGCATCGGGTTGTCGACCAGTAAGCACTGTTGCAAGTGTGGTGTGCTCGCAATGTGTGGAATAAAATCAACTAACAGACCGTCATCAGGCATATGATCCTTGAGGTTGGGGTGAGGCCAGTCGGTACCCCAAAGCACACGATCCGGAAATGTTTCAACAACCTTGCGTGCAAACGGTACTACATCCTGATAAGGCGCTTGCTCGGCGTGGACTGCTGCTGGCCCTTTATCTGACAAACGCTCAGGACAACTTACCTTGGTCCAGACTTCAGGGTGTTCCTGCATAAAACGTAAAAATAAACTAAATTCCGGATTATCGATAGGCTTACTGACATTGGGTCGACCCATGTGATCTATGACGAGAGGCGTTGGGATACGACTAAAAAAATTCCAAAGATCCGGTAAATCAGGCGCTTCGAAGTAAATCACGACATGCCAGCCTAAAGGGGCGATACGCTTTGCAATCTCCATGAGTTCATCCCTTGGAGTGACATCCACTAATCGTTTGACAAAATTAAAACGCACGCCGCGTATTCCGGCAGAATGTAATTCTTGTAATTCGCTATCACTGATACCTGCACGAACTGTGGCAATACCCCGTGCCTGGCCGTCAGCGGAGCGGCAGGCATCGACAAGGGCGCTGTTGTCAGCGCCGTGGCAAGTGGCTTGTACAATAACGTTTCGATCAAATCCAAGATGATCGCGCAGTGCGAATAACTGATGTTTAGATGCATCACCAGGAGTGTACTTGCGCTCGGCTGCAAAGGGGAAATCGCATCCCGGACCAAATACGTGACAATGGGCATCCACGCTGCCCTCAGGTAGTTTAAATCGCGGTATAGACGGTGCCTCGTACCAATCAAGCCAGCCTGGAGTTTTAGTAAAATTCATGCTGATGTACCGTGTCGCTGCATGACGATGTCTGGTTTAACGCCCTAAACTATTTTTATTGTGCGTAATGCAGATTGCATAGCGAAGCTCTGTTCAACTGAATACTACACCGTCCATAAGTTTGTTTGCCGTACGCAAAATCGCAGTGCTACTGACAACTTCCTTGTCCATATTGGCAATTACGATGGTTTGTCCGCTTGGATGTTCTACAGCAAGAGTTTTGATTTCACCGTCGGGAATTTGGGCAAGTGCATTGGCCAATGAACCACCCAGCAGGCATGCAGTTGCAACACTTACGGCTCCAAGTACACCGATAGAGGCATGACAGCGATGTGGGATGAATGTGCGGGTCGCAATAATGCCGCCATGCTGTGCGGCACTGATCAATGCCATTTTCGGAATCGTTTTTTTGGCTACATTGTCCAGGTTCATCATCGGACCACATTGCAGACGAATTTTCTCAAGACGTACTTTTAACGCCTCGTTATTATCCAGCTTTTCTCTGGTCTCGTAGCCGGTGATGCCCATGTCACTCGCTCGAAGAACAACGCATGGCATGCCATTGTCGATCATCGTAACATTGATACCGTCGACAACATCAAGCACATTTCCTGTGGGTAGCAACGCGCCGCAAGTAGACCCTTCAGTGTCCGTGAACTCTAGCGCAACAGGTGCAGCCGTACCCGGCACGCCGTCGATCTTAGCATCTCCTTTGTAGGTAACCTGTTTGTCCGGGGTCTTGACGGTAGCAACAGCACACTGACCTGTGTTTTCCATATAGATAGTGACACGGGTATCAATATTTTGTGATTTAACCAGACCACGTTCAATGGCGAATGGTCCGATGCCTGCCAACAGGTTTCCGCAATTCTGGGCGTCGCTTACCAACGTTTGATCCACTGCAACTTGTAAAAACAGATAGTCCACATCCACGCCTGGTCTATTGGAGGATTTAACGATAGCCGCTTTTGATGTCAGTGGATCAGCACCACCCATTCCGTCAATCTGCCGCAGGTCCGGGGAACCCATGATGCTTGCTAGTGTCTCATTGCGTGTAGCCGGGTCCTCAGGCAGGTCTTCCGCCAGAAAAAAGCCGCCCTTCGATGTGCCACCACGCATCCACATGCACCGGGTCTCCCGCACTAATGGGGGTGCTACTTTACTCATACCTCAAACCCTTACTGGCTAGACGTTCCCGCATCTCATACAGATCCAGGCCTAGAGTGCCGTCTGCAAATTGTTTGCGTTTGGCATCTTCATTAGCCATTCGCTTTAGTGCAGTTTCAAGAACAGTGGCAGCCTCTTCACGCCGGACGACACAGACTCCATCATCATCAGCGACAACAACATCGCCGGCGCGCACAATTTCACCTGCGCACACAATATCGACATTGACAGAGCCCAGTGTCTCTTTTACGCATCCCTGTACACCGATTGATTTTGTCCAGACTGGAAAACCCATGTCGGTTAACTCTTTTACATCGCGTACTCCACCATCGATGACCAGGCCTCGGCAACCTTGCGCTTTTGCTGATGTAGCCAGTAGATCACCGAAATATCCGGCATCGGAAGGCGAGATGGTGCCCAGGACCAGAATGTCACCTTCCTGTATCTGCTCAACCGCAACATGAAGCATCCAGTTGTCCATGGGTGGCGCCAGGACCGTTACTGCGGATGCAGCGACTGACATGCCCGAGTAGATTGGCCGCATATAGGAGGCAAGCAGGCCTTTGCGACCTTGAGCTTCATGAACAGTGGCCACACCACATTGGGCAAGCTTATCGATAATAGCTCGATCAGCACGTTCGATATGCTGGATAACGATACCGGTTTCGTTGGGTAAGTGTGTCATGGATAATTGTCTTTTTTGCCGAATTCAGGACATGGTTTGTTGCAAGCGATCAAGTACAGCCATTGCGGGCAACACTTGTGCAAATGATCCATTAGGCTCTCGACCCTGTTGAATGGCTTCGATAAATTCACGATCGATAAGTTCTATTCCATTGTTCGATACAGCAACGTGGCTGAGGTCAATAGGGTTCTCGTGACCATCAACCAGATCGTCGTAGCGTGCTATGTAGGTACCGTTGTCACAGATATAACGAAAAAAAGTACCTAGTGGGCCATCATTATTGAATGACAAACTAAGCGTGCATAATTTTCCTGTCGGCGTTTTCAAGCCGATACTCATATCCATCGCAATGCCTAACTCAGTATGCCTGGGGCCTTGCAAAGCGAAGACTTCGCCAGGCACCTCGCCAGTCTGGTACATGAAAAGATCCACAGTGTGGCAGGCATGATGCCACAGCAAGTGATCGGTCCAGCTACGCGCATTGCCCATGGCATTCATGTTGGTACGACGGAAGAAATAGGTCTGGACATCCAATTGTTGAATAGCCAGCTCACCTTGTTGTATACGCTGCTGCATGTATTGATGTGAGGGATTGAAGCGTCTGACGTGGCCTGCCATACCTACCAATGCAGTTTTTTTATGAACCTCTACCACGCGTCTGGCATCTTCAATGCTATCTGACATGGGTATTTCGCACAGCACATGCTTGCCGGCATTCAGACACTGAATACTTTGTTCGGCGTGCAGTTGTGTGGGTGTAGAGAGTATGACAGCGTCGACATCGTCTCGTGCCAGTGACTCGTCAAGATCGGTTGTGGCATGGGAAATACTGCGCTCCCTAGCGAATTTTTCGATCGATTCACGTGTACGGCCAACCACGGATGTGACTTCCACACCATTGATTTTTGCCAAGGCGTCCAGATGTTTCATTCCGAATGCGCCAGCAGCGCCAGCGACTGCAATACGTATCATCATGCTGTCTCCTCGTAGCACACAAGACCTGCAGCTGTGTTTGACATCGGAACATGATAAAAGCGATACGCAGCCTTGGGGGATTGCATGGCGCCGCGCATCATCAACCACATGATTAATTCGATGCCTTCGGAGCCTGCATCGCGTAAATAATCCACGTGTGTCAGTTTGGTTAGTTCTTCTGGCTTGTCCAACAGGTGGTCAAGAAAATTCTGATCAAATTCCTGGTTGATCAAACCAGCACGTTCACCTTGTAACTGGTGTCCCATACCGCCGGTGCCGAATACCGCCACCTTCAAGTCTTCCGGGTAGGATTCTACTGCCTTGCGAAGTGCCCGGCCCAGATTAAAACAACGATTGCCGGTAGGTTGAGGGTACTTGATGACGTTAACGCATAGAGGAATGACTTTGCAGGGCCATGCATCCGGTTTGTCAAACATTACCGTCAGTGGCACGGTTAATCCATGATCCACTGTCATCTCATTGGCAAGTGCCATATCAAATTCGTCCAGAATCAGGCTTTCCAGAATATGCGAGGCCAGTTCACCATGACCCTGAACATCGGGCACCTTGCGTGGCCCGTAGCCTTCATCATGTGGCTTGAACTGATCACCCACACCGAGTACGAAAGTATTGATGAGCTCTACGGAAAATGCTGATGCATGATCGTTATATACCAGAATGACAACATCTGGAGCTACCCCCTTGATCCATTGTCGAGCGGGAGCATAGCCATCGAACAAGGGTTTGTAGTACGGATCCTGTTCCTTGTTGTTATCGGCTGCAGCGCCGATGGAGGGTATGTGTGAGCAGCCTACGCCTGCTACTATTCTGGCCATTATCAGCTACCTGCCTCATTGTCTTTTTTACTTCGATTACCTTCCAGCTTCCTACCACCATCAAGCATCATGGCGCGAAAGTCATCGACGCTCATATCACTCATTAGTCCGCCGACGTGTTGCATCGTCAGACCATCAAAAATGGCTAGCTTGAATGTGTAATAGATATTGCCGCCAACTTGCAGCATGCCAAGCCAATCGCGTTTTTCCACCATGCGCCGTTGTTCAGCTTCCATGGGGTATTGATCGAGATAGGCGCCGGGGTCGTCGCGGAATTTATCCCGATTCCCGGCCTGATCCAGTGACTTGCAGAATTTGTTGAGTTGGAAACCCTGTTTGCAGCGCAGGGTGTCAAAAACGTAGGTACCGGGGATGTCATCGTAATCTTTACCCATGGAGGATGGCTCTTTATGTCGTGTTACAGATATTGCCGATTGTATACAAAAAAGTTCTTTTAAGTGAAAGGGAGGCGCTGCAACACAGATTTTATCGGTATATTGTATACATGAAAAATCTCATTGACGATCAACCCAATGGCTCTCAAACCGAGCGAGCTCTGCGCGAGCTACGCAGCAGAATAGTTGCTGGCCATTGGCAGGCTGGCAGCAAATTGCGTGAGGTAGCTCTTGCCCAATCAATTGGTGTCTCACGTACGCCTTTGAGGGCGGCCTTGCTCAAACTTGAGCAGGAAGGTCTGGTTGCGCGCTTGGGAGCAGGCTATACCGTTCGAGGCTTTTCAATCGACGATGCGTATGTTGCCATCGAGTTGCGTGGCGTCATAGAAGGTACAGCTGCTCGTATGGCCGCACAAAGGGGAATTGCTACCGGCGAACTAACCGCTATTAGAAAAACGATTTTCGCCATTGATAGGGTTATCTCCGAAGGCATTGTGGATGGTTATGCACAGCTTAACGATCAATTTCATGAGCAGTTAGCTGCGCTCGCCGGCAACGAACTGATCAGGCATGAGATAGAGCGTGCCGGACTACTACCTTTTGCAGCACCCAGTGCATTTTCATCCGGCAGAGAAGACTTCGCTCGTTTTAAAACTTCTTTAATAGTGGGTCAACAACATCACAAGGCGATTATTCAGGCTATAGAGCGACGTGAAGGTGCGCGCGCTGATGCACTGGCCCGGGAACACGCACAGCTTGGTCGAGCCAATATTGAAGCGGCGTTTGAGGCGCAGGTCCAGAGCAAATGCAAAGCGCCCCAACTGGCCTTGATTACTGCAGAGAAAATATAATGCGCGTACAAGTTGCCATTATTGGTGGAGGGCCGTCGGGTTTGCTGTTAGGCCAGCTACTGCATAATGCAGGTGTGGAAACGGTGGTGCTGGAGCGTAAAACACGAGAGTATGTGTTGACAAGAATCAGAGCAGGTGTTCTGGAGCGTGGTCTGGTTGAGCTGATGGAGGAGGCAGGTGCCGCAGATCGTCTGCACGCTGAGTCTAACCGTCACAAGGGTATTGTATTGTCCAGTAATGACAACTACTTCGACATCTCGTTTGACAAGTACCTCGACAAGCCAATGACCGTTTACGGTCAAACCGAATTAACCCGTGACTTGTACGATGCCCGAGAGAGAGTGGGTGCAGCTACGTTGTTCAATGTTGACGATGTAACACTGAATGATCTTGAATCAGGCTCACCGGGCATCGATTGCCAGATAGACGGTGAAGCTGTGCATATTGATTGTGATTACATCGCAGGTTGCGATGGGTTTCATGGCGTTAGCCGTCAACACATACCGGTCGAAAAACGCAAGGAATATATAAAAGAATACCCTTTTGGCTGGCTGGGCATCATGTCCGAGACAACACCCGTGCACCATGAACTTATCTATAGCAACTCGGACCGAGGATTCGCACTTTGTTCCATGCGTAACAAGAATCTGAGTCGTTATTATGTTCAGTGCGACAGTAACGATAATGTTGAAAACTGGAGTGATACTGCATTCTGGGAAGAACTGAAACGTCGTCTGCCAAGTCGTTTTTCTGATTGTCTGGAGACGGGGCCATCAATCGAGAAATCAATAGCGCCTTTACGCTCTTTTGTCTGTGAGCCAATGCAATGGGGTCGCTTGTTTCTCTGTGGCGATGCCGCACACATTGTGCCACCTACCGGAGCGAAGGGTTTGAACACAGCAGCATCGGATGTCCGATATTTGTATGAAGCATTAAGGTTGTACTACTTCGACAATGACGAGACTGGTTTGCAACACTACTCACAGACCGCTCTGACTCGGGTCTGGAAAGTCGAGCGCTTCAGTTGGTGGCTCACATCCATACTGCACCAGTTTCCCGATCAATCTGAATTTGATATCAAGATTCAGCAAGCTGAGATAGCGTTTCTCCAACAGAGCGAAGCTGCGCAAGCTAGCCTAGCCGTTAACTATGTTGGTTTGCCGTACTGGTAAACCCTAGTGTTGCAAAAAATTCCAGTTGAACCCATGAGCTGAATCCATGATCATTGATTGCCACGGACATTACACCACCGCACCACCTGCTCATCAGAGCTGGCGCGACGTACAAACAGCCGCCATTAATGATTCTGGCGTGTCGGTACCGCCATATGCTGATATCACTGATGATGCAATTCGTGAATCGCTTGAAACCAACCAGCTTCGTCTTCTGCATGAGCGTGGTGCCGATTTGACGCTATTCTCACCGCGTGCATCGGCTATGGGACATCATATTGGCGATGCTGGCACAAGCATGACCTGGGCTCGAGCTTGTAATGATCTGATCTATCGGGCCTGCGAATTGTATCCGCTAAATTTTGCACCGGTATGCCAGCTTCCGCAGTCGCCGGGTACCTCAATGGCTGCCTCCATAGCAGAACTTAAACGCTGCGTAAACGAGCTGGGGTTTGTCGGCTGTAACGTGAACCCTGATCCATCCGGTGGGCACTGGACATCCAGCCCACTAACCGATAGGTACTGGTATTCCTTGTATGAAACGATGGTAGAACTTGGTGTACCTGCGATGGTGCATGTTTCCAGCTCCTGCAATGCAAATTTCCATGCAACAGGTGCACACTATATTAATGCAGATACCACGGCGTTCATGCAATTCATACAAGGTGATTTGTTTGCTGATTTCCCGGACCTCAAGATCATCATTCCGCATGGAGGAGGGGCCGTTCCCTATCACTGGGGCCGTTATCGTGGTTTAGCAGACATGCTAAAAAAACCATTGCTCAGTACTCACATCATGAATAATGTCTATTTCGATACATGCGTCTATCATCAGCCGGGTATTGACTTGCTGGTAGACGTTATTGAGCATAAGAATATTCTATTCGGATCAGAGATGGTGGGGGCAGTGCGAGGTATTGATCCTGAGACCGGATTCTATTTCGACGATACCAAACGCTATATTGATGCACTGGCAATTAGTGATGAGAGCAAACAGAATATTTTCGAGAACAATGTTCGACGCGTCTTTCCACGTTTGAACGATCGCTTGATTGCACAGGGAAGGTAGGCATCAAGGTTGCTTAGTCGATATTTCATACACTTAACGATTGAGCCAGCTCCCACAATGTGGAATCCACTTCAACAATATCGGGCAATTGACGATTGGCACCGGGTAGCCGCGCATTGTCCTGAGCGTTGATGGCATCTGTCATGCGCTTGAGACGTCCCCAGAATGCGTCCCCGGAAATTGCTGTAGGATCAAGCAGAAAATAGAACTGTCCAAGATCATGTGGTGGGCCGTCAGGCAGTTTCAAACCCTTGACATCAAGAGAATTAACACTTCCGGTAATCGCTGCAGCCAGTATCTCAGCCATCAATCCAAACCCGTAGCCTTTGTATCCACCGGTTGAACTTAATGAGCCTTTCAACGCAGCTTCAGGATCAGTGGTGGCTTCGCCTTTTTCATCCACGGCCCAATCAGGCGGTATGCTTTGTCCGGCTGCGGCTGCCATCGTGATTTTGCCAAGCGCCACGGCACTGGTGCTTTGATCAAACTGGAAAGCAACCCCGCCACTTTTGTCAGGTATGGACATGGCGATAGGGTTGGTGCCGATAACGGCCTCGTTACCACCCGGCGGCGCAACCACCGCTGAAGCGTTTGTAAAACCAATACCAATGAGGCCAGCCACAGCGATCTGTTCAGTAAAATAGCCGAGCGATGTGCAGGTATGCGAGTGACAGATAGCCAACGAGCACGTGCCCGCTTCTTCGACTACAGCTATTGCCTCGGGTAAGGCTCTGGTAAATGCTGCTTGGGCAAATCCAAAACGTGCATCTGACTTTACCATAGCCGTCTTCGGCCGCGTTACCAAGGGCTCAACTGTCCCATTGACCCGCCCTGAGAGCAGTTGAACGCAGTAACTTTCCAGATAATACAAACCGCAGATCAAATTCCCCGTCGCCTCAGCCTTACGTATCGCCTTGGCTACTTCATTGGCAATCCAGTCTGTGGCTCCGTGCTTGATCAGTGCTTTCGCAGAAACAGTTTCTATATCGTTAAGAGATACGCTTGTTTTGCCCATTTCATATCTCAATGCCATTTTGGAGTCGACCAGATGATAGCCTATCGGCTGATAATTCTTTCACCCGCACGCTACATCAGGCGATAAACTGATAGCCGATGACCATGGTCATTGCCGAATTGCTAACAAGTCGTCGCCAACTTTCGCAACGTAAAACTTAACAGGCGCGATCCGGACAACTCTACATGTGAGTCAAATTATATGAAAAAAATGCGAATTTCCATTGTTGGACTGGGTTCAATGGGCTACGGTATGGCACAGTCGCTCCTCAAGGCAGGCCACGCAGTACAAGGGTTTGATATAAATCCGGAAAATACGGCCAGGCTTGTTGCGGAAGGTGGATTGGCACAGCCACTCGAGAAAGCAATGCAAGACACAGACATTCTGGTTGTGGTGGTATTGAATGCTAACCAGACAAATGAAGTTCTGTTTGGCGACAACGGGTGGGTTGCAAGGCTTGGCCCATCAGCAACTATCATTTCATGTGCAACGGTTGCGCCGGAATTTGCCAGAGATGCCGAAAGACGGTGTGGAGTCTTCGGCATTCATTATCTGGATGCTCCTATATCAGGTGGTGCGGCCAAAGCTGCATCAGGTAGTCTGAGCATCATGGCGGCAGGCTCTGAGGCAGCCTTTGAAGGTGCAGCGCCTGCGCTTGCCACTATGGCCGAGAAGCTCTTCAGATTGGGAAACGAGGCGGGTGCAGGATCAGCCATGAAAGCGGTTAATCAGTTACTGGCAGGGGTACATATCGCTGCCATGGCTGAAGCCCTGACCTTTGGTATGACACAGGGTGTGGAACCTGCAAAGTTCGTGGAAGTTATCAGTCAGTGTGCCGGTACAAGCTGGATGCTGGAAAACCGCGCCCCGCACATCGTTGAAGGGGACTATACGCCTAGATCGTCGGTTGATATCTGGCCCAAGGATCTTGGCATTGTTCTGGATATAGCCAAATCTGCAAAGTTCAGTGCGCCTTTAACTGCTGTGGCAATGCAACAATTTCTCGCGGCATCGGGTTCGGGTCTGGGCGGTGAGGACGATGCTGCCGTGGCTAAAATCTATGCCCGCAATGCGTGTTTGGATCTGCCCGGAGTATAAGCATGCAACTTGGATGTATCGGTGATGATTTTACAGGGTCAAGTGATCTTGCCAACACGTTGGCAAAAGGCGGCATGCGTGTTACCCAATATACCGGTGTGCCAGAACATGCAGCACAAAAGAATGTGCAGGCGGGTGTTGTAGCGCTAAAATCACGCTCAATTGCCTCTGCAGATGCGGTAACGCAATCGTTAGAAGCGCTGGCCTGGCTTCGGCGGCAGGGCTGTAAACAGATATTCTTCAAGTACTGTTCAACCTTCGACAGTACACCTGCTGGAAACATTGGTCCTGTGATAGATGCACTTGCCAGTGCGTTAGAGTCTCATCAGGTCATTGTGTGTCCAGCGTTTCCAGGTGCGGGTCGTTTTTTATATCAAGGTCATCTTTTTGTCCATGATCGCCTGCTTAACGAAAGCGGCATGGAGAACCATCCGCTAACGCCAATGAAGGATGCTGATATCCGTCGATGGCTAGCTCCGCAGACGACACACTGTGTTGGTCATATTTCAGCGCAATCTGTTATGGCAGGCTCGGAGACGATAATCAGGGAGCTTCATTCACAGCAAGAGGCAGGCAACAGATTGGTTGTTGTCGATGCCATCAGTGATAAAGATCTTCTGGAAATAGGGCGTGCAGCCAAGGGGCTTGCTTTAGTAACGGGAGGATCAGGTGTTGCTCTGGGGTTGCCAGAAAACTTCGGACATCAACCCGCATCTGTGCCGTGGGCAGCTCAGAAAGGTCACTCAGTCGTATTATCGGGTTCGTGCTCTACCACAACACGCGCGCAAGTGGCCTATCATGCGCAACGACACCCGGTATGGGAAATCAATGTTGCCGATGTCATTGAAAATCGATTGTCTCCTGCAGAGCTTGCCGAATGGTTGCTGGCTCAGCAAGGTATACCTTTGGCCTTTAGCTCTGCTGAACCCGCCATGGTGAAAGACATACAAGAGTCGTTCGGACAAGCGCGTTCAGCAAAGGCTATTGAAAACTTTATGGCTGAGACAGCCCGTGCGCTGGTCGCGGGCGCAGTGGCCAGTATCATCACCGCGGGTGGTGAAACTTCCGGGGCAGTGGTTGAAGGTTTAGCATTATCTCAATTAGAGATAGGGCCCGAGATAGATCCCGGTGTGCCAGCTCTGCGTGCAAGCGAAAATTTGGTACTGGCCCTGAAATCAGGTAACTTTGGTGGCGAAGATTTCTTCGAAAAAGCCAGCGCCTTACTCAGTGGGTCAGCAACATGAATCAGACAAAGGTGTTGCATGAGCAGCTTTTTACGATTCGCGTTTAACGACCGGATTACGCGTGTATGCTCGATATTGGTCGAGTGGTAGTGGTTGTGCAGCATTCTGATTGGGAGTGAGATGGACTAATGAAATTTTCTGCAAATTTAGGTTTCTTATGGACAGAACTTTCGTTACCCGATGCCATACGGGCAGCGGGCAGTGCCGGGTTTGACGCGGTAGAGTGTCACTGGCCGTATGAGGCCGATCGAGAAGCGGTGCGTACAGCATTACAAGAGACGCATCTACCCATGCTGGGACTCAATACACACCGTGGTGATACAACAGCCGGTGAAAACGGATTGGCCGCATTGCCAGGGCGCCAGGATGATGCGGTTGCTGGGATTGATCAAGCCATCGAGTATGCCAATGACCTGGATGTTCAATGTATTCATGTGATGGCAGGTTTTGCACAAGGTGTAAAAGCTGAACAGACGTTCGTGGTCAACTTGCAATACGCCTGTGACAAAGCGAAACTTTCGGGCAAAACCATACTTATCGAACCTCTCAACAGACACGACGCCCCCGGATACTTCCTGCGCAACACAGATCAGGCGATAAAGATTATCGATCAGGTGAAAGCTGAAAACCTGAAGCTGATGTTTGATTGCTATCACGTGGGCCGCACGGAAGGCGATGTGATCCATCGGCTCAACGCGCTTAAGCCCAGGATCGGGCATATCCAGTTTGCCTCGGTCCCTTTTCGTGGTGAGCCAGGCAGCGGTGAGCTTGATTACAGTGCAGTTTTTGCCGCTATTGAGGCCATGGGGTGGACACAGCCGCTAGGCGCAGAATATAAGCCTGGTGGCGATACCGATGCTACTTTGGCCTGGTTAAATAGATGGCATTAGCAGAAGTACATGGTGACCCGCTATTCGTGCTGGGGTCTGGTGTGAAAAACCAGGGGGCTGCATCACGCCTTGATTAGCCTTCACTACTCCGTTATACCCCATGTCACCAAGGGCCACCTACGCCCCATGTATCGTTAAGTTTATAGCCTTGTGGCCATGGATCGGAAGGCTCAAGCATGTGTTGATGAGTTCCGGTTATCCAGCCACGACCAGAGATCTCAGGAACTATTCCCGGGTTTTTGCCAATCTGTGCAACATCCGCAATGCGTCCCATAAAGGTAGAGCCGATGATGGAATGTGCTTTGAGCGTATCGCCAATCTTCAACTTGCCTTGCGCATGTAGCAAGGCCATCCGTGCTGATAGTGCTGTACCCGTGGGTGAGCGATCAACTTTGCCAGGCTGAATGGCCACTGCAGATTTTGCATGTAAACCGGCTTCATCTTCATACAAGTCACCGGCAAACAAACAGAAAGACACATGTTGCCAATCGGGGTTTTCAGGATACGTAAAACCCAGTTGATCATTGGCAGCGCTGGTTAGTCTGATACCCATTCGCGCAATGTCCCGCGCCTCGTCCGCCGCAATAGTAAATCCCAATGCATTGGCATCGACGATAACAAAGCTGTCACCTCCATAGGCCGTATCCACCGTGATAGTGCCAAGGCCTTCCACCTCCAGTGCCACTTGTGTTTTGTCAACGAAGCTTGGGACGTTCTCAATACTGATACGCTCAGCCTTTCCGTTCTTGCAACTGGCACGCACGCGCACAAGCCCTCCCGGTGCTTCCAGCGTTAGTGTAGTCTCAGGCTCTAGCATAGGAATTATGCCGCTATCGAGTAACACGGTTGCCACACATATGGCATTCGAGCCTGACATCGGCGGGGTGTCTTCAGGCTCCATGATAATGAAGGCAGCATCTATTGGTGACTCGGAGAGTTATACAGCTAATGGCAAGGTGGCCGTGCAGAAACCCTTGAGCACCTTCTCATTCAAGCAAGCTGGTGCATTACTGATGTATAACTATCCCACCACCTGGAATCACTTTCTATCAGACCATACAGTGCTCTTCAGGGCGACACCGATAGACGCCACGCACACCCAGGTAACTACCAAGTGGATTGTTCACAAGGATGCGCAAGAGGGTCGGGATAATGCGCTGGACACTCTACTAATGTTTAGTCAGGTAGTGCACCACAAAACCCGCCAGCACTAGTCGCACCAGAACCCAGTGCAACTATCGCAGGTTGTTGATAGGGGTTGGGTCGGGAGTGGACAAAGTCTGCGACTACCATTACGAGTAATAAAGCGATGCCTGTGGAGGCTGTTGTGCGACGAGTCATGTACCCGACTCCAGTCCAAGCATCGGGCGCAAACGCACGCCGTATATAGAGCCTGCGAAAGCTGCTATAAACCAAGCCCAGCCATGCAGGCTACCCGTTGAGATACCCGAAAAAAACGCGCCGACATTACAACCGAAAGCCAAGCGAGAAGAATATCCCAGCAAAAAGCCACACACTATGACAGCCATCCATGCTCGCAGTGGCAATTGAGGAAGCTTCTGAGACAGGCCGTCAGTGCGCCAGCTGGCAACGAGAAACGCGCCAGTCATGATGCCGATGTTGGTTAGCGAGGTATAGTCGGTGAGCAGACTTGCCGTTACCCGCTCTTGTGTGGCGGAGGCTGCCCAGAATGGCGAAGTGGATAAATCAGCCCCTGCAGCCGTAGCGCCTTTGGCCACCCACAGGCCAAGTCCGTAGACCACACCCCAGGGCTGTCCGGCAACCACGAGATTCAAAATTGCCAGAGTTGCAATAATGATGGCAGCTAAAAGGTATCGACGCGAAATCTTCCGATTTTCCGGTGCCGACTGTCGCAAGAATATAATAGCAACACCAGCCAGTGCCATTAGCGTTATGGCAACACCACTCCACCCCGTGAGTCGGATCATGGGCAAGCTGCCAAGTTCTGTCCATTCAATCAGATGATAGGCGCCTGCAAAACTGCCGAAGGCAAAAAACGGTAAAGCGAGCAGGCCGATTGGGTTTCCTGAACCTGCGTTAACCAATGTGCCGGAACCACAACCCAATACAACTTGCATGGCCATTCCAAAGACGAAGGCGCCACCCACCATGGCCCAGCCAATTGATGCCTGGGCACCAATCAATTCACCACCACGCATATCGATGAGGGGAATGGCCACAATGCTTACCAGGCCAATGCAAAGCAACTGCGCGAGAATCCCCGAAGGGTCGCGCCGCAAGATCATGGCGCGCCAAGGCCCTGCAAAACCGAAACGCAGGCCCTCAAGCGCCAGGCCGAAACCAAGACCGATCATCAGCATGAGGCCGTATCGGACACCAGCCAGTATCGACACGGCTAGCACTAGCGTCAAAACTGCTACAAGCAGAAGACCACGCTGCCAATAAATGTTGTCGCTCTTGAGCTCCAGGGAATGGGTGCTCACTGAAAATCAGCAGTGCAAAACAGCGATACCGACTTCTATTTGCCTTTAATCTTGTTCAGGAAATTTTCAACAAAACCAGGCGTGTTGTCCATAGCATTGTCGGTGCTTGAGTACTCGACCATGGAGCCCGGATACAGTTTGATGTTGTCAAGACCTGCCACTTCGGATAGAGCAAACCAGTTTGTTGCAGCCCAGTGTCCAGTATTACAAAACGAGACAACTTCAGCACCTTCCTCAATACCCAGTTGTTCGCGCAGCCTGGCAGAATCCGTATCCGTGGATATTGCGGAAGATCCGTTGTCGAAGAACGAGGTGTAGTCAAGATTCGCAGCGCCCGGGGCAGTACCCGGACGGGCAGCGGCTGGATGACTTTTACGACCTTCAAAGAAATCTGCCGGACGAGCGTCAAGCAGTAATGCATCGACCTCGCCTTTGCCTACCGCTACTAAATCATCAGTTTCAGCAGTCCAATCGTCAGAGAATGTAATATCCAGTGTCGTGGGCTGGATGTCGACGCTTGCTGTGTCCCAACCCAGATTCTGACCTTGCCATGCGGCAGCGCCGCCATTGAGAATAGACAATTCAGAAAATCCGGCTGACTTTAAAGTCCAGTAAACACGTGCTGCTGCGCCGAAGTCCGTATCGTTTTCGCCTGCAGGCACAATGACCACTGCACGATCCAACTCCAGGCCGAGCGATTCGAATGTCTGTTCAAGTTTGACAATCTCCGGGACTTTACCAGGATTCTCTTTGGGGCCTCTGAATAGCCCATAAGGTGCAGAGATTGAGCCTGGAATATGACCTTTGGCGTAATCATCCCCTCTGATATCGAGTATGACCGGTTGTACCTCGGCAATACCTTCTGATAATTGCTCGGGAGTTACCAATGGACCGAAGGAGGACAGCGCTGATACCACCGTGGTGAAACCCATGAGGGTTACTGTCAAAAGGCAGGCTTGAATTTTCATGGCATATTCTCTGTTTGGTCTAACCTGGTGGCTACATGAAAAGTCCAGGCTGGAGCGCGGCAACGGACAGGGGATGTTGGAAGGCTTTCGGCCTGTGCCTGTCAATTATGTACCTGTCAATTATAGAACACGATGGTGATTCGAATCCACCGCAGAACAATGATGGCTTGTGAGCGTCTGGCATAAGCCTCAAAATTGGTTTTTTTTATTCACTGCCTGCAAGGTTCTATAGGTACTGCGAAGCGCACCACGATCCACATAGCATCCGCGAAGATGCCTTTCACCCTTTTCGGCGACAAAGGACTCGCGACCATGCACCACACGATGGTTGTCGAATACAATGCATTCGCCAGCGACTAGCCGAAAGCGTGTAACAAAACGCTCCTCTTTCAACATACTGAAAAATCGGCATAGAGCTGGGTAGTAGTCATCAAGCAGGCTTTGCGGAAGATCCAGCGGGTCTTGAAGATGCTGGGACACCGTCAACCCTGAAACATTACCCTGAGTATCAAGTTCGATAACACGCTGATGAGCGCGGTAGTCCCAACCATCGTGACGTCGATAGAAAGGAATATCGTGCGAGGCGAGCAAAGTAAAATCTTCAGGCCGTTCCAGCCGAAGCGCATCAGCAACTGCCGTGCCGTCGACGAACAGACTTCGTCCACCTGCCACGCTGTTGGCGCGACAGTGCAGGAACTGAACACCAGGTGCTGTTTCCTCGTTCGGTAGATCGGTGTGCAATTCCAGAGCGTTGGCCGTATAGGCAAGATTGGTCGGGTTGATCGTTAAACGCACATCGAAATAGTAACCATCCACCACGGGGGTAACAGGACCTAATGAATTGGCTAATCGTGTCAGTGCTTCGTCACTGTTTTCCATGCCAGTGACAAGGGCAACCCCATCTTCAATAATGGCACGTGCGAAGCGTCGTCGAGCCTCATCTGATTGATCGATATCGCTCTGCGCCACGCGCACGAATTGCTGGTATCCGTCTGATCGCCATGGACGACGTGGCAAGGCGGCGGAGTCGGGCATGCGGCCACCGGCAGTGCTGAAGGCGTCGAGCAAAGATAGCGGTAGCATGGTGGAGTGCTGTTCATTATGCCACTCGATAACCAGTGCCTCATCTTTAACATAGGCAGCTGCCGGGTAAGGCGCCTGGCTCAGCTGCGAGATATCAAAAACTCGCTCGCGTGTTGCCGGATCGATCGTGCTCGGGCAAGTGTCACGCAGCCAGTAATAGTTAAAGTAATGACTACCGGTGGTCAGCGGTACATTCAGACCTCGCTCGCCAAGTGGTAGTGCGTACTGCTGTTGCTCGACTGAGCCATGCGCAACTGCTTGTGGTTTCATGTTTGAATTTGACATAGGCTTTTAGCTTCCGTGGCTTAACGTGCGTAGTTGTTACCTTCGTTATCCAGGATCTCCTTCAGATCGCTGAAATGTCGATCGGCCTGATCGGGGTAGGTTTCCAACTCACGCGCAGTTTTTTCTGCAATCGCGTCGTCCAGTACCCTTAAATCGCGTCCGGTCTGCAAGGCATGGATATAGGTCTCGGCGGCGCGTTCGAAATAGAACAGCCGGTTAAATGTCTCGGCCACCGTGTCCCCGAGAACAAGTACGCCGTGATTACCCATGAGCATGACTTTGCATTTCGGATCATGCAATAAACGAGCGCAGCGTTCACCTTCCTTTTCGGTTGCCAGGCCGCCAAACCCTGTGTCCACAACGATCCGATTGAAGAACGTTGCAGTGTTCTGATCTATCGGCGGTAAGGTTGAGTCTGCAAGACATGCCAGAACGGTTGAGAATATCGGATGCAGATGCATGACGCAGCGTGCATGCGGGCAATGGCGGTGGATCATGCCATGCAATCCCCAAGCGGTAATATCGGGGGCATCGTGGCGTTCCATGGTGAGTGGATCATCCACATCGAGAAGCAACAGATCAGATGCCCGTATCAGTGAAAAATGACGCTGGTCAGGATTCATGAGAAAGCGCCGTCCGCCCTCGTCAACAGCCAGTGAAAAATGGTTGGCAACGGCCTCATGCAGATTGAGACGTGCCGTCCAGCGAAAGGCTGCGGCAAGGTCGCAACGTTCGGTGTAGTGAAGATCGTTACGCGTATCGACAGCCTGCATAGTTAATTGTCCTGGACGGTGTTCAAAGACTGCGATGCTAGGACGATTGCAGATCGCAGGCAAACAATGTATTTTCCGTCTAGCCATTAGTTCTACTAATGGATACCTGTCGAGATTGCGATGTCACATGCCGCGTTACCCCCGTTGAATTGGTTGCGCGCCTTTGAGGCCGCGGCTCGCCATTTGTCATTTACTGCAGCCGCCACTGAACTGAATCTGACGCAGTCAGCCGTGTCGCAGCATATCCGTAGTCTTGAGCACTATCTGGGCAAACCGCTGTTTGTGCGTCAGCCACGCACCCTGTCACTTACCGAGGAGGCCACCAACTACCTGCCAGCGGTGCGTGAGGCGTTTCGCGTACTGCAGACTGGAACGGCAGCCTTTCCCGGCATGCCATCCGGCCGGTCTGTCACTTTGCAATGCAACCTCGGATTCGCCACCTTTTGCCTGATACCGCGCCTGGCAAAACTGCTAGAGGCACATCCGTGGTTAGCGCTGAATGTGGTGACACCTATATGGGATCCTGAACAGACCTCGGGCCAGGCCGATGTAGAGATTCGTTTCGGTTCGGAGGATACGCTTGGACTAGCCCCGCAAGTAACACGTCTGACACGTGAAACCTATTACCCGGTTTGCTCACCGTCCATCGCTAATGGTGTTGACTGGCGAACATCGCCGTTGTTCGATTGCGCTGGCGTGCTCGCTACCTGGCAGGGCTGGCTCTCGGCCCAGGGTGAGGCCTTGCCACCGGAGCGGGGCGTTACCTTGTTCTCCACCTTTGCAGTATCCATAGGCGCTGCGCAAACAGGTGCAGGGCTTGCCATGGCTCACGATAGTCTGGTGGCCCATGCGCTTGCGCAAGGGCAACTTGTCAGACCCTTTGCCGAGGCTGTTGAAATGAGTGAGTGCTATTGTCTTATCGAGCCTCAAGCGCATCTGCGAACGCCGTCCTCACAGGCTTTGGCCCAGTGGCTGATTGCCGAGTTCAGGGTGAAATAAAGCGAATCAGTTTCACGTCAGACGCGAGTCATATTCCTCCAATGCGCCTTCGCTTATTGTGTGCATATAGTTCACCCTGTCTACTGCCTATCCTCTTCATGCGTATATTCTTTTTGACAACAGTGTCGTCCAGAATCGGCAAACTGGCGTGACATTGCCGTACCGTTGTGTCTAAAATGAAAGCGAAGCGCTGCTCTACCTTGGCGCTGTTCAATGGCGGGCCCCTATGGCTCGATACTCGAGCACGGTATGCGCTCGGAAAAATGCACGAAAAAGAGGGAAAAACATGGCTGGAATTAATTCAATAATGCGTCCACTAGCGGTGGCGGCAGCAATCGCCTTCGCCTCAAGCGGTGCCTACGCCCAAGAGGTTACGCTGAAGATGCATCAGTTTCTGCCAGCTCAGGCGAATGTGCCCGCACAGATTCTCTATGTCTGGGCAGATAAGATCGAGGCGGCCTCTGATGGGCGCATCAAGATAGATCGTTTTCCATCCATGCAACTTGGTGGCTCGCCTCCAGAGTTGTTGGATCAGGCCATCGATGGCATTGCTGACATCGTGTGGACGGTGGTTGGCTATACCCCTGGTCGTTTTCCGTCCACTGAAGTGTTCGAATTGCCGTTCATGGTCGAAGATGCGCGTGCCGCATCTTGTGCCTACTGGAACATGTTTGAATCACACATGGTTGACGATGAATTCGCTGCCCTGAAAATCCTTGGCACCTGGGTTCATGGTCCAGGTGTTTTGCACACCAGCGAGCCAGTCAATGTGCCCGCTGATTTGCAAGGGATGAAAATCCGTGGTGGTTCGCGTCTTGTCAATGAGTTACTGGAACTTGCCGGTGCGACACCCGTTGGTATGCCAGTACCGGCCATATCAGAGGCATTGTCAAAGGGTGTTATCGACGGTACGACCATCCCCTGGGAGGTGACTACTGCGTTGAAGATTCCTGAGCTGGTTGAATTTCATACCGAGTTCGAGGGCCCGGCGTTATACAACCTGACGTTTGTACTGGCGATGAACAAAGGTGCGTATGAAGGTCTTGATGATGAACTGAAAGCCATTGTCGATGAGAATTCGGGTCTGAACTTCTCGATCTTCGCAGGCGGCACCCAGGCCGATGCCGACGGACCTGCTCGTCAGTTTGCTGATGAAAACGGCAATGAGATTATCACCGTAAGCGACACGAGTGAGTGGGAGACTCTGGTAAGTCCAATCTACGACTCATGGGTTGCAGATCTTGCAGAGAAGGATATGGACGGGCAAGCGCTGATTGATGAAGCGCAGGCTTTGATGCAAGGTGATTGCAAAGGCGCTACAGCAGAAATGTGATAGAACAGGCTGCGACATTCTGCGTGTCGCAGTCCACGTTGTATATCGATATTAGTCGATGCATAAATACGTAACCATTCTGGCCAGGACTTTCGCGATAGTTGGAGGTCTGGTCTTATCTGCGTTGATCATGCTTACCTGCTTATCTATCGCAGGAAGATTGGTAAATTCACTTCTCTACAGCGGCGTTATGCAAGAGTTTTTGCCGCGTGTTGCAGCTGCGCTTCTCGCCACAGGCGTGGGTCCCATCAGTGGCGACTTCGAGCTGGTAGAGGCGGGTATGGCGTTTTGCATCTTTGCGTTTCTGCCGTTGTGCCAACTCAATGGTGCGCATGCCTCAGTAGACATCTTCACATCCAGAATGCCACGTAAGCTCAATCGTCTGTTACGCATGAGTGTTGAGATCATCTTTGCTGCAGTTATGATTCTTATCGCGGTACAACTGTTCGCCGGCATGGAAAGTAAACGCGCTTCAGGTCAAACCACCCTTTTACTGCAATTTCCCGTTTGGTGGGGATACGCCATAAGCGTACCCGGGGCGCTTGCTGCAGCACTGGTAGCGTTGCACATCGCATTTTCCAGAATAATAGAGTTTGCCACAGGCCGCGTGATTGTTCCTGCTGAGCTGGAGGCTGAGCATTGAGTGAACTACTGATCGGGCTCCTTTCATTTCCTGCATTGTTAATCCTGATTTTCCTGCGGGTACCGATTGGTCTAGCCATGTTCCTGACGGGACTCGTTGGTCTGATTATCGTAACGGGTGACACCAACCTGCCGTTTGCACGTTTGAAGGCTGAAACCTACACCACCTTCTCTAATTATTCCCTGTCTATCGTACCGATGTTCCTGTTGATGGGACACTTCGCTACACTGGGTGGTATGAGTCAGGCTTTGTTCAAAGCGGCCGAAAGCTGGCTTGGTCATCGTAAAGGCGGTGTAGCGATGGCGGCGGTAGGCTCATGCGCAGGCTTTGGTGCCATCTGCGGTTCATCGTTGGCAACGGCTGCAACGATGGGGCGAGTGGCGCTTCCGGAATTGCGTCGTTATGGCTATGCCGGTGGGTTTTCAACCGCGACGCTTGCCGCTGGCGGCACGTTGGGCATTCTGATTCCACCCTCTGTCGTGCTGGTGATCTATGCCATCCTGACCGAGCAGAACATCGCCAAACTGTTTCTTGCAGCGTTAATACCCGGCGTGCTTGCAGCGCTGGGTTACATGATTGCCATTGCCATCTATGTACGCATCAATCCGGACTCTGCTGGCACCCGTCCAAAGGTGCCTTATGGTGAACGATCCAAAGCCGTATTTGATGTCTGGCCAGTGCTACTGGTTTTCTTATTGGTTGTGGGTGGGATATACCTTGGCTGGTTCACGCCAACTGAAGGTGCCGCGGTAGGTGCTCTGGGTACCGGGCTTATCGCCTGGACCGTCGGTGGTCTGAACTGGTCGTCGTTAACAGACAGTTTCTATGTGACTGCGCGTGCGTCAGCCATGATCTTTCTAATTGTGCTGGGAGCTGCATTCTACAATGGGTTTCTTGCGCTGACGCAATTACCTCAGGAGGCAGCTTCGTGGGTGTCAGCCAGCGGTTATAGCCCTCTGGTGGTGCTCATACTTATTCTAGTGTTCTATTTGTTGTTGGGTTGTCTGATGGACAGTCTGTCAATGATCCTGCTTACCATTCCGATCTTCTGGCCCATTATGCAAGAGCTGGATTTCGGGCTCGTGACCATGGTGCAATTGCAAAGTGCACGAATTGATGCACTCATTGCCAGCGGCACGGAACTTCCCGCGGCAGCACTTTCGCAAGCGCAGAATATGCTGACCAGTGGGCAGGAACTGACTCGTGAAATGAGCCGTGAGCTGGGTCTGCGTGGAGTCACTACTGGTGCACTGAATCGCGTAAACATCGAACAGACTGCTATCTGGTTTGGCATTCTGGTATTAATCGTGGTGGAAGTAGGATTGATTACGCCACCAGTTGGCATGAACCTGTTTGTCATAAATTCAATGGACAAGAAAACGCCGATGGTTGAGACCTATAAGGCGGTTATCTATTTTGTGATTACCGATCTGCTAAGAGTAGCGCTGCTTGTAGCATTTCCTTTCATCACTCTGGCGCTGCTACCGTGGTAGTTGTTGCTACAGTTGCGTTTGCGTTTGCGTGACAATCGCTGGCACTACACCAAACGACTTTACATGAGATTGTATGTAGCAGAGAAGCCTGGCCTGGGGCGTGCTATTGCTAGTGCACTTGCCGATAGTGTGGGTGGTAGAGAAGAGCGTGGTGATGGGTACATCAAGATATCCAATGGGGATTATGTCAGCTGGTGTATCGGGCATTTACTGGAACAAGCAGAGCCGCATATCTATGACTCCCAATACAAAGCCTGGCGTATGGAGCACCTGCCCATCGTCCCCGACAAGTGGAAACTGCAACCGAAGAAGGATACCAGGACTCAATTAACCGTACTGAGAAAACTGGTAAAGGAGGCTGATGAGCTGGTACACGCTGGTGACCCTGATCGAGAGGGGCAATTGCTGGTCGATCAGCTCTTCGAATATTTGAAGGTCAGTGCAAAAAAGCGCTCTACCGTTCAACGCTTGCTGATTAGTGATCTCAATCTGTCTGCCGTTAAACGGGCATTGACAAAGCTGACAATTAACAAGGAGTTTGCACCGTTATCGGCATCAGCATTGGCACGTTCTCGTGCAGACTGGTTGTACGGGATTAACATGACACGCGCCTACACTATTCAAGGACGCAGAGTGGGCTATGAGGGCGTGTTATCTGTTGGCAGGGTGCAGACGCCTGTGCTAGGGCTTGTGGTTCGACGCTGTGAAGAGATAGAAAGATTTGTATCGAAGCCCTTCTATGAGGTGGTGGCGCATCTACTTACCGATAAGGGTGAGCGCTTTAGCGCCAACTGGCGCCCCAGCGAAGCGTGTGAGCCCTATATGGATGATATGCGCCGAGTGTTAGTGAAAAAACTCGCGCAGAGCGTAGTGAGCAGAATTACCGACAAGCCTGCAAAGATAATTAAATACGAAACAAAGAATAAAAAACAGTTGCAACCACTGCCGTTCAGTTTGAGTGCTCTGCAGATAGAAGCAGGACGTCGTTTTGGTTTAAGCGCCCAGAGCGTGCTTAGTGATTGTCAGTCGTTGTATGAAAAACACAAATTGATTACTTATCCGCGATCAGATTGTCGCTACTTGCCTGTAGGTCATCATAAAGAGGCAAACTTGATATTTGAATCTATCAATGTCAACGCGGATAGCTTTTCAAAAATTACGGCAGCTGCGGATAGCAAGCTAAAGTCCCCGGCATGGAATGATAAGAAAGTGACGGCCCACCATGCGATTATTCCTACGCAGCGTAAAATCAATGCTCAGAGCTTATCCAATACAGAACAACAAGTCTATGGCTTGATAGCCAGGCAATACGTGGCGCAATTCTATGCGTCACATGAGTACGCAGATACTCGTGTGGAGCTGGTGATCGAGGGTGGAGTGTTTGTCGCCACAGCAAAAACCATAATAAAAGAAGGCTGGCGTGTGCTGTTCAGGAACAATAAAAGTAAAGACAACGAGAAAGAGAAAACGCTTCCGCCGTTGGCAAAGGGGCAGCAACTGCATTGTGAAAAGGGTGAGCTACTGGAAAAGAACACCACACCACCACCGTATTTTACCGACGCCACCTTGCTTGCAGCCATGACAGGCATCGCACGGTACGTCTCATCCGCCGATGTCAGAAAAATCCTGAAGGAAACCGATGGTCTGGGTACGGAGGCAACCCGTGCTGGTATTATCGAACTATTATTCAGACGCGGGTTTCTGGTCCGTCAGGCTAAACAGATTCATGCCACAGATGCAGGTCGGGGTTTGATAAAAGCGTTGCCGGAAGAGGCAACACTTCCCGATATGACTGCACATTGGGAAGCGACACTTAACGCTATCAGTCGGCGTGAAACTGCTTATGCAGATTTCATGAGTCCACTGCAATCGCAATTGCACAAGCTCATTGCTACCAGCGGTTCCGGGTCCGTAGAAGCACTGCGAGGCGTGACAGCAAAAGCCACTAACACTAAAAAGCCATATAAGAAGCGTTCCAAAAAGAAGGCCACTAGGCGAAAGCCTTTATCCCGGAAAAAGTGAAACACTTACCTGTGCTCCTGGTGGGAAGTGTCGTATCCGGGTTTGCGAATCAGCGATAGGACTTGATCTACTAGCCATTTTCAACACTTCTTCCAGCGCAGCGGCGTTTTGAATGACCATTTACAGAAATTAATCTGATTAAACGACATCCCGATTAACATTCGCACCTTTTGTTTCTGCGACCGTCGCCGATAGAAGCAAGGCGCTGCGCGTTTAATCCGAATACTTTCAGTGGTCAATTTCGAGAGCTACGGGTATCGGCCACTGATGTCCCTGGCACGAAAGCTCAATCAACATAGGCGGGTAGTGGATAGCGAAGTAATACGCAAATCTGACTTCAACGCAGACCTTTTCAACCACGAGTGTTTCGATAAATCGTGCTTTTACTTAATATCGGATTCTATGTTCAGGAGGTAATTATGAAACTTGGTAAACACATGGGTATCCTGCTCGTTGCAGCAGTGGGCACGGCACTGGGGGCTGGTACTGCCTCCGCCGCCAAAGATATAAAAATAGGACATCATACCTACCACACAGGTGAATATGGGGCCTTTGGTTCGTTTTTTAAATCCCCCTTATTGCCTTCTGTGCTTGGCGGGGCAATCAATGCGAGCATGGGTGGGACCGCAAAAGAGCCACTGTTTCGCGGATCGCCTATGGATTCGGCGCAAAGTGCAGCGGCTATGTTACACGCCAAGAATGCCAACAAGCAAAAAGTAGCACTAGTTACTACAGAGAGCTCTGGGCATTCCTGTTTTATTGTGGGTACGAGTGAATGGCAAGAACCAGACTTTGTGTCTACCGCAACGATGGCGGCAATCGAGACGCAAGATAAGGATCTCCTGTCTGCCTCTTCTCACACTGATAGTCCAGCCTGGGATTATTACAAGAATCGCGTTGATTCTTCTGCAAAAGCAGATGTCATCGGTGAAGCTGGAAATTCTTACGCTATGCAGTACTACGATCTGCTGGTTACCTCAGCTCTGGCATTAGAAAAAGCAGGCAAAATGGATGCCAGGAAGTGGAGCCGTGCGATGTATGAAGTCACCAGTGGTGACGGAATAAAGGTCTACAACTATGCCGATGGTATTAAAGTCTCCGAGCTTGATCAGGATTAATCAGGTATACAGGATGGTCGGTGAGTGTATGCCGACCATTCAATAATCAGGCTTTTATAAACTTGAATATATTAGCCGAAATAGGTATTGACACTTGAAGATTAAAAAAGTTGGTATTAGACAAAAATTACTTTGCTCCTTTGGGCTGGTGGTAGCCACCACGTGTCTGACCAGCGCCATTGGTGTTTGGGCTTTCGATCGAATATCCGACTCGCTTGCACAAATTACAGAGCATAGTGTGCCATTGATGAGTTACTCCATGGAGCTGACTCAAATTGGTGTCGAACTCAACTCCGCCATACCTGCCTTGTCCCTGGCCAATACTCAGGGCAAACGAATATCTTACGCGACCAAGCTTGAAGGCCTGGCCAAGCAAATGCAAACATTGCTAGTTGAGAGATTTGAAAACTCCGAGAACGTATCTCCCGAGGATATCGATGTTGGCGTCGCCCAGGTTGTCAGTACCGCGATACAGACACTAAACAAGCTGGTTGAGAAACGCGTTAACACCAGTGAACAAGCTCAATCCCTCATCCGCAGTATCGATGGCACACAAAAAACGATCAACACAAATTTACTACAGATTATCGAACGCGCATCGAACGAGTTCACTCAATTGGCTAGAAACACTTTTTCAGAGAACAATGAATTAGTCGATTCGCTGGTAGATGATCATTTCGCCTCTATACTCGGTGCATTGCGCTTGCAAGCTGAAACCGCGCGTATGGAGGGTCTGATCGCCGCCATACTGATGGACTCATCCACAGATGCAGAAGAGGTATTGGCTGAATACGGGTCCGAGTATGCGGACAGCCTGCGAATGCTGATCGGCGAACTCAATACAGACTATCTGGACGATCCAGAGGCTTTGACAAAGGATGTAGAAACGCTGATTGGAGTTGCTGGGAATGATGTGTCGGTTGTGAGTGATGATCAGAAAACCGATCCTGCTGTTCTGTACCGGCTATCCGTTTCCCGCGGTGCGCGTGATCGTATTATCGAAGCGCTCGCACCCGTTGTTGATGCCGGCAGTTTTCTTGCCGAGTTAAGTGTGGAGGAGCTTCGGACCAGTACTACCGAGACCTTGCCGCTTCTCATCAGCGAAGGGGTGACAGAGCTGACAAACGTGCTTGAGCTGAGGGCCGAACTGAATAGCCTGGCAGGTCTGTTACGACAGGTACCACTTACCGCTGACGCTGCTGACTTGCCAACGCTTCAAAGCCAGTATTCAGCTCTGGAGCGCCACATCAATTCGAACATTGAAAGCGCGATTACCGTCGATGGGATGCCAAAGGTAGCTCAATCCATCAACGAACTGTTCGTTCTCGGAGGTGCAGACCAGGGGATATTTCAGCTTCGAGCCGATGAAATCAATATGATGCAGCGAATAAAAAATGCAGAACAGGATCTCATTAATCAACAGGCCAGCATCGTTGAGAGCTTGGCGGAACAGGTACGAGGCAGTCGTGCAGAAGTAGCCGACGCCGGTGCTAGTGTCAGCTCGCTAATTCAAAGAAGCAGGCAACAGCTGATATTGGTTTCATTGGTAAGTCTGCTGCTAACAGGTCTGTTTTACTGGATGATCGTTTCACGTAATTTGCTCAGCCGTTTGCTACAAACAATCGTGGCCCTCAAAGCGGTGGCTAACGGGGATTACAACATTCATGCATCCGTGAAGGGGCGTGACGAATTATCGGAACTTGCGCAAACAGTAGAAGTTTTCCGTAGCAAAGCTTTGCATGCGCAGAAACTTCAAACAGAGCAACTAGAGGCCGCCGAGCGGGAAAAGCTGCAGCAGGAGCAGTTATGGGCACAGCAAGAAGCTGCACGTGATGAACAGGCAAAGCGTCATCTTCAAGAACAAGAGCAGGCAGAACAACAACAGGCGAGCGCACTCGCGCTGCAGAATCGGGTCGATCAATTGCTGGTGTCTGTGAACGCTGCGGCCAGTGGAGATCTACACCAGTTTATCGATACCAAGGGAGATGATGTTGCGGCACAGATGGGCATAGCACTTGACAAGTTGTTTTCCGAATTACGCTCGGGAATGAACAGTATCGGAGAGAATGCGAATCAGCTTGCCATCGCCTCAGACGGACTAACAGCGCTTTCAGAAGATATGAGCGACATGGCTGTTGCCAATGCTGAACACACACAGCAGGCTGCGGAATTGACGAATGATGTTGGTCTCAATGTCGACAGTGTCGCTGGGGCTACAGAGCAGATGAGTTCGTCCATCAAGGAAATCGCACGCAATACCACTGAGGCCGAATCAGTAGCTAATCAGGCTGTCGAGCTAACGCTCAGCACCGACGTAACTATGAAAAAACTGGCCACCAGCAGTGCCGGAATCGGATCGGTTATCAAGGTCATCACCTCGATAGCAGAGCAAACTAATCTATTGGCATTGAATGCGACCATCGAGGCTGCACGTGCGGGCGATGCTGGCAAAGGCTTTGCTGTGGTTGCCAACGAGGTAAAGGAATTGGCCAAAGAGACGGCCAAGGCGACAGAGCAAATTGAGTTGCGAGTTAGTGATATACAGTCTGATACTGATTCGGCGGTCGGAGCAATTCAGTCAATTAGTGCGATCATCGAGCGGATAAGTGACATCCAGTCAACGATTGCATCGGCAATTGGTGAGCAATCCAGTGTGACGCAAGAGATCAGTAGCTCTATCTATAAGGCCTCCAGCAGTAGCGAGGTCATATCAGAATTGATTGATGGGGTGGCCAGCAAAGCCACTCAGAATCGCAAGGCTTCTGATGATGTCAAATCGGCCGCGGGTGATCTATCACTAATGGCTATGCAATTGCAGAAACTGGTGACACGCTTTGGTGGTAATGCATCGATGGTAGAGAACAATCTCAATGATCGTAAATGCGCCTGATCTGCGAGCTGTTGCCAGCTCTTAGGACGACATGAACTCAGAACGTATTTTGTCAAAACTGATATGTCGGATATCGCGGCCCTTAACCAGATACACCACGTATTCGCAAATATTTACCGAGTGATCGCCTACGCGTTCCAGTGCGCGTGCGCACCAGGTGATCTTGAATAGCTGAGATACCTGTCGTGGATCTTCAACCAGATGGGTAGCCAGCAAGCGTTCCAGATTTTCGTATTCACTGTTAACGTCTTCGTCGCGTTCGGCAATACGCAGTGCTGCATCGACATCCATACGGGCAAATGCATCGAGCGTGTCACGCAACATGGACTTGACCAGCTCACCCAGATGGCGCAGCTCTTTTCGGTAGCTGGGCATGTCGCTGGATGCTGCGGTTAGATCGCGGGTGAAACGTCCGAGTTTTTCGGCCTCATCGCCGATGCGTTCAAGATCTGTGATCACTTTGATGACAGTCACCATCAGGCGCAAATCACTGGCGGCAGGTTGGCGGCGCGCGAGTACCTGAGTGCACTCTTCATCGATCTCAACTTCCAGGTTGTTGATCTCGAAATCTTTCTGTGCAACCTCGTTAGCCAGATCGTGGTTGGCTTCGAGCAAGGCAGTCAGACCATCGTTGACCTGTTGCTCCACCAGGCCACCCATGCGCAGAACCTTGTTGCGAATATCTTCCAGTTCTTTGTTGAACTGGTGAGAGATGTGTTGATCGAGGTGCAGTTTATCCATGACGTTATTCGTCTAGCCGAATCGGCCGGTGATATAGTTTTCGGTCAGCTCATGCTGAGGATTGGTAAACACGGTGTTGGTGTCAGAGACTTCAACCAGTTTGCCAAGATGAAAGTATGCTGTGCGTTGCGAGACACGCGCAGCTTGTTGCATGGAGTGAGTGACAATGGCGATGGCAAAGTTCTGTCGTAGCTCGTCGATAAGCTCTTCGATTCTGGCGGTAGCTATCGGGTCGAGTGCTGAACACGGCTCGTCCATTAGAATGACTTCAGGGCTTACCGCAATCGAACGAGCTATACACAATCGCTGTTGCTGACCACCCGATAAACTGGTGCCAGGCGCATCGAGTCTGTCTTTTACCTCTTCAAACAAACCCGCTTTTTTCAGACTGTCGACAACGATATCGTCTAGCTCTGCACGATTAGCCGACAGGCCGTGAATACGCGGGCCATAGGCTACATTGTCGTAGATTGACTTGGCGAAGGGGTTGGGTTTTTGAAACACCATGCCGACACGGGCACGCAGTAATACCGGATCCAGATCCGCGCCATACAGGTCTTCGCCATCGAGCGTCATCTTGCCTGTGACCTCGCAGCTGGGAATGGTGTCGTTCATGCGGTTGAGGCAACGCAGAAAGGTTGATTTGCCGCAGCCCGACGGACCAATCATGGCAATGACTTCATTGTTACCGATGTCCAGGCTGACATTGTGGATAGCCTGTTTATCGCCATAGAACACATCCACGTTCTCGGTACGCATCTTGGGGTTGTCGACTTGTGCCTGTCCGACGGTTTCGGTTAGGTTGTCGAAGGCTTCCTGAGCGTATGTGGACACTGGCGGACTCTTTATGAACGATCGGTTGAGTATATCGTCTGCGGCTGCAGTATTCATGGATTTCAGGTTAGAGCTTGTCGCATTCCCACTACCATCGGCGCTCGAAATGCTTACGTAACAGCACCGCTACTGCATTCATGGCAACCAGAAAGGCAAGTAGAACCATGATGGCGGCTGAGGTTTTTTCGACAAATGCCCGCTCCGGGCTGTCGGCCCATAAATACACCTGCACAGGCAGCACGGTAGCCGCGTCAGTGACTGTTTGTGGGATATCGACAATAAACGCCACCATGCCGATCATCAGGAGCGGCGCGGTTTCACCCAGGGCTTGGGCCAGACCGATAATGGTGCCGGTCAGAATACCCGGCATGGCCAGCGGCAACACATGATGGGTAACCACCTGCAGGTCGGAGGCACCCAGACCACGGGCGGCTTCACGGATGGAGGGTGGCACAGCCTTTAATGCTGCACGACTGGAGATAATGATGGTGGGTAGCGTCATGAGACTAAGCACAATACCCCCCACGATAGGTGCCGAACGCGGCAAATGCATAAAATTGATGAATACTGCAAGGCCTAACAAACCATAGACAATAGAGGGCACCGCGGCAAGATTGTTTATATTGACTTCGACGATATCGGTCCATCGGTTTACGGGAGCAAATTCCTCCAGGTAGATAGCAGCGGCAACGGCAACAGGGAACGACAGGCAGAAGGTAATTAACAAGGTAAATGCCGAGCCTGCCAGGGCTGCGCGTATGCCAGCTAATTCAGGTTCTCGCGAATCGCCATTTTCAAAGAACGTGGAGTTAAAGCGAACCTCAAGCTGTCCTTTATCCTGCAGCTGTTTTGCCCAGCCAATCTGTGCATCGCTCATGCGAGTCACGATGTCGTCAGGCCGGGTAAGATCATCACCGTTTTTGATGACAGCGCCCAGTTCGTCATCGGCGGGTACCCATAGACTCAATGTGGTACCGATCAGTGAACGGTCTGCTTCGACACGATCGAATAACCTGTATTCAGCACCCGTGCTTATAAGTTGATACAGATCGCGTTTCTCCTTGCGACCGTCGACGTCAGGAAATTGATCGCGCAGGGTCTGTCTTATGACGCCATTAAAATTAGCGCCGCGCAACTCATCAACAGAAGGTGAGTCACTGATGCCCAAGGTCTCGGCATCAAGTTGGACATCGAGTTTTACAAAGGTCTGGGTAAAGGCGGGTGTACCTTTAGCGATGATGCTAGCCAGTAGGATGACGAGAAATCCGAGGCTTGCCAGAATAGCGATGATGCCGTAGGCGCGAAAGCGTTTTTCTGCGGCATAGCGTTTTTGCAAAGACTGCCTGACCAGTGCGGTAGTTTCCGTTCGGTCGGTCGGGTTACTCATTCGTATTGCTCCCGATATTTTCGCACCACGTGCAGTGCAATGACATTAAGAGTCAGGGTGACCACAAACAGCATCAGACCTAATGCGAAAGCTGCCAGTGTTTTAGCGGTATCAAATTCCTGATCGCCGGTGAGCAAAGTAACGATTTGAACCGTTACCGTGGTCACCGCCTCCAGCGGATTGGCGGTCATGTTGGCAGCCAGACCTGCGGCCATCACCACAATCATGGTTTCACCGATAGCGCGAGACACCGCGAGAAGAATGCCACCGACAATGCCTGGCAGTGCTGCCGGAATAACCACTTGCCGGACAGTTTCGGACTTGGTGGCTCCCAAACCGTAGGAGCCATCGCGCATTGCCTGAGGTACGGCGGTGATGACATCGTCTGACAGGGATGAGACAAACGGGATGATCATGATGCCCATAACGGCACCGGCAGCAAGGGCACTCTCTGACGACACACTTAAACCGATGGATTCGCCAAAACCGCGCAATGCAGGTGCCACGGTGAGTGCAGCAAAAAAACCGTAAACAACGGTTGGGATACCTGCAAGAATTTCCAGCAGTGGTTTGACCACGTTGCGTACCGGGCGTGATGCATATTCTGCAAGATAGATGGCCGACATGAGCCCGAACGGTACCGCCACGATCATGGCAATAAACGAGATGAGCAAGGTGCCGACAAACAAGGGCACTGCGCCAAAAGAGCCCGATGAACCGACCTGATCAGCGCGTATGGCGGTTTGCGGACTCCACTTGGTGCCTGTAATAAAGTCAATGAAATTCACTTGTTGGAAAAAGCGCATTGACTCGAAAATTACGGAAAACACGATGCCAATCGTCGTCAGAATAGCCAAAGATGCACAACTGATAAGAAATATGCGAGCTATACGCTCGACCGTCAGTCTGGCTTGGGTTGTTGGCGCTATGCGTTTGAGTGCCAAAGCCGAACCGGCAATCGCAGCACTTAGAACCAGGACGACTAACGCCCACGAACTGATTTGCTGCAGACTGCTCAAGCGTTGCGCCGCTATCTGTTTGTCAGGGTCCTGAATATTGGCAATCCTGTCGCTATCGACAAGATTGCCAATCTCGTTTTTGTACAACTCGACTGACTTGGGCCCAGCGTCGATAATGCTGGCAGGGATGGTGCTGTCCAGCAGATTGCTGACGATAAAAGGCTCGAACAGCTTCCAGCCAATTATTATTGCCAATGCTGGCAGTGCACACCACAGCGCCACCATCATGCCGTAGTGGCTGGGCAGAGAGTGCATGGCCTTCATGCCACCATGTTGCTGCGCCACCGAGAAAGCTTTGGCACGACCGTACGCAAAGCTTGCAAGCGCCAACGCCATGGCGGCAATAAGGAGTGTGGTTGCTGACATATAAGCCTGAGTTTGAGCCAGTACGGCTACAGCGATTGTAGCGTTATTAGCGGCTACATACTCAGCTTTTCAAGCGCCTTTACCTGTTCTGAAATTTCGTTGCGTTGCTCCTCTGGCAGGGGAATCATGCCTTTGTCGGCCAAATACCCGTCGTCCCCCCAGGCCTGCTCGCTGGTGAAGGCTGCCAAATATTCTTCAATGCCGGGTACCGTGCCGACATGCTGTGCTTTGACATAAAAGTAGAGGGGACGAGAGATGCTGTAATCGCCATCAGCGATAGCGTCAAATTCGGCCTCGAAGCCATCGATGATCGAGCTTTGTACCTTGTCGTCGTTTTGCTCGAGAAAGCTGAAGCCGAAGATGCCAACAGCCTTGGGATTGGCCTCCAGCTTCTGAACGATCAGATTGTCGTTCTCACCTGCTTCAATGAACGCGCCATCTTCACGCATGGTGTGGCAAGTCGCTTTCATCTGATCATCTTCCATAGTGGTGATGAAGTCGAATGCGCCACAACCGCCCTCCATCGCTAGCTCCGCAAACGCATCACGCGTGCCGGATGTTGGTGGCGGGCCTAGTACTTCAATATCGATGGCAGGCAGATCCGGGTTTATTTCGGACCACTGTGTGTAAGGGTTTTCTACCAGTGATTCACTGCCGTCCGGGTTGGGCACCATTTTGGCCAACGCCAGATACAGATCTTTACTTGTCATGTCCAGTTGTTCGGCATTGACAGAGTTGGCGACAGCGATTCCGTCAAAGCCAATCAGCACTTCGACGACATCGGTGACACCGTTTTTCTGGCACATCTCAAACTCACTGGTTTTTATGCGGCGTGATGCGTTAGTGATATCGGGTGTGTTGACGCCAATGCCTGAGCAAAACAGTTTCAGACCGCCACCTGAACCTGTAGCTTCGATTTTGGGCGTTGAAAAACTCGTGCTCTTGCCAAATCGCTCGGCGACCACGGTGGCGAAAGGATAAACAGTAGATGAGCCGACAACACTGATGCTGTCACGGGCAAATGCCTGCGTGGTAAAAGCACTGACAATAGCGGCTGTTCCAGCAAGAAGCAGGGGCTTTTTCATGAGTGATCTCATTGGATTGTTAAGGGGTACGGTATGTTACTGCTTCCATTATCGGATGCATTTATGACAGGGATGTTACAGAGACTTAAAAGACGTCCATTTTCGCCATCAGGCCCTATTGGCTGGCCGCTTTTTTGAGGGCTGGCACAATTCTGATTATGGGGAACAAGGCGGTAAATTGCGAGCCGCTGCCTGGTGTACTCTGTATTTCAAGGCTACCGCCGTGGCGTTGCACGGCATGTTTGACGATGGCCAGGCCCAGTCCTGTTCCACCCTGTTCGCGCGAACGCCCGGTATCTACGCGGTAAAATCGTTCGCTCAAGCGCGGTAGATGTCGCAGTTCTATTCCGGGGCCATTGTCTTCGACGCTGTAGCTGGCCATACCATCGGCTGTACTTTGCCAGCGCACCTTGATGGTTGTGCCTGCATCTGTGTACCGGACGGCATTGACCAGCAGGTTGTTGCAGGCGCTATACAACTCCCGCTCCGAGCCCAGAATGGCCAGAGAATCGTCAAGTTCAAGCTCGAAACGATGTGTGGGTGCGGCTTTTTCCAGGGGTGCCACCATGGTGCGGATCATCGCCGCCATGTGTACTGATTCACCTTCGTTCGAACCTAGCGGATTGGCCTCAAGCTTGGACAGTTCCAGTAGCTCTTCGACAATATCGCGCATCCTGTCCGATTGAGATGAGACCTCTCTTAGTGCATCCTTAACCGCGGTATCCAGATTGTCCTGTTCCTGCAGCATCTCCAGATAGCCGCGTATTACGGTTAGCGGGGTACGCAGCTCGTGAGAGACATTGCCAACGAATGCCTTGCGCATTTCCCGCACTCGCACACGCTGCGTGATGTCAGCGGCTATAAGTACGGTCATGCGGTTAACGTTGGGAACCTTGCGCACAGTCAGTATCCGGTCAGCCGTTGTCGGTCGTTGAATTTCCACTTCGGCATTTTCCGTGTCCTCCTCCAGAAACTCACTGAACTCTGGTGTGCGGATAAGGTTATCGATACGTTGACCATTATCCCTCTCGGAATGGATGTTGAGTAGCAACAGCGCTGCCGTATTACTCCAGCGAATTTCAAAATCGTTGTCCAGCACGATAATGGCATCGGGCAGGCTGCCTGCGAGTGATTTAAACTGCGACGAAGAACGTCTGAAGCGGTTTTTCTGCTTGCGGCTGTACTTTTTCTCGCGGTGCACCAGCTGCACTATTTCGTCAGTTAGCCCCAGGCTGTGGGGCGCACGTGTTGCTTTGCCACCAGATCGCAGCCACGAAACAACGCGCTCCATCCGGTAAAGCTGCCAAAAGACGTAGCCTGTGACAAACAGCAGCAAGGTGCACGCTGGCCAGCCAATGATGAGCCCGACGACCAAAGCCAGCACCCAGGCGCTGCAGAATAAGGTGAGCTCGGTTTTCAGGTTGACGCTGAACATGATATGGCGTTGCAGGCTCGGATCATGGGTGCCGATGATACCGTTGTTGTGAATGATGTGGGCGCTCTCAGCAGGCATTTAAAGCGATGCACTTCGCAGCTTAAGGCTGATGCAGGGTAAAAGCGCATCTCTGAGTATTAACACGCGTACTCAGCCAGTGAGGAAAGGGCGAATGGTCAGCCATAACCGACGAATGGCGCTGTGTGAGATGTACGATTAGCCATGACTGTGATTTTATATCGAACACCGACCTTCTCAGGCATCGGCTAAGCGATAGCCAGCCCCGCGTACGGTTTCCAGCAGAGTATCGGCCTTGAACGGTTTTAGTGTTTTGCGCAGGCGCAGAATATGGACGTCAACTGTTCGCTCTTCAATGAATGTGCCTGATCCCCAGACGTGATCAAGTAACTGTGAGCGGCTGTAGACACGATCGGGGTGCTGCATCAGAAAAGCCAGCAGTTTGAATTCGGTGTGGCCCATGTCAATCTCTTCGCCTTCGATCCTGAGCCTGTGGGTGTCAATATTCAGCATCAACGAGCCGAGTCTAAGCTCGGTTGCGTGGTGAAAATTACTGCTACGCCTTAGCAAAGCCTTGATGCGCGACTGTAACTCGCGGGGTGAAAAAGGTTTGGTCACGTAGTCGTCAGCACCGGCATCCAGACCTGCAGTAATATCGTGTTCATCTGTGCGCGAGGTGAGCATGATAATGGGCAAGTTGGCGTACAGCGCGGATTTGCGCAAGGCACGTACGAATTCCAGTCCACTGCCACCGGGTAGCATCCAGTCGACAAGCGCCAGATCCATTTTTTGTGTATCCATGAGATCGCGTGCGGCCGGGACGCTGGCGGCAGCATGAACCGTATGCCCGTCGCGTCCCAGTGCGAAACGCACCATGTCACTGATGGCCGATTCGTCTTCCACATTCAGAATGTGCGCTGGCATGAGGGTCCCGTTGATGCTGATGCGATTCCAGTGTATCCGCTCTTGTCAGGCGGATTACCGGGTTAGCATTAAATATTGCCAACAGATTGATCAAAGGTGCTTGCACCTGAGCATGGCAACGATCACAATAGGCCTGCTCGGCACACTTGCTACAAAATCAGTGCAGGTTGTTCGGGTCAGTAGCTATGGTGTTCCGCATTGGCACTCTCGCGACGAGAAGTTGTTAACCCCGTCAGGCCCGGAAGGGAGCAGCGGCAGCAACGGATTCGGGTGCCGGGATGCGGCTGATGTGGAATGCCGCCTTACTCAATGACAGCAACGTTTCCATGAGCTACAAGGTTCTTGCGCGCAAATGGCGACCGCAGCACTTCCGGGATATGATCGGCCAGGAGTCTGTGCTACGCGCGTTGGTCAATGCGCTGGACAGCGACAGGTTGCATCACGCCTATCTGTTCACTGGTATGCGCGGTGTTGGCAAGACTACCATCGCCCGCATCTTTGCCAAATGTCTTAACTGCGAGACCAAAGGCGTCAGCTCCAATCCTTGCGGTACTTGCAGTACATGCCAGGATATCGATGCCGGGCGGTTTTTTGATCTTATAGAAGTCGACGCTGCCTCACGTACCAAGGTTGAGAGCACGCGCGAGCTTTTGGAGAACGTCCCCTACGCACCCGCCAGTGGTCGTTTCAAGGTGTACCTGATTGATGAGGTGCACATGTTTTCCACGCACAGTTTCAATGCGCTTCTTAAAACCCTGGAAGAGCCTCCCGAGCATGTGAAATTTCTGCTGGCCACCACTGACCCTCAGAAAGTGCCCGCAACGGTATTGTCGCGGTGTCTGCAATTTAATCTAAAACGGATGTCGCCTGTCATTCTGACCGACTACCTGGTAAAGATACTCAGTGAGGAGGAGATTGAACATGAGCTTCCAGCGCTGGATCTTATTGCGCGTGCCTCTGAAGGCAGTGTGCGTGATTCTTTATCATTGGTAGAACAGGCTGCGGCATCTGGTGATGGCGCTGTGCGTGCGGCCGATGTCGAAAGCATGTTGGGTCGAGCCTCGGTCGATCGTCTGTTGTCCCTGATAGAGACTTTAGCTAACGGCGACATGCCAGCTTTGTTTGCGCAAGTGGAGGAGCTTGCGCAGTACGCACCAGAATTCTCTGAACTGCTGGGTGAAATTATTTCCCTGTTGCATCAGGTCGCCATGTTGATCACAGTGCCTGACAGCGTCAGCGATGCCGCACCTGGCTACACTCGCTTGTCAAAGCTTGCCGAGCAGATGCACCCTGATGTCGTGCAGTTGTTCTACCAGATTGGTTTGCATGCCCGCCGCGATATGCCGTTTGCCCCCGATACTCGTGAGGCATTTGATATGGCATTGTTACGTATGCATGCTTTCAGACCACAAGGCGGCACGCTATCGAGTGCTCATGATACCGGTGGCGGAGGCGGCGATAGCTTACCGCCGCCATTGTCTGCGTCTGGCGCGCCGTCTGCTGCAACTTCCGCTGGTCTGGCGCCCGCTCCAGCGAACCCTGCAATTGATACATCGGCCAAGGTTCAAGCCGCTCCAGGATCTGAGAAAGTGACAGGTCTGGAAGTGCGTGGGTCGGTGTCGGCTGGTGGATCGATGCGAGCGGCTGCTTTGGCTGCTGCACGCGGTGAGCCACTACCTGAAGAGATCGTTGCACAACTGGATACGCTGAACACGAATGCATTGCCTGCGGAGGCGAGGTCTACTGAGGTGGCAAAATCGTCCGAGGTATCAAGTGTGTCAGCTGTCTCAACGTCTGTTCCTGATCCGTCAAAGACATCAATTGCCGTCACGCCCGATATTGCCGTCACGCCCGATATTGCCGCCACGCCTGACGTTGCCGCCGCGCCTGGCTCTGCCGCCAAGCCTGACTCTGCCGCCAAGCCTGACTCTGCCGCCAAGCCTGACTCTGCCGCCAAGCCGGAAATACCTGCGCCCCCGGTGTCCGCTCTCGACAAATCAGCCATCACCGGCGCGCAGTGGCCACAGCTTGTAGCAGAGCTGGATATCGCAGGTATGCCGTTGCAGCTGGCTAACAATTGCACCTGGTCGGGTGTGCATAACGATCGCATTCAACTGAATCTTGAAAAGAGTGCAGAGCATTTGGCAACCGACCGATTCATAGAACGCCTGCGTTCAGCGGTAAGTGATTGGTTTGGCCGCGATATGCAGCTCGACATCGATCAGGTGACACAGTCACTGCAAACACCCGCTAAAATTACGCAGAAACAGGCTGACGATGACATGGAAGCTGCACATAATTCGATCAAGGACGACCCAATTGTGCTCCAGCTGATCGAACGTGTGGACGGAGCCATCGATGAGGCGAGTATCCGGCCAATCGAAAAACCCTAGAAAACTTCAATCTGTACTAACCTGAGTAAAGAGGATACCAAGCAATGAAAGGCGGCATCGGTAATTTGATGAAACAAGCGCAGAAAATGCAGGAAGACATGCAAAAAGCGCAAGCAGAGATCGCCACTATGGAGATCGAGGGCCAGAGCGGTGGAGGGCTTGTAAAAGTAACCATGAATGGTCAGCACGAACTGCGTAAAGTCTCCATTGACGATTCCCTGCTCGGTGACGACAAGGACATGCTTGAAGACCTGGTGGCAGCAGCTGTCAACGATGCCTCTCAGCGGCTAGCGATTGCATCGAAAGAAAAACTTGGTGGCTTGACCGACGGTATGGAGCTGCCACCGGGTATGAAACTACCGTTCTAGGTAACGACTTAAGCCTATGTCCTCCAGTGGTCTACTCGAAGATCTGATCGAATCCCTGCGCTGCCTGCCAGGGGTCGGCCCCAAGTCTGCGCAGCGAATAGCCCTGCATTTGCTAAAACGCGACAGACTAGCAGCGCGCCGACTGGGAGAGACGCTGGTGTCTGCCATGGATAATATCCATCACTGTAAACAGTGTCGCCTGTTTACAGAAGCCGAACTGTGCCGCTGGTGCTCGGACCCGGTCCGTCAATCATCACAATTGTGCATAGTTGAGAATCCGGCCGATGTAATGGCCATCGATAAATCGACTGACTATCGCGGCAAGTATTTTCTTTTACTAGGGCATTTGTCGCCACTTGATGGCATCGGCCCAAAAGACCTGGGCCTTGATCTTCTCGATGAGCGTATGAAATCAGGCGACATAGATGAGATTACGCTGGCAACCAATCCGACCGTGGAGGGCCAGGCAACGGCTCACTACATCATTGATATGGCTTCGCGCTATCAGATTGCTGTGCTGCAAATTGCCCGTGGAATCCCTGTAGGCACGGAGCTGGAATTTGCTGATCGCGGTACTCTATCCGTGGCTTTTGCACAACGTGCGCCAGTCGCCTGGAAGACTATTTGATGGCGTTACGGTTATCCACAAAATCTGTGGATAACACTGTGTACAGAATGCTGAATGAGGGTTAAGTCACTGGTTTTTTAACACTATTACTAAATTGTCTATTATTTGAACAATGTAATAATACACTTTAAATTCAATAGCTTATAAAATTACAGTGTATATATACAGTCAGTGGAAAATTAAACTGCGAGCTGTCGCAAGATTGCTTACTCCTTGTGCATAAAAACGCAGTAAAAACGGTCCGTCAAGCAATATTCAGTATAAATAAGACATTTTTTACTTGTTTTTTTTCATTTTTCAGGAAGTTGATATTGACTGGAGCCGCGTGTTCAGATCGAAAAAACGGTTTGCCGATAGTAGCTAAGCTCTGCTATGGACTCACGGATGTCGTCTAGCGCAAGGTGGGCACCTTGTTTTACAAATCCGTCCAGAATAGTAGGCTGCCATCGTCGCACCAGTTCCTTGATAGTGCTCACGTCGACATTCCGATAGTGGAAAAACGCTTCAAGCTCCGGCATGTACCGGACCATAAATCGGCGGTCCTGACCAATACTGTTCCCGCACATGGGACTTTTGCCGGCAGATATCCAGGGCCTTAGAAAATCAAGCGTGTGTGCACTGGCATCATCCAGTGAGTGCTGGCTATTGCGCACGCGGGTCACAAGCCCCGATTTATTGTGATGCTCGGTATTCCATTCATCCATCGCCGCCAGTCGTGATTCGCTGCACTGAATTGCCAACACAGGTCCTTCAGCCAATGTATTGAGCTGCGCATCGGTGACGATAGAGGCGATCTCGATAATGGTATCCGTATCAGGATTCAGGCCCGTCATTTCCAGGTCTACCCAGATCAGGTTGTCGTCGGCGTGCGTCATAAGGGTGAGTTTATCTCTGTGGAATTCGCGTAACGGGGACGCCCTGTTACACTGGTGCCATATTCAAGCATACAAACACTGAAGCTGCGTAGCCTTTGTTACATACACTGTTGATATTCCCTGAACTGTCTTGCAGATACGCGCTGCCTGTCGGCTGTGGCAAGGCGATAGCTACCGTGTGAGCAAACAAAATATCGGTAAAAAGCGTCAGCCGGCCATACTATTGAAAGCGCGTGTGGTGGCCAACTTCCGGGCAACGGTTGCACTACAGTTGCAGGACCACGCAGGCTTTGAAAAAGGCTATCCATTAAAAGCACTGCCATTGCTGGTGGCTGGCGACGAAGTGCTTTGTGTCCGTGATGATGGCGTGCTTCGAGTGCAGGAACTGATCGAACGTCGCAGCGTTCTGGAGCGTGCAGATCGGCACTGGGTAAAACCGCTGGCAGCCAATCTGACGCATTTGGGTATCGTATCGGCTAACCCGCCGGGCATCGATCCACTGCTTATTGATCAGTTTTGTGTTGCAGCGCATCGGGCAGGGGTCAGTGCACTTATCATTATCAATAAAACCGATGTGATGACAGAACAGGCGCGCCAGGCCGCCATGGCACTGGTGGCCACTTACCGCGACATAGGCTATCCAGCGGTTCTTATAGACACCAAGACGCCGGATGGCATTCAACCTTTGTTAGCAGAGCTTGCAGGTCGTTCGGTGACGCTCGTCGGAGCAAGTGGTGTGGGCAAATCGTCGATCATCCAGAAGCTATTGCCCGATAGAGAGTTACGCGTCGGTGCGCTCTCAGAGGCCACAGGCTTTGGATCGCACACAACGTCTGTCACTTACTGGTACGAGATGCCAGAAGGTGGCTCGATCATCGATTCACCGGGTGTACGCCAGTACTCGGTAGCGCATCTTGATGCCGAGATGGTCCGTCATGGTTTTCTGGAACTGGCCGAGGCTGCCGCGCAATGCCGATTTGGCAACTGCACCCATACCGTAGAACCTGTGTGTGCCGTACGTGACGCGGTGCGGGATGGCAGCATCGCAGCCATGCGCTACAACAACTACTGTAAGTTGATTGCCGAATAGCGACGTAGTGGTTATACCCCGGTCTGCTTGGGCGTGTCTTCGCGGTTCCCCCAGGCAGACCAGGCACCATCGATCGCTCGTACATCCTTATAGCCCAGATGCTTTAGTGCCACGTAGGTGAGCGCCGAACGCTGATGGGTCTGACAATAGGCGATAACGGTATCGTCGTGACTAGCGCCCAAGGCCTCAAGTTGTTTCTCAAGCGTGGCATCATCGAGCAGGTGGCCGTGCTCATCAAGCATTTGCGTCCACTCCACATGCTCGGCCCCCGGCACATGACCGGCAAAGGCGGCGCGTACATCGGCACCGTTAAATTCATCGGCGCTGCGCACATCCAGTATCTTGATGTTCGGCTTGCCAAGTTCTGCCATCAGGGCGTCTACAGAGATTGCGTTGTCGCCAATCAGATTAAGCGTCAGATCGCCGGTGGTGACAGTCGTTGAAGTTTTACTTGCCGCATTACCGTCGGCAATCCAGCTCTGAAATCCGCCGCTTAACCAGCTACAGGCTTCATAGCCATAGGCGTCCATGACCCAGACAAGTCGGGCAGCAGAGGTCTCCAGTCCCCCATCGTAGGCAATTATCTGGTCGCCAAGTCGTGCACCGATACTTTGCAAAAATGTATTGACCGCAGCAGGTTCAGGCATCAAACCGCCTACTGGCGGCTCACTGCGGTTCATTAGTGCCGCATTCGCGTTAACCGCGCCTTCGATATGGCCTGCAGCATAAGCCTCTGCCGAGCGCAGATCCACCAGACACAAACCTGCATTTGCAAGGCTCTTGCCCTCGGTTGAAAGCTGCGCAAGGGTTTGCTGCAGTTCGCTGGCTGATAATACAAGAGGTAGTGACATGTGAGTTACCCGGAGTTTAGACGTGCGTTTCGGCATAGTGTAGTCCATCACACAGTGCTGTTACGCTTGAACGCTGGTAGCTTACGTTTAGTTGAATTCGAGCTGAACTAACGCGCTGGCACCTGTCATACAGATACCGGCCCATCGGGCGTAGCATTCCAGATAGAGCTGTTATGATTATTTGCTCGAAGAAGGTGCCAGTAATTGCACCACAAATCGCTCAGGGAGCGAAATCGTTGAGTGATAAAGAAATAGACATGGCGCTGGTAGAGCGAGTGCAGCGAGGGGACAAGTCTGCCTACGATTTGCTGGTGCTCAAGTATCAGCACAAGATCGGCCATCTGGTAACGCGCTACGTGCACGACGTGCACGAATCCCAGGATGTGACGCAGGAGGCTTTCATAAAGGCCTATCGTGGCTTAAAGAATTTCCGTGGCGACAGCGCGTTTTACACCTGGCTATACCGCATTGCCATTAACACCGCCAAGAATCATCTGGTGACCATGGGGCGAAAAGTCCACGACACTGGCATCGATGTTGCCGATGCTGAGCACTATGACAGCGGCTCGGCACTACGCGAGAACGCAACGCCAGAACGTGTCATGGCGACTGAGGAAATCGCCCGCGTAGTGCAAGAATCCATTGCTGCGCTACCCGAGGATCTTCGCGAGGCGATAACGCTACGCGAATTTGAAGGTTTGTCTTATGAAGAGATTGCCACGGCGATGGATTGCCCGATAGGCACCGTAAGGTCACGTATTTTCCGAGCGCGTGATGCCATTGATACCAACCTCGAGCCTTTGCTCGAAAAAAAGCGCAGGTAAGCCATGCACGAGTCCAAAAAATCGGAGAAAGAACAGAAGCTGTCACAACTCATGGATGGTGAGTGGTACGAATTGAATTACTCTGAGTGCGTAGCCGCTTTGTGCGCTGACGAGGCACTGCAAGCCCGGTGGTCGCGTTATCACATGATTCGTGATGTACTGAAAAATGAGCCGGTAAAAGCTGATCAGGCGCTCAGTGCGCGCATCTGCAACGCGATAAAGGATGAGCCTGCATACAGTAATATCACACCGTTCAGCGTTGGCACCCCAAATGCTGCGAGTACCGCAAGCCGGGTGGAAAACCCCCTGATAGCGACAACGCCGAGCCAGACATCGACAGGGGCGCACAATACTGCCACAGCCGTGCGCATGGACAACGAAAAACCCTCGGTGTTCAATACCGGTGTTGCAGGTTTTGCCATAGCGGCAAGTGTTGCGCTGATAACCGTTGTTGGTCTTAATCTGTTTGAACAGCAGAACCAGCCTGCGGTATCCACGCTGGCGAGCACGGGTACCGGAGATCCGTCGTCAACAACTGTGCAAGCAGCTTCTGTGCAGGGCGCCTCTGTACAAAACGACAGGATGGTCCTGCCGATTGTCGATCTTGTAGCCAATACGGGATCGTTCTGGGTAACGCCTGCCTCCTCGCAACGCGCGCCAGATGAACAGCGTTTGAACAAGCTGCTGTCACGGCATATCGAAAATTCTCCGACCTCTGTACGTGAAGGTCTGTTTCCGTACTCGCGACTTGTCGGTTACGAAGAGAGTGCTCAGGGACGTTAATGCAAACACGCATTGCTATTAGTATCCTCACCGCCAGGCAGGTCGTGGTTATAGCCTGTCTCAGTGGTGTGCTATCAATGACTTCACCGGTACACGCTGAAGGAGTTGACCCGGCAAATCCAGAGTCTGTAACGGACTTGAATGCGGCAGCTGTTGCACCTGCCACGCTTATCGAGCGTATGGCAGTGGCGCTGCATACCCTGAATTACGAAGGCATATTCGTCCACGCACAAGGCACTAATCTGAACACACTGCATATCGTGCACGCCAGTAACGCCGACGGTGAATTTGAACGTCTGATCGCGCTCGATGGAGAGGCCAGGGAAGTGATTCGCAATAACTCTCTGGTGACGTGCATCTGGCCTGGCACTCAGTCAGTTGTTGTCAGCCAGATCAAGCCGCGTGATGTGTTGCCCCGTGTGGATGCAAGTCTGGCGACCAATCTGCGTTACGAATTTTCCTACGAAAAACCTGATCGGGTAGCGGGTAAGGCCACGCACGTCGTTAACGTCATACCACGAGATAAATACCGCTACGGCTATCGATTCTGGATTGACAAGGATAATGCGATGTTGCTGCGTTCAAAGCTGCTGGACGGGCCCGATAATCCAGTAGAACAAGTGATATTTACACAAATTGAGTACCCCGATACCATTGATACTGGGCGTTTCGATGTGCTGAAAAGAGGCCGTGGAAAAGAGGTTGTGAGTTGGCTTGAACCGAAGAACAAAGCCGCTGCCCAAAACCTTGAAGCCCGGCACAGTGAGCAGGCTGATCGCGTAGGTTTTTCGTCCCTGCCTGTAGGCTATGGCAAAGTATCAGAAACCTACTCGCCAGCGCACGCCAGAGAGGCATCCATGAGTCATGTAATGCTCAGTGATGGTATGGCGTCAGTGTCAGTTTATATCGAGTACATGCCAGCCACTGAGCATGTTGAAGCTACCCTTGGCCTATCGCGGATGGGTGCCATGAATGCCTTCGGTGTAAGCACCGAATCTGCGCTGATCACGGCTGTGGGTGAAGTACCTGAAGCCACCGTCAAAGCTATTGCCGCTGCTGTGACTCTGGCTCAGTGAAGCGTCAGGGCCGCATTGTCGCCTGCGATGGCTCGGGTAAAGTATTGGTAGAGCTTGATTCTATCGACCAGTGCCGCCGCTGTAGCCGGGGTCAAGGGTGCGGTGCCGGCATGCTTGATACCGGGCAAACGGGTGTACAACTCTGGGTAAGCGATGGCAAACCGTCGCAGGCAAGGTTGGGAAAAGCCGTATTGCTGGAAATTGACGAGCACGGTTCGGGCTGGCTTCTGCCCGTGTTTGGTGCCTATGGTTTGCCGCTGTTGGGGCTGTTGCTATCCACCATGCTGGCAACGTTTATAGCCACGTTCATGGCAAACTCCCAGATCCCCCCTGAAGCCTCCGGCAAGCTATTATCACCGGTAGCTGAACTATCGATCATTCTTAGCGCCGCGGCTGGTCTTTGTGGTGGGATAGTTGCTTGGCGTCAACTAGCGCCCGGCGTGCTTGCACGTGCTGAACGCCATCTGTGTTTTCAAACAGCCCGTATAGTGGCTACCTGTCCGCCATCCGAAAGAGAGCTTCGATGATTACATCGCCTATGCAGTATCAGACGGTATTCGCTATCGCGAGCACCGCGTTACGCCAGCGCCAGAGTCGGACCCTGAGCCAGTATCTGAGCCAGATACTGGGCCAGTATCTGAGCCTGGGCAGGGGCACGCTACGCTTGACAATCGTGTTAGCTTTGATGCTGGCTGGCTCAAGCGCGGTGCATGCTCTGGATTTACCCGACTTCACTTCACTGGTTAAAGATAATCACAAGGCGGTAGTCAACATCAGCATCAGCCAGGAACGACAAATGACAGAGCGTCCGCAGATTCCTGGACTCGAGGGCAACAGCGAGCTCGATGAGCTGATAAAACGCTTTCAGGAAGAGCCTCGCCAGCCCTCCGAGACCAGTGCAACAGGTTCAGGTTTTATTATCTCCAAGGACGGTTACATTCTGACCAATAACCACGTGGTCGAATCGGCCGACCAGGTAACCGTGCGCTTGCATGACAGGCGTCAGCTGACAGCGAAAGTCATCGGCGCCGATCCGCGTTCCGATGTAGCCGTTTTGAAAGTCGAGGCCGAGGACTTGCCAGTGGTGAGCATCGGTAACAGCGATCAGCTTGAAGTTGGCGAATGGGTGCTGGCTATCGGATCGCCGTTCGGTTTCGATTTTTCGGTCACAGCGGGCATCGTCAGTGCTACCGGGCGTGCCTTGCCCAATGAAAGCTATGTGCCTTTTATACAGACCGATGTGGCAATCAATCCGGGTAATTCGGGTGGTCCCCTGTTTAATCTTGAAGGCGATGTCATTGGCATAAACAGTCAGATCTATAGCCGTACCGGTAGCTTCATGGGACTGTCATTTGCGATTCCCATCGAGATGGCCATTGATGTCGCCACCCAGATCCGTAAGTCCGGGGGTGTTACGCGTGGCTGGTTGGGTGTCATCATTCAAGAGGTCACCATGGAGCTTGCCGAGTCCTTCGGTATGCGAGTAGCTCACGGGGCGTTGGTTTCACGTATCTTGCCCGAAAGTCCGGCGTCAAAATCATCACTGAAAGTCGGTGATGTCATTACGCATTTCGAAGGCAGTAAAATAGAACGCTCCTCATCATTACCACCGTTGGTCGGACGTGTGCCAGCCAACAGCGATGCCACAGTTAGGGTGGTGCGCGAGGGTAAGAACGTGGAGGTGGTAGTAAACATCGGCGAGCTGCCGAGCGATGACGATTTACGTCGCACGGTCAGGCCCATCCAGCAATCCTCATCCAGCAATGTATTGCAGTTGTCGGTCAAACCGTTAGACGAGGAGACACGTCAGGCCATGGGTATCGACAAGGGCGGGGTCCTGGTGGACGAGGTGGCCGAAGACGGTCCGGCTGACAAGGCGGGAATTGTTGCGGGGGACGTAATATCCATGGTCGATAACAAGGCGGTCGATAATGCTCGCGAGCTGGGCGCGGTAATGTCGGAGCTGGAGGGCAGGGCTAGTGTAGCCGTTTTGGTACACCGTGGTGAGGGCCCTGTGTTTCTGGCGTTACAGCTGGATTGAGAACGGCTTGACACATAATGCAGGCCGCTACACTGCGCAGTTGACGCTCTTCTATCGGCAAGGCTGCCATTTGTGTGAAGATCTCGAGCAGCAGTTGTCTGAGTTACTCGAGCCTGGTTCCTACAGGCTTGAAAAAGTGGATATCGATGAAGATGAGATCCTTAAGGGGCTTTATAACGCACGTGTTCCGGTACTTAATTGCGAGAAAGAGGAGGTGTGTGAACACTTTTTGGATCTTGAGGCACTTCAGAAAGCGCTTGGACATGCTCTTGCAAGTTACAATGAGCAATAACATCGCCTCCTTCAAGGCCCTTCCTTGACGCATACCATTACCGCAGCAAAGTCCGCATGCAGCAGAACATACGTAATTTTTCTATCATTGCCCATATCGATCATGGTAAATCTACTATAGCGGATCGCTTTATCCAGGTATGCGGTGGCCTGACAGATCGCGAAATGTCCTCCCAGGTTCTCGATTCGATGGATATCGAACAAGAGCGGGGCATCACCATCAAGGCGCAGGCGGTGTCTCTGGATTATAAGGCCAGCGATGGTGTTACTTATCACCTGAATTTCATCGACACCCCCGGACATGTCGACTTCTCCTATGAAGTATCACGCTCCCTATCGGCCTGTGAAGGTGCCTTGCTGGTGGTTGATGCCTCGCAGGGAGTGGAGGCGCAGAGTGTGGCAAACTGCTATACCGCTATCGAGCAGGATCTGGAAGTAATCCCGGTACTTAACAAGATAGATTTACCGGCTGCCGATCCCGATCGGGTGGTGGATGAGATCGAAGAAATTATCGGCATTGAAGCGCATGATGCCATTCATGTCAGCGCCAAGACGGGTCTGGGGATTGGTGAATTACTGGAGCAACTGGTAACTCGTGTCCCATCTCCGGTGGGTGATATGGAAGCACCGTTCAAAGCCTTGATCATCGACTCCTGGTTTGATGCCTATGTGGGTGTTGTGACATTAGTGAGAGTAATCGAAGGCAAGATTGAACGTCGTTCGAAAATTCAGATCATGTCCACAGGTCGCACTTTTCAGGCAGACGATGTGGGTATCTTCACCCCCAAACGTAAAACCCGTGACAGCTTGAGTGCGGGTGAAGTCGGCTTCATTATCGCGGGTATCAAAGAGATCGAGGCCGCTCGCGTGGGCGATACCATCACATTGGCATCACGTCCCGCTGCCGAAGCACTGCCGGGTTTCAAAGAAGTACAGCCGCGTGTTTTTGCCGGCCTGTTTCCGATAGAAAGTGATGACTACGAGAACTTCAGAGAGGCCTTGTCCAAGCTTCGATTGAATGATGCTGCCCTGCATTTCGAACCCGAATCATCCAGTGCTCTGGGTTTTGGTTTTCGTTGTGGCTTTCTGGGCATGTTGCACATGGAAATAGTACAAGAACGACTGGAGCGCGAATACGATCTGGACCTTATTTCAACAGCGCCAACGGTTGTGTACGAAATTCTTGATACCAAGGGCGATTGCAGTTATATCCATAATCCGTCCGAGCTGCCCATGATCAATGTTATTGATGAGATCCGTGAGCCCATCATTCAGGCCAACATTCTCATGCCACAGAACTATGTGGGTGAAGTTATAAAATTGTGTGTCGAGAAGCGTGGCGTGCAGTTGAGCATGCAGTATCTGGGTAGACAAGTGCAGATGGCGTACGAGCTACCGCTGTCCGAAGTAGTGCTGGATTTCTTCGACAGACTCAAGTCTGTGAGTAAAGGCTATGCCTCATTCGACTATGAGTTCAAGCGTTTTCAAGCGGCTGATCTTGTGAAGGTGGATATTCTGATCAACGGTGACAAGGTCGATGCATTGGCCTCCATCATTCACCGCGATCGCTCTCAGTCCCGAGGTCGGGACTTGGCCGAGAAGATGAAAGATATCATCCCGCGTCAAATGTTCGAGGTAGCCGTGCAGGCCGCTATCGGTTCGCATATCATTGCCCGATCATCAATTAAAGCCTTACGCAAGAACGTCACGGCCAAATGCTATGGTGGTGATGTTTCGCGTAAACGTAAATTGTTAGAAAAACAGAAAGCAGGCAAGCGCAGAATGAAACAGGTTGGCAAGGTAGAAATTCCCCAGGAAGCGTTTCTTGCCGTCTTACAATCGGATCGTAACTGATGCCCTCCAGCTGGCTAGATCAATTGAATTTTCCCCTTGTATTGGTACTGGCGACGGCCATCACTGGCATCATCTGGCTGATTGATGCAATTGCATTTGCGCCTAGACGTCGTGGCGCCGGTCGTGGTGACGATGTGCCATTACTGGTTGAATACGTTCAGTCGTTTTTTCCGGTATTTCTTGTGGTACTTGTGCTGCGCTCTTTTCTGTTCGAACCGTTTCGTATCCCGTCAGGCTCAATGATCCCGACACTGCTGGTGGGCGACTTCATCCTGGTGAACAAGTTTAGTTATGGAGTACGGCTACCGATAACGCATACCAAAATTCTCGATACAGGATCGCCTGAGCGTGGAGATGTGGCGGTATTCCGTTTTCCGCATAATCCAAAGCTGGACTATATAAAACGTGTGATTGGTCTGCCGGGTGATGAGGTGGTGTACCAGGATCGAAAATTTACGGTCAATGGCGAGCTGATTGACACCGAAGGAGATGCAGAGTACATAAGCCCGATTAACGATATGCTGGTCAGAGGTGCTGTGAAAAGGGAAGAGAGCATCGGTGAGAATACACACGAGATACTCGAATTCCCCAGCGAACCAGCCAAGCAACCAGGCACTTTTCTGGTTCCTGAAGGGCATTATTTTATGGTCGGTGACAACCGCGACAAGAGTAACGATGGCAGATTCTGGGGTTTTGTGCCTGAGGGTAATCTGGTGGGTAAAGCCCGGTTTGTGTGGATGCACTGGAATGGTGGGATTATCATGAGTCGCCTGTTCGACAGTATCAAGTAGATCTGAGAAGTGAATCTCTCAGGAAATCAGCAAATCTGACGCTGTATAGGTAGCTGGTGTCACGCCTTGTCTGTCAATAGTGTGCACCCAACCCGGCCAGTACCGCAGAGGATGTTGCATGAGTTCGAAGTCATACCCACAGATCAGACGCCAGCAAGGACTTGGTGTAATCGGCTTTCTGTTGATCACCTCAGTCTGTATCTTCATCGGCCTTTTCGCCTTCAAGGTAGGCACGCACTATTTTGAAAACTGGACGGTGAGTAAAGTGACAGAGGACCTTGCGACCAAGCCTGACGTTCTCAAGCAATCGCGAAGAAAGGTATACGAGCATATCAATAGAGCCTACCGCACCAACAATTTGTGGGATTTGAAGGCTGAAGAGACTGTCGAGCTGACACGCAATGCCGAGCTCGGTCACGTGATGACAGTAAACTATGAGCGCCGTACCACGCTGTTTCGCAATATTGATCTTGTCACACGCTTCAACAAGACTGTGAATGGAGAGCTTGAACAACCCTGACTCGGACTATCCATCAAGCCGCTACACTCGCCAACAATCCCACGATGTGCTTGCGCGCTGGTAAACCCTAGACATTATGTAGTGACCTGCCCATCTCAAGAGCGTGGATTATCATTGAGATGGGAAACCCCAATCACAGAG
>ENA-ORXR01000038-ORXR01000038.1-marine-metagenome-genome-assembly--contig:-NODE-38-length-186116-cov-11.972560_pt1 | contig 186116 bp, 176 predicted proteins | sample MGYA00237866_ERZ511479 | MGnify/ENA metagenome assembly ERZ511479 | reverse complement strand
ATTTTGAAAGCCAATCTAGACAAATTGGTGTTGCAACTCAACGATCAAATGCTGCCGCTGGAATTAATGGGTGGTGAGATACTACAAATGCCTTTGGAGTTTTTGACGCAGATGTAGGGTTCGCGACTGTAGCGATTGACCGTGACAAGTTAGACGACGGCAATTGAACTCAACTGCTAAACCTTTACAGTTACCTTAACAGTTGAGGACAGTAATTCGAAAAAAGTAATTAGAACAACCAGTGCGAAGGACTCGCACTGTCATTACGTTCAAATATTAAGATCTGCAACAATCTGGTCAGAGCCGAGAAACATTAAAAACAAGAAAAATGGAGCTGGCGATAGGAGTCGAACCTACGACCTGCTGATTACAAGTCAGCTGCTCTACCAACTGAGCTACGCCAGCACACAAGACACGTATTTTAGGCATAAACAATGGCAAGTGCAATGCCACATTCAACCTTGTTGTGCATCATCTTTGTGAATTGTTTTGGTACAAAGCAAAAAATGCCCGGTTAGACCGGCCGCACAGAGACTTCGCCACTAAAAACCGCACGTCTAACCCCGTCAATCTCAACCAGCAAGGCCCCCTGCTCATCGACGCCCACAGCGAGTGCTTTCTCTACGTGCTCGCCGCTCAACACCTTGACCTGCTTACTTTTCAGGTAATCAAACTGGTCCCAGGTATCGGCAAAGGCCGGCCAGCCTTGCTGCGCAAATTGGGCATAGGCTGACAACAGCCGCGAGCATATGTCGGCGATGAGTTCACTCCTGCTCGGTGGGGAGTCATTCAAGCTGGGTAAACTGACGGGTTGATAGTCGCTGGTTTCAATTTGCGAGGGTATCTTGTAATTAATACCGACCCCAACATTTATTTGCGTGACGCCCTGCGGGCTGGAGATAAGCTCGGTTAGTAAACCGGCCAGTTTTTGATTCTGGGCCAGCACATCATTGGGCCACTTCAACTGAACCGGCACCTGCCCGAGCTCTGTCAGGCTTTGCGCTACGCAAATTCCGGTGACCAAACTCAGACCAAGCAATTGCGCAGGTGCTCGATTCATTGGCAATAACAATGAAAAAGTGACGTTACCACGCTCAGTAACCCAGGTTTTTCCCCGCCGACCATTACCGTTGGTTTGCCAGTCGGTCGCGCAAAGCTGTGGCGCGCCAGATAATAATTCCTCAACGCTTGCGGACACCAAATTTTGTTGCGCGATTTCTGTCAGGTATTCGCTGGTCGATGGCAGGTTGTCAAACACATCAACGTGCACACCAGAAACAGAACGTTTTGCCAGCGCTTGTTGAATGGGTGGCGCTGCCAATACCTCAATAATTTGGGTCATGTGATTGGCACACTGGGCCAACGCACTTCAACATCTGTCTTAGCGCTCAAAGAACAAGTGTCTTTTGGGGCCATCAAGATGGGCAACTGTGCTGTTCTAAGCACACCGTGGCGACTGTAATGAAGCATTAAAAAAGCATCGTCTAAATGGCGATTCAGTAGTTCGGGAATATCGTTTGCACTAACAATTATGTTGTCGATGGCAATAATCATGTCACCCGGTGCCAAGCCTGCTGTTTCAGCAGCACCACCGTTGAAGACATGTGTGACCAATACTCGCCCAGCGCCACCATCAACATTAGCACCCAGCCAAGGTCGTGATTCGGGTTTGGGTTCTAATGCTTTTGAATCGGCTGGTTTATGCGAACCACCGCCGGCATCACTAACTGTTTTTCTTGAACGCCAGTGAACATCCACGCCAAGATATTCCAGCGACGCTTCAACCGGCAGCTCTTCGGTGGTATACAGCACTTTTTCAAAAAAAGCAGACAGGTCCGTACCTGCAATTTCACTGGCCAGCTGCTCGGGTTCTTTTTCCTGTAAGCCAGCGCCGGTGTCTAACCAACGCGTCCAAAGCAGCTTCATTAAATCATCAAGCGACCTTTCATTATTAGTCGCTTTACGAATTTGTGCATCCAAACACAGCGACACTAAAGCGCCTTTAGCGTAATAACTAACGATGGCATTGGGCGCATTAGCATCTTGTTTATAAAATTTATTCCAGGCATCAAAACTTGAGTCAGTGACGCTCTGCACCAAGCGACCACTACCACGCTGTATACGCGTAATGGTTTTAGCCATTAAGTCAAAATATTGCTCGTGGCTGATTAATCCGGTACGAATTAAAAACAAGTCATCGTAGTAGGAGGTAATACCCTCAAAAAACCACAAAAGCTGCGTATAAGATTCTTCTTCGAGTTGGTATGGCACAAACACCGCAGGCTTAATACGCTTTACGTTCCATGTATGAAAGTACTCGTGACTGCACAGCCCAAGAAAAGATAAATACTTATCGTTGACCGAATCATCCCCCTTAACAGGTAAATGCTCGCGAGTAACAAGCAGTGCCGTAGAGGCGCGATGCTCAAGCCCACCATAACCTTCACCAACCACCATAACTAAAAACACGTATTTATCCATCGGCGCTGGCTCACCAAAAAAACGTATCTGCGCTTCACAAACAATTTTTAAGTCTGAAGCGATACGCTCGTTGTCGGTGTTGTATTCACCCGTGAGGATTACCTCGTGTGGCACACCGCAGGCTTCAAACTCAATTCGCTCAAACGTACCCATTTCAACCGGGTGATCGATCAGTTCATCGTAGTCACTCGCACTGTAGTGCCCAAACCCGGCATCATCGACGTTGACGACGGTCAAACTGCTGGCCAGCTTCCACTCTTTATAACGCGAAGCATCTGGCTTTAGTAGCTCAACATGGACTGCCTGATTTTCTTGCCCGGCAACAGACAGAAACACACTCGTGCCATTAAAGAACCCATGCTCGTTATCCAAGTGAGCTGAACGAACTGATAAATCCCAGGCATAAACCAAATAGGTTAATTCAATTTCTTTTAAACCTGCCGGCGCTAACCAGGATGACTTGCCCTGTTTTTGTAGCGCTATTGCGTGACCATCACCCTGCGCCTTGATAGAGAGTATATTTTTTGAAAAATCGCGAATCATGTAACTGCCAGGAATCCAGTTAGGCAATTGGAACAACTGCCCTGCAGGATTAACGTTCGTCGCTTTCAGCGTCACTTCAAACTGATGCGCTTCAGGATTGACTGGTTTTAATGTGTAACTGACACTCACAATACGGTACTCGGGTTATTGATTGGTATACTTTCACTTACGGCTTTACAGGCGATTGCACTCCAAGGCTGTAAGCGCCAAGGCCACGTAAGCTAAAGCCAAAGGCGTTAGCCACACGCTTTTTAAAACACATACACTTAAGGCCAACAAATTAGGCAAACCAAGTGAAAGACGAAAATCTCATGCTAGATGCGCTGCTAAACCGTATATCGATTCCAGCGGTTCAACTTATTGAACCAGCACCAAATGAAGAGCAACTTGAGCGAATCTTAAGCGCTGGTCTGTGCGCGCCTGATCATGCTTGCATGCGGCCTTGGCGATTCATAACCATCACTGGCGACGCTAGACACGCGCTGGGTGACGTGTTGGCCAGTGTGGCATCGAAATACGAACCCGACTTACCTGCCGAAAAAATCGCCAGAACGAAACAAAAGCCGCTGCGCTCTCCATTAATTGTGGTGATTGTAGCAACGATAACGAACGATCATCCAAAAACGCCAGTGGTAGAACAAATTCTTTCCGCAGGTGCAGCTGCAACACTCATTCAATTGGCGGCAACAGCGCAAGGGTTCGGATCAATCTGGTTATCCGGTCCCAACACGTATCGTCAGGAGGTAAAAGACGCACTGGGAATTTCAGCCGACGATCAAATAATAGGCTTTGTTTACATGGGTACACCTTCGAAACCAGCTGCGAGCAAACCCCGGCCAAACCTGGAAAATCACCTGACCCAATGGCACGGCCCAAAAATGTGATCAGTTTCTCATACAGACTGCACATTTGTTAGGCATGTCGCGTCCGGGTCGATGATTTGGTAGGTCTAACGCGAAATCGCACACATGAAGTGTCACCTCAGACATCCTGGCAAACAAACTTGTAAAAACCATTTTGCGCTCAAGCGATTTATCGCCTGCTTGATGTTGGCTTGCCTTTGCATATTAAATTTTGGGCTGAGCTTCGCCGCCTCAACCGTCTACACTCAACGCAGCGCAAACGGCTCCATGATTTTCTCTGATGCACCTGTGGTTAACGGTGATATTCAACGAAGCAGTTACCAGTCTTTCGGACGCCCCGTGGCCACATCCTCTTGCATCGGACTAAGCGCCGCTCAAATGGCAACAAGGGCCGTCGCGGTAGACAAAGACATTGAAAACGCCGCTGCCACCCACAAACTGGATGCCGATTTGCTCAGAGCGATTGCAGAAGTTGAATCCTGCTACGACATAAACGCTGTTTCCAGAGTGGGAGCCCAGGGTGTTATGCAGCTTATGCCTGCGACAGCAAAAGAGCTCGGGGTGAGCAACAGTTTCGATGCAGCGCAAAACATCAATGGTGGCGCTAAGTATCTTGCAGAAATGCTGTCGCGATTTGGCCAGAATCACCAGTTAGCTTTGGCTGCCTACAACGCAGGCCCCGGAGCGGTTGAAAAACACGATGGCGTCCCGCCCTACCCTGAAACACGCGATTACATAAACAAGGTATTGGGGATTTACACCGCGGAATAGCGATACTAATTTAAAACCCGGGGGTAGCAACTCACTCTCAGCAGCTAAGCCCAGCAACCCGATCACCGCAACCAGGCTCTGCTACCCCAATAAACACGCAACTGGCTTATACTCTTAAGTTACCTAGACGCCAGACACCCAAATGAACAACGACACGACGGTTGCCAGCAACTTTATCCGGAATATCATTGATGATGATTTGGCGGCCAATAAAAACGATGGCCGAGTTGTTACCCGATTCCCGCCCGAGCCAAACGGCTATTTGCACATAGGTCATGCAAAGTCCATTTGCCTGAACTTTGGCATCGCTGCTCAATACAATGGCAAATGCAATTTAAGATTTGACGACACAAACCCGGTCAAAGAGAACGAAGAATTTGTTAACGCCATAAAAGATGACGTGACCTGGCTTGGCTTCGAGTGGGATGGGCTCAAGCACGCATCTGACTACTTCGATGAGCTTTACAATTTTGCGGTTGAACTTATTAAAAAAGATAAAGCCTACGTCGACAGCAGCACAGCCGATGAGGTACGCGAAATGCGCGGCACATTAAAAGAGCCTGGCAAACCCAGCCCCTATCGTGACCGAAGCATTGAAGAGAACCTGGAATTGTTTGCCCGTATGAAAGCCGGTGAGTTTGATGACGGCGCACATATCTTGCGTGCCAAAATTGATATGGCTTCAGGCAATATCAATCTGCGAGACCCAACCTTGTACCGAATTCGCAAAGTACATCACGTGCGCACGGGTAACGACTGGTCTATCTATCCCATGTACGACTACACGCATTGTTTATCTGATGCCATGGAAGGTATAACGCACTCTTTGTGCACACTCGAGTTTGAAGACCATCGCCCACTGTACGATTGGGTGCTCGATGTATTAAAAACCCCGGCGCACCCACAGCAAATTGAGTTCGCGCGCTTAATGTTGGAATACACCATTTTAAGTAAGCGACGGCTCATACAGTTAGTCGAAGAAAATCATGTTGATGGTTGGGATGACCCACGAATGCCAACCATTACCGGCATGCGTCGTCGCGGTTTTACAGCAACATCCCTAAAAGACTTTTGCGAACGTATTGGCATCACTAAAAACGATGCCTGGATTGAAATGGCTGTACTCGAAACATGCATTCGCGAAGACTTGAACGAACATTCACCTCGCCGTATGGCCGTGCTTGAGCCAATCAAAGTGGTGATCACTGACTTGGCAGACGACTACACCGAAACACTCTCATTTGCTAATCACCCACAAAAAGAGGACTTTGGTCGCCGCGATGTCGTTTTCTCTAAAGAGATCATGATTGATCGAGACGATTTTTCAGAAGACCCACCACCCAAATACCAAAGACTGGTGCCTGGTGGGGAAGTTCGTCTGCGTGGCAGTTACGTCATCAAGTGCTGCGATGTCATTAAAAACGATGCTGGTGACATCATCGAATTGCGTTGCACACACGATGCTGCCACATTGGGAAAGAAACCCGAAGGTCGCAAAGTAAAAGGCGTTATCCATTGGGTATCGGCAAGTGCCGGTGTGCAAGCCACCGTGCGGGTTTACGATCGTCTGTTTAAAGAGCCTCACCCGGGCTCAGCCGAATCACTGGAAGCTGAACTTAACCCTGACGCTTTAATTGTCCATAAAACGGCTTACGTTGAAGCATCTTTGCGCGAGGCACAACCAGAAGAACGATTCCAGTTTGAGCGCTTGGGGTATTTCGTAGCTGATCGTTATGATCACAGCGCTGACAAGCCTGTGTTTAATCGCACGGTTAGTTTGCGAGACACATGGGCCCGTTAAACCTGAGTCTGCCAAAAGTGCTCTATTAACTAAGGGCACGAAGCAACACCGCTGGCCAGTTGAATAAAATCACCAGTTGAAAATCGATAGCGCAGGGGCTCGTTAGGCTCAAATAAAGCGCGCCATTAATTTGACTACGCGCCCACTACCTATGCGCTGATTTTGATAGATAACAACGCATTGGCAATCACCTTCTCATCCTAAACAATCCTGAACTGCGCAAACCAGATTTAATCATCGCTTTATAAACGAGTGACCAACAAAAACCGAAAACCGACTCATTCGATAAATCTGCACCAGCCAGGCTTAATTTTCATGAATTTTAGGCTCAATCCTAAATTAAACAACATTATGCGCATAACGTTGGCATGAAGCATTGACGACCACTGATCTAACTACTATTAATTTAGTGTCATTTTCGTCGATTAGCTGACGGCAGTAGCACGTTTTATATCTGCGTCGCTTAATCACGAATCCCGAATAAGCCCCAAAATAGATCGCTGCGAGGTCGTACCAAATGTCTCATCTCAATAAAACTACTTTTCAACTCAGTGTGCTGGCTGCGGCGATGCTGTCGCTGAGCGCCTGTTCAACCACTCCAACAATTGCAGGAGTCGACTTGGGACAAGTTGCCAGCAAAACCGCCGAAATCAGCTCTGATGCCTGGGAAGGTACTAAACGGGTACTGAATATCGGCCCCAAAGACTCCGAGCTACTGGATGAAGTTGACCTGGCCCTGATGGAAGACGACGCTGATCTGCAAAGTCAAAACGGTGTTCAGTTAGCAGCTGTGGATGCTCGCCCATTATTACCGCAAGGCGAATCACGACCTTCCCTTAACGATATGGAAACGGCGCAACAGCCACTGGCCTTTGGGGAAGTGCGCAACGAGCTTACAGGCGAGCTTCCAACTAAATTGGCGCAAAACATCGACCCGGCAATCCAGTCAAACTCGGAAGGCGAAATCGTGGTACTGGCCTCAGCAAACGATGCGCAGCCAGTGATTATGTCTGACGAACAAGTGGTTGTTGGCGCTGAAATGGCACCTACAGCACCTAACACGCTGCTGGACACTGATATTCAGGAGAATGCACTTCAGACAGTTGCATCTGAAGACATGTTGCATGAAGTACAGCCTGGCGAAAATCTTTGGGGTATTGCCAAAAAGACAACCGGGGATGCAAACAACTGGCACGTCATTGCTGATATCAACAACCTGGCTCCTGATGCATCTGTCATGGAAGGGCAAAGCATAATCATCCCAGCTGATATGGTGAAGACAGACTACGTAGGTCAACAAGACATAAACGTGGTAGCAGCAGTTGTTGTCGGGACTGAAGCTGGAACTGCCGTTGTTATTGAGCCTGAAGCTGGAGCCGCCGTTGCTTTGGTAATACCTGAAAAGAAAGCTGACATTGTTGTTGCCACAACCGAGCAAATGACACCTGCAACGCTTGATGGCGACTCAGCAAACATCATGGCCGGCGCCACTGCGTTGAAGGTGGGAGCTGGTGAAACATTATGGGATTTTGCCAAGCGCACCACTGGTGACGCCACTAACTGGAAGATGATCGCTGATCAAAACCAATTTACTGAACAGCAACTGGCGACAATTCATCCGGGACAAAAAATCCTTGTCCCTGCCGGGTTGGTTCGATCGCGTGATGAAAACGGCGTACTGATCGCTGTAGGCGAAGAGGGCTCCGTGCCAACTGCCACTGTCGGCGGGGCCGTGCCTACCAACGACACAGCCATTGCAGCATCTGCTGCTGTATTAGCTGGTACTAACACACCAGCAGATGCGGATATCAAAATTGTTGAAGCTGCGTACCAGCCAGAAGATGCAATCAAGCCTGTTACTAGCCAATCACTCGCAGACGAAGCCGAAGCACAAGTCGCTATGAACGACGGCGAACTGGGCAAAGTGATGGTTAAAGGTACTTACTATCCAAAAGCGGTTTATAACCAGGCCGATTTTTCTTCCAGCTTATTGATGCGGGTATCACCCGGTACTCAATTGCTGGTGTCAAAAGCGATTGGCCCCTGGCTGGAAGTTCAGACTGACAAAGGCGTTGGGTATGTGCATTCGCGCGATATCAAATAAAACTTAGCTCAATAGCTAAACAAAAAGCCGGCGCTTTTAGCACCGGCTTTTTTTTGCCCCGTTTTTCACTCTTTTGTATTAATGGGGACGGAGGGATTTATTTTTGTCCACACCTAGCGTGTGGACAAAAATAAATCCCTCCGTCCCCATTAATGACGCACATAAATTACGCTCATTAATTACAAAAAGGCAGATGACTTCCATTTTCAGCTCACTCGCCGTTACACTGGTACTTTGCGCATCCGAGCACTCTACAAGCAATGGATGATGCGCATCAGTAGCGAAATGTAGAGTGGTTCGCATTTACTGTGTCGGCAGGGTTCAAATTGCTACGGTTTTTGCACGATAACCTGGAACTACGCTCGATAAATCTGGGACTGATGAAAAGCCAAAGCCACCTAACACTTGAATCGTTTGCACCCTTAACTCAGGCTCTGACACTTGCGCTGACGCTGTCGTTAATGGCCTGCGGTGGAACACCTCCGGTTCGCAGTGGCGTCGACAACAGTAGCGCGGTACCTGCCGGTGACGTCCCGTATGAGGTTGTAGAAGACTATAACAGCGGCGTAATACGTTATACCGTCCAACGTGGAGACAGTCTGGGTGACATTGCCCAGGAATATACTGGTGCATCTCAGACCTGGCGCGACATCGCTGAATTCAACGGTATTGATAACCCACGTCAATTGCGCGAGGGCATGATATTAGAAATACCGACCGGTTTAATACCAGGCTATGTAGCCCCGGCAGCAGCACCCCCTATTATCGAAACACAGTCTCAAAGCGTTGCACAAACCTCTTCACTTGCCGTGCGCCGTGACAACGCCGCTGAGGTGGCACCGGTTGTCGTTACACCCATCGAGTCCAATAGAGACTTCGAGCTTAACCCGATTCAGGCTGGCAACAATCAACCGCAAAGCGCTGTCGGCGGAGGCCAGCAAATCAAAGTCATTGGCAGTTATTACCCCAAAGGCATATACACCGAACCAGCGCCTTATTCCAAATTGATTATGCGGGTGGCCCCTGGAGCTAAATTTTCCGTCACTGACGAGGTGAATGGCTGGTACAGGATTGATACACAAAGCGGCACAGGCTACATCCGCACGACGGATGCTGAAATCATTGAATAGAAAGTTGTAAAATTAACCTACAGGACTGCCCAGACACTTTTAAATTCAAGTCGGTAAGTTAAGTAGGGATACATGAAACAAATCACGCTGCTACGCCACGCAAAATCCAGTTGGGCCAACTCTGATCAACAAGACCATGACCGGCCATTAAATGACAGAGGATTACGCGATGCGCCGATGATGGCCCGGCGACTGACTGATCATCAGTGCACCCCCGATTTCATCTTATGCAGTTCAGCTCATAGAACCAAACAAACTGCACAATTTATACTCGATGAGCTCAAGCTCGACGATACCGCTATCAACTACCATGATGCGTTGTATTTAGCCTCGCCCGGAACACTGCTCGACCATATTCAGCAATGCGACTCAGGCGTAAAGCATTTGATGATTATTGCCCACAACCCCGGATTAGAATCCTTGGGTCGACAGCTGCACCACGACGCACCCAGTCTGATGCCGACCTGCGCGGTACTGAGCTTTGCCTTGTCGTCTAACAGCTTCGTAATTCAGCCTGACACCGAGATTGATCTGGTGTTACACGACTTCCCCAAGAACAAGCCCTGAGAATAATCCTGGCTACTTCAGTGGCCGCTACTTTGGATCGATTTTTTCGAGCACAATGCTCGGCGTATCACCACGCCGGTAATAACGCGGGTGGTCCTCCATGGAAGCTAATGCAGCATCCCGCTCTTCTGCAGACGAAAACCAGCGAGTGCCAGTCCAGTCATCACCCAGCAGATGCGGTGCCGACAAGGGATCGTTTTCCGGCATCTTTACGCTAATACCATACTGCTTTTCTGCTGCGGCCACGGTGGACTCTCTTGAAGTTAGTTAGCCCTATTTTAGATGGGTCAGAGACATTCTGTGCGCATTTTCACGACCATTTAATACAGACAATTCACGAAAAATTGCCTGCTGCATGAAAAACCGCACTTAAATGGGAGCACAACCCGATACACTGTGCGCAAGTCTATCTAAGGAAGTAACGAGTATGAAAATCGCTTTACGTGCAATTGCACTACTGACCACTGCATTGGTTTTAGTCGGGTGTACACAAGAATCTCAGAACAAGCTGGGCCGCGCCGTGCAAAACTGGACCGGTACAGACGGTATTCTGGAAGTTTACGCTGGCGAGAAGCTGGTTAAGCGTTTCATGAAGATCGACAAACTCACCACCGCTTCGGGCACGAACTCTGGCGAATCACGCCCTTATCGCTTCGGCTACGGCATTCTTGATGGCAACCTCAATGGTGCTGTTGATAGCGGGGAGCAAAAAGTGTATTTCGAATTCAGTGATTATTCGACGTCTTACGTCTTTTACGGCAACCCGTCATAAGCACGCGTCTTACCCCGGGAGCCTCGAGTCGCGTAGCTAAACCAGCTTTAGAGTCTTTTTATGCGCAGTGTGGGTCAATTTATTGTGGTCAAATCAATGATTTAATTGACTTTGCTCCAAGCACTACTAGTCTCTTTACACGTGCCCCAGTAATATTTGGTGTCACGTTCTCACCCCCAAATAGGGCTCGCCTGTCGAGCCCTTTTTTTTACCCGCCAACAATTGCGTATAATCAGGTTTAATAGCAATTTACGAGTGCATTTCAATGCGAATGGATTTTTTCAGCAGCCTGGTCGAAAAAGAAATCGACGGCGCAAAGGCCACCGTTACAGCCGAAGGCAGTAAGTTTGAAGCTGTGGTCATTAGCGATACCTTTGACGGTGTCAGCGTGGTTAACCGACATAAGATGGTGTATTCGGTTTTAGAGGAACATATCAAGTCCGGGGCGATTCACGCACTTACTATTAAGGCGCACACAGAGGCCGAGCACGCATCCAAACAGGGATAGGCGCTTTCGGTTGCGCTGAATAACGCCATATTACTGCCAGAAAGTGGCCCGAAAATCGCTTTCACATCTGCACTACACCGCTAAGTTCAGGGGCCGATTTTGGCTGCAGCAACGCAATCAGAGATTATTCCAGACAGTGAATCGTGGATAAACGGTCTGTCGAGCATCATGCGCTTGAGCGACACGCGGCTTGACCCCAGCTTAAAAACAGTCATTTCGTCCGATGTTAAAAACGGCAAGCTGGCATTGTTTGTTCCGCCAGAAATGTCAGATCTGCAACCGGAGAACCTGCGCTACCTTCACGCCCTGGCAAGCCGCAATGGCTGTATGTTGATTGAAGATCGACGCACCAGTGAAATTCGACCATTGGTTGAACAGCGAGACTTGAAACCACACCAGCTTGCTATTGGCATAGGTGAGCTATTAACACAAACAGGTATGCCGGGATCCCAAGCCAAATTGTCCAGTCCGCATCGACTGCTGCAGGGCAACCCACACATTGATGTTCCTGCTTTGGTCGATATGGTGTCTGCCACTGTGTCTAAGTGCAAGCAGGTTGTTGTGCTACCCACTCCGGCCATGGTTGAAACTACCGGCAATGAAACGCACCCGATTAGAGCCTACGCATGCAAGCTGGTGACAGCTGATGCCAATCTGACATTGAGTTTTTTCGATTCACCTGGATTTAAAGCCATTGGTTATATAGCCAGCAACCAATTTGTTATTCATGTGTTTATCGGTGGAGGTTCGTTACGTTCGCCGCACATCTGGGCTAATTTTGATGCCATGTTAAAAAACCGCTTCCGGTTCCAGCTGTTCCGCAGCACTCAACCCGGTCAAGATTTCGGTTTGCTGTACAACACCTTCTATTTAGATATTGAGACCAATCACGCTGGACACTCAGAGTCGGTGAAGCGCGACAGCGTCAACCAGTAACCTATCGCAACACCGCCTTACAGTTACCACGCTAGTCGATTTTTTAGCGCATAATAGAGCGCTTTACCGGCTAGAAATTTTTCATCGTGGCACTGATCAGAGCCAAGTCACTTAGCGTAGCCTTCGGTGCGGTCCCTGTATTGGACGGTATCAACTTTGCCATACAAGCGAACACCAGAACCGCCCTGGTTGGTCGCAATGGTGAAGGTAAATCCACCTTACTTAAAGTCATTGGTGGCTTTATCGAACCAGACTCTGGCGAACTGAGTCGACGCAGCCAGTTAAAAACCGCCTACCTTCAACAAACCGTGCCCACGGTAATGACCGGTGACGTTTATTCTGTTATCGCACGCGGACTGCCTGAAGCAGGCGATTTACTGGCCGAATTCCACAAGCTTTCCACCGACATGGAGGCCTTTGATGCAGACAAGCTGCAAAAGGTGCAAGATCAGATTGAAGCCAGAGATGCCTGGGGCTTAGGCCAACGCGTCGAGGAAACCATATCGCGCATGAGCCTCAATGGCGACACAGATGTATCTGGCTTGTCAGGTGGCATGAAGCGTCGCGTTCTGTTGGCCAGTGCGATAGTGTCCGAGCCGGATATTTTGCTGCTAGACGAGCCGACCAACCATTTGGATATTGGTTCTATAGACTGGTTGGAAAAATACCTGATCGGGCTGAACTGCAGCGTGGTGTTTGTCACACACGACAGATCATTTTTAAACGCCGTGGCGAACAACATAATCGAACTTGATCGAGGCGTATTAAGTGAATGGCCAAGTAATTACGAACAATACCAAATCAAAAAACAAGAACAGCTGGAAGTCGAAGCCACACACAATGCATTGTTTGATAAAAAACTTGCTCAGGAAGAAACCTGGATACGCCAGGGAATAAAAGCACGACGCACCCGCAACGAAGGTCGAGTGCGTGCGCTGGAAGCCATGCGCGACAAGCATCGTGAACGCCGCACGCGCAGTGGCACAGCAAAGATGAGCGTAAATGCCGCTGACAGATCAGGCAAAATTGTGTTTGAAGCCACTGACGTGAACTTTGCATTTGGCGATAATAAAATCGTGTCTGACCTGTCCATCTCGGTTATGCGTAACGACCGCATGGGCATTATTGGTCCCAATGGCTGCGGTAAATCCACGTTAATTAATTTATTACTCGGTAAGCTCGAGCCACAGCAAGGCAACATCAAGCACGGTACACAACTTGAAATCGCCTATTTCGACCAACTGCGCGCCGCATTAAACCCCAAGCTTTCTGCCGCAGATAATGTCAGTGAGGGGCAAGATACGCTGGAAATTAATGGCGTGCAAAAACATATAATGAGTTACATGCAAGACTTCCTGTTTGCACCTGATCGTGCCCGCGCACCCATTACTGCGCTCTCCGGTGGCGAAACCAATCGCCTGCTGCTGGCAAAGTTGTTTTTAAAACCATCTAACTTACTGGTATTAGATGAGCCCAGTAACGATTTGGATGTTGAAACGCTTGAATTACTGGAAACCTTGCTGGCAGAGTACAAAGGCACAGTGATACTGATAAGTCACGATCGAAAATTACTTGATAACGTCGTTACCCGTAGCCTGGTATATCAAGGCAATGGCCGATTCGTTGATGTGGTGGGTGGTTACACTGATTTTTTACGTGAGCTTAAAACATCTAATACTTTAAAGCCCATTTTTGGTGATGATGCTCTGGACGCTCGCACCGGTAAGCCGGTGCTAACCAAGACCACAACAACACCGACATCTGCAACTAAAGAACAACCAAAAAAGCCCGAGGTAAAACTCAGCTACAAAGACCAGCGCGAGCTTGACGAGCTTCCAGCGAAAATCAGCAAGTTGGAAAAAAATATTAAAGGCTTGCACGAGCAAATAGCGGCAGCTGGATTTTACGATGACAAAGACGAAGCCGCCCGTGTTTTAAAAGAAGTGGAAACGACACAGCATACACTTGACCAAGCCTATAAGCGCTGGGAAGCGCTGGAAGTAGGTCCGTAACCAAGATACGTGCCAGGTGCGCCTCCACTTGCTGGCGTTGTCTCGTTGTTTCACGGCCTCGACGTCGCGCATATTTGGTATCCCATATCGTTCAAATTCGCACAGTACTGGACTCTCTAGCAAAGTCGCTGATGAAAAACCGCATCAGATGAGGCTATGAGGGGTTAGCTTCTCAAAGGGTAATTGTTGGACACTCCTCAAATTCGTTGTCGACCCTTACGTTGAGTTTCGGCTATTTGATGATATAGTTAGTGCTATTTCATACTTTAATAAAATATTAGTATGTATTGATACTTTCCTATCCGATACACCTCTATAATGAGCTGAAACAAATTTCACGGCATTTTGAAGCGCTAAAACAGGAAAATATATCAGCCGCTCAGCGGCTGCTGGTAGACCTAAGCAACTGGTAAATGAGAGCTCAGGGAAAAGTGGTACCGGCGGCAGAACTATCCACCGATCGGCGGGAACCGGGAGATTTGTAAATAAAGCAGCAGTCAAACGCTGGCCCAACCATACTTTGACTGAAAAAGTATGACGTGAATACGGATTGAATATTCCACCAATCAGTATCCACATATAACGAAGGAGAAAGTTATGTCTGATGCAACACCTTTAAACGCTATTGATTCTGCAAAAGTATCAACAGCAGCATTGAATACATTTCTAAATATTGTTGATGCATGGGGTCTATCACAGACCGAGGCCATGACGCTACTGGGTTACGATAACAACACTCGAAGCACCTACTTTAAATGGAAAAGAGAGCCTGCTTCCGTAAAACTTCCAAAAGAAAAGCTGGAGCGACTTTCTTATGTCTTTGGTATTTACAAAGCAATCCAGGTTTTGTTGCCTAACCCAAGTAGCGCTGATGCTTGGGTCAAAAAGCCAAATACAGCGCCGATATTTAATGGCGAATCTGCATTGAGTCGGATGCTCTCTGGCAATGTAGCGGATCTCTATGTAGTTAGGCGCTATCTGGATTCTGAACGGGGATGATAGATACCCCACCAGTATCTACCATCCACTGGGATCCATCATGGCGCTTAGTGCCTAGTCGATTTCCTCCTGTCAGCCTGTTTGATCGTGTCACTGACGCTGGTGATTTAGACGTGATATTCGCAATAGAAAGCCTTACTAATGCTCGCTTGCGCGATGAGGTAGGAGAACTGCAACTTGTGCCAGAACACGAACGCCAAACTGGACAAGGTACAACACCCATCATGGCCAGCTTTACACATATAGGTGATGGGAGCCGTTTCAGCGATGGTAACTTCGGCGTCTACTACGCTGCTAAAGATATCGAAACAGCTTTAGCCGAGACACGCTATCACCGAGAGCGTTTTCTACAGCGCACTGATGAGCAACCTATCGATATTGATATGCGTTCGTACGCATCTGAGATAAATACAGAGCTGTACGATATTCGCGGTATGCAAACGAATTTATCAGCGATATATGATGAAAATTCATATGGCGAAAGTCAGGAATTAGCGCGTAATATTAGAAATGATGGTTCCAATGGCATTGTCTATGACAGCGTCAGGTATGCAGGTGGAGAATGTGTAGGGATATTTAGAGCCAACATTCCTCAACCAGTTGTTCAGGGGAGTCACTACTGTTTTCAGTGGGATGGCAGTAGTATTTATAATACTTATCGAAAAGAAGCTTGTTGATTAACAGTCACTGCATATACTGATTGATAAGCGTTGGCAGATGGGGTATCAACTACCCAGGAATAAAAACCATAACTCAGGCGCTGACTTTGATTTCGGTATTGCAATACCCGTATGAAGCGTTTTTAAACATATCTTGATCAAGAATCGCTTAACGATGCTATAGCTCAGTTTCCCATCAACATAGCTGACATGCCCGTTGATTTCAGTACGAAAACTGTTGTCCTTAAGACCCTAAGTTCTACGGCTGGTTCGTCTACATTTGAAGTAAAAAATAGGGTCCGCTTTTGCGGACTCTTCTTGCTCACAGTGCCCGGGCTTATTTTGATTACGGACCTGGAAGCTTAGATCATCAGTAAACTTTCGCCCTGCATTTCTGCCGGTTGCTTTAGCCCCATTAACTGCAGAATAGTTGGCGCGATCGATGGCAAACCCATGCCATTTTTTAATGCCCAATCTTGCTCGCCCTTTACCACACAGACCACGGGGAAGGTTGTGTGTTGCGTGTGCGGCTCTCCGGTTATCGGGTCTTTTAACATATCGGCATTACCGTGATCGGCCGTGAGCACGATAGCATAACCGTTTTTGGATGCCACCTCCCAGAGCCTGCCAACTTGTTCGTCAACCACTTCTACGGATTTAATGACCGCAGCGGGAACACCCGTGTGACCAACCATGTCGCCATTGGCGTAATTCACAACAATAAGATCGTACTTTTTTTTAGCTAATGCCGCCTCGACACCAACGGTAATACCTTCGGCGCTCATCTCCGGCTGCAAATCGTAAGTGGCTACTTTGGGCGAATCAACCAACAAACGTTCTTCACCAGCTAGTGGCTCATCCAGGCCACCGTTAAAGAAAAAAGTTACGTGCGGATACTTTTCGGTTTCAGCTGCACGCAGTTGTTTCAGACCAGCATCAGCGACCACTTGCCCCAGCGTATTGGATGCGACATCTTTGGTAAACGCACAAGGGAAATTATAAGCTGTCGCGTATCGTGTCATCGTCGTTAAACTAACAGGCGCAAATTGGCCACGATCAAATTCGGTAAATGAGTCAAACGCCAGAGCTTCGCTGATCTCACGAGGACGATCGTTTCTGAAATTAAAAAATACCACCTCATCGTCAGCTTGCATACCCTGGTAATCACCAATGACAGTCGGTAATACAAACTCGTCCGTTTTATCGCTGGAATAAGCTGCATCAAGGGCTGCCTCTGCATTTTCAGCGCGCTCGCCTTGCGCATTGGTTAGTGCTTTCCAGGCCTGCTCTACCCTGTCCCAGCGCTTGTCACGATCTAAGGCATAGTAACGCCCGATAACTGTCGCTATGTTGCCACCGGCAGATTGCAAGGCATTTTCAACTTGTTGCAGATAGTCCTTGGCACAGGCCGGTGCGGTGTCGCGACCATCAGTGATCATATGAACCACCGGTTCAACTTTGTGTTTTTCGCACAAACTGATGAGCGCCAGCAAATGACTAACATGACTGTGCACGCCACCGTCTGATACCAAACCAAGTAAGTGCAGCGGGCGATTTTTTTTCCCTGCGCGTTTTATAGAAGCTACCAAAGCGTCGTTGTCATTAAAGCTGTTGTCTGCAATGGCGTCGTTTATCTTAACCAGATCTTGCTTTAAAACGGTGCCCGCACCCAGGCTAATGTGCCCGACTTCTGAATTACCCATCTGGCCATCAGGCAAGCCCACCGCATTTCCCGATGCCTCTATGAGGCAAACGTTATTGTGAGCGTATATACGATCAAGATTTGGGGTTGAAGCCAGGGCAACTGCATTATTTTGTTTGGCAGGATTAACACCAATACCATCCATGATAATGAGAATAACAGGCTGACTCATGCGCTAAGGTCCACTATCATCCGGATTACCATCATCTACATGATCTGTCAGGCTGTTGCGATAGCTACCCTTCGCAGGCGTTGATGATGTTTTCGTTGTTGCATTTTTCGTGTTTGCATCGTCAGCTTTTTTAGTCGACTTGTCGTCCGCTGTGTCGCCGTTTAAATCGGCTTCCATCTCTGCCTCTGTGCTGGATTCAGACTCGATCATGTCTTCACGCGCGTCCGATGCTTGTTTAACCCAGAGCTTGAATCGGGAAGATAAAATGACTCCCACCTCAAAGAGCAACCACATAGGCACAGCCAGAAGTATTTGCGAAATGACATCCGGAGGAGTCAGAAACATACCGATGATGAATGCACCAACAAATACGTAGGGGCGCATTTTGCGTAGTTTTTCAGGAGTGGTTACACCGGTGACTACCAGCAGCACAGTAGCGACCGGTACTTCAAACGCAATACCAAACGCAAAAAAGATGGTGATGACAAAATCCAGATAGCGCGCTATATCTGGACTGACCTGCACACCCTCAGGAGCAACGTTAATGAAAAACTTGAACACCAATGGGAATACGACAAAGTACGCAAACGCCACGCCGCAATAAAACAACAACGTACTGGACGCCAGCAAAGGCGCAACCAGTCGTTTCTCGTGAGAGTAGAGTCCGGGGGCAACAAAGGCCCACATTTGATATAGCAAAAATGGTATCGCTAAAAATACGCTGCACATCAGCGCTAGCTTCACCGGAATTAAAAAAGGGCTTGCCACTTCATACGCGATCATCTCCGTGCCTTCAGGCAAAAACCGCGATAAAGGCTCGGCCAGGGCAGAATAAACACGATCACGAAAGGGAAATAGAATGATGAACAGCACAGTCACTGACAACACCATTTTAAGCAGGCGATCGCGCAGTTCAATCAGATGAGAAAGAAAACCCTGCTCTTGATTTACGGTGTCTTCAGAGGAAGCCAATGTGCGTCATCTCTTGTCTTTTATTTGGGTTGGAAGCACCGTTAACGACACAACTAACTTTGGGGATTGCCCTGAGCAGATTGCGCAGATGGTTTTGCGCTAGCATCATTACCAGACTCAGTCACTTGCTCAGAGCCATGCACGCTCGAGCTTGATTTTTGCGAACTGTTTTCTGACTTAGTGGTTGTACTATTATCCGAGCTGTCACCTGAAGCATTGTCTGAGTTAGTAGTGCTCGTGCCTGAGTCAATTCGACTTTCTGATTTCCCGGAATCTTTTAATCCAGAACTATCTGCAATATCTTTTTTGATGTCACCGATGGAGTTTTGCGCATCTTTCATGGCACCGCTGGTCGAGCTTTCAATGTCCTTGGTAGCACTGTGCACCATTTGTCGCAGTTCATCGATTTGGTTTTTCTGGTCACCGAGTAACTGCTTCAAATCACCGGTTTCAAGTTCGCGCGAAATGTCTGAGCGAACACCTTTCACAAAACGTTGTGCTTTGCCAATGTAGCGTCCTACTTTTGCAGCGACTTCAGGGAGTCGCTCAGGGCCTATCACTACCAGCGCAACAATGCCGATAGTCATCATTTCTAAAAACCCGATATCGAACATAGTGGTGAATGTCGAAAAAGTTAGTGCTGTGGAAAAAAGCGCATGTGACTAAACTTTGGTTTCATCGTTGTCGCGCGTCACAGCTTGTTCAGCTGAATCATTTGCATCTTCAAGCTGAGCCTGTGCTTCTTCTGATTCATCTTTAACAGCGGTTTTGAATCCTTTGACTGCACCGCCAAGATCGCTGCCGAGATTTTTCAAACGCTTCGCGCCAAAAATAACGATAACAATGGCAAGTATAAGCAGTAACTGCATTGGGCCTGGAATACCCATAATTTATTCTCCGTTAAACCTTTGCGCGGCTGGCTTTTTCTTCAAGCCCCGAAACACCTTCGCGTCGGTTAAGTTCATTCAAAATGTCATCAGGACCAAGTCCTTTATGACTCAATAATACCAGCATGTGAAACCACACGTCGGCCGCTTCGGCAACCAGATGAGCTTTGTCTTCGCCCTTGGCTGCTAGTACAAATTCAGTTGTCTCTTCACCGACCTTTTTTAAGATGGCATCGTCTCCAGACGCCATTAAACCGGCGACATACGAGCTAGAACCTTCCGCGCTTTTGCGCTGCTCGAACGTATCCGCCAACCTGTTTAGAATGTCGATATTACTCATGGCCCTGGCCAAATCCTCACTTTTAAAATGGTGTTACTTGCCGCCAATCTCAAGACCGGTCATTTACCCCTATATTTCTAAGGGTTATTGTGTTTTTTTAAATAAATCTCATCGCTAGGCTTGATGACCGGCTCGACATCCTGCCATTGGCCTTGCGAATCAAGCTTTTTGTAGAAACAATGGTTGCGACCAGTATGACAAGCAATCCCACCCACTTGCTCAACTTGCATGAGAATGACGTCACTATCGCAATCCAGACGCAGCTCCTTGACGTGCTGAACATGGCCTGATTCTTCGCCCTTTCGCCACAATCGAGACCGTGATCGCGAATAATAAACTGCCTGGCCAGAATCGACCGTTTCTTGCAGGGCTTCGCGATTCATCCAGGCGACCATCAGGACTTGCTTGCTGAGCGCGTCTTGTGCGATCACCGGTACCAGGCCCGCGTCGTTGAAGGCAACAGCGTCAATCATGCAAATTCAACCACTTAGCTCAAAATTCTGAGTCAATACTACCACGCAGCGCCAGCACGTCTTATGCTGATTACGTGATCAACACCGCAGTAGTGAGCGCGCCAAGACCCAGATTTGTAAGGCGTACCACAGCCGTGCGGTAAACGATCAAACTTACAAACGAACCTCAATACCTTGCTGCTGCATATATGCTTTGGCCTCACCAATAGAATATTCACCAAAGTGAAAAATACTGGCGGCCAACACCGCATCGGCACCGCCTTTAAGCACACCATCACTCAAGTGTTGAAGTTCACCCACACCACCAGACGCAATAACCGGAATTTCAACGGCATCGCTAACCGCTTTTGTCACCCCTAAATCAAACCCTATTTTTGTGCCGTCTCTGTCCATGCTGGTTAATAACAATTCACCGGCACCCAGCTCTGCCATTTTAACGGCCCACTCAATGGTGTCTATGCCAGTGGGTTTACGACCGCCGTGAGTGAATATCTCCCAGCGAGGTGGCTCACCTTCTTTGTGGACGCTTTTAGAATCAATGGCCACCACAATGCATTGCGACCCGACCTTGTCTGAGGCCTCTTGCACCAGTTGGGGATTGTGTACTGCAGCCGTGTTTATGCTCACCTTGTCGGCACCAGCGTTCAAAAGTTTGCGCACATCACTAACAGCACGTATACCACCACCCACTGTTAGTGGAATAAACACCTCTGAGGCGACTTGCTCAACCATGTCGTACATGGTGTCGCGATTATCCGAACTGGCGGTTATATCGAGGAAGGTAATTTCGTCAGCACCTGCCTCGTTGTAACCACGCGCCACACTGACAGGATCACCAGCATCCCGTATGTCTAAAAACTTAACACCTTTGACCACTCGCCCTGCATCAACATCAAGACAAGGGATAATGCGTTTGGCTAATCCCATTACGACTGACCAGACGCGGTTAACGCATCGGCTTGTTGCTGAGCGGCCGCCAATGCCAATGTATTTTCATACAATGCTCGGCCAACAATTGCACCTTCAATTGCCGTGCCCTGCACACCACATAACGCGGTGATGTCATCCATGTTGGTTACACCGCCTGATGCTATAACCGGAATACTGATGGCGTCTGCAAGGGCCGCCGTTGCATCAAGGTTAACGCCTTGCATCATGCCGTCACGGCTGATATCTGTATACACAATGGCCGACACGCCGACATCTTCAAAACGTTTGGCTAATGACACAGCGGTGACGCTGGATGCTTCTGCCCAGCCTTCTGTGGCAACAAAGCCATCTTTTGCATCTAAACCCACAATCACTTTGCCCGGATAGCGCTGGCACAAGTCATCAACAAATTCAGGCTGCTTTACCGCTAGCGTACCAACGATAAGATAGCTGATGCCCGCATCAATGTAATGTTGCGCACTTTCTACTGATCGAATTCCACCGCCTATTTGCACTGGCAAATCAGGGTATGCCTTGCAGATAGCTTCGACCACTGCAGCGTTTCGCGGCTCACCTGCAAATGCACCATCAAGGTCGACCAAATGCAAACGCCGCGCCCCTTGTTCGACCCACTGCGTTGCCACAGCAACCGGGTCGTCTGAAAACACAGTGTCATCTTCCATACGCCCTTGACGCAGACGCACACATTGACCTTCTTTTAAATCAATGGCAGGGATTATCAGCATGACTAGTTATCTTTTAAGTATTTAGTGATAAGCATTAACTAACAAAGTAAATGTTAACTAACAAAGAATTAAGCCTGACCATCCCAGGCAATAAAATTACGCAACAGCTGCAAGCCATCACGTGCACTTTTTTCTGGATGAAACTGACACGCGAAAACGTTAGGTTGCGCCAATGCTACCGCAAATTCCAAACCGTACTCGCAACTACCCACAACACAAGTGGCGTCATCAGGCACACAATAATAGCTATGCGCAAAATAAAAACGGGCGCTATCGTCTATCTTATTCCACATGGCGTGCTTAGCAGCGTGGCTAACCCTGCTCCAACCCATGTGCGGTACTTTCAAGCGGTGTTGATGAACATCCATCAGCGGTTGATCAAAGCGGTTAACCTTGCCTGGAATAATATCAATACACTCGGTGCCATTGTTTTCTTCGCTGTAAGTTAATAGCACCTGCAAGCCCATACAAATACCCATAAAGGGTCGGGTACCTATCATTTGCTGTATCGGTTCCACTAATTTGGCACTTGCCAATGCAGCCATGCAATCAGCCGCCGCGCCCTGGCCTGGGCAGACTATTCGATCAGCACTACTAATATATTCAGGGTCTGCGGTGACTAAAACTTCATCGTCAGGAGCAACAGTCTCAATTGCTTTCGCAACCGAACGCAGGTTACCCATGCCATAGTCAAGAACAGCAATTCTTTGCATTAGAAGAATCTTATTTGCGTGTATCGTTAGCGAAATAAAGCGATGTTAAAAGAAACTACAAAGCGCCTTTGGTCGAGGGCAGTTGATTAGCCGACCGATCATCGATTGTGCAAGCCATACGCAGTGCGCGACCAAACGCCTTAAACAGAGTTTCGATCTTATGATGCTCGTTAACACCGCGAATAACGTCCATGTGCAACGTGGCATTAGCGTGATTGGCGAAGCCTTGGAAAAATTCAGACACGAGCTCGACATCAAAGCTGCCCACTTTGTCGCGTACAAAATCGGCATGAAAAAAAAGACCGGGTCGACCCGAAAAATCAATAACCACCCGAGACAAAGCTTCATCCAATGGCACGTAGGCGTGGCCATAGCGCAAAATACCTTTACGGTCTCCCAGGGCTTCATTGAAGGCCGTTCCAAGTGCAATGCCAATGTCTTCAACACTGTGATGGTCGTCAATATGGTTATCGCCATCGCAGTTAATCTTTATATCAAACAAGCCATGGCGCACAATTTGATCGAGCATATGATCCAAAAAAGGCACGCCTGATTGCAGCTGGCCTTCGCCTTGCCCATCGAGATTAAGCTTGCACACAATTTTTGTTTCAAACGTATCTCGAGATACGCTCGCTTGTCGACTGCTCACAAGAACAACTCCTGAAAAGATTGTTTAAGGATACACGCTACGGTATCGGCATGACAGCCACAAATTCACAACACCGGGTTCAAATAGTGACGAATCAAGCTTTCTATAGGGGCTGCATCAGAACAGGCTTTTTGGACCAGAGCACAATTTAGCATCAAGGTTCGTGTCAATCAGCCGCCTAAATACCAGCATAAGCGAAGAAGAGATGGCCGAATGCATGACGCACCCCCAGAGAATAACTGATCGTTTGAATATTTCACGCTCACATTTATTGGTAGTCAGCGTATCTGCGTTACTCACAGCATGCGGAGGCGGCGCGGGTGGCTCCGCCCCAGCTGAAATAGAAAGCTTGGCTGTCCAGCTACCTGCCAACACGGTTTCACGATTAGGGTATATCGGGGTTACGTCGTCAAACGGACCACTGGCCGAGCAATTTGGCTTTTCCAAACATATCGCTGAAGCCTATGCCGATTTTACTGACTATGGTCAAGTGATGACTCAGGTCTACATCGATGAACGTCACACAGCTAAACCACTCAACACGTGCGACATTTTTATAGATAGTTCAGACGACAGTCAGGATGTTGGACAGGAGAGCTCCGCTGTTATTGATGCGTTCGAATCAAACGCGCAAAGGGTGAGTGCCGGTGATGTTATCGGCATAACAACCACGACTGGGCCATGGGCCGAGTTGCATCTAAATCAAGATTATAGTCCCTACTATGAGTTACAAGCGGACATAGATTCTTTTGGAGCGCTGCCACAAGGCGCTAGCCTGAGTATTCCCGGTGAAGATTTTCCCGGCTTTGACGCGATAGGTATCCCCTACGTAGAGCCCATTGCAGAAGCCTCAATATCAGCTCTGAACGATAGATCATTGACAGTGGAAAGTGCGTTCACGTGGTCTGCCCCAACACAACCAAACCAGAATGGATTCGTTGTTCTATCGATGTACACGTACCATTCTAACGATGACACTGGGGCTGAGGTCAGTGTTGGGTGCATACTTTCCGACAACGGCTCATTCAGCCTTCCGGATAACGTTCAGGAATTAGTATCACAATATGATTTCGAAATTGATAGTCTGTATTTTTCTCGCTTTAGCATGACAACAGACATTCGCGGCGATGCAGCTGTACAAATTTTCAGAGACTCTCGATATTTGTTTTAAGTCTGCAGCCAAAAAGTCACCGGCCCATCATTCACCAGCGCGACTTTCATATCGGCACCAAAAGTGCCGGTTTGCAGCTTCGGTACTTTTTGAGCGGCACGATCGCAACAGTCAGCAAACATCCGTTTAGCCATGTCAGGCTTGGCGGCAGTAGAAAAGCCAGGCCGTCTTCCCTGACTGGTGTCGGCGGCCAGCGTGAATTGTGGCACCAACAATAATTGGGCTTCAGCCTGCATAAGGTCCAGATTCATTCGACCTTGATCATCGGGAAATACCCGATACCCGAGTAGTTTATCCACTAATTTTTGACAGGTATTGTCGTCGTCATGTGGCTGCACCCCAACCAACACACACAGGCCCACTCCTATGGAACCGGTTACCTCAGTATCAATTGTGACCGATGCCGAAGTTACGCGTTGCAACAAGGCAATCACCTAGCATTGCTCCCAGGGCAAGCCACAAAAGCGCCAGCCAGCCACGGTGCTGCGGTGATGTGCACTATCCAATGGCCCTTCAAAACCACCAGCAACAATACTCACGTTTTCCATGCCTTCATCCAACAACAGCTTTGCTGCATCTGATGATCGATTACCGCTTCTGCAAATAAGCACCAGCGGTGCTCTTTGCTGCGCGCTAAGACGACCCAATAAAAGCTTTCGAACTTGCTGGACAAAGTTCTGATTTACCGTCCATTGGGGGTGATCTATCCAAGCGACATTTTTAGCACCCTTAGGATGACCAATCATTAAAAATTCCATGTCGGATCGAACATCGACTAACAATACAGCTGGATTGTCCTGCATCATTTCCCACACCACTTGAGGCTCGAGCACTTCTGGCTCACGAATATTTTCAGTCATAAAGCAAGTGTACCAATGAGCGCACTGATTGTATGGGTTACTGCTACTATATAGTTATTATGCAGGCTGCTTTGATCAACTTTCTCGCCCGTGCACTGTCCAGTATGTCACTACGGGCAAACCATCGCATCGGTGCATTTATCGGGTGGGTTGCATGGACTTGCAGAACCTCAGTACGAGCCATCACACTGATCAATCTCGAATTGTGTTTCCCACAGTGGAGTAAAGCCGAGCGTCATCGCGTCGGCAAAGCCAGCGTCATTGAAACCGGCAAGGCGCTGACAGAATCATTGTGGCTTTGGAAGCGACCAATAAGCGAATTGCAAAACAAGATAATGATAGTGGAAGGTGAACACCTGTTGCGTGAAGCTCAACGTGCAGAGGCAGGCCTTATTATCGCGGCGCCTCACTTGGGCAGCTGGGAATGCGCCTGCCAGCCATTGGTAATTGATCGCCCCATCACCTGTTTATATCAGCCGCCACGCATGGCCTCACTAGAACCGTTACTTATTGCCGGGCGAACTAATTTGGGTGCAGCGCTGACACCGCTGGACACAAGCGGCATAAAACAAGTGCTAAAAGAATTAAAGCACGGACACACTATTGGCATACTTCCCGACCAGGAACCCGACGCTGTCAGTGGGCATTTCGCACCTCTGTTTGCACAACCGGCTAATACGATGTATTTACTCGCCAAATTTGCATACAGGTCTAAAGCACAGGTGTTGTTTTGCTTTTGCAAACGATTACCTCAAGGTGCTGGCTGGCATGTTCACTATTTTCCTGCTGAACCCGGTGTTGCCAACGCCGACAAAGCGATAGCTACCACGGCACTAAACAAATCGGTAGAGCAATGCATTATGGCCTGCCCTGAACAATATCTGTGGAGCTACAAACGGTTTAGAATTTGCCCAGATGGCTCGCGTCGAAACTATAAAACACTGCCCGATTAATAGATATTGATCAATATAAAGAACACTTCAGAAACTAATTCAATCTATGCATAAAAAGCTTCTTTACTCACCAAAGCTTAAACAAGGTGATCTGGTGCGTCTGGTGTCACCCGCAAGCTACCTTCCGCAATCTGACATTGCTGTAAACGCTGATGTGCTGGCAAGTTGGGGCTTCGATGCGATACGGGAGCACATGTCTTAGACGAACACGGTTACATGGCCGGCACTGATGCAGGTCATGACCTTGTCGACAAGGCTGGCGACCTCGATCAATTTGCGCTTCCGCTAGGTGGCTTTGCCACGCTTGATACTCATAAAGGAACGCTAAGCGTTGAATCAGTCGTATGTTAGTCGAACATCTCAAGCTCAACCTGCCCTATGGCTGCAAACAAGTACGATCAGTTCACGGACAACACATCGGAACAGCTGTTTATCATTGCCTTACAGTCCGCAGGCTTGCATCCAACGCAATTTAGGCCCATCATGACGTTGTGATCAGCCCAAGCTGACACTTAGATGACTCATCGGGGTGCCGTAAGGCTGAGAGTGTTAACAACCCGTAGAACCTGATCCGGCTAATACCGGCGTAGGGATTGAGCGCAAAACCTCCCGTTGGTCATCACCTAAACGCTTAATTCAGGAGATGATCTGTGATCACCCAAGCACGTAACATTGCCGCAGCACTAGCGCTTAGCGCAGCATCTGCATTAACGGCACCTGCTCTTGCAAGTGAGACGCTCACTGTTTATACCTATGACTCATTTACCTCTGAGTGGGGTCCTGGGCCAATTATAAAAGCGGCTTTTGAAAAACAATGTGATTGCACGCTTACCTTTATCCCTATTGATAGTTCGGCAGGCATTTTAAATCGCGTGCAACTCGAAGGTAAAGCCAGCAAAGCCGATATTGTATTGGGATTGGATTACAACTTGATGGCGCTTGCCGAAGACACTGGATTGCTGGTTGACTCTGGTGCCGACCTGTCAAATATTGCGTTGCCGATTGAGTGGGACTCAACCACGTTCGTACCCTTTGACTACGGTCACTTTGCGTTCGTGTACAACACAGAGCTATTAGCAGAACCGCCTACCAGCCTGGATGCGCTCGTTAATGCACCAGATGATTTGAAAATTATCATTCAGGACCCACGCACCAGCACACCAGGATTAGGTTTACTGTTATGGGTTAAGGCGGTCTATGGCGATGACGCTGCAGAGGCCTGGAAAAAATTACAACCCAAAATTCTAACGGTCACCTCGGGCTGGAGCGAAGCGTATTTCTCTTTGTTTCTAAACGGTGAAGCACCAATGGTACTAAGTTATGACACATCCCCTGGCTACCACATGGCGATAGACAAATCAGAGCAATACCAGGCCGCAGCTTTCGACGAAGGTCATTATCTACAAATTGAAGTTGCCGCACTACTAAAAAGCTCAAAAAACCAGGAACTGGGAAAATCTTTTCTGCAATTTTTAATATCCAAAGAAGCTCAGTCGGCCTTGCCGTTGACCAACGTTATGTACCCGAGTATTGACATAGGCGACGCCTTGCCGATGGAATTCGGCAAATTAATTAAACCATCAAAGTCACTACTATTAGACACAGAGACAGTACGAGACCAACGTAAAGAATGGATTAATGAATGGCTGGAGTCTATTAACTAAACATTGACTGAGTCTTAAGCACTGATTTAACTGATGAAGAAAACGCCTTCACATGGTCGCTAACGCGGGTTCTGCGACAACCATCCAACGCTGGTGGTTACCAGGTTTATTGTCGCTAAGCATAATAGCAATGATTACCCTGCTACCACTGGCGGCGTTAGTTCTGTCGTCAACAGATCTTGCACCACTTGAAGTACTGCACAACAGCTATATTCGCAAAGTCATCTGGTTTAGTTTTTATCAAGCCCTTTTGTCTGCCGGACTTTCAGTAGGTTTAGGCCTGGTACTGGCACAAGCGCTGTCTCGCGAGCAGCATTTTTTTGGTCGCAAGCTATTGATCAATCTGTTTAGCCTATCGTTAGTCATTCCTACCATTGTTGCCATATTCGGCATCGTGGCAGTGTTTGGTCGCACTGGCTGGGTAAACAATTTAACTGGACTTTTAGGTATAAATCCGTTTTCTATTTACGGACTTGGCGGCATTTTACTTGCCCACGTATTTTTTAACATGCCCTTAGCTGCGCGCATCTTATTGCAATCGCTGGACGATATCCCAAGCGAGCAATGGCGACTGGCAAACCAGCTACGTATGAATGCACGCGCGCAGTTTCGGTTTATCGAATGGCCAGCAATGCGTGGTCAGCTGTTGGGCGCGTTTATGTTGATATTCACACTTTGTTTTACCAGCTTCACTATAGTCCTGACACTCGGAGGCGGTCCGCGAGCTACCACCATTGAAGTGGCAATTTATCAAGCTCTACGATTCGATTTTGATCTGAACGTCGCTGTATCACTTGCACTTGTACAACTGATATTTTGCACCGCACTACTATTGCTAAGTGCCTTGTTTAAGCACAACGCACCATCAGGGTTTGGGCATCACCCAAGCAAACAGTTGTTTAGACCTGCAACGGGTCGTCGCTGGATAAACACATGGGTCATTGCGATCGCAGGCCTATTCGTTATATTGCCATTGCTAGGTTTGTTAGTCTCGGCTATAAATCCTGCAACCATAAAAGTTCTGCTACACGACAACACAATAAAAGCCAGTTTTAACACCGTGATAATCGCCTTGTGTGCATCTGTTATATCTGTATTGATGGGAGTCGGTTTATTACTAAGTGCTCGCCATATCCGTATACGTCTTGGCAAACACACCCTGGGCCAATGGATTCAACATGCAGGCAATATCATCCTTGTTATGCCTCCTGTGGTACTGGGCACTGGATTATTTCTGTTGTTGAGAAACGTGGCAGACGTATTTTCGATTGCGTTATTGCTTACAATTATTATTAACAGCCTAATGGCATTGCCTTTTGTTTTGCGAATACTCGATGGCCCGCTGATGCAAGCCGCTAACTCAAACGACAGACTAATACAGTCTTTAGGCATAGCTGGCTGGAGCCGCTGGACCTTACTTGACTGGCCACTGGTGCGCAAACCAATAGGCTTTGCACTGGCCATATCAGCAACGTTGGCAGCAGGTGACTTAAGCGCGATCGCCTTATTTGGCTCAGAGCGCGCCCTGACCTTACCGTTGTTGTTATTTCAACGCATTGGTAGCTATCGACTTTTTGAGGCTGCGGCTACTGCAGCCTTATTATTACTGCTTTGCCTTATATTGTTTATGTTTCTGCAAGCTTTAACCAGCTTGGGCGACCGGGGCTTATCACATGCTGACGCTTGAAAAACTCAGCCTCAGTCTTGGTAAAAACCGGTATAGCTTCGACCTGCAGGCGAGCCCGGAGCGCGTTAGCGCCATAATGGGTAAAAGTGGTTCAGGTAAAAGCACAATGCTTAATTTGATAGCTGGTTTTTTGCAACCAGATACTGGCCATTTAAGCTGGAACAAGCAATCGCTGTTAAACACACCCGCAAATTTGCGCCCCGTTACGACATTGTTCCAACAACACAATCTGTTCGCTCATTTAAACGTAAAACAAAACATTGGATTAGGTATTGATCCGAATTTAAAACTGAATGCGACCGACTATAAAAATATTGAACGGGTATTGGAAGAAGTTGATATGCCAGGTTACGCGAACAACACGGCCGGCACTTTGTCAGGCGGAGAACAACAAAGAGTGGCACTGGCCCGCTGCCTGCTTCGCGAGCAACCCATTTTGCTGCTGGACGAACCTTTCAGTGCACTGGATGAGAGTACCCGCTTTGATATGATCGCACTAACAAACAAAGTGATCACAAATCACAAGCTGTGCGTGGTATTGGTGACTCACAATGATGACGATGCACGTATGCTAAATGCAATTGAATATCAATTGATTGATGGCAGCCTGATAAAAGCTTAGTTCCTGACCCGTTGAGTAAGGCTAATCGTATCGACTATCTAAAAAAAAGCGTGATGCCGGAAAAAGTGCCATCTATAAAGACGCGAAATAGTCTTTTACTACACCGGCGACAGTAACCACGTCATCAGCGCTTACATTGCGGTGCATAACCAACCGTCCCGCATTACGACCCACTGACATCAATACGCCACGCTCCTTTGCGAACGCTGGCAACGCTGTTCCATGATCAACTTTATTCTGATCGGAATTCTTGATGTCCTCACCGCCCATGTTGTCTGCCTCAGGGTCGACGTCGAAGTCTAACCAAACCATGTTAGTTTGAGTCCAGCCTGGTCGGACAGTAAAACCAGGCAAACCTGTACCATTTTTGCTAGCAGATAAAAGCCCTGCCAGTGTTTGAGCATTTTCATGGTCTTCATGCAAGCGTGCAAAACCATCGGTCAAAGCAAGAATTCCAGCTGCCGCCAGTATGCCCACTTGTCGCATACCACCACCAGTGACTTTACGCCAACGCAAAGCTTCTTCTATAAAGCCCTTATCGCCAACCAGCACAGAACCCACTGGCGCACCCAGGCCTTTTGACAAACACAATGACACGGTATGAAAAGGCTTAGCGACGTCTTCAAGAGAGGCCCCTAATGCAACTGCCGCATTAGCCATTCTGGCACCATCCAAATGCAACAACAAATTGTGCTTATCACAAAAGACCCGCGCACTTTGCATGTATTCAAGGCTTTGGACTCGACCATGCTGTGTGTTTTCCAGACAAAGCAACTTGGAATTGGCAAAGTGCACATCCTTGGCTTTGATGACATCGCTGACATCATCCAATGACAACTCGCCGTTATCTCCAAAAGACACTGTCTGCGGTTGAATTCCACCGAGCACGGCTGCACCGCCGCCTTCATATTTATAGGTGTGCGCCTCTCCACCTACTATGTATTCGTCGCCTCGCTGGCAATGCGTGAGCAACGCAACCAAATTAGATTGAGTTCCTGTGGGCATAAACAGCGCGGCCTCATGACCAAGCAAGTCTGCACACATGTCTTGCAATCGAATTACCGTGGGATCCGCTTTATAAACATCATCACCAACTTCAGCATCATGCATCGCTTGACGCATGGCGTCGGTGGGTAATGTGACTGTGTCACTTCTAATATCAATCATTTGCCATAGGTATCGTGGGATATGTCTGAGCTTACGGTCAGATCAATTATTGTGTGGTATCAACCTCGGGAGTTACGTTTTCAGGTGCACCAGCATAACCAGTACAATACCCGCATCCACGCTCACCTGTAAACGAGATTCGGTCACCTCATTACTCAATCCCAGCGTACTACCCACACTCAAGCTGGCTTTTTGCAGTGGATAACGTGCACCGCTCACACAAACACCTTGAGCATCATGGGCTACCGGAATAACACTGAACGTTTGCCCTGCTGGTATTGACAAGCTCAGTGGATGTGCAACATCGACAACATGGGCACAAACACTGTCATCGAGAAGTCGTAGCTGAAACGGCCAGGCTCGACTGCCAGCGAGTTGCCAATTGAAAAGCGAGTGGTCAGAACGACCACCTGAGGCACCCAACAACACCACTTGTTCGCAGGAGCGTTCGATCAGTAGCTCTAAGCCTAGTTGAAGGTCGCTTGCGTCTTTGTCTTTGGGGTAACGCACACATTCTATTTGTTGCGCCTGTATGGCATCTTTAGATGCGGTATCGAGACTGTCCAGATCACCCACAACGATATCCGGGCTTAGTTGTGCTTGCAAACAATGGCGCACACCACCATCAATACACAATAAAAAATCATCGGTGCGAATGTTAGCTAGCGAACAAGTACGCATGTTGCACTCACCGTTGGCAAACACAATCGCGCGACCCGAAGACACTACAGCTCGCCACCACTTTCTACAAAGTCGTCAGCAAACTGCAATGCACGGGTGAGTCCTTGTAAAGAGGCACTGTATTTGTCACCAATATCATCATCAACGTTGTTTAGCACCTCGACGCTGACTTGGGTGCCATCACGGAACAAAGGCATTAAGTCGTCTCGTATAAACTTTCGCTCGTTCACCAACTGCCGCGTACCTACCTCATCCACACGAATTTCTGAACCGATGATATCGCCAAAAGTAAATTTATCAACGCTCCAGCGAATTTTTGTTGGTGAGTCTATTTCGCGCTCTGGGAACTGCATGCTTAAAACTGTGCGCTTCTCGCTTCTGCGACTCATCACCAAACGTGGACGCGTGTCTTCAGACACGTCTTTACCGTCGAATTCAACTGACAACTCACAATTATACTTTTTATCGCTCTGCTGACATTCGGCCAGCCACTCGCCAAAGTATGCGCGCAGCAATTGTTCTGGTTCTTCCTCAGCTTCTGGCACAGGCTCTGGTTCTGGAACAGCGGCGGGTTTTATCTCTGGCAGACTGGCTAATGTGTTGGCCGTTGAACCTTCTGGCAAACTGCATTCGCTGTCGCTGGGGGGCTTGAGTACAGTCACAGCCACAAGCTGAACCACGCCACTGTGCTCAGGATAAGATGCCGAGGTATCAATATTGCCGCGCAGTTCGGCATAGAGCACCTGTAAAGATGCTGTCGATTGTTGCAAGTAATCTTGTTGCAGTTGACCAACCTGTTCGGCGTCACCCTCCACCCAATAACGTTGCGTAGAACCACATGGCTGAAAGCTGTTGCGACTAGCGCCATAAACATAAAAGCCTCGCAAGGTATCGGCATTTCCGCGATCACTGGCGATAAGCGATTGCAATTCTGACAAACGCTGCTGCGACATCGTGGCCAGACAATTTTTAGCAATTTTCTCAGCGGCTGCGCGCGGTGCCGAAAACTCCAGGTACCAAAGGCAGTTTTGTTTTCGATACTCGATGAATGCCTGTTGAGATAGCTGAAATTGATCAAGCGGAGCATCAGCCAAATCACGCGCAATGTATTCGGATATATCCTCGATGTTGTCATCCATCAGATCGAGATAATTATCAAGGCAGTTGTTGATATCAATATCGGCTGAGGAGAGCTTCATACACTCTTGCAACACATTGTAATCCTGCGCATGTGCTGCATTTGAAAAAGGCGCAATACAGACCAGCACGAACAAGCCTCGCGCGATTATCTTTGCCGATACAGATACTAAGACAGATGCGAATATTGGCATGCCGGGACTGAGAGTTCTCATAGCACTCATATGATACAGAGTTCCACAAAGGCGTTAGTGTAACTACCTTGTACCACTCTACGTTGGCAATTGTTACAGAACAACAAAAATAAACTGGGTTGTGCCAAATTTTCCACGCCTGATACCTGTCCACAAACGGTATAATCGCTGCACTTCATTTTTAAAAGCTCAAGGTAATCGTGCGCGAAGATATGCCCAGCAGGCATACACAGAACGGTTCGACGCCCCTATGGCTCCTTGTTTGGTTGGTCGGTATGGCTGCCATCGCCTATTGGTGTGTTGTTCGACATCTGCCTGTCATTCAGGAACATCTGCAAAGTAGCGCGCAAGCTGCCGTGACTGAAGTGGGCGCGCCCGATGTCAGTGTTAACGTGAAAGGTCGGACCGCCACACTAACCGGCGCAGTAACCACTGTCGCACACAGAGACAGCTTGCTTGGAGCGTTAAGTAATACCAACGGAATACGCAGCGTTAACAACCAGCTGAACGTTGTCCAGGTGGCTATAGCCTCAAGCGAGCAAAACGCACCCATTGTGCAAGCTATTGCTCCAGCTTCTGAGCAACAAAGCGACTCAGATGGTACTGATAACATCACCAATGACAGCGCTTCAGCAGACAGTGACGCCAGCGAGAACACTGCAACGCAAGCGCAGCCCGATACACCGGAAACGATCGAAACTGTAGACTCAAACACTGATAACTCGGTAGCTGGCGACGAAACACCAGCGCAAAGCGAGCCTGGCAACCCCGGCGAGGACAGCGATAGCCTGAATCAGCAGCCCGTGAATGAGCAAGCAACGAGCGAACAACCAAATACCGAACTATTAGCAGAAGACGTGGAGGCCAAAGCTCGCGCCTTAATCGAACGCGCCAAAAACAAAGAACTAACAGGTAACCAACCAACTACTACTGCAGGCAAACCTGCTACATTCAAAATGCAAGTGAGTGATGACAAATTAACGCTGACTGGTGACATGTCCCAGCAAGATAGCCTGACTCAGTTTGTACGCTCGGCAATGTCAACCTTCGATGCAAGTTACGTGGTTAATAGCGTTCAGGTAAGCAGCGATATAGCACCGGCACCCTGGCTGGATTCACTGACGCAATTTGTTACTGACATGAAACCTCTGTCTAATGCGGGAATCGATTTAATTGATTCGCAGATATCACTTTCGGGTATTGCACCAGATGAACTGTCACACGATTCAGTTATCAACAATGCACTCAGTAAGCTAACTGAGCTTTCACTGGTTGAGCGAATAAGTATCGCAGACCCTACCGAGGCTGATCTGGCCAACAGCGAAAATGTTGCAAGCAGTGAACCTGCCAATAGCGAACCTGCCAATGTGGAATCTCAAACGTTAGCGGTACCTAATACCGACGAACCAACTACTACCAGTGCTACTGGCCAATCTTCTGCGCCCACGACTGAACTGCGCGCCGAACTGCGGGCCAGACTAAATGAACTCGAATCAACAACAATTTTGTTTGAAAGTGGCAGCGACGTGCTAACTACCGCTAGTTTACGAACAATCGAATCTCTGGCTGCTTTATTCGCTGAGTACACCGGGGTTGACATAGAAATTGATGGTCACACCGACTCCTCTGGGTTAGCTGCAAGCAATTTAGTCCTGAGCCAGCAAAGAGCCAATGCCGTGCGCGACTATCTAATCAAACTGGGCATATCTGCGAATCGCCTTAGCGCATACGGTTTTGGCGACGGCGTGCCTGTTGCCGATAACAGCACGTCGGCTGGACGAAAAATGAATCGTAGAATCGAGTTTAACTTCTAGACGGACCAGCTTTGATGAATATCTTGCTTATAGAAATACTCGCCTGCTTACTAGCTGCTTCATTGTTAAGCTTGTTCATTGGCTGGATGATTCGTAACGCCATGGCATCCAAGGAACTCAAAGCCAGCAATGCGGCCTGGGAATCAAAGCAATCTGAACTTGAACTGCGCTACAAGCAAGACACCGAGCAACTTGAAGAACAAGTTGCCAAACTCGATGTCGATGCTCAGCATCTGGCAAAGCGTAACGACAGCATCACCGAGTCACTGCGTACCAATGAAGTTAGCGTACACAAGGCACGCACAGATGCGATTGAATTAAATCGACAACAAGCCGACACGCAGGAACGGTTGCAACGCATCATTGCTCAAAAAGATGATGAACTAAAACTATTTAGAGAACGTGCTGCCAATCAAAGTATAGGCACAGCTGCGATGGTTGGTTCAAGCAGTAAAGCGATACCTGATACCGGTACTACCGATGCAAAAATTGCCACCTTGTCAGCAAAGCGCGAAGCCTGGGAAAACGAACGACAAAAACTGATCAACAACATGGGTGATGATCAAGCGACTGTGGCGATCGACCCTGCTGACTTACCCGGCGAGCCATTCGATGAAACGGTAAAAATAAACCCAGAGCAAATGGCTGACCTGGACACAAAATATGCCGCTCGTGCCGATGAACTGGATGCCGAATCGGATAGAACGTTAACCCTCGATGACGATCAAACTGTATTGCTGGACGACGAAAGTCTGCGAAATATAAGAAAGCAAAGACGCGACAAAAACCAAGACAAGAAAGACTAAGTTGGCCACTGAAAATCACACTCTGTATTATGCACATGACCCCATGTGCAGCTGGTGTTGGGGCTTTAAACCAGTCTGGCTCGAACTAAAAGCTGCATTACCTGAGCATGTAAAAGTGCAATACGTATTAGGTGGCCTGGCACCGGATACTAATGATCCTATGCCACAGCCCATGCGACAGACGCTGCAACAAACATGGGAACACATTGCACAGACCATCCCTGGCACTCAATTCAATCACGACTTCTGGACAAACAACACACCCAGACGTGCCACTTATCCGGCATGCCGCGCTGTGGTCGCAGCCTGCGCACAAAGCCGTGCTTTTGAAGAGCCCATGATCAATGCAATCCAAAAGGCTTATTACCTTCAGGCCCGCAACCCTTCCGATGATAATGTCTTGGTCGAATTGGCTGAAGAAATAGGCTGTGATGTGAACGTATTCAAAGATTCACTGAACAGCAAAGTGACAGTTGATTCATTGAACAATCAAATATCGTTTGCTCGTCACATTGGTGCACAAGGCTTCCCCAGTCTGTTTTTTGAAGCAATTGGTAAATCGCCCGTTCCACTGGCAATAAACTACCATAACAACGCGCCAGTCCTTGAACAAATCGACATTTCGATTGCCAGTTAAGTCGCAGCATTAACGATGCTGTGAAGACGCTCGCACGCGCTTCACACGTTTTACATCGTATCTCACACTTAACTAACCCCTGCCGTTAACTACCTCGTACAAGAGGCGAAAAACGCAGGTCATGACAATAAGAATAAAACTCCTGTTACCCCTCGTCGCAGTGCTTTTAAGTGCCTGCGGTGGAAACGGCGGAACGAGTCAATCATCAACTGGCACACCCGCAATCGCGCCAGCGTTACCGGCCACCGAGGTCAATAACGCAGCGCCTGACACACCTTTGTCGAAAGAAGAGGCTTTTCGTTTGCTGGGGCAAACTACCTTTGGTGCTCGGCTCAACGACATAGACAGAATTTCTGGATCCGGCCCCGAAAAGTGGATTGACGATCAAATGACGATGCCAGCAACTTTTATGTCTGATGGCTTAAGGCAAGCGGCAAACAATCGTTGGAACGAGTATGTCAACGTATGGTGGCGACAAGCTATTAACGCCGAAGATCAGCTTCGCCAGCGTACAGCGTTTGCGCTAAGCCAAATTTTTGTGGTCTCAGCCGAAGGTGCGCTTGGTTCCGAACAGGAAGGCTTGGCAAACTATTACGACATGTTGCTAAGACATTCTTTTGGCAACTACCGCGACTTGATTAAAGAGATAACACTCAGCCCGGTCATGGGTGAGTATCTGAGCATGAAAGGTAACCATAAACCTGATGCTGAATTGAATCTGCGTCCTGATGAAAACTATGCTCGAGAGCTGCTGCAATTATTTAGTATCGGTCTGAGCATGCTCAACAATGATGGCACCACAATCAATGATGATAGTGGCGTTCCATTGCCCACTTACACACAGGACACCGTAGAGGCATTTGCCCATGTTTTTACCGGCTGGCATTTTGCCAACGCCGAGCACTTCCGTTGGCCTACAAACAAAGACTTCATCAACCCAATGGTTGTATGGCCTGAGTATCACGACACCGGCGAAAAGACTTTGCTCAACGGCTTTGTCGTACCCGCCGGCCAAAGCGCGGAACAGGATCTGGATGATGCATTGGATAACATTGCGAATCACCCTAACGTCGGTCCGTTTATCGTAAAGCACTTGATAACAAAAATGATCACCAGCAATCCGTCACCACAATACGTGAGTGACGTTGTGCAAGTATTCAATGAAAATGCGCAGGGCGAGCGCGGCAATCTGGGCAGCACAGTAAAGGCCATGCTAATGCATACAGAAGCACGCGAAGGACATATAACTAACCCAGAGGTGTTTGGAAAAACTAAAGAACCACTTATGCGCATCTCGCAAGTATGGCGCGCTTTTTCTCCAAACAGCATTCACAAAGAATTTGATTACTCCTGGGTTGGCAACGAATTACAACAAGCACCGCTGGGCTCACCCTCGGTATTTAATTTCTTTACGCCAGATTATAGTCAGCCAGGCACGATTCGTAACAGCGGCCTGGTATCCCCCGAATTTGAAATTCTCGATGAATCAAGCATGGTTAGTATTACCAGCAGACTGTTAGCCAATAGTCTCTGGTCACATAACTATAAAGTGCAAAACGACGGCCAGCGTATTGCGATAAACATTGATCGAGAAATGGATTTGGAAAGTAATCCGGATGCACTGCTCGATCATCTTGATTTGGTGTTGCTTGGAGGCCGTATGTCAGATGAGCTCCGCCACGAAGTGGTAAGACTCATGGACTCGCGGGACTATAAAAATGCGGCCTCTCAACGCGTAGCTGAAGCCATATTTCTAATTTCCAGCTCACCCGAAGCCGCAGTACAGCGCTAGTCGGCCAGTCAGGCAAAGCAAATTAAGCCGAATAGTAAAAGAAGAAGCTTATGAACAATTTTCAACGACGCCGGTTTTTAAAACTGGGTGCTAAAACCATGACAGGCGCAGGCTTGGCCCTGGGTGCAAATCCAATGCTTACACTGGCTCAATCGTCTGAATCAGGCTTTGCTGACGGCGAGGATTATCGTGCCCTGGTGTGTGTGTATCTGGAAGGCGGATCGGATGGATTCAGTTTGCTTGTGCCTACAGGCGATGCGGAATACAACGAATATACGCGCTCCCGACAAGAGCTATCCGTTGGCAGAAATACCTTACTGGACCTGAGCACACTTTCGGGCGATCATGGCTCGCTGGGCTTTAATCAATTTGCAGAGCCTTTGTATAACTTATATCAAGAACAGCGCATGGCGATGGTGGCCAATGTGGGCAACATTATTGTGCCGACAACTAAATCCCAGTACGAAGAAAAATCAGTCCCACTACCTGCTCAATTATTTTCGCATGCCGACCAGGAAATCCAGTGGCAACAACTTCAAGGTCGCGGTCGTGGAGAGAACGGATGGGGTGCGATAGCAGCAGAGCATTTTTCGAATTACCAGGAAAGAGACTACCTGACATCAGTGACGCTCGATGGCGCAAACTACTGGCAATCGGGCTCAGGTCAGCGCCCTTTTGCAATGAAAGAATCTGGCTTACTGGAATTTGCGGGGTTGGACAAAACCAACGAATGGGAGCAACCGCGTGCAGAAGCATTTTCAAGAGTCATGCAAATGCAGCAGAACCATGTTTTCTCCAGCGCTTATGCTGATGTTCAAAATCGTGCGTTACGAATTACCGAAGAATTAGGCGCGGTTTTGGAAAGCAACGTATCAATCATCACCGAGCAACCAGATGAAAATTCTCTGGCAAGGCAGCTTGGTATGGTTGCCCAACTGATAGCGGCACGCGGCCAGCTTGGCATGCGACGGCAAATTTTTTATGTCCGCATGAAGGGCTTTGATGTACACGATCATCAAAACAAAACTCAGCCTTATCTGTTTTCTGAACTGGCTGATGCACTCAGCTACTTTCAAACGACGCTGGACGAGATCGGTGAGTCCGACAACGTCACCACGTTCACAGCCTCTGACTTTGGCCGCAGCCTGACTGGTAACGGTGATGGCACTGACCACGGTTGGGGCAACCATTTGATGGTCATGGGTGGCGCAGTCACGGGTGGGGACGTGTACGGCACCATGCCACGAATGTCGGTGGATGGCCCTGATGCCATTCAAAATGGCCGTGTGGTACCAACTCTGGCATCGACTCAATATGCGGCGACTCTGTTACGCTGGATGGGCCTGCCGGAAGATCAAATGAACGACACTTTGCCTACCCTGGCCAATTTCGCCCAGAACGATCTCGGCTTCCTGAGGAGTTAAATCTATCGAGGCCAGCTGTTAAGCTCTGGCCTCGAAAAACCAATAGTTTTAAACACTTAAGTCACCCTTAAGTCACTGTTAAGTCAGCCCCAAACTCCATTGCTGGCCACCTCGGCCATTCGACTCCAATATCGCCAGCGTTCGCGCGCTTGCAAAACAAACATGTACAAGATATCTTATACATGAATAGTCTCGAGGCAACATCTTCTCAAACCATCAAGATTTCGTGTTTGACAGAATTTTGCTTTAATGAGATTCTTTGTCTCATTACTGTGAAGGACGGGCAGTATAAGGAAGTAAAACTAAACCGAATCAGAGCACTTTATTGCTGTATTTCGGCCTATTTTGCGGCTACAAGCACCACCCTTTAAAAAAAAGGGTGGCACAAAAACCCACTCGGAGGAAAACCCCCAATGCGCAGCATAATGCTTAAAACTCTCGGCGCATCACTTGGACTTGCACTAATCGGTTCAGCTCAGGCTGCCACCACTATTAAAGTGCAGTCCGTTCTCAGTGACAAAAGTGACGAGATCGTGATGGTAAAAGACTTTGCTAAAAACGTTAGTGATTTGACTGACGGCGAAGTCATCATTGAAGTACTTCCCGGCGGCTCAGTTGTTGGTAATGCTGACATTCTGGACGCTGTCGATAAAGGCCTGTTAGACGGTGGCTTTGCCTGGACTCACTATTGGTCTGGTAAGCACCCTGCAGCTATGTTGTTCGGTTCACCCGTTGCTGGTGCCGGTGTCGGTATCGACAACATTGCATTCATCTCCTGGTTCCACTTTGGTGGTGGTCAGGAACTGTACGACCGTCTTTGGGACGAAATGGGCGTGAACGTAAAAGGCCTGCTACTTCAGCCGGTTGGGCCAGAAGCTTTGGGTTGGTTCAAAGAGCCCATTAACAGCATGGATGATTTCCGCAAGTTGCGTTTCCGAGCGCCTCCTGGCATTCCTGGCCAGACTTATAAAGACATCGGTGTTGCTGCTGTTGCTATGGGTGGTGGGGACATTCTCCCTGCGTTGGAAAAAGGCACAATCGATGCGGCTGAATGGTGCTGCCCGAAGCCTGACAGTGTGTTCGGTTTCCAAAAAGTACTCAAGCACTACTACTTGCAAGGTCTGCATCAGGTTGTTGTAAACGCTGACATGTACATCAATGGTGACGTTTGGAACAAACTGACTCCACTACAGCAAAACGCAATGACAGTTGCAGCTGATGCCTCTCTGATGCGTGCTATTAGCTACCGTATCTACGAAAACGGTAAAGCATTGAAGGAACTGACTGAGAACGAAGGTGTTATCCTTCATGACACTCCAGCTGACTATTTCTCTGAGTACATGGCAGCAGCCAATGCCACTCTGGAAAAGAACGCTGCAGAAAACGAATTTTTCAATGAAGTGTGGACTTCCATGAAAGATTTTGCTGATGTCGCTGTGCCTTTTTGGGCTGGCGCGCAAACTTCAAATGCCGCTTTAGGTAATGCGTTTGCTGCTTCCAAGAAGTAAGCTTTAAGTAATGCCTTCATCTGAAAACAGGTTCGGGCATATGTGGAAGAAACATCTTTAGCAAACTTTTTTAAGCAGTAAAAAGCAGGCCTCGTAGCCACCAGCTCGAGGCCTGTTTTTTTTCCACTTTTTACCAATTCCATACGGTTACGCCATGGCTGAAGACGTCGATCCAAATAAACTAGAAATAGCCGACGAGCTCATTGCTGAGCGTCGTTCTGCAGCGCCGGGCCAGTTACCCGATGACATGAACTCCACCCACAGAAAAATTATTGGATTCGTTGATACTTTCAATGAATGGGTGGGCAAAATAGTCTGCTGGTTTCTTGTGCCGCTTTGTTTAGCGATGGTGTATGAGGTTGTGGTTCGTAAAGTTGGAACCTCACCGGTTGGTTGGTGGGAAGAGTTAGTCAGGTATTTTACCAATCCCGATGCGCCCAGTGACATTCGTCCACGGCCCACTATATGGGCCTATGACATCAGCCGCATGTTGTATGGCTCTATGTTTATGCTTGGTGCTGGATACGCACTAGCCAAGGGTGTTCATATTCGTGCTGACTTTATTTACCGCTACTGGTCTGACCGTGCTCAAGGCATTATCGACCTGATTATGTACTGCACACTTTTTATGTTTGGTATGGCAGGGCTCATGTACAGCGGAACAGAATACTTTTTATCTTCTTTGACACCGCGCTGGGAAGTGGCAAACGATACTGCATGGGCGCCTTACTTATGGCCTATCCGCTTGTGCATACCCTTAGGTGCGTTTTTCTTAATGATGCAAGGCTTATCAGAGATTCTTAAATCCTGGTATGCCGCTACGCGCGGGAGATGGCCAGTATGAGTCCTGAAATTATTGGCCTGATCATGATCGGCGTGATGCTGTTTGCGATCTTTGTTGGCTTCCCCATCTCGTTTACATTGATATTTCTGGCTACCGTATTCGGTGCCTGGGGTTCGAACTGGAATTGGGATCTTGTCTTTTATCAAGAAACCTTGATGTTCTCAGCGTCCATGCTGGAACAAACGCTCTCTGCGGTGCCCCTGTTTATTTTCATGGGCATTCTGATGGAACAAGCCGGTTTAATGGAACGCTTGTTTCTTGCGGTTCAACTTATGTTGTCACGCGTTAAAGGCTCTCTGTATATCGCGGTCTTGTTTGTATCAACCATCTTCGCAGCAGCCACCGGGATTGTAGGTGCATCGGTCACCATCCTGGGCATCATGGCAGCTAAAACCATGAACCGATCTGGTTATGATGTGCGTCTCTCCGCTGGGGCTATCACCGCTGGCGGCACCTTGGGCATCCTGATACCACCAAGCATCATGCTCGTTGTTATGGGGCCTATTCTAGAAGTGCCGGTAACAGACCTTTTTGCAGCGGCAATTATTCCAGGCTTTTTAATGGCGATGCTGTATGTGGGGTATGCGCTTGTTCGGTGTCAAATTAACCCATCACTTGGCCCTCCACTGCCTGAAGAACTGCGTGCGGAATCTATGTGGGTTATTTTTCGTGAGTTCTTCCTTGGCCTGGTTCCGCCAGCGGCTTTGGTTGGTTTTGCGCTGGGCAGTATTCTTTTGGGCTGGGCAACACCGACAGAGGGTGCAGCTGTTGGCGCTTTGGGTTCATTCCTGTTAACGATTTTTTATCGCAAACTAACATGGACTGGCTTTAAAAGCGCGCTGATAAAAACGCTGGAAATATCAGTGTTGATTTTGTTTCTGGTTGCCGCGTCCAACTTCTTTGGTGCCGTGTTCAGTAAGTTGGGAACGCCCAATATGCTCACAGAATTCCTGCTCACCCTGGATTTACCACCATACGGTATTTTGATATTGATCATGGCTCTGATTTTCTTACTGGGCTGGCCACTGGAATGGGTACCAATCGTTTTAATCATTGTGCCTATTCTGTTGCCATTAGTTGAAAGCCTTCCATTCGAAGGTATTTTGGCCGACTCACAGAACCGGCTCATTTGGTTCGGTATATTGGTGGCGGTGAACCTCCAAACAGCGTGGTTATCGCCGCCGGTGGCACTGTCGGCGTATTTCCTTAAAGGCGTAGTTCCCGAGTGGGACTTAAAAGATATCTATCTTGGCATGATGCAATTCATGGTCATTCAGCTGCTGGGACTGATCATTATCATGGCGATACCTCAAATAGCGCTTTGGCTACCGGAGTACCTGAATGCGACAAGGCAGTTTTAACGCCACCAGTATAAATGCTGACAGCTAAATTTTGAGTTTAGTAATAATGCACCCCGGATCCGGGGCGCATCTTTTTTAAAATTAATTTATAAGAGCTCTTATTAATTCATGTCTGAATTTTTTAGCAACTTGCAATCGTTAGATGCACTTAACGTACTAATACAGGTTATTTTTATCGATCTGGTGCTGGCAGGTGACAATGCCATTATTGTTGGTATGGTGGCCTCACGCGTCCCCGAAGACATGCGCAAGAAAGTCATTCTTTGGGGCATTGGCGCAGCCGTGGTTATGCGCATTGGTTTTTCACTCATTACCGTACAACTGCTTGGCATAGTTGGATTGAAACTCATTGGCGGCGCACTTTTGCTGTGGGTTTGCTGGCGCCTCTGGGACGAGCTGCGAAGTGGTTATGGTGATATTGAAGGAGAGACAGCAGCAACACCTTTTACGTCTATGCGGCCTGCCATTATTCAAATCGTCATTGCCGATTTGTCCATGTCGATAGACAATGTGTTAGCGATTGCAGGTGTATCGCGAGAGTATCCATCCATTCTGGTGTTTGGCTTAGCGCTGTCGGTTGCGTTCATGATTTTCGCCGCAACCTTAATTGCCAAACTACTGAAACGCTATCCATGGATTGCCTATGTTGGACTTGTGCTCATTTTCTATGTTGCTCTGGTCATGATGTGGGAAGGCGGCAACGAAGTGTTGCACGCGCTCGCTTAGCGCAAATTCATTTTTACTAATTTTTTTAGAGAAATACATGACTATCGAATACATAAAAAAAGCGACAGAATCACAAGCCGAACAAGATGATAAAACGCGTAACATTGTGCAAGAAATTCTCAGCACCATTGAAACCGGCGGCGAAGACGCTTGCCGCGATTACGCCAAAAAACTCGATGGCTACGAGGGTGAAATCGTTATGAGCAGCGACGCCATAGCGGAAAGCGCCAGCCGCGTGCCGCAAAAAACCAAAGATGATATCCAGTTCGCTTACGACCGCGTTAGACGCTTTGCTGAAAAACAGCGCGACTCTTTAAGTGAATTTGAGGTTGAGCTATCGCCAGGATTATGGGCAGGGCAAAAACAAATTCCAATGCAAACCGCTGGTTGCTATATACCCGGTGGGCGTTACGCACATGTGGCCTCAGCGGTTATGTCTGTGGGCACTGCAAAAACGGCAGGCGTCTCGCACGTGGTCGCCTGTTCACCACCAAAACCTGCCACCGCAGACCAGCCTGGCGGACCGAACCCGGCGATTGTTTATACCGCTGACTTATGTGGTGCCGATACCATTCTTGCACTGGGTGGCGTTCAGGGGATAGCTGCTATGGCATTCGGATTATTCACTAATCATCCGGCAGATATTTTAGTTGGGCCTGGCAACCGCTTTGTTGCTGAAGCCAAGCGCTTGCTATTTGGACGTGTCGGTATTGATCTGTTTGCTGGCCCAACCGAAATCGGTATTATTGCGGATGCATCGGCCGACCCACACATTGTTGCGACCGACCTGGTTTCTCAAGCGGAGCACGGACCGGACTCTCCAGCCTGGCTATTTACATCTGATCGTGCATTTGCTGACAAGGTTATCGCGCTTGTGCCTGGCTTGATCGAGAAACTACCAGCAACTGCCAAAGAGGCCGCAACCGCCGCATGGCGTGACTACGGTGAAGTCATCTTTTGCGAAAACGATGAAGCCATGGCCACTATCAGCGACAAGTACGCATCAGAGCACCTGGAAGTGCACGCTGACAATCTGGATTGGTGGGTGAAGCGTTTGCGTAACTACGGTTCCTTGTTCGTAGGCGAGGAAACCACGGTCACTTTTGGGGACAAGTGTTCAGGCACCAACCACATCCTGCCAACCCGTGGCGCGGGGCGTTACACAGGTGGATTGTCTGCGGCGAAATTTATAAAAACAGTGACCACACAACGCATGACACAAGAGGCCTGCAAAGAGGTGGCTTCCGCTGCAGCACGTATCTCACGATTAGAAGGTATGGAAGCACATGCGCGCTCGGGTGATGAGCGTCTGGCCAAATACTTTCCTGATGACAAATTTGAACTACAACCGGCCTCTGAATAGGCCTGCATCAAACTTGACATGTCACAGGCATTGGAACACTTTAGCTTATCGGGGAAAACGGCACTGGTTACTGGTGCGTCCTCAGGCATAGGTCAGGCACAATCGCTGGTACTGGCAAAAGCTGGTGCCAGCGTGGTTTTAGTGGGACGCCGTGAAGCGGCTCTTAACGAGACCCTGGCTGCAATCGATGCAATCAAAGGCCGTGCTTTCGCACTGCCATTCGATTTAGACGACAGGACGACATTTGACATACTCAGTGCTGAAGCACTGAAGTGTACTGGCCAGGTTGATATTGTCGTTAATGCAGCCGGTGTTAACTATCGCGAGGCGGCAGCCGACATCAGTATCGAGAGCTGGGACAAAACACTGAATCTGAATCTAAGTGTGCCGTTTTTTCTGGCACGTGAATTTATACCTGGCATGCAACAACGCGGATGGGGACGCATTATCAATATCGCTTCACTGCAAACCGAACGTGCCTTCACAAATGGTATGGCTTACGGTGCATCCAAAGGCGGCATTGGTCAGGTCACTCGCGCTATGGCAGAAAGCTGGTCATCTGGCGGCATTAATTGCAATGCTATTGCTCCTGGTTTTTTTCCTACCGGTTTAACTGCACCCGTGTTTGAACAACCGGACTTGACCGACAAACTGGCTGCGCAAACTGCGATTGGCCGAAACGGTGAGCTTGCCGACCTGGACGGTGTGACCGTTTTTCTTGCCTCTCCTGCGTCAAATTACATTACCGGGCAAATTCTCTATGTGGACGGCGGCTTCACAGCCAAGTAGGCTGCCAAAGTACGCCATCTAATTAGTAGCCAGATTAGCAGCCTAATTAGCAGCCGACTAACAGCATAATTAGCGAAAACACTGCAGGAAAAGTTGTAAGCCAACTAGCCAGCAGCAATGATTGTATTTTTACGTACAAACTGTTCGCACGCCGCTACACCGGGGCTTGCATAGATTAATCTGATTTTAAGCTACAGGAGTCACTGTGAAAGCACTGGTCTACACGGGCAAGCTGTCCATGGAAATGCGTGATGAACCGGCACCGGTTGCCGCCGAGGGTTTATCGCTTGTCAAAATCGAAGCGGCCGGTATTTGCGGCTCTGATATGCATGCCTATCACGGACACGATGCGCGTCGAGTGCCACCGATGATTTTGGGTCACGAACTGGCCGGCACTGTGGTTGATGGGGCAATGAGTGGTACACGTGTCGCTATCAATCCGATGCTCACATGTAATCATTGCCGAGAATGTCTTGAAGGCAACCCTAACCGATGTGCCAAACGCGATTTGGTCGGGCTGGGTCGTGCCGGTGGCTTTGCTGACTACATAGCTATAGAGCCTGCCAACCTGTTTCCCTTATCTGACGACTTAGGCGCTACACACGCTAGCCTGATGGAACCCACGGCGGTGTCCCTGCACGCTGTGGTCATGGCAGAACGCGCATTGACACGCCCAATTTCTGAGTCAAGAACCTTGGTTATCGGCGGAGGCGCTATTGGCTTATTGGCCGCATTAATATTAAAGCAAAAAGGTGCACGAGAATTAGTCGTTGCGGAAACCAACGCTCTTCGCAGAGCAACTGTAGATAGACTGAATTGTGGTACAACCTACAACCCGCTCGAATCAAACGTACCTGACGATGATCACTTTGATTTGGTGGTGGATGCTGTGGGTAGTGGTGCCACACGTGCACATGCAAGTCAAAAAGTTCGCGCCGGTGGCGTCATTTCACATATAGGTTTGCAAGACAATGAACCTGGCCTGGACACCAGAAAGCTAACATTGCAAGAAATCAGCTTCATTGGCCACTACACTTACTCACCAACAGATTTAAAAGCATCACTAAACATGATAGCGAGCGGTGCGCTTGGGTCTCTGGATTGGGTAGAATCTCGGCCACTGGCGGAAGGGGCTGCAGCATTTGAAGCAATTCATACTGGCAGTTCAGCATCACCAAAAATTGTGTTGCACCCACAGAACCAGTAACCTGTGTAAAGACGGAAGTTTGAGAGGCTAAAAAGCGTTGAAAAATATAATCCAAAAGCTTGTTAAAAAATTGCTTGCCACCAGCGCAACCCTACTAACCGCTCAGCTTGTCGCGCTGCTTCTGGTTCAACCATTGCACGCACTCGAATTCGAATGCAGCAACGGCGGTGACAAACGGTTTATCAGGCTTGAGCTACCTGGCTTGACACACTTATGTGAAGTCTCGGTGACCAAAATTGACAATGCTCGAGATGTTAAATGGTATGCCAACCACGACACTGTGTTTTGTACCGAGAAGGCGCTTGAGCTTGCCGACAAATATCAGCAGCAATGGGGTTTTCAGTGTGAGCAATGGCCCGATCACGATGGCGTTGATCAATTAAACGCAAGACAAAGAACCATACTCGACGCCGAGCTTAAGTTTCTGATCGAGCTGGGTAAAAGCCAGAGCACCCCGTATTTAGTTGAAGGTGTAAAAGTCGCGGCAAGTCCGACTTCTGCCGATCAATCCAACATGCTGGTCGCACAATTTTTTCTTAGCGATATCGACTCCGACATAACTCGCGATGTCACACACATTATTCGTGATGATGGTGTGTCATGGAACACCCTGTCTAAAATTGAAACCCTGGCAGACTACGTGGAAGCAAATGAAGGCTACATTGTTAATTCAGCGTTGATATCAACCGTAACCGACAACGGCGCGATGGAAGTGATTACCGTGCTTGATGCCGCAAACACCGAAGATAACAACGACGGTTGCTATGGTAACCAAATGCTTACCGCCGATAACAACGGCAAACTCATCCCACGATCTCCGCATCGTTTTATTTGCTCCGAAAAACTGACCGGCGACGCTGGCTAATAAAATTAAAGGGGACGGAGGGATTTAACGGGGTCAGGTCTTTGATTTTGGATTTTACGGGGTCAGATTTTACGGGGTCAGGTCTTTGATTTTGGAGAAATTAAGAACTGACTCCGTTAAAGCATTAATTTCTCCAAAATCAAAGACCTGACCCCGTAAAATCCAAAATCAAAGACCTGACCCCGTTAATCGTAAAATGACCCCGTTAAACTCTTAACTACATGAGTTTGTTGCCGTTTGGCACGGGCTCGGTTGGGGACACCAGGACGATAGCGCCGTCCTCGCGCGCAAAACCGGTAACCAGGCATTCGGACATAAACGGACCGATCTGTTTGCGTGGAAAATTAATCACAGCCACCACCTGGCGACCAACAAGTGACTCAGCGTCGTATAGCTGAGTTATTTGTGCGCTGGATTTTCGCACACCAATATCAACCCCAAAATCGACACTGAGTTTGTAAGCAGGTTTTCTGGCTTCAGGAAATTCTTCTACAGCCTTTATCGTACCAACTCTCATTTCTACCTTCTCAAAGTATGACCACTCTATTTCATTCATTGGTTATTTCTTCCATCGACTTACCCGTAGATCGGCATGGTACGACTGCAACTAATCCTGTGTAAAGCGAAGAATCTACCTGAACTTAACTGCACTGTCATTCGCCTCGATGTGGCACCTGAGCGTACCGGGCAACAGAAGCAGTACCGCTTCACATTACAGAAAGCCTGAACCACCTGAATATAGGGTAATGGCTCACACACCTAGTGTTACCGCGTCCATGCTTTTAATACAAATTGTTGCGTATAACGCAGTTTTTCTTAGTCGCCTCGATAAATAATTTTAAATGCCGAAAAAGTATTCAAGGGGAACAAAGCCATTCGATTAACAGGCGGAAGGCTCAATTATAACAACAGTCGCGAACTATTAATAAGAGACGGATATTATGCATTTTGTTAAGACTACAATTATTGCCACAGCAGCCTTCATCACAGTTGGTTGTGCTACTGACGACCCAAACCGCCGTGCAAAGGCTGGTGCAGCTATTGGAGCGATCGCCGGTGGTGTATTAGGTAATCAATCAAGCAGCAAAAACGGCAAATACGTTGGTGCAGCAGTTGGTGCTTTAACCGGTGCAGCTGTTGGTAACTACATGGACAAGCAGCAGCGAAAAATGGAGGCACAGTTAGCTCAGGAAACAGCAAACAACGAAATCTCTGTTACTCGAATTGATGAAGAAACGCTTAAGGTTAACGTCAGTAGCGAGGTGTCCTTTGATGTCAACCAGGCGTCTATCAAATCAAATTTCCGCGACAGTCTAAGCAAGGTTGCCGGGGTTATCTCTGAGTACGATAAAACCGCGATTCATGTTATTGGTCACACTGACAGTTCTGGTTCAGAAAGCTACAACCAGCAACTTTCAGAAAAGCGCGCTGGTTCTGTTGCTCGTTACCTAAGTCAGAATGGCGTAGTACGCGATCGTATGCGTATGGCAGGTCGTGGCGAGTTACGCCCAGTTGCAGACAACGGCAGCAGTGCTGGCAGAAGCCAGAATCGTCGCGTGGAGATCTATCTAAAACCAATTGTTGAAGGTCGCGAAAACGATGCGTTTCGTTCGCCGTTATAAGTAATATCGTTTAATACGATAGAGTATTGAAACCTAAGAAGGGCCGCGTAATGTGCGGCCCTTTTTTATGCTTTGCTTTGACCTTCCCCAAACCGCCAGCCCGGATCCATACGATCAAGCATACGTAAATACGCCGGCCATTCGGGCAACAATACATCAGCTCCACCTTGCGCTGCACCACCTTCAAATTGTTCTCTGGTTTTTTCCACAATCTCGTTACGTGGTCTTTTTAGGGTCGCACCACCAGCCACAGCCGCCATGGCTTTTAACTGAACGCCCGCGCAGTCTTCAAAGTGATAAAGCCGAGTAAAGGCATGCGCAATACTTTGCCCACAAATGAGTATTCCATGGTTGTATAACAACATGGTGTGTTTTTCTTGCCCCAGGTCACGAACAATGGATTCCCGTTCTGCCAAGTCCAGTGCAATACCCTCAAATTCGTGCGTTCCTATACGCTCATGAAACATGCAACCCATTTGGGTTAACGGAATAAAACCTTCTTCCAAACAACAAATGGCTGTGGCATTTTGCGAATGCGTATGCAGCACACATTGTAAATCAGGTCGCGCCGCGTGAATGGCGGAATGTATGGTGTAACCAGCGGCGTTAATTGGATAAGGACTGTCGTCAAGCTTATTGCCATCAATATCAATTTTCACCAGATTATCCGGACGAATTTCATCGTATGCATGACCAAAAGGATTGATGAGCAAGTGCTCTGTATCCGGGATACGCGCTGTAATGTGGTTGTACACTTGAGACGTCCAACCATGGCTGTGAACCAAGCGATAGGCTGCCGCTAAATCCACACGGGTTTGCCATTCAGCATCACTAAAACGACCACGTCCGGATTTTGCGTGCAGCTGATGAACGTCCGAAGAATTTTTTCCGATTCTGGTAATAGACATAGATTGCCCCTGCGATCCTTTCTGGCTTGGACTAGCCTGAACATACTAGCGAATTTTGTTCGAACCTGTAAAATTTGTCTTAAATAAACGCCAAGGCAGACACAATGCACATTGCCGTACTGGGAGCAGGAGCCATGGGCTCTTGGTTTGGAGGATTATTAGCAATGCGCAACGCTGCAAGCTCCAGCGCCATAGCCGCTGAAAACATAGCCGCTGATACTAAAGCTTCTGAAAATAGCTCACATGGTAATCGCACCTCTGACAGCACTGCCTCTGATAAATCAGTCCGGCTAATCACCACCAACCAGGCGCACAGGGATGCTATCACCCAACAGGGTCTGCGTATCAGATCAGCTGACAAGCAACACACTATTGCGGTAGAGGCTATATCGCCTTATCAGATGACAACCAAAAATAGCACCAAAATAGACCTGATATTGGTATTGACTAAATCATTCCAGACCAAAGAAGCTTTAAGCAGCATAGCCAATGTCATTAACGACAATACACACGTGCTCAGCTTGCAAAACGGATTAGGCAACGCGGAAGCAATGTCATCGTTGATACCTCTTGACAGAATATGGGTAGGGGTATCAATGGTACCCGCGGATAAAGTTGCGCCAGGGTTGGTTGAAAGCAAAGGTCACGGCAGCAGCTACTTTGGCAATGCGGCTAACGAAAATAGTCAGCCCATGTCAAAGCGCATACTCGATACATTCACACAAGCTGACATTGAGCTGCACCACGATGTAAATATCCACGCCCGCATATGGGAAAAAGTTGCATTTAACTCGGGCATGAACGCTCTGTGTGCATTATCGCATGGCAGGCCCGGCGCTATAGGCCAATCAAACGGTGCGAAATCGTTAGCACAACGTACGGCTAACGAGGTTGCATTGGTCGCAAGCGCGCAGCAGGTGGAAGTCGATTTAAAAAAGGTTTTCGACATGATTGACCTGTCTTGCACTAAACACAGCGACCACATACCGTCGATGCTACAAGACTTACTATCGCAACGGCGAACCGAAGTTGATGCCATTAATGGTGCCGTGGCAAAAATTGGAGAAGCCTGTGGTGTGCCAACGCCGATAAACGACACATTAGCAACCTTAGTCAGGCTAGCCGAAATTTCGCATCAAAAGTATGGTTGATTCAAAATATACTGCTGATTCCAGGCAGAATAAAAAAAGCAAATTTGTAACGACTCATGATCTATGAATAAAATTATTGATTCCCCGGTATCCATAATAACTGGAGCCGGTACCGGTATTGGTTTCCAAATTGCGCTTAGATTATTAAATCAAGGACAGGCGGTTGTGCTTAATGATCATGACGAGAACGCGCTAACGAGTGCAAAAAAACAAATAAATGAGCTTTGTCCCGACGGGCTGGTTGAATTTGTTCACGGTGATGCTGGTGATATTGAGCATATCAATGCGCTGATCAATGTGGCGATGACACGGTTTGGAAGAATCGACAACGCCATTGCTAACGCCGGAACAACAACCTTCGGAAAGTTTCTGGATTACAAACCTGAACAGCTGGACCAACTCCTGTCATTGAATATTCGAGGCAGTTTTTTTCTGGCACAACGAACAGCAAATGAGCTGATTAAAGCTGCGCAGGGTGGCCGAATTTTATTGATGTCTTCGGTCACCGGCTTACAATTTCACCCTAACCTGGCGGCTTACGGCATGACGAAGGCGGCGCTTAGAATGTTGGCACGCAGCCTTGGTGCCGAATTAGCACAACATGGCATAACAGTAAATTGTATAGCACCGGGTGCAACACTGACCGAGCGAACCGTCGAGGACTCTGACTACGCCGATACCTGGTCTGCGATAACACCGACAGGACGTGCATCCACACCCGATGACATCGCTGCGGCTGCGTGTTTTTTATTGTCGTCAGAGGCTGCTCAAATTACAGGGCAAACCCTTGTAGTAGACGGTGGGTGGACATTAACAAGTCCGACGAAGGAGTAGGTTCGTCTACCTGTCTACTCCAGCGCTCCAATACTGTCTATGCCCCAGCGAATATTGAAAGCACAGCTACAGAGGAAAGAAAAACATGATCAGCGGCACGCTGATGGCCACAATGATTATTTCCAATGGCAGGCCCATGCGCCAGTAGTCGTTAAATTTATACCCGCCAGGCCCCATGACCAAGGTATTGCATTGGTGTCCTATTGGCGTTAAAAACGCACACGATGCACCGACAGCAACACTCATCAAGAATGGGTCAGCATTTACACCTAACGCGGTGGCCATAGCAATTCCCAATGGCGCCATGACCAAAGCGGTAGCGGCGTTGTTTATCACGTCTGACAACAACATAGTCACCACCAACAATAATGTCAGCACCACCGCTATCGGAAAACCACTGGTCCAGTCAATGAGTGAGTCAGCCACCAGTTGTGTAGTGCCTGTGGTGGTTAGGGCATTACCAACAGGGATCATTGCTGCCAGCAGAACAATAACCGGCCAATCTATGTCATCGTAGATTTGCCGGGGAGATAAAATACCAAACAGCACGTAAGCCATAATGGCCAGCAAAAAAGCGGTGGTCAGGGACGTAAAGCCAACAATGCCCAGCAAGATGGCAACAGCGAAAATGCCCGAAGCCACCGCAACACGACGGGTTCGGTCCAGGTCTATAGGTCGATTGGCCAACGGCCACATACCCAGTTTTCCAAACTGCTCGTCAATATTGCTGGTGTCACCTTTTAACAACAACACATCGCCTGCACGAAATATTTGCTGGCGTAGTCGTTGTGTAACAGGCCGACCGTTACGAGCCAAACCGACGAGCGCAACGGTTCGACCTGTTTCTTCGCGCATAAACTCTACGCCTTTGCCGATCAATACCGATTCATTGTTAATCACACCTTCAGACATCACTTCATTTGCAGGATCTGGCTTAACAAAAGCAGGAGTGGCAGAACTGAGTAACTCTAACGAATGCTTATCAAGGAAGTCGCGCAGTTCATCTGGATCTGCGCGTAAAATTAATATGTCTTCTTCGCTTATCACGTAACTGGCACGCACTGCACGAGCAAACCGCCGCTTGCCTGCTACCCCGATCACTTCGACACCATCACCTTCATCATCACCCAGATCAGTTTCGCCTAATGTTTTACCGACCATTGGTGATTCACTGGGCACCTTGGCCTCAGTCAGATACTGACCAACTTCAAACAACTTATTGGCAGTGTTGGTTTGCATGCGCTCCTTCGGTATCAAACGCCAGCCTATAAACGTGATAAACAATCCGCCTATGATAGCGATTGGCAAGCCGACCGGAGTAAACGAAAACATGCCAAACGCCTCCCCACTATGCTCTGCTCTGATACTTGCAACTATAATATTTGGCGGCGTTCCGATTAAGGTCATCATGCCACCTAGCAAACTACCAAAAGCCAAAGGCATAAGAATCAGTGCTGGGGATCGATTCCGCTCATCACAAGTGGATAGCGCTATGGGTAGCAACAGTGCCAGTGCACCAACATTGTTCATGAATGCTGAAGCCACGGTTATAACTGCAGTCAATGCGGCGATGTGCATGATCGGCGTTTCGGTAAGGTGGCTTATACGACTGGCAATTTCATCAACGACTCCAGCATTTTTCAGTGCACTACTGATAATCAAAACGGCCGCAACTGTAATAACAGCAGGATGACCAAAACCCAGAAACGCTTTATCTGGCTCTATCAACCCAAGCACGATGCAAGCAACCAGAGCCGACATGGCGACCAAATCATAACGCCAACGACCCCAGCCAAACATAAGCATGGCAACACATAAAATGGCACTGATTAATATCTGTTCGGTAGTCATCGTTAATTAATTTTTTGCTTAACTTTCTGTCGGATTAAATGGCTGATGTCTTTTGCAAACTAAGTTGCTTGTTAGAAGCTGATACAGCAGCGGATTTTTCCAGCTGGTCTGGCTGCCGACGGTTGCACGTCTCTTGCATTCTACTAGGGAGCGACAATCTGTTCAGGCTTTGCGCCTAAAAGACAACTGCACTTGGAAATATACTGCACTAAATGAAAGCCGCTACCTTCAAAAAAAGAACTGCCAGCAGCACCGTGGATATTACCGTTAAAGGCAAACAGCACGGCCATCTCATCGTGCCCTGCCCATCCACCCGCTCAGCGCTGGGTACGGTACAGATTCCAGTTTGCGTTATCAAAAACGGCGAGGGCCCCACAGTAACACTACTTGCTGGTGCTCGCGTTGATGAATATGACGGGCAGATTGCTCTGCAGAATCTGATCTCAACCATTCAGACTGACGATATAAACGGCTGCCTGATTATCGCACCCACGATCAACCCTTGCGCGGTGCACTCGCACAGTGCTCAGACGCGAATTGATAACAACGATTTAGGAACGTGCTTTCCTGGTAACGCAATCGGCAGCCAAAGTGAACAAATTGCAGCCCACCTCTTCAGCACAATAATTGAGCCAGCGGATATCGTGGTGGAAATTCGTTCTGGCGGACACAGCGCTGTGAGCGCAGCCCTGGCATGCGTACACTTTAATGCCGAAGACGCACAACAGCAACAACGATCAGAGGATGTGATGATCGCCTTTGGGGCACCTTACAGTGCACGGCTACTACCCGAACACGTCGGTAGTCTTGCAGCAGTGATGCAAGCGCATAAAAAAGCCTTTATCAGTGTTTGCCTGGGTGGCGGTGGTAGCGCTAATTCACGCAATATGGAGATAGCCCAAACAGGATGTCGCAACGTGTTGGTGCAACATAGTGTATTAAACACCGAGCTGGTTTTACGTTCTACGCGCATGCTGGAAGTGACATCAGACAAAAACTATCTCATGGCACCGAGTTCAGGTTTACTGGATTTGTGTAAAGATGCGGGTGATGAAGTTTACATGGGCAGCCCGATTGCCAGAATCATAACGCCTGGCTGCACAGGCACATTACCCACTGTCTTAAAAGCGGATCGAAACGGTATATTAATGACCCGCCATCACAGCGGGCGCATTGAACAAGGCGATTGCATCGCCATAATCGCCGACGAAGTTCAGCGTTAAATGTCAGCGATTGTTTTGAACGTTGAAGTTCCGCGTTGAAGTTCCGCGTCAACGTTCAGCATTCAGTTTCAACGTTTGAAGCTAGCGGCGTAAATTACCGGTAACTCACCGGCGAGTTCAACAATAAGTGCAGCAACGCTGCTTAAGCAAGCGAAGACTCAAGCTCACTGACCAGCACTGGATCCAACTCCAGGGCTTGCGCCAGTGAGTCCATGTATTTTCGTTCATCTGCTGCATTGAGATCAATCACCATAGCGGAAGCCAAATAGATTTCTGCCGCAGTTTCCGGTGTATCTGCTGTTGCAGCAATCACATTAACATCGACCGGTGTATTGAGTTCACGCATTAAAAACGATGTAATGTCTTGCTCTAGGCCAATGCTTTCTATTTTTTGCGTGATGAGTCTTTGCTCTTGTGCATCAAGATGACCATCCGACTTGGCGGCCGCAATCATGGCTTTAACGATGGACTCACTGCGTACATTGGCCGCACTGTCAGCTAGTTCGGCAATAGGTGTGCCGGTATCTCGGATAGCACCACCCTGTTGCTGCTGCCATTGGTTACAGGCTGTGTAGGCGATACCACCAACGGCAGCTATTCCACCCACTTTTAATGCAGTACCAGTTAATTTGCGGCCACCCTTAGTGCCCAGGAGCAAAGCTACCGCGCCGGCAGCCAACGCACCTTTACCCATACCATCAAGCATTTGATCACGTTCCGGGCCAGACTCTGGCACCCCCGATTTTTCCTCGGCTATTTCAATACCCTTTCTTGTGGCGGTTTGCGATTTTTCCAGCAAGTTGTCCAGTATGACTTTAGCGTCCAAGAATTTGTCCTCTTATTAAATGTAAAAATCCGCCTTATCTGGCTTATAGTATGGGCAGCCAAAGCAGATTTCACCAGTCACTGACTATTGTTATTGCATATACACAATTTTTACGTCGGTTTTGGTAGCAGATAACACGGCACATAGAACGGCACATAGAACGGTACATAGAACCACACATAGAACGACAAGAAAGCACGACGCATAGAACGAACGATATAACGGAACATACAAAGAAAAAGTGAGCTCAATCCAAAATCGCACAACACCAATTGCGCCTGGCTCACTTGATGCACCGGTTAGCGTCGTTATTCCCACTTACAACCGATGCGATTCGGTTGTCATTGCCATTGAGTCTGTGTTGGCTCAAACGGTTCAACCTGCACAGATAATCATTGTCGACGATGGCTCTGATGATGACACTGCAGCGACCATCAGTGCGCGCTTTGACCAAGTACAACTTTTAAAACAAAATAATCACGGCGTTTCACATGCACGCAATCAGGGCATAAAGGCTTCTACTCAACCATGGATAGCTTTTCTTGATTCCGACGATCGATGGCTTCCCAACAAGCTGGACGTTCAGCTTCAGGCGATTAACAGCACCCCAAACACAGTGCTTTGTCATTGCGATGAACATTGGATACGAAATGGTAAACGCGTCAATCCAATGAATAAACATAAGAAACGAGGTGGTGATATATTTGAGCATTGCCTGCCTCTGTGCGCTATTTCACCATCAGCCACGCTTATTCTACGCTCGCTGTTTGATTCTATTGGCTTGTTTGACGAGTCAATGCCTGCTTGCGAAGACTACGATCTTTGGCTTCGAATTTGCGCACATCATCCGGTGCTTTTTGTGAACCAGGCATTGCTTGAAAAAACTGGTGGACACAACGATCAACTTTCCAGAAAGCATTGGGGAATGGACAGATTCAGATTACATGCGCTGGCGAAGCTGTGGCATTCCTCCAGCTTGAGCGAACATCAAGCCAGCCTGGTGTTAAGTACGCTAAAAAGTAAGTACGACATTATTGTCAACGGAGCGACTAAACGCGACAATCAACCGTTTATTGTTGAACTTCGATCCCTGTACGCCGATCTGGTCGATCTGGCCGACCAATAATCAGGTTTCCAAGCACGCAGGCATACAACTTAATTATTGGCTTAGGTGTAAAATAAGCCGACGTTTTAGCGAAACCACGGTATGTCAGCGTTATTATTTAAACTAAGAAATGTGCCTGATGACGAGGCGGATGAAGTCCGTGCGATCATGCAGCAAAAAGGCATTGAAATATACGAGACAAACGCAGGCAATTGGGGCATATCCATGCCCGCCATTTGGGTTCAGCATGACGAAGACCTGGCAATCGCGAAGCAGCACCTGAGGCAATATCAACAAGAGCGAGCCATGAGGGCACGAGAATCATATAATGAAGACCAGCGCACTGGTCGCGCACCCACACTAATGCAAAACATTGCACGTCGACCATTTGCCAGCGCTGGTATCGTACTATTTTGTTTGTTCGTTTTATACGTGATGATAAGCCCGTTCGTCAGGCTCGCCGTGCAATCCTGAATTCAGCAGACTTAGTTCAAGAGATCAACAATTAGCAGTTTTTACCCGACAGAGATGCCCAATATGAAAGCCATTCAAGTAGATAAAAACGACAGCGGCGAGATCAACGCACATCTGGTTGACCTTGACCCGAGCGACTTGCCTGACGGTGATGTCACTGTGGCCATTGACTACTCTACCTTGAACTACAAAGACGGTTTGGTGCTCAGCGGTTTGGGTGGCTTGGTTCGTCACTATCCACACATTCCCGGCATTGATTTCGCTGGCACCGTCATCGACAGTCAAAGTGACTTATACAAAAAAGGTGACAAGGTTGTACTGACCGGATGGCGCGTTGGCGAGAGCCATTGGGGCGGCTATGCAGAACAAGCCAGAGTCAAATCAGAATGGCTGGCCAGCTTACCAGCAGATCTCGACGCTCGTCAGGCCATGGCAGTTGGGACAGCAGGTATGGCTGCTGTTCTGGGTGTTATGGCGCTCGAAGATGCCGGCATGAAAAAGGATGCCGGCCCAGTACTGGTCACTGGTGCGGCGGGAGGAGTCGGGTCCATAGCATGCGCATTGCTTGCAGCTAGTGGCTATGAAGTTGAAGCCGTTACGGGTCGCGAGTCCAGCGCCCAGTTTCTGCGCTCTCTGGGTGTGAAAAACATAACCCCCAGAAGTGATGTGGATACACCCAATGGTAAACCGCTAAATAAGGAACGCTGGGCAGGTTGTGTTGATTCGGTTGGTGGCGCAATGCTCGCTAACGTACTCACACAAATGCAGTACGGTTCATCGGTTGCAGCAATCGGTTTGGCAGGAGGTGCAGCATTAGACACCACCGTCATTCCATTTTTGTTGCGCGGCGTCAATTTGCTTGGCATAGACTCAGTCATGTGTCCCGCTCCCCGACGCACCCAAGCATGGCAAAGGGTTGCCAAAGACCTGCCTCTGGACAAACTTGAATCAATGATCGAAGAAGTGCCTCTTGCCGATGTTCCAGGGCTGGCTAAAGCGATTCTGGGTGGTCAAATACAAGGACGCACAGTAGTAAAAATAAGTTAGCCCAACTGCATGTAAGTATTGCCCTCAAAGCTAACAGACTCCCGGCAAAGAATTATGCAAACCGGTTAAAGGCAAACTATACCTATTACTAGTTTTTAAGAAGGCGAGGGATTGATTTAACTCAAAATTCTTGACGGCTAGTGCGCATAATTAAGGTTCAGTTAAGGTTATGCAGCTACAGTACGAAAAGGTTAACCGCTTTGTAGAACAACGTGTCAACTGCATGAAAGTGCTTGTCATTTTGTTGACAACTAGTTGCAAAATGGTTTGCCTCCCTTAAACCAGATTTCGATTCAGCGTTACTGACCACTGCAGTTGTTGAAAGTACGGATTGTTGCAAATACAGATTGTTAAACCTGACAGTTTGATTGAAGGCGATCAGCACCGTTTGCTATCTACTGAGAGAAAAATGAGATTAACCAGTTTCGTCCTGTGTCTCCTTATGGTCGGCACCCTGCCAGCCTCGGCTGACACTCAGGCACCTTCAGTTGTAAACGGGGTTTCAGCCACTGCCATTTCAAATACCGCTGTTCGCATAACCTGGAACAAACCATGGGATGACCAATCCATTGCCGGGTACAACGTTTATCGAAATGGCACCTACTTTGCCACAGTCTTCGACACTTACTTTGTTGATAACAACGTACAGCCTAAAAATAATTATAGCTATGGCATCGTGGCCTTCGACAATGCCAAAAATTTTAATACGCTGTCTAACGAAGTCAGCGTTAGTACCGGCGGTGATGCCGGTACCGTCGCACCTCCGCCACCAGAGCCTGACAATGGCACAGTAAACGCCGTCGATGGGCTATTTTCAGAAATACAAAACGGGAATGCCGCTACCATCAAGTGGCGCGCGCCGAGCGGTAATGTTAAGGGCTACAATGTGTATCGCAATAACGGCTACCTGACGACTGTTACAGCACCCGAATTCAGTGACAGCAACCTGAATTGGGGAGAAGACTATCGCTATCAAATTGTTACATTCAATGATGCCAACCAATTTTCGCAAAAATCTGCGACCTTAACAGTCAATACGGCAAGTGGCCAAAGCAACAACGACGGCCAACAGGACGGCAACACAATACAAAACGATCCGGTGGACAACAGCAGTACAGTCCCGGCTGGGTATTCCTTAGTGTTCTCAGACGAGTTCAACGGCTATAGCCTTGACCCGTCAAAGTGGAATTCTTCTTATAGATGGGGACCAGGATGGGCCATCAATGGTGAGAAGCAATACTACGTTGACAGAATCAACAACCCTGACTTTGGTCACTCACCGTTTGAGTTCGATGGCAATGCCATGACCATTTCAGCCATCAGAACACCTGACCATCTGGCTGCCAGCGCCCATTGGCAACCTTATCTCTCCGGCGCATTAACAACCTTCAACAAGTTCAAAATGCGTTACGGCTACGTTGAAATCCGTGCTCAGTTGCCCAAGGGCCGTGGCCTATGGTCTGCCTTCTGGATGTTACATCAACATGATCACGACCAAAGACCAGAAATTGATGTACTCGAATACATTGGCGACCAACCCAACACGGTATTCAATACTTACCACTACTACGAGAATTGGAATCTTCGCTCAACACCCTCTTACGAAGCTCCCGGCCCTGACTACTCGGCCGACTTCCATACCTATGGAATGAAATGGGAAGCAGGGAAGATCACTTGGTATGTCGATGGCGTTGAGCGCAATACACACATTAACGGCAATGTTGCATGGGAAGAAATGTACTTGCTGGTCAATCTGGCAGTGGGTGGCTGGTGGCCTGGCGACCCGGACGGAAGCACGGTGTTTCCAGCGCAATACAAAATAGACTACATTCGCGCCTACCAGCAGTAACTAGCTTCGTCATATTTGCTTAATAAAACTTTATTGGGCAAATTTCCATCATCAAAAAAGTGAATTGGGACACACTTTGCAATTCACATGGGGCAGCTCACGAAGCTGCTTTTTTTTTGTCCGACTGCGCATCATAATAACCAAAAGCCGCTCCCTGTTATTAAAGAAGCTCGGTAGACTGCATGGCAACTAAATTGTCAGACAGCTCACGCCATGCCAGCAACTTCTGCACCCTCTTCCCAGAAGAGAAACTGTATTACCGTCGCTTCGGTCTGTCGCGCAGTTGCCGCTTGCTCAGCGTTAATACTGTTGTCTGGCTGTCAAACTATCAGTTCAGGCGATAGCGATTTACCACAATACATAACACGCGACATACCGATCGATAAGGCGCCTCTTGTAGTACAGAAGACAACGGTTGAACCCTCACCGAGCGCTACTGCCTGGAACGCTAGCATGCGGCCCATGTTCGAGGTTGCACGTACATTGGTTGAGCAGCACACGGGTCAGGACTTATCAAAAATCACATTTAACATCGCCAGTGATGCTGTTATCACTGACGAAGTCAATTACGAAACCCATAGACTAATTCACAGTCAATTTGCCAGTCCCCGGTTTGCTAACAATTTTCTTGACCTGGTCATGAACGGCCAAAAAGGGACTTATGCGGCACTCTACGCAACGCGCAAGCAACAGGTCATGGTCAGCCAACCACTCATGCAGAGCTATCAACGTTCCTTGCCTGCAGATAAGAATATTCAGAATGCAGCCATGCTCGCATTGTTAATACATGAGTTAGTTCATGCAGCGGATGATCTTCGTTACAGCATTCACGAAAACCGCGATTTGAATTTTAGGGCATCGTTTGCACAATCTGCTGCATTTGAAGGCCATGCTCAATGGGTGACCCGAAATATATGCAAACAGGCGAATTGCCTTGTCGGCCTTGAAGCACTGGATGAATTTATGTTTGGTCGTCGAAACCCACCAAACAAGCTGACACAACCAGTACAGGCGATTAGTCGAAACGTATTGGAATACTCGTATATTGAAGGTGAACGATTTATTGATAAGCTATCAAAACGTCCCAATGGGGACGCGTTAATTGCCAACTTATTAAGCAATCCTCCACAAGACCCTATTCAAATACTGGATCCGGCAAGCTACCCGAATACTGAGCGCGAACAACGCAACCAAAAACTTATCTCGGCAAGCACCAGCTTTAATCACCCATGGTTAAGTTCACCATGGACTACGGTAGAAACCTCGCCACTTAAAGGTGTGAACTTGCGTACGGACCCTGCCAGACGCGACGCGGCCGTTGATGGCTTTACAAGGCTTATAACATCAATGGTGGCTTTACAGCTTTACAACGAGTCGCAACCAAACTTTGCACCCGTTGAATTGACTGTGCTAAGAACTGAGTCAAATGATACTGCCCGGTTGTTTGCCGAAACGTTGTATGAAAATACACAAGTTAAAAACGCACAAGTAAATCCTGACAAAGGTTTTGTTAAAGTCGCTGCACGAGAGCCAAACAGGGAGCCGGCGAAGTTATACCTGAGCGCAGAACCTGCTGAAAACAATCTGACTTACTACACAATGGTGGGGGTTAGTGGTATTAACGTGGTGCAAATATCAGGCTTGGGTGCTAACCAAAATCTGTATGTAGACTATGTCGATAAGCTGCTTTTGACTCTCACTAGTACTGACTGACCTATTCCAGCTAACTTGGCAGAAACTAACTAGCTCCAACTGACGCGTTTGGAAAAACGCGGTTTTAAAAAATCCATTTGATCTGCCAGCACATCGCGATTAGACAAATAGAAAAACTCATAACGGTTGGGTGCAAAGGGAACCGCCAGTAATTCCATTCTGGCCTCTTCCGGGGTTTTGTTGCCTTTCCGATTATTGCAACGACGACATGCGGTAACGCAGTTAGTCCATCTGTCCTTGCCGCCACGGGATGTTGGCTTGACGTGATCGCGGGACAATTCTCTTAGCGGAAAATCTACCCCGCAATACATACACACTTGCTGGTCGCGAGCAAATAATAACGAATTGGTCAACGGAGGTGTAAAGGTTGCGCTGTCAACACGACCATCGCAAGCAATAATGCTGGGCAGCTCCAGACGCGAGCGCACCCCAGAGCGATTGTAACCACCGTGAACTGTATGAATAGTTTCACCGAGGCTCCAGATAACCTGCTCTTTAACCATCAGCGTTGCAGTTTCCTGCCAGCTGAGCCAGGCAATGGGAGTACCGGCCTTGTTAAGACGTAGTACTTTGGCATTCATGACGCTTAAATTGTTTGTTTTGACTTCCTCCTACCCTTGTATAACACAGAAAACACCAAAGATTAAAGAACAAAACAGCAACAGCTTGTAAATCCCCTAGAACAGTGCTTGTCTCCACTGGCGCCGCAGGCTTCGAGCAAAGTTGGTCGCTGCCAAATCAGCTGATATTGCAACCTTACGAAAACGACGCATCGGGTGATGGGCTTCCATGTGGCGTCGCTCTTCAAGCAACCATGCCAGGGACTCTCCTAATGTATCAAAAAGAACATTGGGTGCGTAAGCAGACTCCCACGCCGCTCTCGCCGCTTCACCACGATCATCGGCCTCATCGGCGATTGAACGCAGCAATTCAGGAATCGACTTAATATCACGCTCATCAACGCGAACAGCAAAGTCCCAGTCTATGTGCGGAGTCGGAACCCACTGATTAGAAATAATGACTGGGGCGCGACCCGCCTCAAGAGTTTCAAACAATCGATAGGATGAGGTGCCAATGCCACGTGGACACAACATGTACTTGGATTCCGCCATGGTCTGCGCAAAGTCAGTACCTTGTGCCGCTTTTGTATCAGCCGAGCAGTCCCAAACATTGAATTCAGACGTATCTTTTATACTTTTGCTGCAATCAGCGAGTGCGACTACTTCGCGACGACAACGGTGACTGGCCGAACCAATAAAAGAAAATAACCAGCGCTTTTCTGTTTTCTGATGATAAACATCCTTTATAAAATCGTTGGGATAATCCAGATAAGGAAACGCGACCTGTTTGTTTGGTTGGAAAAAACGACGAGGCATACAACAATACAAACCCGGTAGCGCCGACCAAGGCTTGTCGGATTCGTTATACATAAACGTTTTCTCAGGGAATTGCAGGGTCAGCGGGTGCTGGCGAACAGCCTTGAAAAGATAATCATCAAAGTGCGTGTTTTCAACAAATACGATCAGGTCTGCCTCTTCGGCTGACTCGCACAAGGTGTGATTGCCCGACTGGTCTAATTCCGCCATTGCCAATAAGGCATCGAGCATTTCGTGCGTCTCGTAAGCTGATGTCGCTTTGATCTTCATCTAGTTTGATACCTCGTTTTTGTTAACGAGCTTTTCTGATAACTTTCGCCCATACATAGGGTTAGTTAGCGTCCAGCTTCCACAAATCAGCAGGCGCTACCAGCTTGCAAGTGAAACGCCTCACAGACTTTATAGCAGTGTGAATCCGCCGCTGTGAAGCAAATGGGAAAATTACCCCAAAACGAGTGACTAAACCCCCAAAAAGCCGCCAGACTGGCGCTCCCAGAGTTTCGCGTACAAGCCCTGTTGCTGCAAAAGTGTGACGTGGGCACCCGTTTCGACAATCTTGCCGCCGTCGAGCACGATCAGCCTGTCAAGTGCTGCGATGGTGGAAAGTCGGTGCGCCACAGCGAGAACGGTCTTGTTTTGCATCAGGTAATTCAGTTGCTCTTGAATAGCTGACTCAACTTCTGAATCCAGGGCCGATGTAGCTTCATCAAGAATGAGGATAGGTGCATCTTTGAGTATGACTCGGGCTATCGCGATGCGTTGACGTTGGCCGCCAGAGAGTTTCACACCACGTTCACCGACTGTGGCATCGAGTCCTTTGCGACCTTGCAAGTCAACGAGATCAGGAATGAAATGCATGGCTTGCGCTTGAGTGGCGGCTTTGATTATTTGCTCATCACTAGCTGATGCCATGCCGTAACGAATATTATCTCGTACGCTGCGATGCAATAAAGACGTATCCTGAGTCACGACCGCGATGTTGCTACGCAAACTTGCTTGAGTAACCTGGGCAATATCCTGATCATCAATACGAATACTTCCATGTTCGATATTATGAAATCGCATTAACAAATTGATTAACGTTGACTTACCTGAACCCGACCGACCTACCAAGCCTACTTTTTCACCCGGTGCAATCGTCAAACTGCAATTATCAATAATGGGCAAATCACTTGACCCCCTTTTTATAGTTGAATTAGTTTCTGTCGAATTAACGTTGGTCGAAATACTGTTCAGCTCAAATAGCTGATCGTAGTTAAACGAAATATTGTCAAACGCAATTTCGCCAGCAGATACCTGCAGAGTCTTCGCTGCTGGCACGTCAATAATATCGGTGGGCAGGCAAATGGTCTCAATGCCATTTTCTACGGTTCCAACGTGCTCAAACAGCGAGGTAATGGTTCGCAGTATCCAACCAGACATTTGATTGATACGCAGCACCAAACCGTTGGCAATGGCAATTTCTCCTACAGTGACACTGCCCTGCATCCACAGCCATATTGACAAGGCCGCTGTTGCAAAAATAAGCAAGGTATTCATGACGGTCATGGTTATTGTCATTCGCATGATCGCGCCCATCAACACGCCAAATGCCTTTACATGTCGCCGAATCGCGTCAGCTGCGAATTGTTCCTCCAGCTCGTTATGGGCAAACAACTTCACTGATTGAATATTCGTATAGCTGTCGACAACCCGACCGGTGATAGCCGAAGTCACCTCCGAAAGACGAGCCGATTTATGTTTTACCGGCGGCACCATAAACCTGACCACACTCAGATAACCGACTAACCAAACGGATACCGGAATAAGTAACACGGGTTTTATATCGATGAGTAAAAAGGCAATTCCAACGACATAAATGGTGAGTAACCACACGCCATCCACTACATTTAAAACAACCTCTCTAACAGAGTTTCCTGTTTGCATTACTTTTTGGGCTATACGTCCGGCAAAGTCATTTTGGAAAAACGTCATGCTTTGTCTCAATACATAGCGATGATTTTGCCAGCGTGTTGATGCCACCAAACCAGGTGACAAACAAAAGTTTATAAGACAACGGGCCAGTATCATGGTGACCGGTCTGATTACAAAAGCCACTAGCCCCATACCCAACATGGCAAAAGCATACTTATCCATGAACAAAGCCGGTTCGGTGCTTGTCATCCAATCGATAAGCTGGCCAATAAAAACGTACAGGTAGATTTCGCAAATACCAGCAATACCCGAGAACAGCAATGTGGCGAAAACCAGATGCTTGATTGGGCTAACGTAATGCCAAATAAATTTAAGCGGACGTAGCGGCGGACGCTCGACCGGATTGTCTGGCAGGGGGTCGACGAGCTTTTCGAATGCGTGGTAGAACGGCATTGCTCTATTTTGGGACTGGCCAGGAGATGGACTAGCCTAACATTCGTCCCAACTTAAAAGAGCCGCTGTGAGGTAGTAAGGAGGAATAACCGATCCTTATAATCCAGTGCCAGAGCTGCGCGAATAGGTCGCTCCATCACATTTTGATGACTTATTAGCGATTAATACTGGCAGCTAAAGAAGAAAATAGCTGAATTTGTGAAGCATATTAACCAATATAATTTGTTATTCCTTAGCTCATAATATATGCTAATGCTCCACAAATAGTGAAGTATCAGCACTAATCAGATGGACAAATATACAGAAATGCTCGTGTTCGCCAAAGCGGCAGATATGGGCAGCTTTTCAGCGGCCGCTCGCGAGCTCGATCTAACACCTTCAGCGGTTAGTAAACTTATCACTCGACTGGAGGATCGCCTGGGCGCAAGACTCTTTCAGCGCACTACAAGAAAGCTCAGTCTGACCGCAGAAGGACACGCCTTTCAGGATCGCTGCGGCGCTATCCTGGCAGAAATTCAGCAAGCTGAAGATGCTGTCATGGCATTGCATGATCGCGTGACTGGTACCTTGCGCATCACTACTATTTCAGCCTTTGCCCGAATCCAGATGATCAAGTTGATGCCAGAGTTTATGGCAAACTACCCCGAGCTGCGTGTTGAACTGGAACTCAGCGAGCGCGAAGTTGATTTGGTTGGTGAAGGTGTTGACGTAGCGATAGTGCTAAGCGATGGCCTGACGGACGAGTCTTTAGTTGCCAGACGATTAGCCGTCAACAAACGAGTCATCTGTGCATCACCGGAATACCTGGCGAAAAATGGAACGCCTAAAACCCCTGATGACCTGATGAACCACAACTGCCTCACGCACTCATCAATCCAACATTTTAACGACTGGGAATTTCAGACGTCCGATGGTATCCGAGCCCAGCGCGTAAAAGGAAATTTTCACACTAATAGCGCATCCGCTCTACACGAAGCAGTTAAGGCGGGCATTGGTATTGCGCGGCTTGCAAGCTATGTCGTGCAACCTTCTCTGGAAAACGGTCTGGTGGTACCGTTGCTGCAAGAACACGCGGTCGACACTTCATCGATTCAGCTGGTTTATCCGCACAGAAGGCATTTAAGTAATAAAGTTCGCGTATTCACTGATTTTATGGTGAGTAAGTTTACGCCTAATCCACCCTGGGAAGTTGGCTGAGACAGGTAAGCTGGCTAGTCTACTAAACGGGATTAGCAGTAAAGCGATTAAGATGAGATGGTGACGATATATGGATGTATCGTTTTTTATGTGATCGGTTTGCAGCCTCCTGAAGCAATATTGGTCGTTGCACACGGTGCAGCCACCACATCATTTTGAACAATCTAAATGTCACAGGCAACCTTGAACAACCGGTTGGTGCATCAGTCTGATTTGTAAATAGCGATTTTAACTGTCGTTTAGTAGCCCACCAATAGTGAATCCAAACCGGGTGGTCTACAACGATTATTGTGTCTGCAACATCCATACGTTTTAAAACAGATTCCCACGAACCGTATCCGTCAAGCAGCCAGAGATGCTGATCAATTAAATTATCGTGTTCACGATTGTAATCGACACTGCGCGTTTGTTGCCAGCCCGGCTGCCATTGGAGCTTGTCGATAGAGGAGATAGCTATGACATTTTTATTAGACCGTAAGGCTAAGCTACTTATTGTGTTTTTATCCTATTGGCTGATCTCCGGCGCCGCTTGCGATACATTCCTGGAGGCTGAAGGTGTAATCACTTTAAAAGATCCCTTATCAGAACAATACAATGATAAAAAGCTACTCGGTGTATGGGCAACAGAGGCACAGTCACAAAGTGCAAACAGCGCTATATCAGGCGGTGATATTTGCGAATCTATTGGCGTGCCATGCAGCGTTGTTATTCAAAGCATCGATGTTTCATATACTCTGGTAGGCGAAGAGCAGACACCAACACTAAATCCGGATGCGCGCGACGTTGCTATCATTGAGCAAACTAACTACCCGTTTAAGCTAAGCAACATTTACGGCCCAGGCGAAAAAGGCAGATTCGCAAAAAATTACATCGGTGCTTTTATTGATGTGGATGGCAATGGAAAGTGGGAAACTGAAGAGCCTTTTGGATGGGCAATCGAAAATCCACTGTCGCGAAGTTGTGTGGACAGGCGTAGCTCAAATCACGCTGATTGTGTTGAGCTACGAGTTCCTGTTGAATAAACAAAAGCTGCTCGTGAAGTTGCTCTTGAAGTTGATCTTAGCGCCTTGCCACCGGCTGGCTCGACATTTTAAAAGCAATATTTAATATTTCATGGTACGTGTAGACGCCGCGACGTTTACGGCCCACACATCGGACGGGTTGACGTTGAACAAGAGCTTTACTGCTTATTCGGTTTTCGTATAGACGCCGCGACGTTTACGGCCCACACATCGGACGGGTTGACGTTTAACAAAAGCTTTACTGCTTATTCGGTTTTCGTATAGACGCCGCGACGTTTACGCTCCGAACGCTTTTACAGTGCGGCGTCTCCCTCTTCCTGAGTTCTTATTCTTATTACTCTTTGAACATCATCAACAAATATTTTTCCATCACCGATCTTACCGGTATTAGCCGAACGAATAATACCGTCGATACAGGCATCAAGCATGTCGTCTGCAACAACAACCTCCAGCTTCACTTTGGGAATAAAGTCAATGACGTACTCAGCACCGCGATAGAGCTCGGTGTGGCCTTTCTGCCGACCAAAGCCTTTAACTTCGGTTACTGTGATACCAGCTACACCCGCTGACGCCAATTCTTCTCGTACTGCATCCAACTTAAACGGTTTAATAATTGCGGTTATACGCTTCACGATTTAATCCTCAACCAGTAATAGTCTATTTTGATGAAGCCGAAATTTGATGAATACTCAAATCAGCCCCATTGTATTCTTCTTCTTCAGTAAGTCGAATACCCACAGTCACTTTTAATATTCCGTATACAATTAATCCGACCAGTAAGGCAAATACGATACCAGCAATTGTACCAATCACCTGCGCACCGAGGCTGACACCACCCAGGCCTTTCATGGACTCTTGCCCAAAAATACCACAGGCGATCGCACCCCAGGCTCCACAAATGCCGTGCAAAGGCCAAACACCCAACACATCATCAATACGCCACTTGTTTTGTGCAAGCGTAAAAAACCAAACGAACAAGACCCCTGCAACAGCACCAACAATTAATGACCCCATTGGATGCATGACATCAGAGCCAGCACACACAGCAACCAGACCGGCCAAGGGTCCATTATGCAAAAAGCCAGGGTCATTTTTACCAGCAACCAGGGCTGCAAGCAAACCACCAACCATGGCCATGAGTGAATTCATTGCAACCAAGCCGCTGATATCACCCACTGCCTGCGCAGACATTACATTAAAGCCAAACCAACCCACAGTCAAAATCCAGGCTCCAAGCGCCAGAAACGGAATACTTGAAGGTGCGAAGGATGCACCTATAGAGCCATCAGCTCGGTAACGGCCATTGCGCGCACCCAACATAATTACAGCTCCAAGCGCAATCCATCCGCCCACTCCGTGCACCACAATGGAGCCTGCAAAATCATGAAACTCAGCTCCGGCAACACTCGCTATCCAATCCTGAAAACCATAGTTGCCTGCCCAAACCATGCCTTCGAACAATGGATACGCTATAGCGACGATAACAATAGAGGCGATCAGCTGAGGATAAAATCTGGCTCGCTCTGCAATACCACCTGAAATAATGGCCGGTATTGCGGCAGCAAAAGTCAACAAGAAGAAAAACTTGACTAACTCATAACCATTATTGGCCACTAAATTTCCTGCTGCATCAAAAAAATCCATACCGTAGGCGATTTGGTAGCCTACAAAAAAGTAGGCAATGGTAGAAACTCCAAAGTCAGCGAATATTTTAGACAGAGCATTAACTTGATTTTTCTCTCGCACTGTCCCGACTTCAAGGAATGCAAAGCCTGCGTGCATAAACAGAACTAAAATTGCCCCGATCAGTACAAATAGCGTGTCGCTACCAGTTTGAAGCGCTTCCATAAAAATTATTACCTTTCAAACAAGTTAATAAAACGTCAACTCAAAGCGTATCGACTACGCAAATGCGTCTTCTCAGTGCAGGGATGTTATCAAAGTGAACAAACACAGTGCATGGTAAAAACTCACCAAGAGCGAAATAAGCGTTGTGAATCTATCAATTACGGCTATCTACGCTACATCGTGAAGCGCGCGCACCATTGCGGTGCGCGCAGATTGCGGCAAACTGACTCTTTGAAGTCAGTTTAAAGAAACCATTAAAATTAGTCGGGTTCTATGTCTTGCTCTATGGTCTGCGAAACAAAGGTACGCGAAACATTCACGCCATCGGCTATCTGGTTTAGTACATCGTATTCTGCATCGAGCACTTCAGCATCAGCCATGGCGATGACACATAAATCGCGAATAACCTGCATGCATTGTGTTTCAGTGCAGTTATCTTTTGCACGAGAAATTCTTTGCGGTAATTGCTCCTTAATGCGATTCGGACTTAGTTTGTCACTGTATTCACCCTTCTCGAAATATTTTTCGAAAGCAGCGATTTCTTTCTCCGATATACCATTGGCAGCGTTTGCAACCACAACAGACCCGGCGAACAATAATTGCCTCATCGCTATTGCGGCATCCGTTTTTCCATCCAGATAACTTGGTTCCATTAAACTCATGAGTCGTTGAACACCGACGTCTAACTCATCGAGCGAACTACCTGTTTTGTCCATTAAGTTCGATGCAAAAAATAATCGCAACGCTTTTACCCTTAGCGGACTGAACGGATGGGTGGAAAACCAGTCTCCCTCTGATGCACCCTGGCCAGGCTCATCATCAAAGGCTTGCATATCATCCACTTGTTGCAAAAAATCTTCTAAATCAAATTTAACTGTATCGCCAGTTAAACCCGACGCCAATTTAAACAAAGCACTTGCAACGCTGGGAAAATCCTGACAACAATAAGCACCTGCACGATCAGCGGATATTTCTGCGTTGCGGGACCAGGCGAATAACCGAAGGGCAAGCTTTGGATCGGGTCGGCTTCGGCCTTTTACGATGTAGCCAATAGGTATTGCATGGTGGTCATATACGTGATGTCCGAATTCATGCCCCATGACAAATTGCAATTCTTTGGGGGTAAAGCTTTCCAGAAGCGCTGATGAAAACATGACATACAATCGCCCTTTTTCTGGCTTGAAGCACATAGCATTAAATTGTGGGCTGGCATACACATAAAGCTCAAGCGGTATATCCATGGATAAGCGCTCGACACACTCATCTGAAAGCTTATAAATATCAGGTGCCATTTTCCGGCTCAGTCGAACCGATGTCGATAACAGACGACGCCTCAATCCGGTTGGACCTTCTGCTTCATGTTCAGCCAGAGCCTCGTTGACGCGCTCGACTTCTTTATCTTTAAGCAATGCGTCAGACTTGGCTTTGTCATTTCGATAACGGAGATCATCAGCGTGCACAGCGTGTTCCTTAAGATCGGGCGTAGACGACACTACGCAAAGATTTAAATGCTTCTCTTGTACTACTGTCATTACCAAGGGAAAGTGTCGGTTTAATTACCGAGCGACTATGTCGCAACACCATAACAACCTGGCAAATATATTTCAATCGATCAGCAGGTTGATGTTGCTCTAAAGCGGACGAAAAAGAATCGCATACCGTGGTTTCGGTAACGCGTGCTTTGTTCCCAAAGGAGCCATTGAGGTCATTCTGTAACGAGCAACTTGCTAGGTGTACGGACTCGACCCATTACAATGACATACCCATGTAACCATCAGTATCAACAAATCCCACCTTCTCATATATCCCTTTTCCTTGTATTGAAGCATGCAATCGTACTGATGAATAGTTTTGGGATTTAGCTTCTTCGATCAGCTTTTCAAGCAGATAAGAAGCTACTCCCTTCTTTCTATATGTTTTATCGGTATACATGTTCGTAATGTATGCGATTCTGCCTGAAGGATTAGAAAAGGTCGAAGGTAGTTGATAAAAGCAGATTCCAGCTGTAGCCAATATTTCCCCGTTGATTTCACCTACCCAGCATATTAGAGACCCATTTTCGAGACTCGTTATAAAGTACCTTTTAAGATCTTCGAGTATGCCCGTAGTTTCCGGATAACCTTCGTCAATCAATTGCATGATTCGTAGCTCGGCAAGTCGATAAATATCTCCCTGCGAAGCTTTTCTAAACTTGAGTTGGGTAGGATTATCCATTGAGTACACCTAGCAATTAATTTCAATGAAAAACCGTTGAAATACGTTTATACAGAATGCGATATAAAACCTCAAAACACACATGCCATGTTCTCCTCATATTTCATCAGATTGTATTAGCTATATCAGAATTAGTTTTTAACTCTACCTTGATCATAACCGCGAGCCCCACAAATAAGATGAACAGTCCAGAAAAAGACTGCATACTGATTCGCTCACCAATCAAGAAAAATGCCAGACAAACTGCAGCAATGGGCTCCACAAGTGCTAAAGCGACTCCAGTTGCACTACTAATAAATTGCAAACCAGTAGTAAACAACAGGTATGCGATTCCGGTGGCTCCCAATCCAAGCCACAACAGGACAGCTATATCGGAATACGCGATAGATGGCAGCCCCGAAAGTACAAATGCAGCGGGTATAGCGACAACCGCAGCCATAGTGAACACTGCAGCATTTGTTTTGGTAGCGGAAGCTCTCATCACCATTTGCTTTGTTGCCAAAGCATAGACAGCGTAGCCAAGCCCACTGAGTAGACAGAGGCTCATACCCTGCATATCTAATGTCACTGATACAGTTGAACCCGCGAACGTCACCATCAGACCTGCAACACAAATCAACAGTGCCAACCACCAGCCCCCAGAAGGTACGCGACGATAGAACATACCCTGTAGCGTTCCGGCCCAGACAGGACCACTACCTAAGGCTATCGCCGTCCCAATAGCTATGCCAATGGACCTCACTCCAGCGAAGAAAGCTATGTTGTATACGGTTATCGCCGCAGCCGCGATCAGTATCGTCAACCAGGGTAGCGTTTTAACGCCTGAAACCGAAAAGCTTGATCTATTCCGATAACTCAGCCAGAAAACAAAAAAGCCGGCTGCAATGAGTAATCGGATAGCGCCGATCCAGTACGATGAAAGTGTCAGCGTCGCAAATTTCTGTGCAGTACCCGTTGTACCCCACAATGTTGCAGCGATTATTATGAGTACAATTCCCTGTGATCGATTTCCAAACATGAAACCAATCTTGCATCACAGAACGAGTTAGAAATAGCGAGATCCTATCGCGGGCGTTTGCGCAATTCACGAGCTCCGTAGCCCCTATCGCGATTTAGGGCAAAACACAATGCACTGCCTGATCGGTAACCAACTATCGATGCTGTAGAATTAAGATCACGTCCTTTGCGCAATAGAATTTGCGCTTCGTCGAGTCTTAAATTCCGTAGCCAGGACTGTGGAGTCTTGCCGGTAAGCTCTTTCCAGCGCCGATGAAATTGCGGTATCGATAGTGCGAAAAACGATGACATTCTCGCAATTGGCCAATCCTCATGCAAAGTTTGCTGAACACGCACCAGCAGTGCGTCAGGATTAACAGCTCTCCTTTGTAAAATGTTCGGTGCTAGGGGAATACAAGCGAGAATTTCAACAGGGTCCGCAACTGGTCGCCACCGGGCTGGAAGTCGAAACGCTCTTACCGAATCCAGATCTTTTATAAGCGTTGTTTCAATGAGAAAAACTCTAGCGCCTAAATCACTGGAATAGCAATGTCCTCGGCTAGCAGGAATCACCAGCCCTGTTGTTGCATCTACACGGACACTACGCCCATCAACCTCAACTCCCAAACTTCCATTCAACCCAAAAAGTATCTGGGTAAAATCGTGGTCGTGGACGGCATAATCGCCGCAATACGATCGTTCGCAACTATGATTCGACAATTTCCTCTCACTTGTCTGGGTTTTCTAAATACGTTAGGTGATCAATGGCGGCTCTGGGCCATTAGCGGAATAAGACCCGACCAGCAACCCTATAAATAGAAGGTCCGCTTACTGCCCGAGGTAATACCAGCGCTTGTAACCAGTATATTACGCTGTACTGGGTATAGCTGCTTTTTTCTGTAGCCGCAATCCAACTGTTTGCATAATCTCACGCAACCAGATGTTCCTAACGCCGGTAGCGCTGATTTTTATCTCATAATGCTTCCAAAGCTGATTGGATACTTGCACCTGGCCAAGCTGCGGGTTGTCCAGAGAGAACTCCATGACCGTGTTCGCTGTATCCTGATCAGTACGGTTTTTATGGTAGTGATCGGTTGTCTCTTGGCGTTTCAGGGCGGCTACGCCGCCTTCCTTGATAAGCCGCCGATGTCGATAGATCGTGTCACGCGAGACGCCACTGATTTTGGCAGCCTCACTGACATTCCCCAGCTGCTCTGCCAGTTCCAGCACATCCAGCTTCTACTGGATGTCCATGTCGAACATCGAGGGTTTGGTCGGTTCTCGTACTTCGGATACCGTTAATTCTCGGCCAGCGAAGAAGGCTGTGAAGCCAGATTCGTGATTTGTGTGTATTTCTATTTTCTGCTTAGCGATAGAGTCGCGCAGCGGCGAATCGATGAGATAAGACTTGTTGCCATAGCTGAACGTATGATCGTTGCGTATTTTCCGGTATTCCTTCACGACAAAAATGGAATCCAGATCGATGTGTTTCGGCAGTGCCGTATATTCGCTCTCAGTGTTTCTAGGCATAACTTCGATGGTGGTTTGCCAAAATTCTGGGATAAAGCACTCCTGCAAGTACTGATTGGCGGTGCTCATTCGTTTAATACGCTTAAGTCTGAGCTCCGGCACCAGTCGACCTTGGTAGGTGTCGAATGAGCGTTCTATTCTGCCTTTTCCCTGTGCGGAGTTAGCAAAGATGATTTCAATACCTAACTCCTCACAGGCCCGTTTTACTTGTGAGAAGTTACACCGCTTGGGACCTCCGAAGATACCAGCCCTGTCCACGTACAGGTTTTAAACAGCCCCTTGAGCTCTATATATAGTCTCGCAGCACCTTTTCACCAACATTTCATTTAGGTGTGTGAGGTTCAGATCAAAGTATTTATCTTTAATCAGTCGTTGAACTTGCCGCTTTAGCTTGTCACACGTTTTATTGGCAGGTGCTTTTCCAGCATTTCGATGAACAACAAACTGAATACCGATTTCTCGATAACGCCGCAGATAGCGTTCCATAGTTCTTCGTGATTCATCGAGTACCTTGGCAGCATTAACGATATCTATTTTACCTTCAGCTACTCTAGCAATAATGTCCACAGTCAATTGGGATTTAGACGGTCCGACGTATCGGTCCATAACAATCATCCTTTAGCAACCCTCTGACCCTTGAAAAAAAGGCAAAGAAAATCACTGATCTGGGTGACCGTCAAATTCGCTTGGTAATTAGTTGCGACAATATCGCTTGGTAGTTAAGGTACGACAGAATGGCTTGGTGTTAACAGCTTCTCTTGTACTGCGCGCGAACCACTCGTACAACGCGAACTACTCGTACTGCGCAAACTACTCGGATAACACGAACTACTCAGATTCAGTACTTTGCCTGATTAGCAGTGCTGTTTCCAAACTGTGCAGTAGTGACACAACTTGACTCACCAGAGCGTCCAGCTCCATCAAAGCTGACTCGCGCGGGTTGGCTTGCTCTGACGGATACGATCGTGTAACTATTTCTTCGCTAAGCTTGTGTAACTGGATCATGGGTCGCTCTAGTGAATCGAACGTAGCTAATCCGCTAAGCTGCTGTCCTGCACCAAAATACCATGCGCCTAGTCTGGATTCAGATAAAACGCCAATGATGTCAGGGTTGACCACTGATGGTAAGCAAGCTTTCGCACCGATTTGATCGCAGTAAATTAGATCATACAAACATTTCCGATGATATAGCACGTTGTGTATGGTTTGATGCACATACCCTATTTGTGAACCACCAAATTTATGCTCAGCTGATGCAAATGCACTGAAGTCATTTAAGGCCAGTGGATGACTAATGTAAAAGCCTTGCGCCTCTTCACATCCGTTCGCCATTAAAAAATGATAAGTCGCGCTTGACTCAACACCTTCTGCCACCGATGTCATGCGCAACTCGCGCGCCATTGATATCGCCGCCTTAACGACATTTAAATTTTGCCATGAAGTCCCCATGCGTCGCACCACACCCTGATCTAATTTGAGTGCAGAAAATGGCAAACGACTGAGTCTGTCTATAGATGAATATCCAGTACCAAAATCGTCCATCAGCACGTGTATACCCATTTTCGTCAGGCGCACAACATCATCGTGTATTTGTTCAAAGCTACCCATGACCGCACTTTCTGTAATCTCTATTTGCAAATCACTGGGTTTAATTATCTTTTTCTCTAAGTAGCCTTCAATGGTTTGGCTGATGGTGTGAGACTGCAAATCATTTGGCGCAACATTGATAGAAAGTGCTAACTCGAGACCTTGCTTGCTCATTGCGCCTGACGCCTGGACGACTTGGTCCAATAAACGCACAGTAATATCATGTAACAGGCCAGATGTTTCAGCCAGAGGAATAAAAACACTGGGGTGAATAATATCGCCCTCCCCGACATTCCAACGAACCAGTGCCTCTCCGCCGATAACTTTACCGTCGCTCAAACTGATTTTAGGTTGATAATAGAGAAGCAGCTCATCATTCTCGATAGCACGCTCGAGCGCCTGCACAGTCAGCTCTGTTTTCATTGACACTACTTGTTGTTAACAACAAGAAAACGCGACTGAAGTGAATCCTTCACACTTTGTTTTGCCGGAGGTGCAGCATGCCACTGTGCCGCTAGCTTAGACAACTCAGCACGTTTATCAACAACTGCAGAAGAGGTCATACCCTCGCGTAAATTTTCGAGCTGGTATTGCATTCGTAATGCTTTGTCCTCTGCCGGTGTGTCTTTATCAGCGAGAATCTCCATTCGAATGAGCAGCTGACGACGCTGAGTTTCGTTTTTATCATAATCGTACTGCGTGCCAGCATCCAGGTGCTTTATCGCAGCATCACGACGTTTTGATAACTTGTTGAGCGTATCTTTAGCAACTGACGCCTGAGAGTTCTCCCAAGCGTGAGCAACGTCATCGCGAAGCGTATCGCTCACCGCATCAGATATCTCTACACCGGCTTCTAATTGCTCACAAAGCTCGACCAACCTAATAATCTCACTGGTTTCAGCTTGAGCACGTTTTTGAGTGGCCGACGCTTGTACTTTTGAACACGCATCCATTGCGCCACGAAAATCCCTTATTAAAAACTTTTTGTCTTTATCTGGAAAATCGGCGAGCGCCTGAAACTCAGTCTGTAACTCCTGAACTTTTTGCTCATCAAGATCTTGTGCTTTAGCTAGCTGACGTAACTCTTTAATAATATCTCGAGCCCTAAAAACATGCCCCATACTGGCTTTGTATTGCTCACGTTTTGCTTCGTGCTGGTGTTGATATATTTTCTTTGCGTGGCCGTTAAATTCTTCCCATAGAGCTTGATCATCTTTACGGCGCACAATTCCAACCGCTTTCCAGGCACTCTGTAATCGTTTCGCTTGATTGGCGGAGTGCTGATTTATCTCAGCTTCAGCAAGCTTCTGCATTTTTTCAATAAGCTCACGTTTCTCAACAACATTTAGATCATACTGCTCAACAAGCTTCTCATTGTATGGCTTGAGCGCATCTGAGAATCGCTGTTCAAGTTCTTTGTCAGGTTTTCGATCAGGAACACGGTTACGACTCCAATCACGCTTAGCGTTATTCACGACACGTTGAATGGCTTTCCAGTCAGGCGCCTCCCAATCTGCTTCCTTGAATTGCGTTTCAAGTTGATCGCACAAAGCTATCTTCGCGTCGTGCTTTTCCTGACGCGCCAAATGTTTAGCTTCGTAATAAGCTTTGCAAGGCTCATAGGCAGTATCACCTGCTGTTTTAAAACGAGTCCACAAGTCGTTGGACGCACGGCTAGGTCCCAAACTTTTCCATTGCGCCTGCATAGATTTTATTTCTTTTGCCAATGCTTCTGGCTTGAGCTCTTTTGCCGGCAAGGCTTCCATGGAATCACACAATGCTTCAAGCTTGGGTCTGGCGGCAAAGTCTTGCCAGTCAGCCATTTCAGCAAGTTGCTTTTCGGCTTTTGAAATTTTATCGCTAAACTGACTTCGCTCCGATGGCTCCATAGCATCAAGCTTTTTCTGCAAGCGACGGAACATACTGCTGGCTGGCCCCCACTTGCCATCGGCAATGGTCGCACCCAATGCTGCAAATTGTTTGTGCGTGGCTTTCGCTCTATCGACTGACTCTTGTTTGGCTTTTTCCAATCTCAGATCAAGCGCCTTACCGTGTTCCTTGAGTTCGCTCATATAGACGCATTCGCTCATTTCCACACCGGGTAATACAGAGTCGGTATTCAACAGAGCCTTAACTCGTTTTATACGTTCCGCTACAGCAGCAGGTCTGCCCTTTGCTAAATCGTATGGCGGGTCAAACAAGACACCCACAGCTGTAGCGTGAGCCAACAATTTTTCGCTTTGCGAGCCCGCCTTAACAGCAGCTTGAGTTTCAATGCCCTTCAGCTCAACAAGCGTTTTAGGTTTAAGCATATCCAGCAGCGCATCACGATCAGGATCAGGTGTGACAGGCACAACCGGGCTTGCAGACTTTGATGTTTCAGCGGCTGGTACCACAGGTGTGTCCGACCCGCCAGACGCATTCATGCCACCTGTGCCACCTGTGGTGCTTGTGCCACCTGTGGTGCTTGTGCCATCTTTGCTATCGATGGCATTGTCAACCGTCGCACTGGGCGAAGCTGAAGTCCCACCAGCGACTTTGTCTGCCGCTTTCTCGGCAGCCAAAGCCTGTTCTGCGTCGAAGTCTTTTTTATGCTCATCAATAATACTCTGGGCTTTTTCCTGAGCACGAGTAAAACTGTTTTCATGTTCAGCTCGTTTACTGGTATCAAGCGTGTTCCATTTTGAAACCAAACCAGTGTGTCTCCCGGCAAATTGTGGAGACCAGACTGATTCCGCCAGACTCTGCATTCCAGCAAGCGTAGACCCAACAGCTTCTAGCGCAGTTTTTTCTTGCAACCGTGCCTGGGCTTTTTCGTCGATTCTTGCTTGTAATGATTTAGCAACTTCTTTATCACGAGATCGACATGCCGTTAAAGCCGATTTTAAATTTTGCTCTTCTGTGATTTTCTCTGCGCACGCCATTCGCACATCATGAAATCGGGATTGCTCTATAACACTTAGCAATACTGATTCATCACTGAGTTTACTCAACGCACTTTGTCGAATGGATTCATTTGGACTATTGATCGCGAACAGGGGAGCATAGTGTGACGGATTACCCGAGAGTAATTCGTTAGCTTCAGCTTCGCTCAAGGCATTGTCTGACAACAAATTACTGATGCGTGATTGAACCGCATTTGCAATTGTGACGTTAGATGGCTGACTATCCAAGACTCGCTTTAGCACTGAAACCGTAGCAAGCGAGTCAATGGCCGCCAAGCGCACAGATTCATCATCGTCCGAAGTCGCCATTTTCTCAATAACAACTTGGGATTCAGGCAAGTTGCTATCCATTGAACTCAAACTGGCAATTCTTACTTTTGGATCTTTATGGGTGTGCCGATCGGGCTTCAGAAAATTTTTCACGCTGATAAGACTGACAAACTTGTGACTCTAAGGTAGCCAAGTATACCAAGTGCCGTGCTTCGAATTTACGTTAAAGACGTCTATTGTGGCTCGAAATTGGGCCCAATAGCGTCAAAAATACCAATATCAGCAACCACAAAGGCGACACAGCTCCCCCTCCCACGCTAACCAGGCCGTCATCGTTCGTCACACCTTCTGCATTGTTACCAGGCGGTATAGCCTCTGGAGGGGCAGTAGGGTCAGTCTCTGAGTCATCCGGCTCTTCTGTCGGCGGATTTTCCTCTGTGGCACTACCGGTATTTTGGTAAGACAATCTGTAGTCCGCTCTGTTCTGACCATTAACACTGACATGTAGCGCTGTGCCCGCAGCTACATTGACTTCGCATACCGCATTCGCCGCATCAACTACCTGCGCCTGACACAAAATATCGTTCTGTAGACTTGATCTGACTGGTGATTGTGAAGAGACATATAAATCAGTGCCATTAACTGCACTGAGTTGCACAACACTCTTGCCTGTTGAAGCGCGCGTTAAATAAGTGTCCCATGCGTTTACCTCTAGCGTGCTATTGACAATGTCGTTGGCATCAATTTGCGGCTGTCCCAATTTCAACATCGCGCCAATCGATGGTACGCCGCTGGTATCAACTACGTATAACAGGTAATGCCCGGGGGGAGCCACATTACGTGAATCCGGCATCGACAATGACAGCCTCAATGCCTGCTGACTAAAATCCAGTGGTACCAAGCGTTGATCTTGATTTTCCGAATGCGTTACCGAACCTATTTTAATTAAATGCGCTTTTGCAATATTCAGCGAGTGATTAAGGCTCACGTTAAACATCTCACCGTAATCAGCGGCCGCCGGTACCGAACCCAGGTTTGGTCGTGCAGCAAGAGAACCGTCTTCGTTGAATAAATAAGGGGGCGCAAATATTTCAGCGTTGCGCTCTTCATAATTTAAAAGATAACAATCGCCACAAATTCCACCACCAGCAGAGAGCACTTGACCATCAGGCAACAGAAGTGCAATTGAGTGGTATTGTCGATCGGTGGGCGTGGTGTTTACCTCGCGCCAAATACCGGTGTCGGGGTTCCAGATTTCCGCTTCAAACACCGGTGAAGACGGGCTATAGAATTCCGCACCGTCACTATTTCCACCGGTCACCAACACTGAGCCATCGGCCAACAGCGTCAGGTTATGCTGGCGTCGTCCATAGATCATTGGACTGGTATCAACTGTTTGTTTCGTTGCTGTATCAATGATGACCGCCGAGCTAAGTCCTTGCTCACCACCGGAAACCAGAATTTTACCCACATCGTACATCGCATAGCTGCCGTAGTCCCTGGCCTCAATTCCATCGCGGCCAGCCAGCGGTGAGTAGCTACCCGAATCGCTGGTGTCGATATCCAAGATGAGGTCAGATGGGCCAAAGGAAATAACCGAACCTTCAGGTGTTTGCTGAAGCCATTGGTAATCACCCGTCAGTTCAATTGGATACGTTCCCTGAAGTGGCCGCCATGTTTGATCAAACTGGAAGACTTCACCCAGAGGCGATGGCTCATAGGTACCACCCAAGGTCAGCATTTCACCGTTGGCCAGAGCTGCGACAGATGAATACCACCGCGGTGCATTCATGTTTTCAGTTCTATGCCAGGTGTTGCTAACCGGGTTGTAAATATTACTGTTGGCCAACGGACCATTAGCACCCGCTCGTGCACCATCACCACCTGCAAATAAAATTCGACCGTCCCAAAGATGCGCAGACCCGGCACAAAATAAATCTGTGTCTGTGTCATTGTTGGTAGGCGTATGGGTATTACTGGCTGGGTCCCACAAGGTTACACGTGTTGTGTAGTTATCAGTGGTGTGCGGATCGTCATCAGCGTCATCAGGGGTTGCATCCCAGGCTAATACTTTGCCGTTTGGCAACAGGGCCGCATGTATTGCAACCAACGGCCAGTCATATACATCAGACCATCGACCACCAACAGCAGGATTAATTTGGGGCTCAGGCGTAACCCGCACAACTTCGGCCAGCACAGCGTTGTCAGGGGTCACGCTAACATCAGAGAGAACATTGATTGGTAAATCAACGGGCGTGTCGGAATATACAGTGCTCGCGTTTGCACTGCTCGAATGCGCATTGCCATGAGCATGAACCGAACCGGCTTGCAGTAACAAACCTGCAATCACCATACTCGCTGACACCAGACCCACAGACACGCAGCCGCCTGCGGCCATGGCCACAGACAACCTTGAGTAGCGTGTTACTGACAATGTCATAAATTCCTGCGCGATACGCTCTAGCCCTGAACCGAAGCACGTATACGATATTTTTAAAATGAGAAACGTGTCAAATTGTGCTTGACCACTTTCTTAGTTTTTCGGCCTGCTGAAGCTTAACCTGAGTTACGCGCTAATGAGCGCAATCTGTCCAAACTATAAATTAAATACACAAGGTTTTGCGCAATTGCCCACAATCCTGCGCGCCATCAGTCTGCGAGCACTGCTTCATACTCCTTTACAGCGATAGCAATCATCACACTGGCCGATATAGGTAGGTGTCCATCAGCGTCGAATCATGTCAATGAGCAACAGCGTGCAACCAATCTGTGTCGATCAAGTGAGTCATGTCTCACAAGTGCTGGAGCAGCTCGAGACAATTTTGCTGGGCAAGCGGGATCAGCTGGTAATGTCGGTGGCCTGCATGCTGGCCAAAGGACACTTACTGATTGAAGACGTGCCAGGAACCGGTAAAACCACACTGGCTCAGGCACTGGGTGTGAGTATGGGTCTTGACTGGAAGCGCGTGCAATTCACCAGCGATTTGCTGCCGGCGGATATAGTCGGCGTATCCGTTTTTAACAGCCAAACCCAACAATTCGATTTTCGCGAAGGACCAGCATTTACATCAGTGCTACTGGCTGACGAAATTAACCGCGCTCCACCCAAAGCACAAAGTGCACTACTGGAAGCCATGGAAGAGCGCCAAATATCGGTCGATGGTTCAACCTACCCATTGCCAGATGAATTTTTTGTTATTGCCACACAAAACCCAGTCGAACAGTTAGGCGCGTACCCATTACCCGAATCACAACTCGATCGCTTTTTGGTTGGTTTATCACTTGGCTACCCAGACCCCGCCGTAGAGCGTCAACTCATGCAAGAAGGTGACAAGCGCACATCAATCAACACCTTGCAAGCTGTTGCCAACCAAGCCCTGCTACAGCAATGGTGCGTAGAGGCTGAGGCCGTGCATGTATCGGATATTATCTATGATTATATTCAAGCCTTGTTGCTACGTTCTCGTGAAGATGGTAGCGGGTTAAGTTCTCGTGCCGGTTTGAGTCTTGTTCGTTTGAGCAAGTCACTTGCCTACATTAGCGGCCGTAATCACGCACTGCCAGATGATGTACAACGCGCTTTTCCAGCACTTGCAGGCCACAGACTGACGGGCAGAGTCAGCACGGGTCATGCAGCTGCCATGGAAATACTAAGCAGCGTTCCATCGCCTTAAGGTTGTAACAAAACTAAGGCAACAGGTATGACGACAGCCGTCACATCACCCAACCCATCATCGTTTAAACAGCGCATGTTCCGCACGCGCCCTGAAGATGTGCTGCCATTGAAAATTGAGCATCAGCGCATTTACATACTGCCCACCCGGCGAGGCCTGGCCTTTTTGTTTTCCTTGTTGATCATGCTAATTGCATCGGTCAACTATGCACTGAGCCTCGGATACGCTCTGTGTTTTTTACTCACTGGACTGTTTGCAGCGTCTTTGCTTCACACCTATCGCAACGTCGCAGGCATAAGCTTCAATCAAATTAAAACGACTAATGTATATGCAGGTGAAAAGGTTAACTTCATCATTAGTATGCAGAACGAAACCGAACTTGATCGAATTGGCGTAACCGTAAAAGCCACAGATGCATCTGACCTTGCGGATGTTGATGCACATGGCACCGCGAGCGTTAATATCGTTAAGGCGACTACTAAGCGAGGAGTGCGAAAGCTCGGCAGAGTCACTGTGACCAGCACCTACCCCCTGGGTCTTTGGCGAACATGGTGCTACATTCACAATGGCGCGCAAGCTGTTGTTTATCCGAAACCGGAAAAGTCCCCTCCACCGCTACCTGCACAAAGCATCGATGCGGATGGCGAAAGCGCACATAAATCAAATCAGGGTGAAATCGCGGGCCTGCGTGAGTACAACCCTGGCGATGCTTTATCTTCTATTGCCTGGAAAGCAGCAGCACGCGGCCAGGGTCTCTATGTTAAAAGATTTGAAGAAGAAAACAGTGGTGGCCAAACTCACCTTTCGTTAAGTTCAACAGGGCTAACGGAGACAGAGCAACAAGTGTCGCGACTAAGCGCCTGGATACAGTCGTCTGAACGCACGCAAACAGAATACTCCTTCGACATACCAGGCACACATCTGGATGTGGGCACAGGGCCAAAACACAGGGAACGTGCATTAATCGCACTTGCGACCTATGGCTTATCGTCATGAAGTGGCCCAAACGCAAATCAAAAAAAGACAACACCCCCAATCGGCTTGATCAACGCACTCTATATGCGCTGGCCGCATTGCTATTTCTATCGCAGCTGCCACACCTGCTGCATTTGCCAATCTGGGTCAGCATAGTGGGCGTGGGAATAGTTGCACTGAAGATCTGTGTTCATCATCGCAGCTCTGCTATTGGTCATTTTATTTTGTCACCTGTTGGCATGTCGGCGATTGCCATCGGTGGCGCTGTTATGGTCCGCGCGCACTACGGTTACTTTATGGGTAGAGACCCTTGCGTCGCATTTCTGTTCATATTGGTTTCGGCCAAATTTGCAGAAGTACGCAAACCTGCAGACTCAACACTGTTGTTATGTTTAGCCGGGTTCCTGTTGCTAACACAATACTTTTACTCGCAATCGATCTTGTCAGCCTTAATTACCTTGCCAGCCGTATTGGCTCTGGGTAATGCACTGGCCGTTATCCGTGATTCAAGCAATGCGCCAAATACCAAAAACAATTTACGCATGATAGGTAAACTGCTTTTACAGGGCGCTCCGCTGGCAGCGTTATTGTTCGTGGTTTTTCCCCGGCTGCCCGGTCCACTATGGTCACTGCCCAATGATGCTTCTGCAAAAACTGGCTTATCCGATTCAATGGCACCAGGTTCAATTGGATCATTGTCTTTATCTGATGAGGTTGCGTTTCGGGTTGAATTCAAGGGCTCACCGCCGTTAATGGACCAACGATACTGGCGCGGGCCAGTGCTGAGTAATTTCGACGGGCAACGTTGGACCGCCAGGGAAAGCGCTGCTCGAGTACGGGTCTCTACAAAGGCCAAAACAAATGCCTCTCATTACACGGTGATGATGCAGCCCAACCATCAAAAGTGGTTGTTTGCTTTGGATCGCCCAACATCATTACCGATGTCAGTGACATCAGATGCCACTGACGGTCGCGTATTGGCACAAATGACGCCCGACTTACAACTTAAAAGTGAAGAACCAATAACCCGAGTTACTCGCTATTCTCAAACATCGTCTTTGTCTGATTCTTTTAAGCCTCCAATCAGACCGCATGCCTCGTTAACTCAACTTGCCGGAAACAACCCAAAAACCCTCGCCTTTGCAACGAGGTTGAGAGCCGAATCAAACAGCAACACAGCCTACGCAAATGCACTACTCGATCATTTTAATCAGAACGATTTTCACTACACACTGCAACCAACACTGTTGGGTGACAACCCGGTGGATGATTTTCTGTTCTCGACTCGCAACGGATTTTGCGAGCACTACGCTTCAGCGTTTGTTGTATTAATGAGAGCAGCCGGAATACCATCGCGAGTGGTGACCGGTTATCTGGGTGGAGAAATGAATGGCAACTACATGATCGTTCGGCAATCGGATGCACACGCATGGACAGAAGCTTATTTAAACGGCAGATGGGTCAGATTCGACCCGACTGGTGCAGTAGCACCTTCGCGAGTAGACACCAATATGGCAGCGGCACTAGGTGATGGTGAACCCGTTCCCATGATGGCGCGTGCTGGTAACGGCTGGCTAAAGCGTATTAAGCTGGGTATTGATGAGATGAATCATGACTGGCAACGATTGGTGGTTGATTTTAACAACGAGTCTCAATACCGTATTTGGGAAAAACTGGGTTTGCCAAGACTGAGTCTATGGCAAATTACTTTACTGGTATTGATGTTAACTGCGCTCTGGTGCCTGCTCGTACTGGGCCTACCCCGTACCCGCGGCACTGCTATGAATAGCGAAGATCGCCTTTGGATTCGTTATACCACGTTGCTACAGCGCTTTGGGGTAGATCGCGAATCCACAGAAACCCCAGATGAATTTATAACACGTGCAAGTGACGCACTGCCGAATGGTTCTGCTGTTCATTCATTAGGGCAAGACTTAATCAGTTTACGTTTTAAACACCTTGATAAGACCCAAAGCAAAGCGCTTAGTGCATCTATACGGCGAGAGTTAAATAGTTTATATTTTCGTAATATGCTCAAGGTGCATTAGCCCCTTTCGCACCTGGCTAATCAGACAAGGCTAAAATACACAATTGCCCTTGTATTAAGGCAGAATAGGATCTTCTGACATACACAGGTGTAACTTATTTCCTTTGTAAGGGTGCGCGGTTGCAACATCAACATTAAGCTCTACCCCAATACCAGGTTCTTTGGAGGGGATAACGTAGCCATCTTCCCATTGCATTGGTGCACGCAATACATCCGCATGAAAACCACCCCAACATTCGATACTTTCTAAAATTAAAAAGTTTGGCGTGCAAGTGGCAAGCTGCGCATTGGCTGCACCCTCTATTGGTCCGCAATACAAATGCGGCGCAATCAACGCATGATATGTTTCAGCCATGCTGGCAATTTTCTTAGCTTCAAGTAAACCACCCACGCGACCTAGGGCCATTTGTAAAATGGATGCGGCCTCGCACTCAAGAACACGTGCAAATTCATACTTGGTGGTCAGCCGCTCACCTGTCGCGATGGGGATAGACGTTTGTCTTGCTACGCGAGCCATCTCCTTGGGATTGTCGGGAGGCATCGGCTCTTCAAACCATAACGGGTCGCTACTTTCGAGCCGCTTGGCAAGTCTTATGGCTCCCGATGCAGTGAATTGACCGTGAGTGCCAAACAGCAAGTCAGCTTTATTACCCACTGCAGCACGCAGCGTTTTCACAAAAACTTCCGAACGATCAAGTTCGGTTAGTGAAGGTTGCCTACCGTCATAGACTGAATACGGACCGGCAGGATCAAACTTTAATGCGGTAAAGCCCATGTCGACATATTCAAGCGCACGCTCAGCCGCTAATTCCGGGTCGCTGTAAACTGAGTCATCTTCACCTTCTCTAGGGTAAATATAGGTGTAGCTGCGCAATCGGTCATGCACCTGGCCACCAAGCAACTCGTACACCGGTTTATTAACCGCCTTACCCACGATATCCCAGCAGGCGGTTTCCAAACCGCTCAGCACACTAATCAGTGACAAGTCTGGCCGGAGTGTGTACCCACGTCCGTATACACGTCGCCACAGCTTTTCAATATGAAACGGATCAGCATCCAAAAAATGATGTTCGAATACATCCTTGATCATAACCTCAACCACATCAGGACTAAAGGTCGCGGTATAAACTTCACCAAACCCTTGCACACCGTCATCCGTGATTAGCCTGACAAAGATGAAGTACTGCCCGCCATAGTGAGGAGGTGGATTACCCACGACATAAGTATCTAGCTGCTGTATTTTCATGACGTATTTTTTCACGGAATTAGCGACTTCAACGAATTGTGCCCCAATACCTCGTTATACTGCAATAAAATCCACTCAACACCCAGCGCCATGTTTTATTCCCACAATCATTTAGATCGCGCCGATCATTTGCGTAAAGACGCAAAGACCCAAAACGAGATGTTAAAAAGCACTCACTCCAGGCTATTGCCGGTGTGGCGCGGAAAATTATTGGTAGGAGGCGTCAAGGACAATCAGCTACGCATGCTTAGCATTCCGATATTGGAGGCAGCCGCGGCGCAAACGGCAAAATATATAGCGAATCAGCCTGCACCCCAATCGGGAACTCATTCAACAAATCATGCACCTGAAATATTCCTTGGATTAATCGAAGGTCACGCTGTCTTTGCTCAAAGTATTTCAGATCTTGACGAATCCGAGCTCGACGCCTGGGTTGCACTGGCAAAGAAACACACAGGTAATGCCAATAACATTCGATTTGAAGACTTGCGCGTAACAGGTCCGGCAGTACCAGCGAACGATGGCGCGTTAATGGCCTATGCAAGAGGACTTACATACTGGCACGACACCCAACTATTTTGTAGTTCGTGTGGGTCTGCCTTACACAGCATTAACGCCGGGCACATTAAGTGTTGCGACAACAATGACTGTCATCATCAAAGCTTTCCTCGCACTGATCCAGCTGTCATCATGTTAGTGACTCAAGCAGCAAGCGACACCTCCCCGGCTTTGTGTTTACTGGGGCGTAATCATGCCTGGCCTGCCGGGGTGTATTCAACCCTGGCAGGATTTGTTGAACCAGGAGAAAGTCTTGAGCAAGCTGTGCAACGCGAGGTACTTGAAGAGGCCAATATTAGTACCGACAACGTACGTTACATAGCCTCTCAACCATGGCCATTTCCACGTTCTATAATGCTTGGCTTTGAAGCACAAGCCACAAGTACAAGTATCACTTGCGATGCAACAGAGCTTGAGGATGCGCAATGGTTCAGTGCAGAACAACTTGAAAGCTTTGGCACTTGGGGAGAAGATTCCCCAAACAACAAACTGCCGCGTACTGATTCAATTGCCCGCTATTTAATCGATCGCTGGATAGCTGAACAAAAAATGTAAATTAAACTGTAATTCAGGGAGTGGCTGACAACCAGCTTTGAAAGCTCTCTGGCAAAGGCGTTAATTCGCCAGTTTCACGCCAATTGTTTTTTATCGCCATCGAACGAACTGCATTGACCCGGTCTTGACTCAGCGGATGAGTACGTGCAAAGCGCTCAAGCCAATCCGGCAATGCATCACTATCGCTTTGAATTGTACCCATTACTTCAAACAATGAACCAGCACCATTGACATGCCCGTACAATTGATTCACAGCGTTCAGCGCCGCTTGATCAGCCTTGGTCTCCATATCCCGTGTGAATTGCATTCCAGTGACTAAAGTAGTATGCGTCAGAAATCTCTCAGCAACCCCTGATGCACCCGTTACCATAGACACGGCCACCATACTGGCAACACCACCGCCTAAACCAACAATAGGGTCACGGTGTTTTATGTGTGCAATTTCGTGTGCCATTACCATGGCCAGCGCATTTTCATGTGGCATTTTAGCTAACAAGGCTTTATAGAAAATCAGGTTGCCGCCAATAGTCGCAAAGGCATTAAACACATCGTCATCGTTATAGTGCACATCAATAGTCATGTCTTCTGGTAAATCCAGACTTGGGGCCATTTGCTCGGCCAGATCATTCAGATAGTTGCGCATCTGCGTTGCAGCGATTGAAATGTCCTCATCTAAACTGTTATCTGTACCAAGAAAGGACATGTCCATGTTTTCTGTCAGCTGTTTTTCGTATTTAAATGGCACCCGTTTAGCCAGCGAGCCACCAACAAACTGTAAGACGATAACAACCAGCACAACCAATATGATTGACGCGATCAAGAGCTTTAAAAATTGCACACCAGGATTAACTTTGGTGACATTGATACCCTCTGCAGGCTGCTGATTTTCGTAGCGCATAAATTTATGTTGCTGGCGAGGTTCTTGTTGCACTTATCGCTGGATTTGTAACTAAACTACCAGCTGAACTGGTATCTAAACTGGAAAATGAACTTGTGACTGATGTCCGCTCTGGAACTAATGCAGTACCATAAGCTAACACTTCGATAGCGCCAGCTCGACCGGTCACGATACGGGATGTTTCAAACTTTATATTAAAGACCCAGTCTGCGTTGTGTGAGATTGCGTCGTCCTTCATGCGTAAAACAGCCTCTCGCCTGCCACGATCAAGCAGTGATTCAAATGGGGTGACACGACCACCAAATATATTGATCAGACCTGCTGTAAAAGATTTGAAATAGTCAGATGCGACCACGACATTACCCGACACAAGTACTTGATCATAACGCTGGTCTTCGGGGGGATATTTGCTGGCCACAACCGGTAAGGAGATAGTCTGCTTTTCGCGCTTGATAATACTTTTAAAGTGTCGCTTCTCGGCACGTTGCCCAAAAATAAATCCGCAGGCAAGGAACACAACAAAAAAACCTAATTCAATCATGTTTATTCCAGTTCAACGGCTGTGCCGTATACAAATATCTCGGCTGCACCTGCTGCGATGCTTGATGTACTGTATCTAACATTAATCACAGCATTGGCCCCTACACTCTTTGCTTGCTCTACTAATCGAGCGGTGGCTTCTTCGCGGGACTCATGCAGCAGCTCGGTGTAGCCCTGCAACTCACCACCAAAAATGTTTTTGAAGCTTGCCATGATATCCCGACCCACGTGTTTCGACCGCACAGAGCTGCCTTGAACAAGTCCTATGTGCCGCACGATGCGGCGATCAGGCAGTATCTCCAGATTACTGATAAGCATGAATTGATATTCCAGTTGTGATTAAAAGCACAGTGTACTGACAACTTCTGTGTCCGCCAACGGTTACAATAGCGCTATGCCAGCTATTTGTCTCATTACCGCACTGCCCAGTGAAGCACGTCCACTCATTGAGCACTTTCGCCTTGGCGCACTCAGGCACAAACATTTACGTTTGTACCAGGGAACATTAACCTGGCCCTGTTCAAACCAGGCCAGTGCAAAGCCGACCAGGACAAAGCAGACCAATGCAAACCAGACCAGTGCCAACCAAATCAGTAAAATACAAAAAAGTGCAACCTCAAAAGAGGTAACACTGTATTTATTGCAGTGCGGCGTTGGCAAGCTCAACGCTGCTGCCAACACTGGTGCTATGTTGGAATTCTTGCCATCAGTCAACGCCGTGATAAACCTGGGTATTGCTGGCAGTGATCGACCTTTAGGCCAAACACTGATTGCCCACTGCTTGCAAGAAAAAGCCAGTTCGCAACAGTGGTATCCTCATCTGCCATCGCCAAAACACATCGACAATACGGTTTCTGTCAAAGTACAAACAGTAGACACCCCGGCATACAACTACACAGATGATATTGCCTTTGACATGGAAGCCTCTGGCATCGTCACTGCTGCTGCTAAAGTCCTTGATCTTGCGTTTATACACAGCATAAAAGTCGTCTCTGACAACCATGATTCAGCTATTGAGCGTATCACCAGCAAGTCAATAGGCACACAGTTGGCAAACTGTATTCCGGTACTCAATAATTTAATGGCAGCCTTACCTTTTGACACTCTCCCAAGCCTGGCTGATGCAGAGGAACTCAGCCGAGCCATTCAATCTCGCATACACTTTAGTATCACTGAGCAACATGGTTTAAGCCAGCTGCTACTAAGGCATAAAGCTTTACTGGGAGAACTGCCTGGCGAAACCTGCCTGCTAAAACTCGCCACTGCTAAATCCATTCGTCAGCACTTAACGGGTAAGCTTGAACTTGCCAGCATTTCCTACTAGCAGTTGATTTCGAGCAATGGATACTATTTATATAGAAAAAGAGGTCATCTCATTACCTCGAACGCAAGCAATACTGGGCAAATACCCCAACGCTCGACATGTGCCAATTACACGCTACACCGATATCTTTAATGCACCAGCACAGAATTTTCGGGTACAGAAAAACAACCCGGCTTTAATACTGGCAAAAAAACATGGCAATCTGGTTTTGCCCACACCACCGGACTACCATATCGGTGGCCACAATAACTACTATTTTTCGCATATGCTCAATTGCATCTACGATTGCCGGTATTGCTTTTTGCAAGGAATGTATCGCTCGGCAAACTATGTAGTATTCATTAACTACGACGATTTTTTTAAGGATATTGCAACGATAACCAATAACAACACTGAACCCAGCTGGTTTTTTTCCGGATACGATTGTGACTCGCTGGCACTGGAACCCATGACTCATTTTATCGAGCAGTGCCTGGATACCTTTGACAACATGCCCAAAGCCTGGTTAGAAATTAGAACGAAAAGCACGCAAATAAGAAACTTAACATCAAGAACACCTATAGATAACTGCGTGGTGGCCTACAGTTTATCGCCCGAGAACATTGCAAAAAAAGAAGAACATAAAACACCATCGCTCACCAAACGCATTAGTGCATTGAAGTCATTGCAAGATCAGGGATGGAAAATTGGCCTGAGGTTCGACCCATTGTTAAAAGCACAAAATTTCGAACAACTTTACTCAGAATTATTCGAACAAGTATTTTCAGCTATAGATGCAAGCTTAGTGCATTCGGTTAGCCTGGGCCCGTTCAGGTTACCGAAGCCATTTTTTAAAAAAATGATTCGTCTATATCCGGAGTCTGCTCTGTTATCGGCTAACATGAGCATGCGCGACAATATGCTTTCTTACGACGAGAAAACAGAAACCAGTATGCTTCACTTTTGCGAGTCGCAGCTGAAAGATCATATTCAGCCCGAACAATATTTTCCCTGTGTAAGCGTGTCATGAGAACGGTACTGGTCACTGGGCACAGCAAGGGTATTGGATTAGCCATAACTCAAAAACTGCTAGAGCTGGGTCATAGCGTTATTGGCGTGGCTCGCAACAAGATTACCGATACAGGCCATTTGTATCAACTTACTACTGACTTAAGCGATATCAGTGCTACTCATACTTTGGCAAAAACTGTCGCCAGCGGCTCATTTAGCCCTGAAGGGCAAACACTTTCTATCGATGCGGTTATCTGTAATGCCGGCTCAGGACAATTCGGTGCTTTAGAGAATTTTTCCCAAGCTCAAATTGAATCTAATATTGCTTTGAACCTGACTAGCCCACTGGTGCTATTGAGTACGCTGATACCAGCACTTAAAAAACACGATCGCAGCGATATCATTTTTATCGCTTCAGAGTCTGCACAACAAGGTGGTCGTTATGGCAGTGTTTACAGCGCAGCAAAGTTTGGTCTGCGCGGTGTCGCACAATCTTTACGAGCTGAATGCGCATCAGCCAATTGTCATGTTGGAATAATTAATCCAGGCATGGTGCGGACTGGTTTTTTTTCACAACTCAATTTTGAGCCTGGACACGCAGAACAACACGCACTCAACGCAAATGATGTTGCATCTGCTGCACTAAGCTTACTTAACTCAGCTGACAATGCGGTCATCGAAGAAATTAACGTGCGCCCCTTACAACATGTTGTTAAAAAGAAACCATAGAGCGTTAACCCCAGAAACGCAGTGATTTAACTTTGGGCACATTCGACAAGCATGGGCAACAGCGGAGGAAATACTGTGTCGAACATACTACCGTTTAGAAAAAAGACACCCAAGCGCAGAAGTATAATGTGCAAAAATAATCACCATAAATGGCAAATCGTGAAAGAACAACAGTTCGATGTAAAATCAGGCAGACTGGTTACAGTGGAGCGTTGCGCGCGGTGTGAGAAAACACGCAATAGACTTAGTTAGCATAACAAAAATGAATTCAATTAGACATGCGTGCATTGAACATCTTTAATACCAGGGCGTTTCCGGAACTACAAACCGAGCGATTAACTTTACGTTCACCAAACGCCACAGACGCTCAGGCGTACCACAAAATTTTATCTTATCCGCAAACAGCGCAATTTTCTGACGTACCGATCCAACCATCTGAGAAAAAGAGCGCAGAATTTGTTACCTGGATGACAAAGCTGCACAAACGCGGTAAAGGTATAGCCTGGCTATTACAAAAAAAAGACACCCACACAATGATCGGCTCTGTACGAATTAGCTCAATAGATAAAAAAATTAAATGTGGCACTATTGCATACGAGTTACACCCAGAGCATTGGCAACAAGGCTATGCAAGCGAAGCACTACACGTTCTTGTCAAACACGCGCATAAGGTGATGGAATTAAATCGCCTGGAAGCTTGCGTCATAGGTGACAATAAAGCGTCAGATTCTGTATTGCTGAAAAATGGATTTGCGTTAGAGGGTGAAATACGGCACAAAGTCTGGCTTCAAGAGCAATTTTGGGATGTCAGACTGTATGGCAGACTAGCCGTCGACTAACAACTCGCTTACATATGCTGTAACTGCATCCTTTAAAAATAATTTTTGCGCTGTTAGGATTGGAAAACGATATCCAGACTCCTGAGTCCGATGACAGTTAAACATTTGCCCATTATCGAAAATGCTGACGCCAGCGGCCTGCATCGCAATGCAGATGTCGAGAATGGTGCAGATGAATTCGGCAGCAATAAACACAAGCAACGCAAAGCAGCAGTACTTATTCCACTTATTAAGTCCGCCGGTCAATGGCAAGTGCTATTTATTCGAAGAGCAAGCAATGAGCGCGACAGCCACAGCGGTCAAGTCGCATTTCCAGGCGGTGCATTTGAACACACAGATGCTTCTGCCATTGATACCGCACTTCGTGAAACCAAAGAAGAGATAGGCATCAGCGCCGATCGGATTAAAGTTATTTCGGAACTTGGCCCCTACTACACCATAAGCCACTACCGTGTTACACCAGTCGTAGGCATTGTGCAATGGCCATCGAACTTACGTCTTGAAACAACAGAGGTTGCGCGGGCCTTTTTAATCCCGCTAAATTGGTTGCGAAATCAAGAAAACTACACGCTAAGAGCACGCAATGAATTAGACAAAAAAAGCGCTCAAAGACACCCGATAATTGTGTTCAACGAATTTGACGGAGAAACGTTATGGGGTGCAACAGCGAGAATGACCATGAATTTTTTTAAAGCGCTTGATGAAAAGGCCTTTTTACTGCCTCGTTAATTAAAAACGGCTCTAGCATGTTGGAGCTGAATATCGCGTGGTGTCGACCGCGTCTTGTTTACCGATACGTTGTCATTGTCCGGTAAACAACAACACAGGCTTACCAGCACGTTTTTTTGCGCACTCACCTTTAGCTAAAAACTCACGACCAGTGGCTATGGGAAACAGCATTGTGTCGGCCAAGAGACTAAATGGCAAATCCGCCAAGCCCTTTACAAACATTAACGGGTCCACATCAAGCGTGCCATTCACCATCCAGCTTGCATCGATTATCACACCCTTATACATATACCGCGGGGCCTTTGTTATACAGGGGTCACTTAGGTGCGAATGCGCAATGAAGGTGCCGCAGCTGCTTAACACTAAAATCAGCAATACCGACAATAATTGTCTCATCGTTTTTTCTCCTAAAAAACTGCCTGCCATCACACTCTAAATTAATATCTATATTCTGTGACAAAAGGGGGCATCAAACCTTTATTGCCGCAACGGCAGCCCGAATACGTGCCAGGGCATCGTCCAATACTGAGGCCGGGCAGGCAAAATTCAACCTTACGTAGTGAGGTTGTCCAAACTGCTCACCACTACTAAGGCCAACTCCATGTTCTTCTAAATACCCTTGTACGTTTTCAATCCCTAAGCCAGATGCGTCTATCCAGGCCAGATAAGTAGCCTGCAGAGGCTCTAGTGTCAAACCAGGTATGGAGTCTAATTCTGCTTCGATTTTCTTATAATTACTCCACAGGTAAGTTAGCAGCTCGGTGCGCCACGGCCCGCCAAGCGTGTAGGCTGCCTCGGTTGCTACCAGCGCCAGTGGCGTAGTTACTGGTACGACCGACTGACACGTGTTATTAAACTGCTCTCGCATGCAGCGATTTGAAATGATGGCGAAGGAAATATTCAGCCCAGCGAGGTTCCAGGTTTTACTGGCACTCATCAGTGTCACTATTCGATCAGCATGCTCAGGGCAAGCCACCGCGGTGGGAACGTGTTTAGCCTTTGCATCTATAACCAAATCACAGTGAATTTCGTCCGATACAATCGTCATATCATTTTCGGCGCACAGATTACCAACCTGGCGAAGCTCTTCTTGAGTAAATACTGTACCGGTAGGGTTATGCGGTGAGCACATCATAATCATCGACAGGTCTTTTCCACAGGCAGCTTTCATTTGTTCAATATCGTAGGTCCAGCGTCCGTCGACTTTATGCAAATGGACTTTTTCCAAAGTCTGGCGCTTATCTTCATGAGAGTCGTAAAAATGATGATAAATTGGAGGATTAACCATGATGCGGTCATTGTCCTCGCAGAATGCCCTGCAACTCATGGACAAACCAGTAACGACCCCGGGTAGAAAAACTAACCAGTCATGCTGGATAGTCCAGCCGTATTCACGCTCAAGGTGACTAGCAATAGCTAAGCGCAACTGATCATTGGCTGGGGTATAACCGTATATCGGATGCTCCAACCGTTTGACCAAGGCGCTTTGTATTGAATCAGCAACTGCGAAGTCCATGTCGGCTACCCACATTGGCAAGACGTCTTGACCCGCGTACTTATCCCATTTCACGCTATCGGTATTACGGCGATCAATTACTTTATCAAACCACTCTTTGGTCACGTCTACTTTCTCACTTGTCATTGTTCAAATTGTTTATCCAAAACTTTTCCAGCCTGGGTTGCCATACACAGGTGCCATACCACGCTGTCTTAACCACGCTATTTTAACCATGATGCCTGCATGGTGTTCTTAGCCGCAGCATGCGTAACTGCCGCTTACCAATTATTCTACCGGCTTCATTCGCTGTATTTTATCTACTATGTTTGCAGATTGTTCTCGAGCCGCCTGATATAATTTCGCTACGGGGAACACAAGCATACCCTTAATTGCTAACAAATTAGCATCATTCACATGTAGAGGAAGGCACTATGTCAGTAGCAAAAGTCACGGAAATTATCGCATCTTCACCGAAAAGCTTTGATGACGCCGTATCAGGAGGAGTTGCGCGAGCAGATAAAACGATCAAGAACATTAAAAGTGTTTGGGTCAAAGACCAAAGCGCGACTGTCGACGGCGGTAAAATCAAAGAGTATCGAGTGACTCTGAAAGTCTCGTTTGTTCTAAATGACTAAATAAGTTCTAAATGGCTTAGTCAGGTTTAAGTGACCTAATAAGTTCTGAACGATTAGAAAAGGTCTAAAGCTAAAAGTTTTGAAAACTAATAAACTTTAATGACTGACGAGTTTCAAGTTAGCATCTGTATACGAATCAGCTGGTCCAGGCGATTCGTTTGGAGCTTTTCAGTCTGAGCTTAAAATCAAGGCAACGGAGTAGAGAATTAAACATACCGTGTTTACCTCTTTACTCCGTTTACAATTACATCGCTTTTGCATCAGGCTGCTTAAATGCCTGAGTAATTTGACGCCAACCAACTACCACAACATTACCAATGATCACCAGGGCGACACCGAGCACTGCCAACGGTGACCATTCAAATCCTTCGAATACTGTACTGATGAGCAGCGCTACTACGGGAAATAACACCATAGCGTAAGCAGCTTTATCCGCGCCTATCTTGCCAACAAGACTCAAGTAGGCGCCAAATGCGATGATGGTCCCAAACACGCATAGATACAATAACGAAGCTGCAAACGGCAATGTCCAGTCAATATTATATTGCGCACCGACTATCAGTCCATACACAAACAAAATCACACTACCGTAAAGCGTACCAAAAGCATTCGCTTGAACAACGGGAATACCCACCGACTGATTACGCGCTGAAATAATATTTCCCAAAGACGCACTGTAAGCTGCCACAAGCACAAGCAGCAAACCTATTAATATGGTTCTGGTATGCATAGTTTGTTTAGCTGCAATAAGCTCATGACTAAAAACCAGAGCAATTCCCACGAGCCCCACTACCGCTCCCAAAAGCACCATCGGTCGAATAGGTCGTTTGAGAAATATCGCCGCATTCAAGATGTTTAGAATAACCAATATGGAAAACGCAACAGCAACAAGGCCCGATGAAATATAGGCAGTGGCGTAGTAGATTAGTACGTAGTTGAAACAGAAAAGACAAAAGCCCTGCATAAACATAAACCAATGGTCACGCAGGCTAAACCGCAGCTGTCGCTGGGTCACAACACAAAATACAAGAAGCAGAACAGCGGCTAATAAAAACCGGAAGAAAACTGAGACAACTTCATCAACCACGCCAATCTGGAACGTGATGGCAAACCAGGACGAACCCCAAATCAACACAGTGATTATATAGAGCCAGATGTAGTTCATTTCAGGGTGATTCTCAGTGCATGGTCTTGGTAGGCGGTTCACCTTAGCATGCACAAGATGACAAGGACGAGTTAGCAGACAAGCATTACCCTGCAAAACCCCTGATGTATAGATGACATGGCAGTTACCTGTGTCGCTCTTCGCAGTTCCTTAACGGTGCTTAGTGCCAAGACAAGTTACACTATCTGGTATGTGGCCAAAAACCATTCTACGACCAACATCAAAATCGGCAGTGACTATTGTGCTGTCTGGGCTGCTGTTTACCGCCTGTGACGGCTACGTCCAACTATGCGGCGACTACGCGTGCGTTTATTATCAATCTGATTGCCGATCGGGTCGACATTGCGACCAAACTCGGCAATGCGAATCGGCTGGCAGCATACGTGATCGCGCACCACGAATTCTTAATCAACTGCGGGAAGCTGAACGTGCGTGCACCGGAAATGCGATAAGCAATCCAATGGCAGCGACTGCTGAAAATGTGGGCTGGGATGAAGGCCTTGCACAAGTTAGCGAATCGCACGCACGAGATATGGCTCACAATAATTTTGTGTCCTTTGTAGGATCCAATGGCCTTTCAACTTCACAGAGGGTCAGTGAAGCCGGCATCACCGCCAGTATCGTCTACGAAAGCTTATACAGTGGTCCACAAACGGCGGCTGAAGCCATCAATTATTGGCTGGATGTTGCGACCGATTGCCAGCAGCTAATTAATACCAACACAACTCGTTTGGGTATGGCGTGTTCGATTTCCGACCAAAATGACCAGGGCCCGTATTGGTCCTTACTTCTGGCAGGGCCTGAAGACCAAACGATTACCCGATAAAACTCCAACCAGCCTGAACACCTGCCCAGCCTGAAATAAAACCAACTACGCGGCGCTCTTATTACAGTTTTTTTACACAAACGCTCGTGATTATTCCAGCGATCAAACCCACTACGGTAGCCCACGAACAGGCTAAAACCGATAAACTGTGCGCATTAATTTAACGAGGCAGACTTGTCCGTGATCACTACCGCTAATCTCACAATCCAGTTCGGCGCTAAGCCATTATTCGAAAACGTCTCAGTAAAATTCGGTGAAGGTAATCGTTACGGACTCATAGGAGCAAACGGTAGCGGTAAATCTACCTTCATGAAAATTCTGGGTGGCGATCTGGAACCAACTCACGGTAACGTTGCGTTTGAACCGAACACAAGATACGCCACACTAAAACAAGATCAGTTTGCCTTCGAAGAATTCTCCGTTCTCGATACAGTCATTATGGGATACAGCGAACTGTGGACAATAAAACAAGAGCGCGAACGAATTTATTCCTTGCCCGAGATGAGTGAAGAAGAAGGCATGGAGGTAGCCGAGCTGGAAGTTCAATTTGCGGAACTGGATGGCTATTCAGCAGAAGCAAAAGCAGGAGAACTCCTACTGGGCGCTGGCATTGATCTAAATTTCCATGAAGGATTAATGAGCGAGGTGGCTCCGGGGTTGAAGCTTCGGGTACTACTGGCTCAGGCCTTGTTTGCTGATCCTGACATATTGTTGCTGGATGAGCCTACCAACAACCTGGATATAAACACGATACGCTGGCTTGAGGATGTGCTCAATGAGCGCAACAGCACCATGATTATCATCTCGCATGATCGTCACTTTTTAAACAGTGTGTGCACCCATATGGCCGACCTGGACTATGGCGCGATACAATTGTATCCGGGAAATTATGATGACTTCATGCTGGCTTCGACTCAGGCACGCGAACGACTCTATGCTGACAATGCGAAAAAGAAAGCGCAAATAAGTGATCTACAAGCTTTTGTACAAAGATTTAAGGCCAACAAATCAAAAGCCCGACAAGCAACTTCGCGGCAAAAGCAAATTGAGAAACTGCAAATCGAGAAGATAAAACCATCGAGCCGGCAAAATCCGTACATCCGCTTTGAAGTCGGTAAAAAACTATTTAGAAACGCCGTAGAAATTGAAAACCTCAATGCAGGCTACGGTGACGAGGTAATTTTGAAAAACCTGAACCTCATGATTGAGGCAGGTGAGAAAGTAGGCATAATTGGACCAAACGGCATTGGTAAAACCACACTGCTGAAACTGCTGGTCGATGAGATTCAGCCAATGAGCGGCAGTGTTAAACTAACCGAAAATGCGATTACGGGCTACTTTGCCCAAGACCATGCCGACGAATTTTCAACTAACGTCACTATCATCGACTGGATGTCTCGCTGGGGAACCGAGGATCATGACGAAGAAACCATACGCGGTATTCTTGGGCGCTTGTTGTTCAGCAAGGACGACATAAAAAAACCGGTAAACGTTGTCTCTGGAGGCGAACAGGGACGTTTGCTTTTTGGAAAGCTTATGCTGCAATCGCCTAACGTCATGATTCTGGACGAACCGACCAATCACCTTGACATGGAGTCGATCGAATCGCTTAACCTGGCAATGGATTTATACGAAGGTACTGTTATTTTCGTTAGCCACGATCGCGAATTTGTAAGTTCACTGGCTAACCGCATAATCGAACTCGGTGAAAACGGTGTCACCGATTACCAGGGCAACTACGAAGACTACCTGGATAGTCAGGGCATTGTTTAACGACCAGCCCGCTTACCAACAATCTGCCGCGCTACCGGTGCCGGTTACTGTTTTTAGATTTGACTCATTGACGCTAAATGCACCACACTCAGCATCTTTTGCCTGCAGACCACCAGCAACAGGTGTTGCTGTTAATGCGTAAGAAACATCGTCTGGCGATTCCACCGATATCGTGTAATAACCCTTTTCTGATTCGGCGGTGTCACCATTACTCATACCCAGTTCTGACATCTTTGTGGCGTAGCGATTATATTCAGAGAAAAATCGATACTGCTCAGCAGCTGCATCACTGAGAAACGTGACCGCATCTACACGACGGGTTTTCTCCATATAAGCAGCGTAGCTTGGTACAGCTACTGCTGCAAGAATACCGATAATAGCGACAACGATAAGAATTTCGACTAATGAAAAACCTGCAGAGGCCTTTTTTCTATAAATACCAGTCATAATTTATTTACCTGTTTTAGATTCTACAAACCGGGTGCTACACAGTCACCGGTTGAGTCAAGCACGGGCCCATCAATCGCGATTCGTGTTACGTGATCAGCCGCCGCCTTGGAGTTCGTAATATTCGCTAATGCTCTAATGTCGAACTCGTATCCGATGCGCCGACCGGCCTGACTCTCGTCTCCGTTATATTCACCACCCAACTGCACTTTTTCACCACAGAACTGAATGGTTGCATCTGAAGTAACATCCACAGACGTACCGTAAGTACTTGTCTGATCCAGCTCATTAGAGTCAGCGGTCGACTCATCTACTTGAGGTACTGGGTCAGGATCAAATCTTGTGGTGATAGAGGCAAAAAGTTTTTTGTCTATCTCTTCATGTGATGTCAGACTATTGAGTGTGGACTCAGCGGTTTCAAACACGATGGCTTTTTGCTGGGCATTGCTAGACACTCGTTCCGCTAATCGCGTTCCGTTGAGCGTCGCGACACCCAATATTGTCATTGCAACAAGCAAGATCAAACTGATCGCTAGCGCCGCTCCACTTTGAGAATTTCTGGTTTTAGTATTCATCCCTTTCAATGTCCTTGGACTGGTTTAGCGCCTGTTGCGCAGCAGCACGGTGCTACTAAAAACATGTCGAGCGATTTTGTCGTTTGTGAGGTATTCCTCGTCCAGAAGAACATGAGTCTCTTCTCCTGCACGGGTTCTGATATCATCCCCGGAATTCACTAAAATGGCGATGCGCATTGCCACAACCTGACCTGCATCGATGCCTGCATCGTAAGGAATATATTGCTCGGGCACATCATCATTGTTAGCATCTATGCCCCAAAGAATTCGCATTCTCTCCACGCCTTCCACGACAGGCATCGCTGTCGGATTCACATTACCGGTACAGGTAATTGTTTCAGTCGCCTGATCGTGACTATATGAATTAACAGCAACACCACCGACTGTAGCTGTCGATTGCCCGTTGCAGTCATAGAGATCGGTTTGGCGCACTACTATGGTTGATGCATTACTGTTAGCAATATCAACAGGGTCAAGGTCACCTTCGGGGTTGTAACCAGCCAGACGTATGCCTCTTTGTAAGGTCGTTATTCCATAACGACCATTCTCTTGCATGACCTGCAAACCTTCACTAAAGCGGGACGAACGTGAGGTGCCAAGGTATGTATTGAACACAGCGCTTATAACCACCAAACCAAGCACAAGGCCAATCATCATTTCAACTAACGACAAACCTGCTTGTCGTTGCTGTGTTGGTTTTAAATTTTTCATCATGGACGTAACTTCACTTGAACACGCTTGGTAATGAGTTCGTCGGGATCAATTTTGGAACGACCCTCTGTCCAACTGACGGTCACGTTGTAAGCAGAACCTGGACTGCAGGTGCCAGCACACTCAATGGTCATAGCACCATTTGGCAAACTGCCAATGACGCCTTTTTCAGCGCCTGTCGAACCTAAATCACCACAAGACACTGAATACAAATCAAACACTGCCAGCTCGGCAGCCGTACAAGACGGGGTTGTACCGACATTTTTGCGTGCCTGACAATAAGGGACCGGCGGTGCACCACAATTAACCTTGGTAGCCGAATCAAAATCTTTGTACGCGGCTCCACCTGCCTCAACCACCGATGCATTAATACGAATTCGCGTTGCCATGCTTTGCGCATATAAAAGCGCTTTCGATCGATTAAATCCACCACTGCTGTGCTTCATTCCAGTGAGTTGCAAGCTTGCCATCCCCAGCACACCAAAAGACACAACCACTAGCGCAACCAGTACTTCGATAATACCCAGGCCACTTTGCTTGCGACGATGACCCAACGCAATTTGCTTCAACATACTCATAATGTTTCCGTGCTTACACGACCATTTGCTGACACGGTAATACGGCGGCTTTCTTCTCCGTCGCCATACTCCAGCTTAATTTGTCCAGAAATAGGCACATTGGCCACATTGATACTTGCACCTGAATCGTTAAAATAAATTTGATTCTCAAAGACAGCATCGGGAGTAAAAGTAAACGCATTACCTGGCGCTTCTACCCTTTCCAGGATATCTTCGGCAGCATCTCGTGCGCCGTTGCCATTGTCATCTGCATACACAATCCAGCCAGACGCATAGCCTGCACCGGCATCACATCCAGCATCACTAGCAGATGGGCTATTGCTGGCACACACACCAGCTGCGCTTAATCGCTCCATCGACGTTGAACGCGCAAGCTGTATTGAATAAACCATGGCGTTGTTGGTTGCTGCCATATTGCTGTTGGAAATAAACCCCTGAAACGAAGGAATACCCACGGCCAGCAACACACCGGCGATAGCAATGGTCACCATTAGCTCAATCAGAGTGAATCCACGATTACTTTTCAGACTAACGAACATAGTTAAATCCCGTGATTGAGTCTCACTAGAGCCAAGAAGGCACAGCGCTATTAAGGTTATATCGACCAAAAGAGGATTCGATTAAGTCTTGCCACACGGGATGTATATTGTTGCGGGGACGATAGCGAGAACTTTTTCGCAACTTCGCAAGAAGTTGGCGAACCAGTTAGCAACCCAGTTACTAATAAAAGTCAAAAAAAAAGCTGCGGGTGTGACCCCACAGCCTATATGTGAAGAGTGAGCCTACCGTGATGCGAACACCTTGTATGCTCTTATACCATTACGGCTCAGGCGCAAAACACTGAACCTGGACCACAAAAAGTCACTTAAGTTTTGCGACCATGGTCACATCTTTAGCCAAAACGGCGAATCTATCGCATAGTCACCAATTCTTCAGAGCTTGTCGGGTGAATAGCCACGGTATCGTCAAAATCCTTCTTAGTGGCACCCATGGAAATAGCCACAGCAAAACCTTGCAGCATTTCATCAACAGCCAGTCCTATCATATGGCAACCGACCACCCGCTCGTCCTTGCCGACCACCACTAACTTCATGGCCGTCCTGACTTTATGATCGGTGAAGGCCATATACATGGGGTTGAAATCGGTTTCATAGGTGTTTACTTCATCACCAAACTGCTCGCGCGCTTGCGCTTCGGTTAAACCGATAGTGCCAATAGGAGGATGACTGAACACCACAGTGGCGATGTTTTCGTATTTGAGGTGACGATCGGTCTGATTATTGTAGATGCGATCAGCCATGCGACGACCAGCTGCGATAGCCACAGGCGTTAGCTCTGCCTGACCGGTGACATCACCAAGCGCAAAAATACCCGGCACGTTGGTCTCCTGAAATTTGTCGACTGGAATATAGCCTCGTTCATTCATCTTGACACCGACTTCCTCCAGACCAAGACCAGCTGTGGCGGGTGTTCTGCCAATGGCAAAAATAACCTGATCAAAACCTTCAAGAGAGGCACCTGATTCACCATAAGCCGTTAATTTATCATTGTGCTTTTCAATTTTAGCTGCGGTGAATTCTGTGCTCAGTGAGACACCATCTGCTTGCATAGCATCACTAAGATTTTCATAAAGAATGGTTTCAAAACCGCGCAGAAATTGTTTGGTTCGTACCGCCAGGGTTACTTCAGCGCCCAGTGCCTGCAACATACCTGCAAGTTCTACTGCAATGTATCCAGCGCCAAGCACCAATACTTTTTCTGGCAATTTTTTTAGTTCGAAAAAACCGTCCGATGTTATGGCCAGCTCTTTACCAGGTATGTTTGGCACGGTTGGTGAGCCACCAGGTGCCAAGGCAATGCGTTCGGCACTGTACCGCTTGCCGTTAACGTCGACCGTGTTTTTATCCACCAGCCGAGCGTGACCATACGCTGTGTCGACTCCGTTTTTCTCGAAAGAGCTAACGTAGTATTTATTGATGTTGCCGATATAATTTTCGCGCTTGGCTATAAAAGCTGCCCAATCAAATTCTGCAGCTTTAACATCATAGCCATACGCAGGGGCGTCACGCATCGCATGCGCCATGTCCGCGGCATACCACATAGCTTTCTTCGGTACGCAGCCACGATTTACACAAGTCCCGCCCATGACATCATCTTGCTCAATGATCAGACAACTAGCACCGTAACTCGCAGCGCGATTTGACAAAGCAATACCACCACTGCCACCGCCAATTGCTATTAGATCGTAATCGTAAGGCATTCGAATTTTTCCAAAGTTTGAGTTTAAAGGCACAACAAACCAGCTACTATACCGGTAACCTAGCAGCAACATTGAGACAACAGTGATCGCTTACCCGATTCGCGAAAAACTGCCTGCGTATATTTCGCTTACACGCCTAAACAGCCCTATTGGCATTTATTTATTACTGTGGCCAACGTTGTGGGCACTGTGGTTTGCAGCCGGTGGCGTTCCTGACCTGGATGTGCTCATTATATTTGTTTTAGGCACCGTTTTAACTCGCTCCGCTGGTTGTGCTATCAACGATTTTGCTGACCGGAAACTGGATGCGCATGTTGCACGAACCAGCGCCCGCCCGCTGGCGATAGGCACATTATCAGCCAAAGAAGCCGTCGCCGCTGCCGCTGTGCTTATGCTGCTGGCATTTGGTTTAGTGTTACTGACCAATCGGCTCACCATATTGATGTCATTTGTGGCTTTGGCGTTAGCTACTGTATATCCATTTACCAAACGGGTCACCCATTGGCCACAAGCATTTTTAGGCGTGGCTTTCGCCTCTGCTATTCCTATGGCCTTTGCTGCGCAAACCAACACCGTGCCGCCACTTGCCTGGGCACTATTTACTGCTGCTGTCATTATGGCCATAGCCTACGACACTATCTACGCTATTGCCGATCGCGAATTTGACATAAAAATGGGCATGAAGTCTACCGCCATATTATTTGGAGACAAAGAACTTGTGGTGGTTTTTTGCCTGCAGATTCTGGTGTTGACCATCTTGTTTTTTATCGGTCAGGCCGCCGACCGAGGGATGGTGTTTAATATCAGTTTGGTGCTCAGTATTGGTTTTTGCGTTTACCAAAATCGCATTTGCCAGACACGCGAACCAAAGCAATGTGTTAAGGCTTTCCTGAATAACCACTATTTAGGACTGACCATATTTGCCGGACTCGTGCTTGATTATCTCATCAACCCTGGGCACAGCGTATGAACCAGCACATTGCTGATTTACTGGCTCGCTACACGCGTGCCATTAACGCCAAGGGCAGCGCCTCCAGTGAACTTGTTGAAGGCTATAATACGCTGCGGCTTGCTGATGCTGCATTAGACAAGCAGGCACTGAACAACGACCACCCAAACCACCCTTTGCAGGTGGTGATCGTTGGCCCAACACAGGCCGGAAAAAGCACCCTGTGCAATCTTTTGCTCGACACCAATGCCGCTGGTATAAGCGCCCTTGCCGGATACACAGTGCATGCACAAGGCTTTGCCGTCAATATCGACAACAAGCAACTAAGCATTCTGGAGGATCTCATGCTTCCGCTACAACGTGTGCCACTGACGCAACTGAGTAGCGACTCTTTGAACCAATACGCACTAGAACCCGTGCACCCTGGGAGCGATGCCATGGTAGATGAAGCAGTCGTGTGGGACTCACCAGATTTCGATTCGATTGAAGCCAGCGGCTACCGCGGCTCGGTGCTTCAGGCTGTGGCCATGTCAGATATATTGGTGTTAATGGTCAGCAAAGACAAGTACGCCGACAAAACTGTTTGGGACATGCTCAAAATCATTAGGCAACTTGGAAAGCCGCTGTTTGTTTGCATAAACAAACTCGATGAAAAAGACCGACAAACCGTTATAGACTCATTCAAGCTACGCCATGTCGAGCAATTTAATAGCGATGCACCTGAAATAGTCGCGCTGCCTTTTGTTCGAAAGCCAGATGAGAGCATTAACAACACACAAGCAGCCAATGCCAGCGCGAACAATCAGAGCGCAACAAACCATCAAACTGCTGACGACACTATCACCATTGACACTGTAACTCGTAACGAATTTATCAGTACGTTCAGGAATACGCAGAGCAAAGTTACGCGCAACGACCAGAACCAACACATCAACAACTTTATAAAAAATCAATGGCCGCTCTGGATGGCACCCATTGAACGCGAACAAGATGCGCTACTAAATTGGACTAAGGCCGTGAACCTGGCAATGGACGATGCGAAAGATCGCTACGCCAGCCGATATTTAAATAACCCAAACAAATACGAAACGTTTAACAAAGCCATTGCAGAGCTACTCACGTTATTGGAAATCCCCGGCCTGGCTGCAGCTTTATCCAAAACGCGTAATGTTGTCACCTGGCCTGCAAGGAAGCTATTGGGTATTGGCCGGAGCATAACGCAGGGTGAAACGCCGGTCGCCAACCAGGAACTGGATGTGCTCGATCTAATTTTGGAGCAAACAATGACCTCATTGCAAGGTCACATTCTGGTGGCGCAACAAGACGCGGATGCAAACCAACCGTTCTGGCCAAGTTTACAAAAGGCCATGAGTGAACAAAAAAATACTATTCGCAGCGAATACACTGCGCGGGCTGCCCAACTCCAAACAGAATTTGAACCTCGTATTGAAAAAGCTGCACAACAACTCTACGGACAACTCAAAGATCAACCTGCTTTGCTAAATACATTGCGCGCAGCACGCGTTACTACCGATGCGGCCGCTGTTGTTCTGGCTGTAAAGTCAGGTGGTTTAGCCGCGGCTGATCTGGTCATAGCGCCGGCTATGCTGTCAGTCACGACCTTACTCACTGAGAGTGTGTTGGGCCAGTACATGGACATATCCAAAAAACAGCTACAACAAGAACAGCAAGCTCTGATCGATGAGCAACTCATTGAACGAGAGCTGAGAGATAAACTGATTAAACTCAGCCAAGCTCTGGACAGTGAACATTCTCTGTTATCAGGTTATGGCCCACTACCAGAGCTGTCCCTGAATAAATCACTTAACTGAGCCAACATCGCACGACCGAGCTTTTTCACATCATAAATAGTGATCGATTTTTTGTAGTACAGCGACACATCATGGCCAATCCCAATGGCAACAAGCTCGATTTCACCTTGCTTTTGAATACTGCCAATGACTTGATGCAAGTGGTCAACTAAAAAGTTCTCAGCATTGGCTGACATGGTGCTGGTATCAATGGGTGCACCATCGGATATCATCATGATGATTTTTCTTTGTTCTGGCCGGCGCACAATTCGCGATCGTGCCCATAACAAAGCTTCACCATCAATGTTTTGTTTTAGAATATCGCCGCGCAACATTAGCCCCAACGACTTTCTGGCGCTGCGATAGGGAGTGTCTGCCGACTTATAAATAATATGACGCAGGCCGTTAAGCCGCCCGGGATTAGCCGCCCCACCACTCTTCTGCCATTGATCAACCGATTGACCACCGTGTAATTCGGTTGTGGTAAAACCAAGAATCTCTACGCTGACGCCACAACGCTCCAGTGTTTGTGCCAGTAGATCTGCACAAGCGGCTGCGATAGTAATCGGCTTACCCAACATCGATTTTGAGTTATCCAACAGCAAGGTGATCGTGGTGTCTTTAAATTTGATTTCGCTCTCGGCCTTGAATGTGAGCGACGACAACGGCTGTGTAACCAAACGTGTTAATCGGGATGTATCCAGATGACCTTCATCAAGATCAAAAATCCAATGTCGTTGCTGTTCTGCCATGAGTATGCGTTGCAGCCGACCCGACAATCGCCCAACCAAAGATGAATGCCGTTCGATCTGCTGATCGAGCTTTTCTCGCAACTCACCCAGTTCGGCTTCAAAGCTCAGCTCGTGGGCGTTAACTACTTCATCAAATTGCGACGAAAAAACGCTGTAGCCACCCCCGCTGAGTATTTCTGCCTGCCCTTCAGTTTGTGCGTCGCTGCTAACCGGAGCATCCTTGTTTGGTTGTGTTGAACCGACATCGTCAGCGTCATCTGCTGCACTTTGAATAACATCCTGCTGATCTTCGAGCTCTTCGCGCATAGCATCTGCCGCCGCTTGCTCCATGCGCGCTTCGTCTTCTTGATCTGGTACATCATCTGAGTGCATGGATTGTTCTTCGGACTCGTCCTCGCTGGCATCGACCGGTTTTGGGCTTTGTTCGTCATCATGTTCACTGTTGGAAACCAACGAACGCACATCCAGTTTGGCAATAAGCGACAAGGCTGATTGTCCGTAGCGATATTGATCTGACTGAACGCGGCTTAGCTGCTTGAATGAATCAAGAGCGCGCGCTTCGATGTTTGATTGCCAGTGATTAACCAGACGACTCAGGCTCGCCTGCGGTGGTTCACCACACATAGACTGATAGGCCATACAACCAACTACCAATGCAAGTTGCTCTATACCGGTGTAGGTTTTGATCTGTCGACTGGAATGCGATTGTCGTTGCAGGGAAGCCAGATTTTTTGCAACGCCACGATAATGGTTCGCACCAATGGCCTCGCAGCGGCTAAGTTCCAATGCGTTGTACAGTTGCAGCTCATGCTGATTCGAAGGCATGTATCGTTCATGTAGTTTTTCATCGTGATATGCCCCAAGTAAAGCGATCGCATCCCCGATTGCTCGCTGTGTGGCTATTTCTGCAGCCTTCTTCGCGGACACCTGCGAAGACATCTGCTCAGGCATTTGTGGCTCACCTGCCAATGCCTCAAACACCGGTGCTTTTATACCCAGTTGCAAGGCGGACCTTGAATCGCTTAAGTTGACCAGCAAATTGGCATCACGCGCGATGGACCGCATGCAGGCAGCATTCGAGCGACGAAAAATATCATCCTCGCTTTCTGGTTGTTTATCAGTGTTTGCATTCGTGTCGCGCATATTTCCATTATCGGTGTATCCTCACTAAAATGTTGGGAAATTATCGCCACTAACGCACTGCCCATCACACTACCCATAGCAATACCTACTAACCAACCTATGCCAGATTTACTACGCCAAATTCAACTCGATTTGAAAAACTGGGCCATAGCTGCCAAAGAAAAAGGCTGGCTGAACGAGCGTGCCATTCAGGCGATCGACGCCACAACCACAGCAACACCCGGTGCCTTGTTTGATCAAGCCAACCGGCCATTGGTGATTGGCTTTTTTGGTGGTACTGGCGTGGGCAAAAGCACGCTAATGAATCGCTTTGCCGGCGAAGATGTAGCACATGCCAGTGCAGAGCGACCAACATCACGCGAAATAACGCTTTACGTGCACGAATCAGTATCGGTTACCAAGTTACCCGATGAATTTCCTGTACAGCGAATGCGCACTCAAAGCCATCAAAACAACCAGTACCGCTCGGTGCTGTGGATAGACATGCCTGATTTTGACAGCGTAGAGCAATCCAACCGTGAGCTCGTGGAGCTTTGGATGCCTCACATTGATGTCATCATTTATGTTGTCAGTCCTGATCGTTATCGAGATGACCACGGCTGGCGATTGCTGCTTGAACACGGCACTGAACACGCGTGGGTGTTTGTGATTAACCATTGGGACCGCGGCGACGAACGCCAGCGCGATGATTTTCGCACCATGCTCAACAGCGCAGGCTTGGATAACCCGCATCTGTTTGTCACTGACAGTAGCGAATCAAACAACAGTCAATCAGGCCATAACCCAACAAACTTAAATCAGGGTAACGTGAATCAAGGTAACTTAAATCAAGGTAACTTAAATCAAATAAGTAAAACAACAGACGAATTTAACGCCTTGCGTGAAACCATCAATCAACTTGCTGATCAGCAGTTAATTGAACAGCTCGAATCACGAGGTGTTGTACAACGTATCAATCGTATTCGTGAAGTCACCGATTCACTTCGCGCACAAATGAGTACGCCAGAGCAACTGCAACAACTTAATCCGTTGTGGCAATCCAGCTGGCAAACAAGCACCATCGAACTAACTGAAACAGTTGACTGGAAAGTGCCCGGCATCGCAAAGTTGTACGCAGAACAGGAGCAAGGCTTGCTGGGTAGCCTTTATGCAAAGATCAGAGGACGGGAGACACCGACTGATTCTGCATCGGCAACAATACAAAGTGCTCTGGAAAATCTGCTAGACGATTCTTTTTATGATCGAGTTAATGAATCAGTTGACACTTTCAGCCAACAGGCGACCAGCACAGGCATCGCCTTCGCAGCTATCAATCACCCGATTAAGCACGCCAGACCCGAGTGGCGAAACCGTGCCCGCACACACATGCAAGCTGCCATCGAGCAATCCATCGCCACACCCGGAACACCGTTGCAAAGACTAATGCACCGAGTACTGGGATGGTTATGTTGGCTGTTACCGCTGGCAGCTATGGGCTGGATTGGCTTCAGGGTAATCAATGTGTTTCGTCTTGGGGCAAATGACCCGGCTGCATACTTGAGCAGTAATTTTGCTGTGCACTCTTTACTGTTATTGGGATTAGCGTGGCTTGTTCCAACCGTCCTGTATATAAAGCTGAAACCGTCACGAGAAAAAGCTGCCGCCCGAGGAATACGACAAGGCGTAATTCAAGTAACGCAATACATCGATGAACAAATTCAAACTATATTGCAACAACTTGGCGTTGATCAGCAACAGCGTGTCAACGAGTTGGACAGCATCATGACCGCGGGCGTGCAAATTGACGAGCACGCTTTGCCCGAAGCTCTGCAACGCATGCTTATTCAGGAACCGCCAGCTGTACCAGTGATTGGCGTGCGGGCGACCACCCAAAGCTGAACGTCGGCTACCCCGGTGTCCAGTAACTCCCTGGCAAGCTCGCCAGCAGTGCTGCCTGTGGTCATCACGTCGTCTACTATTGCCACACGGGCACCCTTAAGACATTCACTGGCCTCAAACACACCGACAATATTTAATTCTCGCTCTGCCCGTGACAAACCAACCAGAGACGTGGTCTCAAATCGACGTCCAGCGGCTGTAGGGAGCGAATCAATACCCAGGGTACTGGCGCACCAGCGTGCAATCTCAGCCGCCTGATTGAAGCCACGCTGCCGATAGCGAGCCCGGTTTAGCGGCACGGGCACAATCCAGTCAGGATAGTCGGTTACTTCCAGTCGCTTTTGCACCTCCACTGCCAGTAAAGAGCCTAACAATCGTCCGGTTGGCAGGTGTTGCTGATATTTCAATCGCTGAATTTGTTTGTCGATGGGGAAATCGTAACGATAGGGACAAACAATTAACTCAATCTGAGACAGTGTATTGACGCAAAACGCACATTCTTGGCGGGAGTGCGAGTCTGGCCAGCAAAAACCACAGCCCAAACACAGTGTTGAAGGCGGTTTATTCGCAGAATTGATGGTGATTGGCGGTAAGTAAGACTGACAATAGTGGCAAAGATCACGACCAGAATCAGTTTTACGGTGACAAAAACAACAAAACCGGGGCCAACGGGCTAAAAATCGATGCCACAGCTCGACGGTAAGGGGCGCTCCATGCCCAATTTTCATAGCTTTTCCTTGATAAGTCCTTCCCTTGACTGGAACTTAGCCTACACTTGTTTCACGCAAAGCGCTTGTAATCCATAGTGGACTTGTTGTATTTTTCACACACGTCAGGACCAATATGTGTTTACAATTCGTCTAATTGCCGCTATACAAGACAAAAAAACAACAAGTTTTGGTAGTGCCGCTTCCCATGGACATACATCCGGGGGCGAAAATACCGAAGTGCGTGTCGAGTTTCGGCAGCGGTGGGCGAGATCACATCCTTAAGATGTGGCGTTAAGTTTGTGAGCAACTTGAGGTAGGCAGCTAACAATGCTTACCTGATACAGGTCAATGAAATACCAAGAAATCTGTCAACTAGTGGGAGCTAGAGATGAATAAGAAAGTTATAGTGGTCAGTTCAGTCGCAGCCTTGCTTTTGGGCAGCGGCTTCGTGTTTGCACACGAGAAAGCGGTCGATGGTGATATCGCGATTGAAGACGCAGCAGCCGACGGTTTTGTAAACGCCGGTGGTAATGCTGTCATTACAGGTCTGGGTGAATGTCTCCAAGTCGGTGGCTATTCAGAAGACAACACAAACCTTGGCTGTGAAGGCAAAGATGCTGAACCAGAGGAAGAGCCAGTAGCAGAGGCAGAGCCTGCACCAGAGCCTGAGCCAGCTCCACCAAAAGAGATCGTGTCAATTGCGACATTGGGCGGTAAAGCATTATTCGATACAGACTCGGATACGCTGAACGGTGAAGGCGAGCAAGCGCTGGCTGATCTGCTTGTGCAGCTCGAGCGATTCCAGGAAATCACTGTTATGTACGTGACTGGCCACACAGATAGCCGTGGTTCAGAAAGCTACAACCAGGACCTTTCAGAGCGTCGTGCAGCTACTGTTTCAGCGTACCTGGAAGCTGCATACCCAGACGTTGAAATCACATCGCAAGGCCTTGGTGAAACAGTGCCTCGTGAGACAAACTCTACTCCGGAAGGCCGTCAAGCCAACCGTCGTGTAGAAGTTCAGGTAACCGCGAAAAGCGTTACACAAAACTAAGTAGTAAAACACCGGGGAGCATCACGCTCCCCGGTTGTTTCGCAGTACCCGTCACCACCTACCGCACTACCGCAATCCCCAAAAGTCACACACCCCTGATCCATCGCACCCAGCAATTAATGGGGACGGAGGGATTTAATATTGTCCACAACTTACGTGTGGACAATATTAAATCCCTCCGTCCCCATTAACCCGAACTTATTCCTTGAGAGCGATGTCTATAAGCTTCTGGAGACATATGTCAGGGGTAAGCATGATTCGTTCGGTAAGCGCATTGGCGTCGCTTTTATTTGCGGCAAACGTTCTGGCACAAACTGCAGGCTTTTTACCCAAGGTAGAATTCCCAAAAACAGATTTTGAAAATCGATCGGTTGACCTGGCCAGTATTCTCTCTGGTGGCCCGCCTAAAGATGGCATTCCATCCATCGATGAACCTGACTTCACTGATGCTCTTCAAGCGCAGGAGTGGCTATCCGGCGACGAACCTGTGGTAGCTTTCTACAGCGGCGACGATGCGCGTGCATACCCACTACAAATTCTTATCTATCACGAAATCGTAAATGACGTGGTCGACGGCAAGCCGGTAACAGTCACTTTTTGTCCGCTGTGTAACGCCTCCATCGTGTTTGATCGAAACATCAAGGGTGAGGTATTGGACTTTGGTACAACCGGCCGCTTACGTAATAGCGACCTGATCATGTACGACAGACAAAGCGAAACCTGGTGGCAGCAATTTACCGGTCGCGGCATTATTGGAAAATACAACGAAGTTAAGTTAAAGCAGCTGCCGTCCCAGATAGTATCGTTCGATACTTTCCGATCCACATTTCCCAATGGCAAAATTTTAACCCGCGAAACCGGACACAACAGGCCTTATGGAAACAACCCATACACAGGGTATGACAATATAAACAGCAGCCCTTTTTTATACGATGGACCAGAAGACAAGCGCTTGCCACCGATGGAACGCGTACTGAGTCTAGCCTCCGAAGATAACACCTCAATGCTGATTCCTGTTTCCAGGTTGGAAGATAACCCAATCCTTAATATCAGCTATCAGGACAAACCTGTTGTGGTCATTGCCAGCTCATTTGCCACCTCCGCACTGGATAAAGGCAATATCGCCACATCCAGGAAAATCCCGGCAGCAGCTGCGTTTTCATCAGAACTCAATGGCGAAACGCTACAGTTCCAACTGAACAAAGGTGAGCTGACCGACAAAAAATCGGGCAGTGTTTGGAATGTGTTTGGTCACGCCATAAGAGGCACCATGAAAGGCCAACAACTACGCCAAGTTGATAGCGGTGTGCACTTTGCTTTTGCATGGCTCGCGTTTGAACCAGGCTCAAACATACATGAAATAAAAGATGAAGGCTAAGCTAACTGCAACAACGCAACCGATAAGCTGCGCAACCGCTAGCGATCTAACTTTAAACTGCATATCAACTTGTGCGTCGCACTAACTCGTACATGATGCTATCTGGTACGTGGCGCAATAGCGCCGCGCACTCCCACAACCTGCGATGCGCATTCGTGTCCAGCCAACATACATTTGATTTGATCAGCCCCAGACAGATACGCCGCTAAGAAACCACCATTAAAACTATCGCCAGCTGCTGTTGTGTCTACCACTTTTTTGGCCAGCTCAAACTTCGGATAGTCTGCGGATGGTAAATCAGGGGTAACTGGCCCGCGACTGCCTCGCTTGATTGTGGTCAACATTCTATTTGCTGCTGCAAAGCGCTCCACAACTACCTGCTCGCTACTATCGCCAAACAAATTCATTTCGTCATCTATCGAGGGAAGCGCAATGTCTGCCACATCCCACATTTTTGATATAACCGCTTGAGCGACTTCCCTGCTTTCCCACAATTGCGGCCGATAGTTAGAATCAAACGCGACCAATGATTGCTTGGATTCGCTTAGCGTTTTCAAGTGATCAATTAATCGATGCCGGGCAGCAGGCTGCATTATCGCCAGTGAAATACCGGATAAATAAACAACGCGTGCAGCAGGTAGCTCAATTGCTTTTGTTTCATCAGCAAACAATTGACGCGCCGCTGAGCTGTTTCGCCAATAATGAAAGCTGCGCTCACCCGTATTATCGGTTGTCACCGAATAAATTCCTAAGTTGTGGTTATCGTGCCGTGCAATGTGATCGGTGTTTATATTTTCACTTTTTGCCAAATCAACAAATGCTGACGATAACGGATCGTGTCCGACACCAGTGACGTAACACACAGTCTGCGCCGCCTGCGAATTTTTACCGCTGGCATCACTAGGTTCAAGATCATCAAGTGCTCGAGCACAATAAACAGCAGTGTTAAACGTGTCACCAGCAAAACCGACGTTAAAACCGTCGCTCTCAGATCGGCGCAGCTCGGCCATGGCTTCGCCAATGGCGAGTAAACGAAAAGACATTTAAATAGGGTTCCACAATTACGGTAATCAAATATTACCGGTATTTCAAAATCAACGATACTTGAATACCAACCAACCAAACATTAGCATCAGCGAATCATGAATATCAACGATATCATTATTATCAACAAAGCTTGAACACCAATGGTGGCTGGATTTCACCGTGCTAGCCTCTTTGCCCAAAGGCCGCTTTACTTGAAGAACGCATTTTTATTTGTAAAGTTGGTAGCCTTTTTTTATACTTATCTTTTATCATGACATACTTTTTTCTTGTGCTGAACGAGGCACAAACGTAACAGCCGAGTGTTTGTTACTTGTCTTGTGTTTCGGTATTCATTGATATGCCTTCCAAACTGAGCGAACTGTCACTACAAGCGTTTGGGATGGGCCTGTTAGCCGCTTTCATAGGTTATGCCGCTTCGGCCACCATTGTATTAACAGGGCTTAACGCCACCGGTGCAAATCCATCACAAGCTGCCACCGGTTTATTTTTTGCCAGTATCACGATGGGTGTGTGCAGCGTACTACTTGCCTGGACAACTCGCACGCCTGCCGCTGTCGCATGGTCTACACCGGGTGCAGCACTGCTTGCTTCAGCACCAGCACTTTCCCATGGCTTTGCCGAGGCTTCGGGGGCTTTTATAGGGTGCGCTGTCTTACTTCTGCTGACCGGCTTGTTACCTGCAGTGAACCGCGCTGTTGCCAGCATACCCAAACCAATGGCCAATGCCCTGCTTGCTGGTGTTCTGTTAAAGTTATGCCTTGCACCTGCACTCACACTAGGCACTAGCCCATTGCTGGTTTTGCCCATCATTGCTGCCTGGCTTATCGGTATGCTCTGGCACAAACTCGCTGCCATGCCTTTCGCAGTGATCAGTTTCCTAATTGTTATTGGCGTGTATTTAAATCAAAATGACACAGCGACAATCATAAACACTAGTTGGTTACCGGAACTCGCATTTATAACACCGGTATTTAGCGTCCAGGCATTAATTTCAATTGCCATCCCTTTGTATCTTGTGACTATGGCCGGGCAAAATATACCCGGCTTCGCCGTACTTGAACTAAACGGCTATAAAGCCAATCGACCAATATTGTTAAAAACCACAGGCGCGGCCAGTTTACTCGCTTCCCCGTTTGGGTCGATACCCGTTAACATGTCTGCTATCACCGCCGCGATGATGAGTGGGGACGACGCTGGCAAACTAAAAGAACAGCGCTACTGGGCAGCTATTGTTTGTGGCCTGACTTATATCATTTTGGCTTTCGCAGCAGAACCCATTACGCAACTGGCCACTATTGCGCCGAAAGGCTTGATAGCGACTGTGGCAGGACTGGCTCTGATTCCAGCTTTGGTCGCTTCACTATCTGCCGCATTCACCAATCACAATCAACCAGAAGCACCGGCATTTACCTTTTTATTAACGGCCAGTGGCATGACACTGTATGGCGTTAGTGGTGCATTTTGGGGAGTCGTGATGGGCTTAATGATTTGGCGATTAACCAGCAAGCGACAAATCTGAGTGCGTTGGATAGATAACGCCAAGCCCTGTTCTTTTTTGTTGTGCCTTGCCGAGAGTCATTTACAAAACGGGAGCCTTCGGTTTACGCTTATCGGCCCAGCGTTAAGACTTTTCTGTGTTAATCACTGAATTGAAGCGTGATACGACAAGTTTAACTTGCTCGTCCATTTCTTGAATGAACTGCGCTACACGCTTCTGAACAATACCCGTTTTACGTTCACACTGAGACACAGACAAACCAAACATACGATCGAAGGTAGACTGTGAACTTGCACCAGACTCGAGTTGTTGGCGAAAATAATCTTCTCGTTCGTCCAGTTTTTACACGCATCTTCGACCATTCTGAACTTGTGGTCTTGCATTGTGTCCAGGAAAAGGTCAATGTTTAAATTCAACCGATTTGTGATGACTCCGGCGTTAAGAATTACTGTAGCGAGGCCTTGTGTTGGCGATTTAGCCTGCACTATGATCTCCAACCTCTTTATCACCAACTAACTGCAACTCAGCTTAGTTCAGCCCTGAATTTATCCATGAACTTCAGCGCGCGCGACAAATCGTGGCTGATGCCATCATAGATAACGCCTGGTTACACAACAAACCGGTCGTGAATTGGCCCAAAGTCACCGCAGAAATCAAAAATAATATAGCATGCAACAATCCAGTTTCAACTACGCGAGCACCTTGTATGAGCCAACCAGGCCTGTTGTTAAATGGCAATTATCCAGAGTGGCTGGAAGCCGAATTAGCTGAGCATTTTGTCGTACACCGCCTATACCTTGAAGCTGATCAAGACGCTTATATAAAGACCCATGCGCAAAACATAAAAGCGATTGGCACTCGTGGCGACTTAACCGCCGACAAAAAATTAATTGCAGCATTGCCGGCACTGGAAATAATTTCGGTATTTGGTGTTGGCTACGATGGCGTGGATGTCAACGCTGCTAAAGCACGCAATATCAGTATAAGCAATACACCAGATGTTCTGAACAACGATGTTGCTGATCTCGGTATTGCCATGATGCTGGCGCACTCACGCTCAGTGGTACAAGCCGACGCGTGGGTTCGTGAAGGTCACTGGCAAACAAAAGGGTCACTACCGTTGCAAAATCGAGTGCACGGAAAACGTGCTGGCATATTGGGTCTGGGGCGAATCGGTCAAGCCGTTGTTAAACGCCTGCAAGCCTTTGACATGGACATCAGTTATTGCAACAACAATCCACGAAAAGACGCGGACGCCGACTGGACATTCTACAAACACCCAGTGGATCTGGCCAAAAACAGTGATTTTCTATTTGTCACCCTCACCGCAACTCCAGGCACTAAAAAAATAGTGAATGCTGATGTTTGCAAAGCGCTGGGTAAAGACGGCATGCTTATCAACCTCTCGCGCGGCAGCACGGTGGATGAGACAGCTTTGTTAAGCACTCTTAGTGACGGCTCGCTCGGTTTTGCAGCACTGGATGTATATAACAACGAACCAAATATCGACCCTCAGTTTCTTAAACTAGACAATGTATTGCTGCAACCTCATCAGGGTTCTGCCACTTTTGAAACCCGCCGTGCTATGGGCAAACTGGTTAAAGACAATCTGCTTGCCCATTTTTCTGGCAAACCGTTACTCACACCGATCAATCAAGCCCATTGAGTAACAATCCAACAGACACTGCAACCGCAACGACAACAGCAGAACTACCTAATAACCAGTTAGGGTTAGGCATTTCACTCAACCTGTTAGCATTTTTTTGTTTTGCGGTCATGGACACCAGCGCAAAATGGCTGGCCATGATGGGTGTCGTTGCCGTTCAAGTAACGTTTCTGCGTTATTTATTTCACCTTGTGTGGGTAGTGATTTTGTACGTACCGCGAGAAGGGCTGTCCATATTCCGCTCCGGTAAACCACAATGGCAGGCACTGCGAGCTATATTTTTGTTAGGCGCTACGTTTTTTAATTTTGCAGCGCTAAATTACCTACCACTAACAATCACCATCGCTATCTTTTTCTCCTCACCGCTCATTGTCTGCCTGCTTAGCATACCGGTGCTCGGAGAAAAAGTAGGTCTGCATCGACTAACTGCAGTAGCTGTTGGCTTTTTTGGCGTTTTGGTTATTGTTGCTCCATGGAACGAGCATTTCGATGTGCATGTACTCTTGTCTTTAGCTGCTGCACTATGCGCTTCAACTTATTTTGTTCTGACACGAAAAATTGCTGGCGTTGATCGTAACGCTGTTGCACAAGCCTACGTAGCAGGCATATCGACCGTTGCAATGGCACCATTGGCATTTGCACTCAGTGACTGGAATATGAGTTTGAACACTTGGGGTGTGGCCATATTGCTGGGTAGCTTGGGGATGCTCGGACACAGCGTGTTAACCCGCGCACATAGTTATGTAGAGGCATCCGTTCTGGCGCCCACTGTGTATTCGCAGATTTTGTATATCACTTTGTTTAGCTGGATTTTTTTCGATTCTCCACCAAACCAGCGAACCATTATCGGCACGGCCATTATTGTTTTAAGCGGTTTGTATCTATGGCGCCGAGAAAGACGATTGAGCAAAGTCCATGAAGACAAGTCTATGAAGAAAAGCCTGTAAAGAAAAGCCGGTTAAGTAATTCCGGTTAAGCTAAGACGGCTGATGCACTTGTGGCCCACTTAACACGCTGCTATTCTGGTACAAATTTAACTCGCTACCGGATTATTCAATAGCATGGCTCAATCTGCAACAAAACCAGAACGCGTAGGCTTCATCGGACTTGGCGCCATGGGCGTTGGAATGGCATCTAACGTACTCAAAAACGGGTACTCACTGACCGTAATGGCTAACTCCAGGCGCGAACCGGTAGAGCGGCTGCTTGCCGAAGGCGCGGTAGAAGTTAACACTCCAAAAGAAATGGCACAGCAATGTGACACTGTTATTTTATGCGTGACCACATCAGACGTCGTCGAACAACTGATTCAGGGTGCGGATGGATTGTTGGCCGGTGCTAACGAAGGCTTATTGGTTATCGATTGTGGCACGTCAAAACCGACTTCTACCATTGCACTTGGCGAGGCGTTAAACAAAGCCAACTGCGCTTTAATGGACGTGCCGCTTGGCCGGTCTTCTGCAGCCGCAGAATCAGGCACACTTAATATGATGGCCGGTGGCAGTGATGCAGATTTTCAACGCGCCAAGCCCTTGCTGGAAACCATGTCAGAGAATCTATTTCACTTAGGCCCATTGGGAACTGGTCATAAGATCAAACTGCTTAACAACGCTTGCTCTGTGTCTATGGCAATTCTGCTGGCCGAAGTCGTGCAAACAGCACAAGCTGCAGACGTCGACATGAAACTATTGGCCGATGTCATGACCTCAGGCCCATTGGGCAGTGACTTCATGGCGTGGATGTTTGAAGGCCCTCTCAACAACGATGAATCTAAACTACAGTTCTCGATAAAAAACGCTGCAAAAGACATTGGCTACTTTGATGACTTGGCCAGCGCTTTGTCACAAAACGCATCAGTACCCAATGCCGCTAAAAACACCATTGGTAAAATGGTAGACAAAGGTGTGGGCGAAGACTTTCTACCCGCCTTGTGCCGACACCTGTAGCGCCCACCATGGAAAAAGACCAAGAACAGCCTATTGTTTGGCACGGCCAGAATGAAGCATCAAACGATTGCTTGATACTTAATGCAGCTGACACCGTTGCAGTGGCTCTTCAAAACTTAAAGAAAGGCCAGCTAGTTAATGGTGTAACACTCAACGCGGCTATCCCTAAAGGACATAAGTTTGCGCAAGTCAACATTGACGAAGGCGATGATGTCATCAAGTATGCTCAGCCCATAGGCGTTGCTAATACCAACATACTGGCTGGCGATCATGTGCACACGCACAACCTGGAGTTTCGTGAAACGGTTTGTCAATACGAATTTACCAGCCGTTTTAATAATCAGGACAACGTACAAAGCACTGAAAGCACCGAATCCACAGATGAATTTGACGGCTATGTTCGACCAAACGGCGCTGTTGGTACACGAAACTTCGTTGCTGTAATCAGCTCGGTTAATTGCTCTGCAACCGCGGCCTATCAAATCGCTGCCGGATTTGACGACGAGGCTTTAGCCGAATTTCCTTTTGTTGATGGTGTCAATGTATTTGCCCATGGAACCGGTTGCGGCTTGGCTGATAATGGCGAGGGCTTTGATCAGTTACAACGTGTATTTGCTGGCTACGCTACGCACCCAAACGTTGCCGCCGTTTTGCTCGTAGGCCTGGGCTGCGAGGTAAGCCAGCTTAAAACCTTACTTGATACGTACCGCTTTAAAGAAGGGCCATTGTTACGCACACTTAATATACAAACCTCTGGTGGTCATCAGAAAACAGTTGAGCAAGGACGAGCACTGGTATTCGACATGCTAAAAGCGGCCAATAAACACCGTAGAACACCATGCTCAGCAAGCCATCTAAACCTGGCACTGCAGTGCGGTGGATCTGATGCATGGTCTGGCGTCACTGCTAATCCTGCACTCGGGTACGCGGCCGATTTGATTGTTAGGCAAGGCGGGCGCGTAGTGCTGGCTGAAACGCCCGAGATCTATGGTGCAGAACATTTATTGACGCGACGTGCCACATCTGAAACAGTAGGAAAAGACTTACTGGCAAGAATCAACTGGTGGCAGGATTACGTTGCACGCAACAATGGATCTCTGGACAACAACCCATCACCTGGTAATAAGCTAGGTGGTTTGACCACCATCCTCGAAAAATCACTGGGCGCTGTGGCGAAAAGCGGTACCACCAGCATGACCGGTGTTTATAAATACGCTGAGCCTATCGATAAACCCGGCTTTGCATTTATGGACTCACCAGGTTACGACCCGGTGTCGGTGACAGGACAAATTGCATCGGGTTGCAACGTCGTGGCATTTACTACAGGCAGAGGCTCTACGTTTGGCAGCAAACCAGCACCTTGTTTTAAGATTGCTACCAACACCGACATGTATCAACGTATGTCTGATGATATGGATGTAGACGCCGGACGCATCTTGAGCGACGGTAAAAGTATTCAGGACATTGGGACAGAAATATACCAGCTGGTATTAAGCATTGCATCTGGCCAACAATCGCTAAGCGAAATGCAAAACATGGGCAATAACGAATTTGTGCCGTGGCAAATTGGTGCAACGATGTAAGCCCCTTGCTCTAAGGGCAAATGAAAACTATGTAGTACCAATTCAGACCTGGGAGCTCCTCGGCTTTCATTGATTAGAGGCATTTGCCATGAGTAACAAAAAAAGTAAGAAAAAATACCGCTCTCAAGAATGGTACGACAACCCTGACAACCCGGGTATGACTGCGCTGTACATTGAACGATACCTCAATCAGGAATACACCCGCGGCGAACTGCAAGGTGAAAGACCGGTCATCGGCATTGCACAAACCGGTTCCGACTTAGCACCGTGCAATAAAATCCATGAGTTTTTGATGGACCGCATTAAAGCAGGCATCCGTGATGGCGGCGGTGTGCCCATGGCTTTTCCTGTACACCCTATTCAGGAAACGGGTAAAAGACCAACCGCAGCGCTGGACCGAAACCTTGCTTATTTATCGTTAGTTGAAGTACTGCATGGTTACCCCATAGACGGTGTTGTACTCACAACAGGCTGCGATAAAACCACCCCTGCCATGTTAATGGGAGCAGCCACAGTCGACCTACCCGCTATCGCTTTATCCGGTGGACCCATGCTAAACGGATGGTGGAATGGCGAGCGAGTTGGTTCAGGCACCGTGGTTTGGGAGAGCCGACGCTTGTTATCGGAAGGCAAAATCGATCAGGAAGAGTTCATGCAAAGAGTGTGTTCATCGGCACCCTCTCTGGGTCACTGCAATTCGATGGGCACAGCCAGCACAATGAACGCTATGGCTGAGGCACTGGGGATGAGTTTACCTGGTTGTTCAGCTATCCCTGCACCCTACCGCGAACGCATGGCAATGGCTTATGAGACCGGTAAACGCATAGTATCGATGGTAGAGGAAGACTTGAAGCCATCAGACATCCTGACACAAGACGCTTTTAAAAATGCCATCATCGTCAACACTGCCATTGGTGGCTCGACAAATGCGCCACCTCATTTACAAGCCGTGGCAAGACATGCAGGCGTTTCTTTGAATGTTCAACAATGGCAAACCAGCGGGTTTGACATTCCGTTGCTGGTAAATATGCAGCCTGCTGGGGAGTATTTGGGCGAAGAATTTTATCGTGCAGGTGGTGTGCCAGCGGTGATGGGCGAGCTGGCTAACGCCAATTTGCTGGAGACAAACTGTCTGACGGTAACCGGCAAAACACTAAAAGAAGGACTCCTTGATCATCGCAGCACTGATACTGCTGTGATCACCACGACCGACAGCCCCTTAAAAGAAAAAGCTGGTTTTGTCGTGTTATCTGGAAACCTGTTTGATTCTGCTTTAATGAAAACCAGCGTTATCTCCGAAGACTTCCAGCAGCGGTTTTTATCCGGCAATCCTGATGAAAATATTGCCGCCGGAGTGCACGAAGCGCGAGCCATTGTGTTTGAAGGCCCTGAGGATTATCACGCTCGAATAAATGATCCGTCATTAAACATAGACGAGCGCTGTATTCTGTTTATTCGTGGCGTCGGCTGCGTAGGTTACCCAGGCTCTGCAGAGGTCGTGAATATGCAACCACCCGATCACCTTATTAAAACTGGGATAAACCATTTACCCACTGTCGGCGATGGACGGCAGTCCGGCACGTCAGAAAGCCCGTCCATACTAAACGCATCACCCGAATCAGTTGTCGGCGGTGGATTGGCTTATTTACAATCCGGTGACACTGTTCGTCTGGATTTAACCGCAAACACACTTAATGCCGTTGTGGACGACAGTGAGTGGAAAACACGTCAGGCAAACTGGAACGCGCCTGATATTGTGAACCAAACACCGTGGCAGGAAATTTACAGAATGAACGTTGGGCAGCTTAGTGACGGTGGTTGTTTGGAATTAGCAACGGCGTATCAAAAGGTTGGAAAAACCATACCCAGAGACAACCACTAGGGCTTTATAGCTTTGGACGCGGTTAGAGCGTTAGAGCGTTAGAGCGTTAGAGCGTTAGAGCGTTAGAGCGTTAGAGCGTTAGAGCGTTAGAGCGTTAGAAGCATACCGAGCTGTGAGCGCTAGTCATGGAAATATTTTATCGAACTCGGTGAAAATTGCATCAAAATCTGGATTAAACGTGGTTCTGGCCACAGGCAACGCATCGGGTGACGGGGTATGTTGCGCACCAAACCAATGCGGTTCTTTGGAATATAGACAGGCACTGAATGTTGGCCAGTCATTGCCATTGCACACTAATACAGATCCGTTTTTTCCATACAAGGGGTTGTCGGTAGACATAAGCACACCCTGATGAGACTGGTTAAGTATTCTATGTTCCGGGAAAGCGCTGATGCGATAGTCAATGTATTCAGTGTCTACCAAATCAGCATCGTTACTGTACACAATCAGCTTTTTGTTATCTGATGCAAAACGATTATTGAATCTATCAACAGTATATTCCACATCCACTACCGAATCGTCTTGCGACGCTACAGCCAGCACCGGAATGTTTAATCGCCGCTGAGCTTTGGAACGCCTGGCCCATTCGTGCCTTAAAACTTTGGTCAAATTATAATACTGAGCCGTACCGTTTATCGGTATCGAATTATATTTTGCCGGGTTGTCTTCAATGATCATACCGCCAAAAACCCAGGGCTTGAATCTGGAATACATACCAGACCATCTCAATAAATGTTCCATTGTGCTCTTATAAGCTGGCGAAAAAAGCAACAGGCCTTCAATAAACTCGTTTTCCAAAGCGAGTATTGTGGCTAATACACCACCCATGGAAAACCCGCCCACATACATTGGCGTCGTACCATCGTCCCATAATGCAAATTGCTGGCGGGCCGCTTTAAGCCACCTTTTATAAGACATGTTGAGTTGTGCTTCTGGTGTATTACCATGCCCGGGAAGCAAAATGGCTCTTACGTCGTAGCCACGATTGGTTAACATCACTGCAACGTCAGTGAACACATATGGCGAATCGTTTAAACCATGAATCAGTAAAAACTTTCCCTTATACTTTTGCGCCACATCGGCGGCGCGCTCAAAAGGCAGATTAACATCGACATCCTTTAAGGAACGTTGAGGCATTTTTGTTCTAACAAGATACTGGTGCACTTTATCAATATGCTGTTGAAAATTTGCCTGTGGTTCGGGAAAACCCGCAAATCGGTCTTGCGCACAAACAGGCTTTGCCACTAAAAGCAGTAAACCGATGCACAAGCATGGCACATTGAACTTTTTCGTATTGCGATCAAGCGCAGTAAAGCCCATTTTTATAGATTCACTTGGCTTGCGGGGACAGGCGAAAAAAGCCGGATATAACGATGATACTTAAACCCAATGCAGCGACCAACCCTAACGTTTCTCCAAACACAGACAATCCAATGATTGTTGCGGCAACCACTTGAAAATACACCACAGGGGCAAGCGTACTGGCTGGCGCTCGAGCGAGTGCTAAAATAGAGAAATAGTTAGCTAACAAGGATGTGATACTCATGATAATTAACCAATGCAGAGACTGAATCCCGTTATCGAAAAAACTGAGCACAGCGAAAGGTGTCAATACGATAGCCGCTACCAAAAACTGCAAACTAACCTGGGCCAGTGGAGGCCCACCACCGGCAGCCCAACGAGTAGCCACCAGAAAGCAGCCATAAAAAACACCTGCCAGTAACGCCCAATACAATCCAGTTCGTTTAACAACCTCGTTTGCAGTACTGCCACTGTCGAAAAAACCGAAAAAGTCTGGCTGAACTACCAGCAACACACCGACAAAGCCTAACACCACAGAAAACCATTCTGCCACGCTGGCCGATTCTTTGAGTACGACCACGGAGAGTATGACCGACAAAATTGGCCCAATAAAAAAGACACCAAATACTTCTGCTATGGGGCTTAAACTAACAGCTTGAATAATCGAACTCACCGTTAAAGCGATCAACACGCCCCTGACGGACTGCCTGAACATAAAGGTGCTATCCAATTTTTTAAACGAAACCCTGGCAGCCGCGATGGGTAATAACAAACAAGCCCCTATGCTAAATCGCACCCAAGCCAGTTGAATAGCCGAGTAATCTGTGGCGTTAGACAAGTACTTGGCTATCGAATCCCCTACTGGGATAAACGCAGCACCCAGCAGCATAAAAACTATGGCAGTAAGCACCTTCGGTTCGATTGCGACCAGCTTTTTTATTGCCACCTGTTTTTTGCCACCGGTTAGTAATCTCTTATCAGCATACTGCAAGCCGCCCCAGCCATAGCAACCGAGGCCACCATTAAACCAAATAACATTGCATAGCCAGCCGGTGAACCACCGGTAATACTTCTGGCAACCACCGCTGTTATCCCCAAACCTGGAATTGCTGCTGTCACACCTAAAGCCACGGCGTATGCCAGCAGATCAACAGCTGTGATCACGAATTTATAACGCCAGTGTTAAAAACATACTGTGTGGGTCGTTTGTGTAGTCAGCAAATGGTGAGGTTTCGACAAAACCACGCTTTAAATAGAACTGTTGCGCAGCAGTAAACAATTCTGTTCTGCCTGTTTCCAGGCTGAGCCGCGTCATCCCGATAGATTTTGCGTGATCAATGATGGTCGTGAGTACCGCATCTGCGACACCTTTGCGTAGATGTTCCTCCGCAGTTCGCATGGTTTTTATTTCACCGTGGCGCTCACCGTGCCCTTCACTATCACTATCACTATCACTATTTCTCTCACTACTACGCCGCTCACCGGACAGAACACCTAAGTCTTTTAGCGCACCACAGCCCATAAGCACACCACCATCCCATACTGTCCACAGGGTTAATTCGGCGGATTGATAATCACCAAGATCCAGAGCATGCACGCTTTCCGGTGGTGTTTGCGACTGCATTCCTTCAAGGTGTGACTGCAACAGTGATACGACCTCGGGTGAACTCAAATCATCGATTCTGATATCCAACTCGGTTTTACTCATTATGAAAACGCGCTAGTTATCAACCGCACTGGCTAACTCATTTGGATGCAACATGATCAACACGCCCAATAACAATCAGCACTGCGTAATCCAATCTATTGCAACCGGGAATATCGGGCATGACAGAACCGGGTGCGACTTTGAATTTCGATTGATCTGCATTGCTGGGTGAACAATTATTTTTACCTGCAAGTGGCGTGTAGCGTGCCGAGCGACACGGCATGTGAGTAACATCAAACAATGTGGCCCCATCGGCTAGCTCCCAACGTTGCGCACCTTGATCGTCTTTTACATATACCGTTAGCGTGGTGGTAACTTCACGTTCTCCAGTCACAATATACTTGCCCGGCTCAATCTTGAATACTGGCTTTTGCATGATAAGTCCATTCTCGTCGAGCCACCAATCAGACTCATCGAACTTCCAGTTACCCGGGGCATAGCCTCCAGTTGCTTTGAGCACGGGAAATAAGCTTAGCCAAACACCGGTTTTGCCCGGGTCGCTATGCCAGTACCCCCAATGCTCAGCACCCTGACCACTTGTGGCCTCAGGGTCAGCCAAAGCCGCTATAAACTGCGTGGGTATCGGGGTGAATTCAACAGGCGACTGCCCGCTGGTCTGCGCAGCACTTGCGCTTGTCGACAACATCATCGACAGCAGCACGCTGGAAAGAATCATTAAACGCAGGTTGCTCATACAATATCCAAAACAACAATTTTCAACACTATAATCTTCAACACTATAATCTTCAAAACCATAATCTCCAAAAGACATTTTAAAATCACTTGCTAGCGCACAAATCTTCTATTGTTGAGCGCATTTTGGGCCCAATGCCTTTTATGCCATTCAATTCACCTTTTTTCGCAGCCGCACACAACACTTTCATGCTGTCTATGCCGTGCTCTTGATACAACAAACGAGCTGTCTTCGCACCCAGGCGTTCAATGCTTGTCAGTTCAAGCACGGTGCGCGGTGGTGGTTTGCCATACTGATTGTCATTGAATTTTTCTGTTGTACCTGTTTTTATGATTTCGCTTAGATATTCTGTTATAACCCCACCAACACCCGGCAGCGTATCAAGCTCATCTGCATCAGCGAGCTTATCAATTGACTGGGGCCAACGAGAAATAATGTGTGCCAACTGTGCATAGCGTTTGGCGTGGTTTTCAGGGTATCCACCGATTATCAAATAATCACCCAATTGCCTTACGATTAAGCCCACCTCGTCGTTACGAACCCAACGAGTGCGACCCTTTGCATCTTTGTATTTCACTTTTGGCATTTGCTCACCGCCCTGCTTCTGTCTAAAGCTTATAAACACCCATTGCATTTAACCGAAACACCCGGTCTCGCTGCCGTGCCGTTAGTTGCCCTGCTGCACTAACAAATTCGTCCCATTGCGAGCGGAACGTTTTTGAATCGACCGATGCGTTTAGGCCGCTGGCAAACAGGATGCGGTCTGCACCAAAAATACTGATGGCGCGGGTTAAAAAAGTCGGAAATTCTGCAATCTTTGATTGCCGCAACCTTATTTTGGAGCAGCTTAATTTTAAATACACATTTGTGTAGCTCGCAAGGCTTAACAATAATGCCAGCCATTGCTCAAAATCATGATTATCCTGGTTGGTGTCTACAACCACATTGATAACCAGATTAACATCAGAATACTTGCAGGCAAAGGCGCCCAGAACAGCGGATGATCTGATGGACGCCGTTATATCAATGCTCAATTTAGCCGTCGTTATCTGCGCTATCGATTGACGCCAGCTAACAAGTAAGTCATTTGCATCCTCAATCGTCAAGTTAACATCAGGCTTAAACTCTTGATGGAACCCACGCAAGTTCTGCACGTCATTGCTATCCAGGAGCTTGTGAATACTGCCAGAATCACTAAGATCACAGTAAGCCACAATACCATTTGGCAAACCACCCGACCCGCGAGTCGTTGCTTGTGTTTGCAAATACTTAGCATCTTCAAGGCACATATTAGCGTCATTTGACACTAACTCCGACGGCAATCGCGATGAGCTCGGCGGTGGAACGGTTAATGGTGTTGGCGGCTGCTGTACCGCAACCATCCGCATCACATGAAATCCACTCGCGTCATTCAAGTAATCATTCAATGTGTAGTTGTTTTGCGAAAGCGACACGCAGGAATCAACAATAGGGATCATGACAATGATTCAAACATGTTGTGTCTATTGATTAAGCTGTAGAGGTAGGTTCAAGGGCCCGCGAAAACCAAAACCACTCCAGACGACTGTCTCGGGATTTGGTAAACGCATATTGGGAAAGCGATCAAATAATTTTGGCAATGCCACATCAGCCAGCATTTTTCTGGACAAATGCGTCCCCATGCAAAAGTGCGGGCCACTTCCAAAGCCCTGATGCCGGTTGGTTTTTCTGAACACATTAAACAAGTGCCCGTTTTCGTAAAACTCTTCATCATGATTAGCCGATGCCTGAACAGTCATCACGACATCACCCGCCGGTATATAAAAACCACGAATGGTTGTATCCTGCTTTACTAATCGAGAGCTAACTTGAATGGGTGCCACCCAACGAACGGCCTCTTCAAATACTTGCCCCCATAGCTCCTTACTGCCAAGCACCGCTTCTTTTTGGTCTGGATTGGTGAGCAAGCCATAAATCACCGTCATTAATGCATCACGCGGTTCATTGATACCACCACCAATAGCAATTTTGATATTGGAAATAATGTGTTCCATTTCAATTGGATTTTCTGCATTAATTTGAACGGCCAAGGCATTACGAAGATCGGTGTCTTTGCATTGAATAACCGCATCCGCGATACAAGCATTGATTTCTGTGTTCGCTTTCTCAGCACGTACAAACGGTTCTGGCAAACCACCAAAATTACCCGCCCCGTCTATGAGTGCTTGCGACCAACGTTGTATGTCATCGTCTGAGGCTTTGGGAATCCCCAGCACTTCGGCTACACACCGGGCTGAAAAAGGACCTGCAAAGGCGGTAAAAAAATCGATAGTCTGTCCAGCCGGAAGCTTGTCGATGTAGGTATCAGCTATATCAGATATTCGGTCTGCCCAAGAGTGCTTCACGCTCTGCGGCGACATGGCTGGCATCATCGCCGTACGCAAGCGGCTATGATCTTCACCGTCACGACGCATCAAAGTCTTAGCCTGAAAGGCTCGCTCCATTGGTGTATTAGGATCATCTGAGCTAAACAGCTCCGGGTTCATTTTCACGTAACGCGTATCGGCCGCTTTAGTGAGCATGGTGCGTCCAATCGCCGATACTTTCAGTACCGGGGACTCGGACCTGAGCTTTTTGTAAATAGAATAAGGATTTTGCGTTAATTCCGCGATGGTCATTGTGTTGTTTACAGGCGCGGCTGCCGGATTTGTCATATCGTGTTCCACTCGCGTTACGCGACTTAAATTACGCATTCTTTCGCACTAAATACCCAGTGCTTATTAAATCCAATTTGCTGTTATACCTGATTACAGACACCACCTGCTTTGGCCTGATCAATGTTCCACGCATATGTCAGTCCGCAGGCTTTGCGATCCTCACATAAACCCTTCTTTCATCAAAATAACTGCTTCTTCATACTATGTATGAGGTATCATTTGCGCATTTACTGATCATTCCAGAAAATTAAAACGATGCCAAAACCCCGATTTCAGGGTCTCTTAGCCCAAATCAGCACTCAAAAAGGGCTTAGATTCCCTTTTTCGTTGACATCGGCAAAAAAAGGGACCACAATCCCTTTCCATGACAACACAACCACAACAACTGCTGACCAAAGCGGTTATCCGAATTTTACGACCGCTGGTGCGTGTTCTAATTCGCCACGAGATGTCACACGCGGCTTTCTCTGAACTGGCTCGTCGAGCTTATGTGCAAGAAGCCGGTGCAAACTTTGGCATTGCCGGTCGAAAAATGACACACTCTCGCATTGCCGTTTTAACCGGATTGAGCCGCAAGGAAGTGCGCAGATTGGTCAACATTGATGAGGCTGAGGTCGTCGAAGCAAGCACCCCCAACCGCGCTGTAAGAGTCATCGACGGGTGGCTGAGCGACCCTGAATTCAGGGATGGCAACAAGCCCAAAGTATTGCCACTGCAAGGTGAGACTGGCAGCTTTGCAGCGTTGGTCTCTCGTTACAGCGGCGACATTACACTTGGCGCTGTCGTGGACGAGCTTGAAAGAGTCGGTGTAGTAGAGCGCCCAGACAGAGATACAGTGGTACTGGCATCTCCGGGATACATCCCTCACGCGGATGAATTGGAAAAAGTGCATGTGTTCTCTATATGCACTGCCGACCTGCTGCAAACCGCTGTACACAACTTAGATACAACTCCCGAAGAACGGCGTTTTCAACGTCAACTTACTTATCCCAACGTGCCCGCATCGGTGGCTGAAGAATTTCGCGCTGAAGCGGCCTCACGTTCAGGACTGTTACTCGAAGATCTGCAGAATTTTTTGGCTACCCGCACTGCAGATGAATCGTTAGACCCCAACGCTGAACCCGTACATCGAGTCGGGCTTGGCATCTACTTTCACGACAAGAGCGATGTCGAACAAGCCCACTAGATACGTAAAAATTAAAGAGAGAATAATCATGAAAAACAGATACCACCCTAAACTGAAATACATTGTCAGTGCCATGGCAATCGCCGGACTGAGTGCATGCTCAAGCGACAGCTCAAGCCCCACGCCAGATGATGGCGGCGGCATTATTATTGGTACCGGCGGCATTATCGAAGGTACAACCACCAGTAATAAACTGTATGCATCGAATACCGTTGAAGTACGCGCAAGCACAGGCCAGCGCTCGACTGTCAACTTTGGTGCGCAAGGGCAATTCAGGTTTGAAAGTGACGAGGGAGCTGCTCCCTGGTTGTTAAGAACTGATCTTGGTAACGGCAACTACCTTTATGGTATTGCAGCTGATGCGTCAGCAGAATCCCAGATACAAAATATCCATAGTTACTCAGACGCTATTGTCCGTAACTGGTATGCAAGCAGAGGTCTGGACATAGATGCAGAATTTGCCTCAGGAGGCGCATTAACCACAATGCCCAGCCTGGTTGAAACCATTGAAATCCACGACACGCTACTTAATGTACTTGAAGACGTTGCTGACAATTACGGAGTTGCTGGATTGAATCTTAATACCACTGTATTTGCCGCCAACGGCACGGGTATTGATCAATTCATACTTCAAAATCCTGTCATACGTAACGACAACACGATTACCGTTACCATTTTCGATCCGGATAACAACACGGCATCTGTAGCAGTTGAAGACTACGAATTGTCCAACGACCTTACGATAGCTGACGCAGTTGCGCCTACATCTCCGACTGAACTAAGGGCGTTACCTTCAGCCAGCGATGAGATCACTCTGGTTTGGAAAGTGGCAAGCGATAACGTCGGTATTGCCCGTTACTCAATCTCACGTGACGGACTTGAAATCGCCACATCGCCATACCCTGTGTTTGTTGATGGTGGCTTGGTTGGTACGACTACTTATGAGTACAACGTTGTCGCTTTAGATGCTGCGGGTAATGAATCAACTGCGTCGCTAACGGTCAGCGCTGCACCACTGGGTGCTACCGACGTCGTTCCTCCGCCAACTCCTTCAAGCGTCTCTATCGATACACGCCGCGGTTCACTGGACCTTGAATGGTCACAAATCGATATTGGTGATGTTGCCAGCTATGCTATTAGTCGAGGTAACCAGCCAACCAACTTGCCTCCATTCGTAAACGTTAACTCTACTTTCTTTTTTGATGAGGCCATTAATGCTGGTGAGCAATACTGCTACCAAATAAGTGCTGTTGATGCCAGTGGCAATTCATCAGTCCCAACTGGCGTGTCCTGCGCAACAGCGCCAGGCTCCGCGGTTAGCGGTGGCAGTGGTGGTGACTCAGGTCCACTACCTCCTGTCGACCCGATCGAGGGACTAACTGCACCACAGGTTGATGTATCCAGTGTTGCCTGCACCAACGAGATTGAAGAGGCTAGCATCGAAACAGCCGTAACGTTATCTGCTGGTTGTTATGTGGCCCTTAACGGAATTAATGTGTTGGAGCCTGGCAACTTAACGCTAGAGCCTGGCGTTATCATCAAGTTTGGTGCTCGCAGAAACTTACGCGTAAATCAAGGTGCTAGCCTTACCGCCCGTGGTACAGCAGACAATCCAATCGTATTATCAGGATTGGACGCAAGCGCAGGACACTGGAATGGCGTTGAATTCAGTTACTCAAACAGTGCAAACAATATCCTTGATCACGTTCAAGTTGAATACGCCGGTAATGAAGCAAACAACACGGGTGCTATACGCTTTGCCACTAACTCTAATAATCCTGCCCGAGTCACTTTGTCTAACTCTACGCTGCGCTTTAGCGCAGGTCCTGGGATTTCAATGCCAGAGTTTATTGAGCTGTCATCTTTTGACGGTAACCGAATCACCGGTAACGCTATTTCGGTTTTCACTCACGGGACGCGAGTCAATCTGCTAGACAACCGTTCTTCCTATCAGGGCAATACGCTAGACGCAATTTATGTTGAACGCTCTGAGCTTGAATCCAATATCACCTGGCCAAACCTGTCAGTGCCATACCATGTTAATCCATTGGTTGTTGAGGCTGAATTTACTATCGCGGCGGGTACCAAACTTTTGTTTGAAAACAATGCTGACATCACTGTTACACCAGAGGGCACGCTTATAGCGGCAGGAACTGCACAAGCGCCGATTACCTTCGCAGCCTTAAGTGGCCGTAAAGGTGGTTGGTCGGGCATTGACCTTTCGTACACAAATAACGACAACCAATTGCGCCATGTCACGGTACAACATGCAGGAACCAATAACCGAGAAGACGCGGCTATCGGCACACTGGCCAACAGTGGCAACCAGACACGACTATCGTTAGACAACGTCACTATTACTGACAGTGTCGGCTTCGGTTTGGGTACTGACTATTACACGGTGATTCCTGAGTTCGAAAACGTCACTATCACTGGTAACGACGGCTTGGCTAGCATGGATACGTATGCAGCCCAAGTGTTTAACAACGCAGGTAACTTCACTGGTAATACAGAAGACGCCATTGTGTTGAAAAACGCTGATATCGATGAAGGCGCCATCACCTTATCGAATGCAGATATTCCTTATCACGCAGGAGATATCAGAATTGATGACCAGTTGGTTCTGGAAGAAGGTGTGACCTTATCAATGGTCGCTTCAGCGACATTTTTAGTCACTAACGATGGGGCACTTACCGCAAACGGTACGGCATCATCGCCAATTTCTATAATCGGACGTCAGAGCTTACCTGGATTCTGGAATGGCATCTCTTTCCAATATTCAAGCAGCCCATTAAATCGTCTAAGCCACACCTTACTGGCTGATGGTGGTGATGGAGCGGGTGGTCTTGACAAAGCAGCCAATGCACGATTTCTCTGCAATAGCTCCAACCCAAGCAGACTGACTTTGGTAAGCAGCCGTATCGAGAACAGCGCAGGCTACGGTATCCATATAGATGGTGACGGTTGCATTGTTAACGTCGACGCCGATACTACGTTTAGCGACAATGCATTGGGAGCTACTAACTAAGGACTTTGTTAAACAACGAGTCGACCGACGTTGCTTACTTATTTTACTGACAAGCAGCGTCGATTGATTCGTACACCGGCTAAACAAAAAAGCCCTGGCTGAATATCAGCCGGGGCTTTTTTTTATTTTATTGACTTACCCTCTTGTCTGCTAAGGGGTACAACGTGATTACTGAGCAATCAGCTCTACACGTCGGTTACGCAGACGCCCCTCTTTAGTCTCATTACTATCAATTGGCTGTGATTCACCATAGGCGCGGGCGCTAAGACGAGAAAGCTCGATACCTCGTTCGCTTAAGTAGCGAGCGACCGAAGCAGCACGTTTAGCCGACAAGGCTTGGTTGTACTCAGCCGAACCTCGGCTATCGGTATGAGCACTGATTTTTACCGGTGTTTCACACTGACTTAAGGTATTTGCCACACCATTTAATATCACTTTAGCGCCAGCCTGTAACTCAGCTGAATCAGTGTGGAAATTAATTCCATCCAGCGCACCATTGAACTGCGCGCAAGGATCAACAGGTTCTGGTACTACTACTGACTCAGGGATTTTTACTGCCGCAACAGGCGCTACGACTTCAGGCGTCGGTGCTTTAACAATTTGCGCGATTCGTCTTTGCGGTTGTCTGCCCAAACGATAGATCAAACCCAATTGACCATAAAGCACATCCTCTTCATAGGAGATGACTTCACCACGAAGGCCTAAACCTATACGGGTCATGTACTCAAGCCCAGCACCAACCAACACATGACTGGCGTTATCCTTTACAAAGTTAACATCACCGACAGGTGAGTTTTCCAAAAGACCGTAACCTAAACGCCCGTAACCAGAGAAGCCCCGGCGCTTGAAATTGTGGCGGTTCTTGCCAGCATAGATCAACGCACTGGCACCATGCAAATGATAATTAATGCGCCCCGTTGGCGATATGCCCGCACTCCCCAAATCTGCTGAATGCAGTTCCAACGAAAGATGCTTGGTAAGATCAGCACCTAAAGTCATTTGACCACCGGCATTAACTCGATCATTTACGTCTGATCCCGATACTTCTGATGTATCAGGTTCCAGGCGACTGAGGCCCAATCCAGTGGCTGCGTAAACAGTTTTTGTTAAACGATCATCATATTGACTACTTGCTACACCGGAGCGATACAGCCCTTCGTCCGATGCAGTGTTAGATGCACCGCCAAAACCTGCGCAACCTGTCAAAAATACAGAAGCCATAAGCACGCCCAGCACGCCGCGCTGCGGTGTTGCACACATTGGTGTGGTCGCTTTCGCTTTTAAAATATTCATATAATCCACCGTGAATCAGTATCGATGCTTTGCTTGTAATACAGATATCGGACCAAGCGACGAATTGATTAGGGTTACACGGGGTGTCATGACCTATTAGTTAAGTTCTGGAGGGAAGTTATTTTAGATCGGGTCCAGATGATTTGATCCACAAGCTCTTGATTGAGAATTTTTTGCGATAGAGCTTATTAATTGGTGCCTGTCGACCAATAAAAAAAGGGAAAAGTGGCTGAATGTGGCTCAAGAGCGTTTCAAATGCTAAAAATTGGCAATGCAAATAACACAATAGTTGACATTGTTGCCACTGAGTTAACCCACCAGTGCCATCATTTTGAATTGCAAATACCGTGTAATCCAATGACTTTAAAACCACAATCTGCGGCGCGTTTTGCAGCAGCAATAACAGCATCTACCAGTGCACTTATTAGTGTCTCACACAAATACTTTGATTAGCTCAGTTGAGCGTATGAAATAGCGTTATAAAAACAATTCGTGTATAAAATACCGAAACAGCCAATTCAGCACCAACGGTTGCAACTATCTGGTTGAGACCAAATGTATAAAACTTGCTGGTTGCCAATGGCTGAATCGACAATAACTGATTTAGAATGGCTAAGGCGAGTCAAATGGCAGAGCGAGTAATAATCATTACCGGTGCGGCTCGAGGTATCGGCCTGGCAACAGCAAAGATCATGTTGTCTGAAGGTGCTACCGTTGTCATGGTAGACAATGATCAAAATGAATTAAGCAAAGCATCTCAATCATTGGACAATACACTTGCAATCGAATGCGATGTATCAGATGCAAGCCAAGTATCGACAATGATTGCATCGACAATGAAGCAATACAATCGAATAGATGGCCTGGTTAACAATGCAGGCATCGCCGACTTTGGCCCAATGGAGCAAACTAGCTTTGCAACCTGGCGAAAAGTCATGGCAACCAATCTTGATGGTGTGTTTTTGTGTTCACAAGCTGCAATACCTTCACTGAGGGAAAGCCGTGGGTGCATAGTCAACATTGCCAGTATATCGGGCTTACGTGCATCCACACTACGCACGGCATACGGTACATCGAAGGCAGCTGTTATTCAATTAACGCAACAGCAAGCCGCAGAATTAGGCGAGCATGGCATAAGAGCAAATTGCGTGGCACCCGGGCCTGTGCGCACCAAGTTAGCCATGGCGGTACACACGCAAGATATTATTGATGCTTATCACGACGCCATTCCGCTAAATCGTTATGGCACTGAAAACGAAATTGCGCAAGCGATTGTGTTTTTGTGTTCAGATAAGGCCAGCTATATAACGGGGCAGGTGCTGGCTGCTGATGGCGGATTTGAGAGTACCGGCGTGGGTTTGCCTTCTTTGCGCAGATAGCTGCACAGTTTGCTTGGCTGTATTTTTAGGTTACTGACATAGTTGGTTTTATAGTGCATCCAGGTTACGCGAAGTATTTGGCAGAGCTTATGCATCTGAACTTTATATTATTCTGAGCTTTATATTATTCAGTTCAGAACTAAGAAGCCTCTCTATGTTTAATAGGTAGCATCCAAAACTGGAATTCAACATGAAATTATTCTTTTTATCATTGTCCATAAGCACCTTACTGGCACTCTCCGCCTGCTCTGACTCTAACTCTGTCGATGAACTTGACGGGGAAAACTCGACTGTTGATTCTGGCTCTGAAGCCAACACAAACACAGATGAAAGCACTAACGGTGCTGAACAATCATCAAATACTGACGAAGGCAATACTACACAATCCGATACTGAGACAGCAGGACCAGAGGAAACTCCAAGCGAACTCGCGCCAAGCTTTGCGGACTACCGCATTACATTCGAAGCCACTTGGAGCGCCGAATCGCACCCCACGCAATTTCCAGCAAGCGCACACTTCTCAGGTTTGGTTGGCGCTGTGCATAACGATCAAGTGACTTTCTGGGAGCCCGGACAAATTGCTACAGATGGCATTGAACTGATGGCCGAAACGGGAGGCAAGTCGATATTTCTAAGTGAGATAAATAGTGCTATCGATTCTGGTTATGCACTGTCTGCCATTGATGGCCCAGGCATTAGCGTGTCACCTGGAAGTGCCAGTATCGAAATTCGTGTAACCACCGATAACCCGAAAGTCACACTCGCAACAATGTTAGCTCCAAGCCCGGATTGGTTTACCGGTTTTCACAATATTCGTTTTTACGAAGATGGGGCTTTTGTCGATAATCTTACTATCAATGGATTTGTTTACGATTCTGGTACTGATAGCGGTGTTAGCTTCACATCAGGGAATAGCGATACACAACCTCGTGGCACAATAATAAGAACAAGCAGCGAGCCAACCGACTCACCATTTGAACAGGGGTTGCCATCAGTTGGTCGGTTTATCATTGAAAGACTATAGCGCAATACGATAGTCCAGGATGCCGTTGAGCACAGGCGCCTACATAGCGCGACCATATAAATAACCGCAAACAACCATGATAGGCAAAAGAGCTGGAGCAGACATGACGTGCTGAGCGTGGTTGTCACGCTTTTCAAAAAAACAACCCTAGCCAAACACCGGCGAAATCTGTTAAAACCACTACAGGATAACCAATAGCAAACTGCCGATTTAGAGAGCCATTAATATGAACTCCAGTTCCACAACGTCAAACCGACCGCATGTAAATCAATTCCAATTCGGTGATTCAACTATTACAACACTATTGGAAGGTCATGTGGTTCGAGACGACTTGCACCCGTTTGTGGCAACCAATGCAACAGCTCAAGATGTGCAAGCGGTGGCAACGCAACACCACCTACCGTACCCCAAGCTTGAACATGGCTTTGTCACCACCCTTATTAAAACCAAAGACAAGCTGATAGCATTTGATCCGGGGTTTGGCGAGAACTCACCCATGCCCAGTGCCGGTTTTTTTAATAATTCCTTAGCGCAGGCAGGGCACAAAGTTTCAGACATCGACATGGTGGTTATTAGCCATAGTCATCCCGATCATATTGGCAATCTAATGACCGGTGGTGAGCCAACGTTTCCAAACGCAGAGATTGTTTACGGACGGTCAGAATTTGATTATTGGAATCGCGGTGAAAAAATCTCAGACATGCGCAAACCTACCCTTGCGATGTTCCAGAAAGTCGCTGTACCACTTGCCGACAAAATGCGTTTTATTGAACCAGACGAATCAATCGTACCGGGCTTAACCGCGATTAACGCATTTGGCCATTCCGCTGGGCACCTTGCATTTCACTTTGAACAAGGTAATCGGCGATTGATGATGTTAAACGACACGGTTGCGCATTGTGCCGCATCATTCGCACGCCCAGACTGGCATTTTTCAATGGACGATGACCCGGAAGCCGCGGCGATCACGCGTAAGCGTTTGCTGGACATGGTAGCAACAGACAAAACCCCAATCATCGGCTTTCACATGCCATTTCCAGCCATCGGCCATGTGGATAAAGCGGGTGATGGTTACGCTTACAGGCCAGCGCTGTATCAGTTTAATATCTAAGACAATCTAAGGGCTCAGATTCTTTATATACACAGCGACTTTACAATGTGCTTCATACGCTATAAGAAAATAAGATAACACGCATCAGAAAATGTCAGTATTTCAGCTGCACCTAATGCTGCATACTGATTGAAATTGCGGAGAATAAGCGTGGCGAGCACACAGACAAATAACAAAATAGATCAAAAAGCCTTTCGTCGGGCACTTGGTAACTTTGCAACAGGCGTAACAATCATCACCACACGCGCCGCTGACGGGACAAACATTGGTGTCACTGCCAGTAGTTTCACCTCGTTGTCTATGGACCCACCGCTTATTTTATGGAGCAGCATCAAGGACACTCCAAGTTGTAGAGTATTTGAAGCGTCCGCCCACTTCGCGGTCAACATTCTTGCCTCTGACCAAATGGAGATGTCTAACAATTTCGCTCGTCAGCAAGATGATAAATTCGAAGGAGTTGAATGGGAGGAAGGTATCGGTGGATCGCCGATTTTTCCTAATTGCGCAGGCCGCTTTCAATGTGAAACCTATAACAAATTGGATGGTGGAGACCACTGGATATTTGTTGGCAAAGTAGTCGCCTTTGACGATTCCGGACGGTCACCTTTATGCTTCCACCAAGGCTCATACTCCATGGTGTTCAGCCATCCTGAAACTTTTCCAAGCGCCGGCCAACACACCACTCAAAATACAAAAGAGGGGCGGATGAGCAATCATGTGTTTTTCCTGATGCTACGTGCAAGTCGCGCTTATCAGGAAAAATATCGCCCAAAGCTGACCACGCTTGGGTTGAATCTGGTTGAATCGCGCATTCTTATTGTACTGAATGATTTCTCAGGCCTGGATGCCAAGGAGCTTGTGGTTCACATGCACACGCCTATCAACGAAGCGCGTGAAGCGTTGCTAAGCCTATACGATCGCGGGTTGGTGGTGGCCACCGGAGACAACTACAGCCTGAGCGAAACAGGTAGCGCAAAGGCCGAAGAAATTTGGACGCTGGCTGGCGCACACGCCACGGATAGTTTCAAAGCATTTAGCGAAGCGGAGATAAACACATTTACTGATGTTCTAAGGCACTTGATTAGTCAATAAAAAAAGTTCATTAAACTAAATTGATGAATAAAATTAAATTAACCTGTAAGCCCCTGAAATGACCAAGAAGCGAGGCTCACAGAAAATAAAATTTTGCGGCTTATTTCAACATTATTTTGTCCATAGTATTTATTGATACCGGATATAAGAAATTATCTGTACTTCTGCACACTCGATTTAACGATACTAGTAACAATTTCAAGCGGAAAAACTGTATGAAACTCTCCTTCTTCACCATGCCAATCCACCCGATCGACAAATCGATCGTACAGAGCCTGCAAGAAGACCGTGAAGCATTTATGCTCGCCGATTCTCTTGGGTATGCAGAAGGCTATGTGGGTGAGCATTCAACCGATAAAGCCGAAATCGTTACCTCGTGTGTCGCTTTCCTCGCAAGTCTGGCCTACGAGACAAAAAACATTCGCTTAGGTACGGGCACCGTAAACATGCCAAATTCACATCCAGCGAGGGTGGCTGCAGAAGTTGCTATGCTCGATCACATGTTAGAAGGCAGGTTTAACTTTGGCATATCCCCTGGCGGGCTTATGTCTGATGCAGAGGTGTTTAGTTCGATTGATAAAAACCGTAATGATATGTTTTTGGAGTGTATCAACATGGTGCTGGACATATGGGCAGGGGATGCGCCATACCAACTCAAAGGCGAGTTCTGGGATGTCACCACCGAACGCACCATTAATATGGAGATTGGTCAGGGCGAGATCATGAAGCCGTATCAACAACCGCACCCTCCCATTGTAGGCACTGCTGTCGCACCATTCTCCAAAGGGGTCACTGCCATGGCCGCACGCGGGTGGCAACCCATATCGGGAAACTTTCTGCTGCCCAAATGGGCTGCAACGCATTGGCCAAACTATGTAGAGGGTTGCTTAGAGGGCGGGTACAAACCTTCTTATGCAGATTGGCGTGTTGCAAAGAATATCTGCGTTGCGGATGATGCCAAAACGGCGCGGGCCTATGCCCGAGAACCTGGTAGCCCTTACGTGTACTACTACTCTCAACTGCTGACGAAGATGCGAAGAGGTGGCCGCTTGAATCTGTTTAAACATGATCAGGATATGCCTGATGACGATGTCACGCTAGACTATGTTCTTGACCAACTGGTTATTCATGGCGACGTGCAGTCAGTTGCCGATCAGCTGTTAGAGGTACGCGAAGAAATCGGACCATTTCAACATCTTGTTTACGCTGGCCATGACTGGACTGACATTGATCTGGGCAGAAAGTCCATGATCTTGATGGCAGAAAAAGTTTTACCGATATTGCACGATGCTACAAAGCATGAAAAGGATTGGACGCCAGCAGCCGTGGCTAACTGATGCGCTCCTAAGCGGTAAGCGGTAAGCGGTAAGCGGTAAGCGGTAAGCGGTAAGCGGTAAATGTTGATCGGAAAGTTGAAAAACGGTATGTCAAATACCTAACTTTATAATTGCAAACAAGGGACCACCAGTGTGAAAAATGCACAAATAATCAATGTGGCCAAGTACCTGCACATTCTGTCCTCGGTTTGGGTGTTTGTTTTAGCATCGGTTATCTTGGTGGATGTGTTTGGCAGAATAATATTCTTACAACCTCTGGCAGGAACAAAAGAAATACTACAAAACTCAGTTATCGCCATTACGTTCTTACAAGTACCGCTGGCGATTTATTCCGGATCGATGTTAAAGACCACGCTGGTCAGCGACCTGTTGCCAGGCTTCGGCAAAAAAATACTGCGTACCATCTGTTACGTGCTTGGTTTTACCCTGTTTGCCGCGATTGCTTACGCCTCTTTTCCACAAGCACTCGATGCTTATAAGGTCAGTGAGTATGAAGGTGAGGGTTCGTTTCGCATCTACACATGGCCGGTAAAAGTATTGATTGTGATAACCACGGTATATGCTGCTGTTGCTTACATGACGCTGATGATTTCAGATTGGCGCGGCCAGCTTCCTGAAGATGAATCACTTGTAAACTAAAAACGCCAGGCTAGTTTAAATCACTCTACCGGAAGCCAAATCATGGACACACTGATTTTCAGCATCCTGGGATTGCTGCTCGTCTTAGTATTTCTCGGTGTGCACGTTGCTGTAGCGCTGGGTTTTGCCAGTGCGCTGGGTGTGTATTTATTGCTGGGCAGTCCCGATATTGCTTTATCCGTGCTTAGTGGTACAGCGTACGAAGCACTTCGCAAAGATATTTTTATCGTTATTCCGCTATTTGTGTTGATGGGCGCTTTTGTCAGCCACTCAGGCGCTGCTAAAGATATCTACACCATCAGTAATCGAGCGCTTCGTAAAATCCCGGGTTGTTTGGCTGTTGCCACAGTTTCAGGTAATTCCATATTTGCGGCAATCACCGGTGTATCTATCGCGTCGGCTGCGACATTTTCAAGAATTGCTTATCCTGAAATGGTTGCTCTGGGTTATAAAAAAAGCTATGCAGTGGGCGTGATTGCAGGTAGCGCTTGTCTTGGCATGCTTATACCACCAAGTGTTCTAATGATTGTTTGGGCGATACTAACCGAGATTTCAATAGGTGCGCTTTTTATAGCAGGGCTTTTGCCAGGGCTTTTGCTAGCTCTGTTTTTCGTTATGTATTGCGTTATCAGTGCAAAATTAAATCCTTCAATTGCACCACCCTGTCCAGTCACACTCAACGATGATGTCAGCCCTTCGCAACGCCGCAGCGAATTGGTAAGTGGCCTTGCCATAGTGGGTTTAATCTGTATTGTTATTGGTGGTATTTGGGGAGGATTTTTAACACCGACCGAAGCCGCCGGGTTTGGTGCTATGGGTGCATTCATTGTAGGTGTGCTAAAAGGTATGCGCCGCAAAGAGATATTGGATGCCATGTACGTGGCAGGCAGAACAACAGCACCCATCATGATCTTGCTGATAACGGCATCCATGTATTCAAAATTTCTTGCCATGGGGGGAGCCATCGGCACCATACATGAATTTATGTTTTCAATCAGTGAAAGTCCGGTCGCCCTGCTGGCCATGATTTTCGGATTTTGGCTTATATTGGGCATGTTTATAGATTCCACATCCATTATTTTATTAACCGTGCCGATATTCGCACCCATATCAGAAATGATTGGTATCAACCCACTGGCATTTGCGATATTCGGCATTCTGGTTATAGAAGCCGGGCTATTGACGCCGCCATTCGGGTTGTTGATCTTTACTGTGAAAGCGGCAGTACCAGATCAGTCGGTGACATTGGCGATGATTTTTAAAGGTGCAATTCCTTATTGGATTATGCTATTAGTGGTGGCCATATTAATTTTGATTTTTCCAGCACTCACCACGTGGTTACCACAGAACTTACTCTAACCACACTCAAACCTGGACTACTAAATTGGAGCTCACTAAACTGGCACGCTATAAACTAGCACGCTATAAACCAAGGTGCTATAAACTAAGGCTCATAAAGCATTAACGATCACTTAACGGATCGGCCTCAAGCACATTGTTCAAGGCTGATTGCAGGATATCCACAAAAGCTTGAGAGGCTTTACTGAGATGATGCGCGGTGTGAGAGATGAGCATATATTCCACCGTTAAAGGAGGATCTGACAACGGTGTGAAAAGCAGCTTTCGACCATCTTTATCGGGCGGGCTTAAAACGGCTGGCAAGATGGAAACCCAATCAGAATTTGCCACTATATCCAGTGTACCCAGCATTGTATCCAACTCCATGGTCTCTTTGGGCTTAATGCCGTTCACGGTTAAATAACGTTCCAGCCTGGATCGTCTTGCGTTAGCTTTGGAAGGGAAAATAATTCGTAGTGGTGGCAAGGTCGACAACTTTGCCTCTGACTTAAGAGCCAGGCTGTTCTGTGCCGAACAGACCAGGCATTCCTGATCGACACCCATCGTCGCAGCATTCAAATCCAACGCCGAATTATAATAAGGAACTACTGCAAAATCTAACTTACCTTCAGCCACATCATCCGATAGTTGGCCCGAGTAAGCCTCTTTTATTGACACACGAACGTGTTGGTACTCTTGCTTGAAACTAAGCAGCGTAGGACTAAGCACAGCTCGCGCAAACGCTGGCATCATGCCTACCCTTATGTGATCGGACACCGAGCCGGATAACTCTCTCAAGGTATCCCTGGCTTCTTCTGCTGCACTTAAAACAGAAATAGCTACCTTATAAAATTGGCGCCCGGTTTCTGTTGGCTTAACACCAGTGGAGCTGCGGTCAAAGAACTTTACATCATAGAGCTTTTCTAACTCACGAACATGCATGGATAAGCCAGACTGTGTCGCGTTGACTCGAATGGCTGCAGCTGAAAATGAGCCTTCCTCATAAACAGCCACAAAAAACCGTAATTGTTGAAGTTTAATGATGACATCCCCAAACGCTGATATGTCAAGCTATCAGGTTTCTTGCTAGAAGGTATTGAATAATATAAGTTGTATTGGGTGTCGAAAATTGGAATACTCGAGATTAATCCGAAAAACCCACCGTATCGACACTCGCAGCGGTCATCTGGAGTTTGCGATATACACAAAAAACGCGATGCAATAAATCCCGCAATATCAGTACTTTATTCTTTTCTTTACTAGCTATGCCAAAAATAATTCGCGTATATAGTTTGACGGTCATAGACCCATAGTCGTTCATCATTTTGGAGGAAACATGAAAAAGATACATCACTTACTGGTTGGAGCAATTGTGGCCGGCTCAACATTAATGAGCTCGGTTGCACTTGCTGAAAACTTTACTTTCCGTATAGGTTCAGGACATCCTAAAGGGCCTGCACCATACGTCACCACTATGTCTGACTTCTTCGCTGTTGAAGTACAGAAACGTGTCGAAGAAAAAACAGATCATACTGTCAAATTTGTCGAAGCCTACGGTGGGTCAATTGCAGGCGTCGCCGATACACTGGAATCAGTGCAGCAAGGCGTACTGGATTTTGGTGGTTACTGTATTTGTTTTGAACCTTCAAAATTGTTTCTCCACAACTTCCCGTATTATTTGGCGTTTGGACCACAGAAGTCATCTGATGCAATAGCCGCAGCCAGAAAAGTCTACGATGACAACCCATGGCTTGAACAAATCATACAAGATGACTATGACCAAGTATTCTTAGGTCTTGGTGTTTGGGACAACTACCATCTTGGAACTCAGGATGAATGGAATACCGTTGCTGAACTTAAAGGTATTAAAATCGGCGGTGCTGGACCAAATTTACCCTGGCTTGAATTCATCGATGCTGTTCCGGTTCAATCGACACTACCAGAAGGCTATTTAGCGCTTAAAACCGGTGTCTACACTGGCTGGTTAATGACCCCATCCGCATACAATGGCTTCAAATTCTACGAACCTGCCCCTTACTACACACTAATTGGTTTCGGCGCTATGCCTGTCATTGCGCTGACCGTCAATAAAGCAAAGCTGGAGTCATTACCAGCTGAGGTGCGAGACATCATTATTGAGGTGGGCGCAGAATGGGAAGCTAAAAACGGCGAAGCTATGGACAAGGTTCAAGAGTTTGGATTAGCCAAATTAAAAGAAAATGGCGCCATTATTAAAAGCCTACCTGACGAAGTACGGGTTGATTGGGCAACGAGTCTTGCTGAATTCCCTAAAAAACAAGTTGCCGAAGCAGAATCACGCGGCTTACCCGGGCTAAAGGTTATGGCATCGTATCTTGAAGAATCAAAAGCAGTCGGTCATGAATGGCCATATGAATACGAACTTGAGTGATTTGGCTAATTGGTCATGCCTAAGCTTGCGATCTACGATTCTCTATAGCTTCGTTAAACATGACTTAGGTCGTGGCCAATCCTCATATCAAGATATCAACAAACTCTAAACACTCAAACGGAAATGCAATGAGCAAGAAACTGACACCAGATACTCAAGCACCAGATTTAAAATTACCTTTAGTCGGTGGCGGGACATTCGATTTGGCCAGCGAGAAGCCAAAAAACTTCACTATGGTACTGTTTTATCGTGGCCTGCATTGCCCTGTGTGTAAAAACTATCTCGCTGGGATGGTGTCCTTACTAAAAGAATATGAGGAAGCTGGCTTCACCGTTGTTGCGGCATCCATGAACGGCGCTGATCTGGCGGAACAAGCAGTAAAAGAATGGGAGTTAGGGAATCTACGAGTAGCACACAGTGTGACGGTTGAGGATGCAACCAATTGGGGACTGTGGATTTCAAAAGCATTCAAAGAAGTTGAAGCCGATATATTCACAGAACCTGGCTTATTCTGGATTCGTCCGGACGGCAAGTTATATCTGGCCGATATCTCAAACATGCCATGGGCCCGGCCCGACTTGAAGAATCTGGTATCCAAAGTGGGTTATGCGCTTGAAAATAATTACCCAGCACGTGGAACGTACACAGGATAATTAATAACGCCTGTTCTCCCTTTCACTCTTAAAGGGCCCACTCTTCGGTTCTCAATGCGCCATCGTAAATCTGCTGGCGCTTGAACAAGACAGTTCCCTTTATGCTGTTTACCTGTGCACAAAGAGCTGATATTTTCAGCTCTTTTGTATTGATGCATTTCAGCAGAGCACTATTTTCATTAGATGATTACTCACAAAGTCATCGTTAGTTACCTCATCCTGTACCAGATCATCGTCCACCACATGGTGATCAGCGCGAATATGTGACTTTATGTCGAAAAAGGCGGACTTGCAGTATTTGTCTACGATAAACTCATGGTCATATCTGTAGCACATGATCAATGATGACACGATATGGTTGAACAGCTTATGACACAGGATGCAATCTCCGATGCGTCGGCAAGCTCTGTAGCGTCCGCAATAGCAGTACATGATCTGCGCAAAAGTTTTGACGAGCTAGAGGTACTAAAGGGTATTTCGTTAAGCGCACGAAAAGGCGACGTCGTGTCTCTTATTGGTGCAAGCGGCTCAGGTAAAAGCACCCTGTTGCGCTGCATCAACCTCCTCGAAAACCCAACCTCAGGTGACATCTTGCTCAATGGCGAGAAGCTACAGCTGCGCCCTGGCAAGCGCGGTCTTGTAGGTGCAGATCGACGTCAGGTAGAGCGTTTTCGCAGCCAGTTGGGCATGGTGTTTCAGTCCTTCAACTTGTGGCAGCACATGACCATTGTTCAGAACGTGATGGAAGGGCCTGTACGTGTTCTCAAACGTCCCAAGACCGAGGCTCGCGAACTTGCAGAACAACTTTTGACTCGCGTCGGTCTGATTGAAAAACGTGATGTTTATCCTGTGCAATTGTCGGGCGGTCAACAACAACGGGCCGCTATTGCCCGTGCTCTGGCTATGCAGCCAGAGGTTATGCTTTTTGATGAACCGACCTCAGCCCTGGACCCCGAACTTGTCGGTGAAGTGCTAACTGTTATTCGTGAGTTGGCAGCCGAAGGTCGTACCATGTTGTTGGTCACACATGAAATGCGTTTTGCCCGCGAGGTGTCGAGCAAAGTGGTTTACCTGCACAATGGGCGGGTAGAGGAAGAAGGAACGCCAGACCAAGTCTTTGGCGACCCACAAAGCGACAGATGCCGTGCATTTGTCAATTCAATATATCAGTAGTTAAACCAACTTGGAACTTTAAATAGGAAATAAAATATGAATCAACTATTCAAAACAGCATTAGCAGCATCGGCATTAGTATTCGCGTCAAACGTAGCTGTGGCCGATGTAAAAATCGGTATTGCAGCTGAGCCATACCCTCCATTTGCAGAAAAAGCAGCTGATGGCAACTGGCAAGGATGGGAGATCGAAATTATCGATGCAGTTTGTGCTGCTATGGAAGAAGAATGCGAATTAGTACCCGTTGCATGGGACGGTATCATTCCGGCTCTTTTGTCTGAACGCTTCGACGCGATCATGGGCTCGATGTCCATCACTGAAGAACGCATGAAGACGATTGATTTTTCAAACAAGTATTACAGCACCCCAGCGGTCATCGTCGCTGCTAAAACTGCGGATATCTCAAGCGATCCTGCAAGCCTCGAAGGTATGATTGTCGGTGTGCAAGTATCCACCATCCATGCAAACTATGTAGATGCGTATTTCTCAGACACAGCTGAAGTAAAAAGCTACGCAACGTTTGATGAGCACAATCAGGATTTGTATGCAGGACGTGTTGATGCCGTCGTTGCCGATAGCCTTGCGCTACAGGATTTTCTTAAAAGTGATCAGGGTGGAGACTTCGAAATAAAATCCGAACTCAGTGATGTTTCAATTTTTGGACCTGGCGTTGGTGCCGGTCTGCGTAAAGGTGATACCGAGTTAGCAGAAAAAATAAATGCAGCGATTGATAAGATTCGAACTGATGGCACGTACGACAAAATTTCAGCAGGGTACTTTGACTTCAATATCTTTGGTGACGATTAATCGCCCGGTAAACGTTTAGTAGTCCAAGGGCGGTGCCGGAGTTTTTCGGCACCGCACCTTGACCTTCATACTTAACGTTATAGTCCTGCATGGAAAGCGCGTTTGAATATCTGGCGTTACAGCCACCTGGCTGGGGTGGCAACCTGCTGCGTGGCCTGGTCTCGACAATCCAGATCGCACTGGGAGCTTACGCGCTTGGCCTATGCCTTGGGTTTCTAGGCGCTTTGGGCAAAATTCACGGCGGCCCGGTCCTGCGCTGGTCACTTGAATTCTATACAACCTTAATCCGTGCAGTCCCTGAATTGGTGCTTATTCTGTTGTTGTATTACGCAGGTACCGATTTATTAAACGCCGCACTGACGGGTTTTGGTTTTGAACGGATTGAAATAAATGGCCTATGGGCCGGAATCTATGTCATCGGGCTGGTCCAAGGCGCCTATTCAACCGAAGTCTTTCGCGGTGCAATCAATGCCGTATCTCATCAACAGATCGAAGCTGCTAAAGCCATAGGTATGTCGTGGTCTCAGATTTACCGGCGTATTACTATCCCCTTGATGTTGCCGTTCGCACTGCCCGGTTTGTCTAACCTCTGGTTAATCACCACCAAAGACACAGCGCTGCTAGCGGTGGTGGGTTTTAGTGAACTGGCCCTCGAGACCAGACAGGCTGCAGGTGCTACAAAAGAATATCTGCTGTTTTACCTTGCAGCGGGCGCACTGTACCTTGCGCTAACGTTGGTCTCGACACTATTGTTCTCACTGTTCGAGCGGCGCTTGCGTCACGGCGAAGCAAGGCTAAGCTAATGGTCTGGGATTGGCTGCCAGAATATGCTCCACGCTTTATCGAAGGCATTTGGCTAACGCTTCAACTTTTGAGCCTGTCTATTTTCTTTGGTATGGCTCTGGCCATTCCCATTGGGCTGGTGCAGGTTACCGGGCCCCGGCCACTGGCCTGGTTGGCTCGCGCGTTTTGTACCATTATTCGTGGCACACCATTGCTCATCCAACTTTGGCTGATCTACTATGGCATAGGCTCAATGTTTCCCTCTATTCCTGGTATCCGGGAAAGCATGTTATGGCCAATCCTGCGCGATGCATTTCCGTATGCAGTTGTTGCTTTTAGCTTGAGCGTTGCAGGCTACGAAGGTGAGGTGATGCGCGGTGCTTTCAAAGGTGTTGCAAAGGGCGAACTAGAAGCTGCACGCGCTATCGGTATGACACCTTTTCAAGTATTGCGTCGTGTCTGGTTACCACGTGCGCTGCAGAATGTATTTCCGACACTGGCCGGTGAATTTATTCTGACCCTGAAGGCAACACCGTTGGCGGCCACAATTACTGTTTATGAAGTCTATGGTATTGGTGCGATCGTGCGTCAGGAAACTTATCGCATCTACGAACCGCTTTTATTTGTGGCAGGAATATACATCTTTATCACGCTGTGTTTAGTCTTGTTTTTTCGGTTTCTTGAAACAAGGCGTCGGGCACCAGCTCCTTAAAACAAAATTCATAAATCATAAGGAACAACATGGCAGGTAAAAGTTGCACGTTCTCACACGCAATCTGCAGAGAACCCGCACAAAGTATCGTTGATGGACTTCGTGCTGTAGACACAGGCTCTCCGAGCTTCGAACTTTTTAAACAGCACCATAGCGATTATGTCACAGCGCTGCGTGACACTGGAGCGACAGTATCAGTGCTCGACGCCAGCGACTCATTTCCGGATTCAGTCTTTGTGGAAGACGCAGCACTTTGCCTGCAGGAGGGCGCTGTAGTGATGCGACCCGGTGCGCCAACACGTTTAGGTGAAGCCGCTGAAACTGCACCTCATCTTAAGCAACTCTATGGTGAGGTTCACCATATATTGGGTGAGGGCTTCATTGAAGGCGGGGACATACTTACAACAGAGCGTGAAATCCTGATCGGCCTGTCTGCAAGAACCAATAAGGCAGGTGTGGATGAATTCACACGCCTTGTAAACGACTGGGGCTACAAAGTACGTGTTGTGGATACACCTGCCGACGTGCTGCATTTTAAAACAGACTGCTCTTTACTTGATGAAGAAACTGTCTTGTCGACCCAACGCTTGAGCGCTACAGGATGTTTTAAAGGGTACCGCGTTATCCATACTGCTGATGGTGAAGAAGCTTGTGCAAATTCAATACGATTCAACGATCTTGTTATCATGCCTGCAGGCTTCCCCAAGACACGCGATACGCTAATGCAGGCAGGCTTTCATATTCGCGAAGTTGGCAACACAGAAGCTGCAAAGCTTGATGGCGGGATGTCTTGTTTGTCGCTTCGGTTTAGCCCTGCATGCTAAAAGTCTTCGATATCCAAGTGTACTGCGTGGCAATCGGGCTAACAAAACACGATTCTAGCAACGGTCTCTATAAGTATCTACTTCAAGTTGGGACACCTGCGCTTCGAACATACCCAGCTCTTGTCGTTTGCAGTTAACGAAAGCTTCGTAAAAAAGTGCAGGAAGAATGCTTGCAGCCCAAGTACTCTCGGAAAACAATCGGATAGCCTCTCGCATATTATCGACAACAGTGGGGTAGCCTAAGTCGTAGCACGCACCTTCAACCGGTGCTACCGGCGCGATATTATCCTCTATTCCTTGACTGGCTGCCTCCAAAACAGCAAGTGCCACAAGGTATGGATTGGCATCTGCACCAGCCATACGATACTCGATGCGTCGTGCACCAGAGTCACCTCCAGGGATTCTCACTGGAACAGAGCGGTTGTCATATCCCCAGACTTTGTTAACAGGTGCATAAGCATTTGGCTGCACGCGGCGATAACTGCTTAGGTGAGGCGCCATGATTAATTGCATTTCATCAATGCGTTTTAGAATGCCTGCGGCTGCATGTGCAAGTGCTTGCGTACCTTCAGGCTCTCCGTTGTCAAAAACATTTTTATCTTTTTGGTCGCAGATGCTGAAGTGCATATGCATGCCACTGCCATCAAGATCAGGAAACGGCTTGGCCATAAACGTTGCACCCAGTCCGTGGCTGCGGGCAGTATCCCGGATAAGGCGACGCATAAATACAGCGTTATCGGCAGCTAACAAAACGTCTATGGTATGTTCCAGATTAACTTCGAACATGCCTGTACCGTTTTCTGAGTTAATTGATGTGATGTTAATGTCAGCAGCCAGGCAATTTTTACGAATATCGCTAAGAAAGTCTGCAAAATGTTCCAGATCATTGATCTGAGCGTTTTCGCGCCCATACAGTCTTTCGCCGCTCAGCGGAGAAAGTGGATGTTGCAACTGATCTTGTTTTGGATCAAACAGGTAGAATTCTAATTCGAACGCTACAACGGGGTATAAGCCTTGAGCTGTGATTCGCTCAAGCGATGCAATCATTGCATGTCGACAACTTGTTTGTACCGGCGTGCCATCCTCCATCCAAAAATCGCAGGGTAAAATAGCACTGCCCGGCGCAAGAACTGAAGGCACGGGTGTTCTGCCAGTGGGCTTTAGAACGGCATCGCAATCACCGGTTTGTTTGATCTGCGAGCACCCTTCTATGTCATCCCCCAAGATATCAACTGTCGCCGTTGATAACGCAATGCGGATATCGCCAGTAATAAGTTTATTCAGTTGCGCGACCTGAATGGACTTGCCACGCATGATGCCGTTTACATCGGGGGCTGCGAGTATAAGCGTATCGATATCAGGATGCTCTACTACCCAGCTTTCAATTTCACTACTCACGCAACAGCACCTCTAACTAAAAAAAAGGGGCGATTGAGGCGTCGACCAACGCTTCGCTGCCTGGATTTGGGTGATGATGATTGGATCATGGTGCGCGCTTTCACAAAATCGAAAAATGCCGCGTAAGCGCGGTGAACTGGCTCGAGTCTAACTTAAAAAATTGAAGCTAACTATTAATTTGTACTCAGCTATAAAAAATGCGATAGTGGCCAAAATTGTGTTTCCTGAGATAACGTTTTTGGGCCTGAAAAAGAAGCAGAAAACCGTGCGAACCACGTCTTTAAGCCATGTTCCATCACAAGCTGCGCGCAGATGCCGCCGATCAGACGCCCTAACCCCGCTACACGGAGTCTCTTGTGCACTCAGCAAAGATTATAAGTTGATGGTTGAGACATCTGCGTGAACGAAAGCACTGCGCGTGGACTAACACAAATCAGCATACCTTTTTTGTTTACTATGCTGCTGTTGGCCGCGCCAATAGTTTTGTTGTGTGCAATGAGCTTCTGGACGCAAAACTTTCTTACCATTGACAAAACACTGTCAATTGCCAACTACAAGCAAGCCTGGTCTGAACCAATTTATCAAACTTTAATGCTCCGATCGTTAAAGATTTCCATGATCGTAACAGCGTTAACAATCTTATTAGCTTATCCAGCCGCCTACTACATGTCGTTTGTGGTTCCCGATAAACAAAAATCACTGTGGGTGTTTCTGATCACAATTCCATTTTGGACAAGCTATCTTATGCGAATCTATTTATGGAAAGTGATTCTGGGTTACAACGGCGTGGTGAATGGTAGCCTGATGAACCTGGGTGCCATCGCAGAGCCTTTGGAATTTATTCTTTATAACCAGTTAGCGGTGGTTCTTACACTCAGTCATGCCTGGTTACCGTTTGCGGTTTTGCCTATATTCGTGGCAATGGAAAAAATTAATCGCGCCTACTTAGAAGCGGCACAAGATCTGGGTGATTCTGCGTTCTGGCGTTTTATGCGCGTAACGTTGCCATTGTCAATGCCCGGCGTCATTGCCGCAACACTGATCGTCTTTGTGCCAACCATAGGCGATTATGTCACGCCTAAACTAGTTGGCGGACCAGACGGATTAATGATCGCCAATATGATCGAACTACAATTCAAGAAAGCCAACAACGCACCACTTGGTGCAGCCCTGGCTTTGTCCGCTATGTTGTTAGTTACCGCCGTGGCAGTGATTTTCGTCTGGTTAAACAGGCGTCACCTGGTTACAGAAGGGCGAACATAGTGAAAAGCGCACTCCGTCTTTATATAATCGTATTCGTACTGTTTTTGTATGCGCCCACTTTATTATTACCGCTGTTTGCGTTTAACAACAGTTCAATCATTGCGTTTCCACTCTCGGGCTTTACGCTCAATTGGTTTGGCGTTTTATGGCAGGAGGCAGGGCTACAATCAGCGGCGGCAAACAGTTTAATCATCGCCACTGCGAGTTCAATCCTGGCTACAACACTTGCCTTACTGGCATCTTCCGCATCGGTCAGGCACACATTTCCGGGCAAAGCGCCCATGATGGGCTTTATAATGGTACCTATGTTTTTGCCAGAAATTATTGTCGGGGTATCGCTATTGACGATGCTGATTTTAGCTGGCATGCCGTTGTCGGCTTACACGATAATATTGGGGCATACGCTTATCTGTACACCATTTTGCATTGCCATTTTGCGCTCGTCTTTTCAGCATCTTGACTCAAGCATGGAAGAGGCCTCACTAGACCTGGGTGAAACACGAGCAACAACATTCAGGCGCATCACACTACCGCTGATCGTTCCGGGCGTTGTATCCAGTTTACTTATTGCGTTTACGATTTCTCTGGATGAATTTGTTATCGCGTTTTTTCTGTCCGGAACTGAGCCAACCCTGCCTGTTTATATCTGGTCACAACTTCGCTTCCCGAAAAAAATCCCAAGCATTATGGCACTGGGTACGGTGCTATTGGTGGTATCGGTTTGCCTTTTAAGCCTGTCAGAAGTTGTAAAGCGCCGAAACGCGCGTCGACTGGGTCTTGATAACAGGCCCGGGATTTAACCGTTATGATTGAGCTGCAAAACATACAGAAGTACTACGGGCAATATCATGCGCTGCGCGATGTCACCTGCAATATCGCCGAAGGCGAGTTCTTTTCATTGCTTGGCCCATCGGGTAGTGGCAAGACTACTTTACTACGTACCATTGCCGGGTTCGAGAAACCGGACGCTGGTGATGTAAAGATTGATGGGCAATCAATGGCAAAAGTGCCACCAAACAAGCGCCCCACAAACATGGTGTTCCAAAGCTACGCCATATTCCCACACATGAATGTGGCGGAAAATGTCGCTTATGGCTTGCGCTCGCAACGGCTGAATAGAACAGATACAGCAAGGCTAGTTCGAGAAACGTTAGCCAAGGTTGACTTAATAGGATATGAAGATCGCAAGCCACACGCAATGTCTGGAGGGCAACGCCAGCGCGTGGCCCTGGCCCGGGCAATAATATTAAAACCCAAAGTACTGCTACTCGATGAACCTTTATCGGCACTTGATCGCAAGTTACGCGAAGAAATGCAATCTGAATTGCGACGCTTGCAGCGTAGCCTGGGCATCACCTTCGTACTTGTTACTCACGATCAGGAAGAAGCACTGACCATGTCAGATCGTGTCGCTGTTATGTTCGAAGGCAGTATTGCGCAATTGGATTCACCCGAAACACTGTATCGCCAACCGGCAAACAAGCAAGTCGCCGAATTCTTTGGTTCCATGAATGTGTTGTCGGTAGCCGTGCTCGAGCAATCGGCAGGTGATACAACAGTGAATGTTGAGGGTTTAGGCAGCATCGCCATCGCTGCAGACCGGATACCGGCAAATGTTTCTGGCACGCCATTTTGTGCAGGTGTTCGACCAGAGTCGATGACGATTCTGGATGAGGGCGATACCTCGGCGGAAAAACAAACAGAGGCTGTGATAACCGAAGTAGAGTACCGTGGCGAACTAACGTATTACGATGTGAAGTTTGCAACAGCACAGCAGCCTGTCTGCGTGTCGATGCGCAACACGACCACTCGTAAAATTAAAAAAATGGGAGACACGGTCCGCATTGGCTGGGGCCGCGATTCAGTCGTACTTTTAATTGATCAACAAGTTAGTTAATCAATTAAACCACCAATTAATAAGCTAGCTAAGACACTTGTTAATAAACAAGGCAATACACTAGTTATTACAAATAAGGCACCATAAACGTTTTAAAGGAGACACAAATGAAAACAACACTACTTGCAGCGGCCACTGCAGTTGCCCTGGCACCAACAATTGCACAAGCTGAGAATCTGACCATTCTTGATTGGTCCGGATACGATGATCCAGGTTTTTTTGGTGCTTACGTTGAAAAGCACGGCGGGCTTCCAGAATACTCATTTTTCGGCGAAGAAGAAGAAGCGTTTCAAAAACTGCGCTCAGGCTTTCGGGTTGATGCGGCACACCCCTGCTCTCAATCGGTTTCCAAGTGGCACGAGGCGGGATTGATTGAGCCTATCGATACATCACGAATAGAGCGATGGGACGACATTAACGACGTGAAAGAAACATTCAAGATCGACGATGAATATTACTTCCTGCCCACTGACTGGGGCACAACGGCTGTCACCTACAGAACCGATGAAGTCGATGCATCCGAAGTCAATAGCCTTCAAGTGTTTGCTAATCAAAAGTACGAGGGCCGAATGTCCTTACCTGATAACGTGGATGATGTTTATGCCCTCGCCTATCTGGCCACAGGCTTAACCGACTGGACAGTAGCCACAGAAGAAGATTTTGAAAAAGCGTCAGCCTGGTTACGCAAAGCCCATACAAACGTTCGCACTTATTGGGCTGATGGCGCAGAGCTAGCCCAATTGATGACAACAGGCGAAGTGCTGATTGCCTGGGCTTGGAACGAGACACCAACTACGCTCATCGCTGAGGATGTTCCTGTTGCCAGCAACCGAAATACAAAGGAAGGCTCATCATCCTGGTATTGCGGATACGTTAATGTTGTGGATGGTCCAAATTCAGAAGACCTGCTCTATGACTACTTCAACGCCTGGATGGACCCTGAATCATCTGCCTATATCGTCAGTGAATGGGGTTACGGCGGCGGCAACCAAACAGCTATGGACGCACTGGGTCAACAAGCCCTTGATGATGTTGGCCTTGGTGCTACTACCACACCCATACTAGCGCAAGCACCCATGGACAACCTGCTTCGCGAAAAAATGGTTGCTGAATTTGAGAAGATTAAAGCTGGGTTCTAATGTAAGCCTTTAATGTTACTCGGGGCCCTCTTAGTGGGGGCCTTGGCTACAGATAAAATTGGCACAAACACGATAAAGCATCTCGGTCATAAGTCAATTTATACCAACAGGTCGTTAATTCAACATTACAAATTACCAAATCGATGTGACGATGTCATAACGGTGGTACGTTATGTGGTACAGCCCAAACTTGCAAAGAGGTTCATGTGCAACATGCTCTCGTTTCACTAACAATTCACTACAGCCCAAGGCTACTGGTAGGCTTATTGATGCTGGTGTGCACCAACACCGTAATCGCTCAGACACCCGATACCACAACCCCAACGGCGACAATTCAAAGTCCCGCCGACAGCGGTAGCCAAATTGTCAGCCCATTTGAATTCAAAGGCACCGCGCTTGATACTGGTGGTTCTAATTTAAAGGATGTGCGCTACCTGTTGCGTGATCTTGGCACCGAGAGTTTTGTAGGCCCAAACGGAGAAGTAGAATCACCCCGCGTGGTAAGAACCGCCAGTCTTACCCTTGAAGATCCTGACAATGGTGTTTGGTCAGTGCCCACTGTCCTGCCAAACGGGCGGTATCGTCTGTATATAACAGTTCGAGATCAGGCCAACAACACCGGCTGGTGGGTTGCACGCACAGACGTTACTGTCAATAATCAGAACCCCGTTGTGGACGAGACCGCACCTTCTATAGCAATTCAGCAACCTGCACAGGGTGCATCATTATCAGTTAATGGACAAAGTTTTCAGGGCCCTGTTAATGATGTTGGTGGTTCGGGCGTCGCGCAAGTATTCTATGTTATCAAGCGCCTTCCAGTAGGTGTATATGTTTCACCAAACGGTGCGCTTGAAGCACCGCGCATACTACGCGATGCGATCGTGTCTGGCACTGGTACTAATGATGCCAGCTGGCGCATAGACACAACACTGCCTGAAGGCCGATACCGAATATACGTCTCAGCACGAGACGGTGCAGGCAATACCATCTGGTGGGGTGGTCGTCGTGATGTGCTCATTGAAGGCGGGCAACCGCCAGTTACGGATAGTGTGTTCGTACCCGCTAGTACCGATATTGTTGATTCTGCAGATTTTTACAGCGAGGACGGTTATGACAATGTGAATCTGCTGCGCATCGATGTTGTAACACGCACAACGCCGGGTAACTGCACAGCACAAGACGACAGTGGTTGCACACTTGCAGACGTACTGGCTGATATAAACGGCGACGACGATTTTACTGTAGACATACCAGTCAAAGTAATTGCAACAGACTTTCCAGATGATGGTCTTGAGATAAACGCTGGCTTGCGTCAACGTGGTGCGTCAAGTCGCACAGCTCCGCAAAAGTCGTTCCGTTTGCGATTCATTGGCGATGCCGGATTATGGCGTAACGAACAACGTCTGCAACTGAATAAACACCCTTTTGATCAGAGTCGTCTGTTGAACAAACTCAGCTTCGATTTAATGGCTCAGGTACCGCACTTGCCTAGCTTGCGTACACAGTTTGTGAACCTGTGGATCGATGACGGGAACGGACCTGTTGATCAAGGTCTTTACACACATGTGGAAGCCGCCAAGAAAGAATACTTGGAAAATCGTGGTCGTGACCGTGATGACAATCTGTACAAAGCCGATTTCTTTTCATTTTCCCCCGCTGATCTTGCAGAGATGGCAATTGACGCTAACGGCGAGCCAATTGATTCAGACAGGTTCGACCGACGGCTTGAAATCGAACGCGGCGACGATCATCGCACACTGATCGAGATGCTCACAGCGGTGAACGATCCGAACCAGTCCTTTCAAAGTGTGTTTGACCGGTACTTTAATCGTAACAACGTGCTGATGTGGATGACGATAAATCGATTACTTGGGAACCAGGATGTCATCTCGCAAAACTACTATCTATATAACCCAAGAGGTACCGAGACCTTCTACTTCTTACCATGGGACTACGACGGAGCCATGCGCACAGAACCGCAACTACAAGATGGCGCTTTTGATTTTGAGGCATTGCGTGCTCGCCAGATTTACGGTTATGCAAGATTTGGTGAGAACGTGTTTATGGATAAATTCTTGAGATTACCCGGTATGCACGACACACTGGTTGCTGCCGCTAAAGAAGTACGAACCAACTGGTTGAACAACTCAGCGATTAGCTCACTGACCAATAGCTACACACCCGTGGTACGCCCAATTGTGGCACGTGAGCCTGACATCAGTAACGTCGCAGGCATTCGCCAACCTGAGAACATGGCCATATGGGATGCAAGAGTCGCTGGTTTCCCCGGTATTGTTGCGGCGAATCTGAGCGAACTTGAACGCACCCCAAGCATGCCGATACCACCGTTTCTCAAAGCACCGTTCCAGCGCAGCAACCAAACGGTACTGTGGTGGAACCCAGCCTTTGAAGTCACGGGAGGTGTGCTCACTTACGATATACAGATAGCATCAACACCTGACTTTGCACCTGCTGATATCGTGTTCTCCACAACCAGCATAGCCGATGCGCCAGGCTCAGATCGCGTTGAACTTGTACTTAACCGATCTCAATTGCCAGCAGGTACATGGTATTACCGCATTCAGGCACGGACGAGCAATCCGGCCCTTTATCAAGTGGCCAGAAATCGCCTGACGATTAACGGGCAACGCTACATTGGGGTACGCAAGTTTACTATTTCACCCTAGTGGTGACTTGGCAGATGACTTTAATGTATGCCGTATGTGCGAAGCTGGCCGTTAATGTCAAAATAGTGGGCAAACTAACTCGCGATAGCTTCAAAATTGGAACTATTAACTCTCTGACCTGACGACAAATTTTGAGCTACAACGTTATTTTTAATTTCGGTTGATGATGTTCGAGGGTTGTAGAGCACTTGAATAATCTGTTTATCTTCAGACATCAAGTACGACTCCACGGCGATATTATGTGGATTTCTACCCCAATCTTCTCCAACTACAAAAATATCCACGTTTAGTTCTTTACACGCCGAAACGTACTCAAGCTCATAATACGGACGAACCTGCTCAACACAGCGCAATGCCTTAACCATTTCCATTCTTTGGCTTAAGGGTATGACTGGCACATTGGGTTTGTAAGATGCAACGACACTGTCTGATGCGACACCAACAACAACCACGTCGCCAAGAGACTTGCATTTTTCAAGCAGAGCAAGATGTCCTACATGCAGCATGTCGAACGTGCCAACCGTATATACAAGCATTTTTTTCTTTCCTGATACTGGATTCAACTACTAGAAATTACGTTAAATGAAGCTATTTTTAACTATGTAAAAAGTTTCCAGCCGTACACACAGCTCACAATGAGCGTGTACAAAGCAAGCAAAATAACATTTACTGGATTACCTGATAATTTTGGTGTGCGAAAGTTAGAAACATTCAATATTGCGAGTCCAAGACAGCTTGCGTAAAGTATGATGGCGAAGACACCCTGGGTTAAAAAGCTTTCGACGAAAAACAAAAAAACAATTACCAGGTTATTGTTATCAATTGCAAGGCCTGTGTATTTTGAGCCGTCTGAAAGCCCAAATATGGAGAAATAACTCAAGCGAAGTACACCCGCGGCCAACATGATGAATGCACCGAACAGATAGATCGGTTGAAACTGACCATAACTTATTAGCACTATTGCTGGAGTAACACCATAACTGACGATATCAATGAGCACATCGAGTTGACCACCAAAAAGCATGTCATTACCTGTCCGACCTTTCATTTTTCTGGCAATCAGCCCATCTGCCCAGTCAAAAGCAACAGCCCACACCATTCCGATCATCGCGGCATAGAAAACACCAGTCATGCTGAAATAGATAGCTACTAATGTGCAAGCCAGTCCAGCCAGAGAACACAAATTAGGCAGATCTTTTACAAAGGAAAGGATTGAAGGTTGCGGTTCATCGAGAGCAGCTTCATTTATTGTCATAGTTCGTGATTCTCTAATACTCTTTCGGCATTCGGCTTATGTCTGCAAGTTCAATTGGGCACAGTCGGACGAGCACTTTTCAACCTGGAGTCGAAAAGCCACTATTTTATTGAATTGCCGATAAACTGGCGAGAGATTAGGCTCGAGAGAGGATCGGAACGGAGTTCCAATGCCGGTAGCATACTCCTAGTGAACGATTAAAGCGATAGTTTTATCTTAATTGGAGTCATTGTCGGCCACAAGCTGGGACGCTATGCACTTGCATGTTGATTTAAATACTCGATAATCTCACTTGATTCATATAGCCAACGAACCTCGTTGTTTTCTTCGATTCGAAGACAAGGAACTTTGACCCGACCGCCACCTTGTTCTAGTTCTTCTCGATGCTTAATTTCTTTGTTGATATCACATAATTCTATATCTACCCCCAATGCATGAATCGCTCGACGGGTTTTGACACAAAATGGACATGCTCGAAATTGATACAACGACAAACCATTAAACAACGATTGAACACGAATTTGCTCCGTAGGTGTACGTTGAATTGGTTTTGGACGAGATACCCAATCAATGAATACAACAAATGAACCAAGCGCGTTACGAACTAGTTTTACAAGCATCTAAGTCGGTCTGATTAGTGAAAATACTGGCGAACAATAACCAACCAAGTCAATAGTGTAAAGCGCTTATTCGTTCAGCTCACGAATTTTCTTATGCACACCTACAGCTCATTTGTATTACCGTGGCCAGCTGCAAATCAAATAATCATGAGCACTGGGTAGATCGATCACCTGATGCCATTGTTCATGGCTGTACCGGAATGACCAATCCGTCAACACGCATGCAACCGCATAGTAGCAAGCTATTCGATTGTCAGACTGGGTTGTAACTCTACCCGTCGATTACGAGCACGTCCGTCGACCGTTGCATTGCTGTCAATGGGTCGCGTCTCACCAAATGCTGTTGATGTTAATCGTGAACCTGGTATGCCGTGGCTCTGTAGAAAGTTCACAACAGAATCGGCTCTTCGTTTTGATAAAAACTGATTATACTCATCAGACCCTTGGTTATCGGTGTGCGCAGACACTTCAATCGGCAACTCACACGCGCCTAGCCTGTCAATCAGACCAGTCAGTACAGCCGATGCAGCATTAGTCAGCTCAGCTGAATCGGTATGAAACTGAATATCCAAAGACGCCTCTCCAAAACCGTCACACTGATTGGGCGCCTTTATCGTTCGCGAAGCTGCTTGTAAAGCAGGAACCGATGCTGCTACAGGTGTCGATACCACTTGTTGTACACTTGTCTTTTTTCTTTTTCCAATACGATATACCAATCCCAGCTGCGCAAATTGAGCATCCGACTGGAAGGAGATGACTTCCCCTCGCAAACCTATTCCAGAGCGAGTCATGAATTCTACTCCTACCCCGACTAACCCTTCTATGGCATTGTCCTTAACAAAGGGTACGTCCCCTACGGGACTATTTCGCAACTGTGCAACTCCAACACGGCCATACCCAGTTAGTCCATTGCGCTTATACTTTTTCCGATTTCCACCGGCATAGAGCAACGCACTACCTCCATGAATATGATAGTTGATACGTCCTTGAGGAGAGATCCCGGCACTACCCAGATCTGCGGAGTGCAACTCAACCGCAAGGTGTTTGGAGATATCTGCTCCAACGGTTATCTGGCCACCGGCATTCACCCGATCATTAACGTTTCGATCAGGCAATTCACTGGTATCAGGCCTTAGTCTACTGACTCCAACACCTGTGGATGCATAAACTGATCTGCTAAATCGATTATCGTAAGCACCAGAGCTTAGCGAATCACTCGTGTTTATAGTTGAAACACCTTGCGTAGCATCTAAATTTGCACCCTGCGTATTTAAGCATCCAGACAGGAGCACCGAAAGAGCCAGCATGGCTACACGCGCTTTTCTAGTCCACTTGCTTACCGGCGGTTCAGTGCATGAACAACTTTTTACTCGTTGCCGATTGAATAGCAACGCAATAGAAGCAAATACCATCATTAACCACATGAGCGAGTCCTGACGTTTGTCCGTTGAAGTTATAGAACATCCAAACCCACCCAATCCGGTATGAATATTACCCTCTGCAGCTGCCAAAGCTGGAACTGGGGCCGGGGCCGGGGCTGGGGCTGGGGCCGGGGCTGGAACTGGGGCTTCAAGTAAATCCGGGATATTGTTGTTATTGGCATCGGGAAGTTGACTTTCGATAACAAGAATGCCGTCATCATAAATCGCCGCAAATCCGTTACCAAAAACATCGGTATCGTATTCGTCAATGATTCCATCACTGTCGCTATCAAGTCTGTTACTAAAATCAGCATCAGCAAAATCGTCTATCCCATCGCCATCCTTGTCATTGCCTTGAGTCTGATCAATATCGATTCTATCTGGAATTCCATCTGCGTCCGCATCCGCCCAGGAATCAACTTCACCATTATCATCAGCATCGGTGCCGCCCGCTTCCAGCAAATCAAATATCGAATCACCATCACTATCAAGATCCAGATGATTCGCTGAGGCATCTTTATCGGTGTCCAGCGTTGTATTTATCGGTACATCACCTGCAAGGCCGTCATTTCCGACGAAATATTCTACGTCTATCAGACCATTACCATCATCATCGTAGCCCGAGCCAAAAGATTCAAAAACATCAGGTAAGCCATCATTGTCACTGTCAACATCTAAATGATTAACGATACCGTCACCATCGAAGTCCGGATCGTTTAGCCGTGCGAATCCAACGCCATCATCATGGCCATCGGCATTTTGATCTATAAAATTATCGACCACACCATCGTTATCGACATCGTCACCACCGGCTTCCAGGGTATCCGTCAAACCATCGTGATCACTATCTAGATCAACCATATCAGGGTAACCGTCCCTATCAGTGTCAATCGGTGCATCTACGTTGCCGGCTTCATCACTGTCAAGAAGCCCATCATTATCAGAATCAATATCCAGATGATTGTTAATACCATCACCATCTGAATCAGCGAACCCTTCTATTGAATCGCTGATACCGTCACCATCACTGTCGACGTCGATTGGCACAACTTCAATAACCAGCTTCTGTTGATAGTCAGGTATGCCATCTCCGTCCGAGTCAATTGGCGATAGCACATCGCTACCGACTTCCTGAGCATCGGGTATGCCGTCAGCATCCGAGTCTGTTTCACGATAATTCGCAATTCCGTTTGCATCGCTATCAACTGGTAGAGACGGATTATCTCCTGCTTCTATACTATCTGGAATGCCATCAGCATCCGAATCAGTATCACGAAAATCATCAACAGAATCTGCATCAGTATCGACAGGTAAATCAGGCGTAGCACCTACCTCTACCGAATCAGGTATGCCATCGTTATCAGAATCTAATTCTATAAAGTCAGGCGTGCCATCACTGTCCGAATCGACTGGTGTAGTCGGAGTGCTTCCGGCTTCAACCGAATCAGGAATTCCATCGCTATCAGAATCGAGTTGTAGATAATCAGCTACGCCATCGGCGTCAGTATCTGATGGTGTAGAAGGATAACTCCCTGCTTCTATAGAATCGGGAATGGTGTCGTTGTCTGAGTCCAGATCTAAGTAATCAACAACAGAATCATCGTCAGTATCGGTCGGAGCTAAAGGATTACTGCCCGCTTCTACAGCATCGGGAATAGTGTCGTTGTCTGAATCAAGGTCCAGGTAATCTTCAGCGCCATCCACATCTGTATCAACTGGAACAGAAGGATCGCTTCCGGCTTCAACTGAATCCGGGATTGAATCACTGTCAGAATCCAGTTCCAAGTAATCCGCTATACCATCGGCATCAGTATCTACTGGAGTTGTTGGATCGTTACCTGCTTCAACTGTGTCGGGTATAGTGTCATTGTCTGAATCAAGTTCCTGGTAATCTTTCACACCATCCGCATCTGTATCAACCGGAACAGAGGGGTCGCTTCCGGCTTCAACCGAGTCTGGAATTAAATCGTTATCCGAATCAAGGTCAAGATAATCCACCACGCCATCTGCATCCGTATCAACAGGAATAGTTGAGTCGCTTCCGACTTCAACTGAATCTGGAATTGAATCGTTGTCAGAATCAAGGTCAATATAGTCCACTAAGCCATCATCATCCGTATCAACAGGTGCTGTGGGATTGCTACCTGCTTCTACCATATCTGGAACACCGTCATTGTCAGAGTCAGTTTCCAGAAAATCGGCTCGCCCATCGCCATCCGTATCATCAGGCTGTTGAGCGTCTTGTCCTGCTTCAACACTATCGGGAATACCATCACTATCTGAATCCATGTCGAGATAATCAGGTGTGCCATCCATATCCGCATCGTTAGGATTGGAAGGCATATCACCCACTTCTATGATGTCAGAAATTAAATCGTTGTCCGAGTCTTCATCGATAAAGTTGGCGAAGCCATCTCCATCGGTATCGACAGGCGTCTCGGGATTTGCGCCAGCTTCAATTAAGTCAAGTAGTGAATCGTTGTCGGAATCTGAGTCGACATAATCAGGCATACCATCAGAATCTGTATCTGCCGGCTGGTCTGGATTGCTTCCTAATTCAACTGAGTCGGGTATTGAGTCATTATCAGAATCAAGTTCCTGAAAATCGGGCGCACCATCGCCATCTGTATCTACAGGTACTAAGGGATCGGAGCCCACTTCAATCGCATCGGGAACACCATCGTTATCTGAATCAGTTTCAATATAATCTGGTGTACCATCTGCATCGGTATCTAACGGGACACTGACGTCATCTCCAGCCTCAACTGAATCAGGAATGCCGTCGCCGTCTGAATCCAATTCCAGATAGTTTGGAACGCCGTTGTCGTTGGCATCAGCCGGGACTAAGGGATCTGGACCTGCTTCAACCGAATCAGCTATTCCATCGTTATCTGAATCTTGGTCTAGATAATCTCGTAGTCCATCATTGTCTGTATCCAAAGGCGAAGTTGGTTCTATGCCCGCTTCTACTGAATCCGGTATGCCATCGTCATCACTATCCGTGTCCAGATGGTTAGCATTACCATCATTATCAGAATCTATCGCACCACCAGGAGCTGCGGCCTCTATCGCGTCCGGAATTCCGTCATTATCACTGTCAATATCAAGATGATCGACTATGGCGTCATTATCAAAATCCGGGTCAGCAAGCGGTAGCTCAAAAGTCGCATCATTGATGCCATCATTGTTAACGTCCAGGAAATCATCAATAACCCCATCGCCGTCTTCATCTATACCCTGCGCTTCTAACGTGTCGGACAAGCCATCGTTGTCGGAGTCTGTATCGAGATAATCAAGCACCCCATCACCATCTGAATCAATGATTGGCAAACCCAACTCGGCTTTTGTATCACTCCAACCATCAGCGACGGTATCAATGAAGTCATCAATAATTCCATTGGCGTCAAGGTCATCGCTGCCCGACTCTGCCGCATCAGTTAAGCCATCGTTATCGGAGTCGAGATCCAGATAATCAGGAACGCCCTCACCGTCGCTGTCTAACGCCAACAATACCGATGAATTTTGAATCGATGCATCTGCCGGATTTAGATCTGCCACATCCATCAGTCCATCGTTATCAGCATCTGCCGCATCACCAGTGAAGGCCAAACTTTCATCGAAGGAAATAGTTCCATCACCATTTGTGTCGGCAATAATCAAATCAGGTAATCCGCTTTCAACCAGATCGGGAATACCGTCGTTATCTGAATCAAGATCACAGTGATCTGGCAAGCCATCTGCGTCAGTATCCAGCGGGGAATAAAAAGGTAGCGTGCTCGGTCTTGCACCATTGGATTGAGCAAGCGCATTCACATTTGATGCAACAACAGTTGCAACAGGTAATTCAGAATCAAAGTCTGTGATTTTAATAATCTGACGCGTACTATCAACCTGCGCGTATAATTCCTGCACACCTTCTTTTGTGGTGGCTCCCCATACAGATGAAACTGTACCTCTGGCGAGAGGTATGTTTGCGATCGTTACGTTAGCTGATTCCGCCTCGCTTGGATTGAACGCATACAATCGGCCATTGTTAACGCCATAGACCACACCATAGAGTGTGACAACATCAGTGGCATCAAATGTATTAGATAACGCAAATGCTGTCGATCTACCAGTTTCAAGATCAATTATGTGAGCTTCAGCGAGTCCACGTTGAACAGCAACCATCCGCTTTGTACCACTCTGCGCAACTTTGTTTGCAGCAGCTTGTCGTTCTGCTGCTAATTTCTCGGCTAGTTCAGCTTTGGTAGGTTCTTTCTTTATAACTTCTCTTTTCGGCGATTCCTCGACTAACACCGGCTCTCTCACTGCGACCGGTTCAACAACGACCAGCTGCTTGCTTAGTGTTCGCTCTTTTACAACCTCTCTCTTCACGGCTTTCTTGGTAATAGTGAAGAGGTCGGCTGCGACAATAGGATTTGCTATTCCGACGTTTGCTATTCTGAATACTTCACCGTCAGCATCTATCCTGATCAGGTCGTTGACCGCTACGGGCAAGCCCGCACTGTCAAACCCGCTCTGATGTGAAAAACCAAATACTAAATTCGATTCGGCATCATAGCCAACACCGCCATATCGAATAGGTGATTTTTTTCCAACGGCCACCTGCTGACCAGATTGTGCTGATAGCGAATATAATTGCGTATGAGTTTCAGTAGAAGCCACTTGAAAAATGTATGGCCTGACGACAAAAGGGTCTATCTGACCAATAACACCTGCAACCGGGAGTAAACCTTGCTCAAGCATATCCGGAAGGCCATCATTATCTTGATCTATATCAGCGCTTGACACGAGTAAATGTGCGTCTTTTTCCAACCCCAAAGCTGCAGTTGAAATTGTCACAACCGCAACAAGAGACACTCTAGTAAAGCATGTTTTCAACCATTGACGGGAATCTGTCAACGCAACTAAAGAGGTTGTTGCCAGGTGTTCAAATGTATACATATTTATTACCTATCTGGACGAGCAATGGTTAATCCGTATAAATTCATAGAGGATCAAATCGCAAGTTATGGGGTAGAAGTCCCTAAACGAATCGACGTATCAATCAGCTTCACTTTGCATTCAATGCGCATATTTAAAGACGTGCGACTTACAATTGGAATCGAATATCCATAACTAATTCACGACACAAATGATTATTACTTGAACAACGCGAGGTTACTTCTAACAGTTAATTCGCTTGTTATCGATTGATGTAGCAGATATAAAATCGGAGATTCAAAGCGTTATGGGCAAGAATATTTTCCAGGAAAGAAACATACAAGGTGTTACCCAGATTTCACCTAATGGTAAGAACAAGACCCTATTCTATCCAGAATGCAGGAGTAATCTAAAGGCGGGAATTTGATAAGTAGCCAATACTGGGTGAACTGTGTGATTATAGTGACAACACAATTGCAGGAACTCTCATGAAACTAATCTATGCAGGTGCATCGCCATTTGTCCGAGTTGTGATGGTGGTGCTCGAGGAAGCAGGACAGCGAGACAATGTAGAGTTAGTCGATGGCATGGGGTCACCAGTAGCGCCGAATAAAAATGCATTAGCTGCCAATCCGTTCGGTAAAATTCCTTGTTTGGTACTAGAGAACGGTTCATCGCTCTACGATAGCCGTGTGATCACCCGTTACCTGAGCACAGCATTCAAACAAAACCTCTACCCCATTGGTGAAAAAGAATGGGAAACACTAACCCTTGAGGCACACGTGAATGCGATGCTGGATGCAGCAGTTCTGTGCGTATATGAAACTAGGTGCAGGAACGAGCATGAGCGTTCCACTGATTGGCTAATCGCGCAGCGCGACAAAATTAATCGGGGTTTGGATGCACTGGAAAATCACTGGATAACTCATTTGCAAGGCGATCTGGATATCGGTCACATTTGCGTTGGTTGCGCGTTGGATTATCTGGATTTTCGTAGCGAACTTGGAGGATGGAGTGATTGGCGAGCAGAACGGCCAAATCTAAGTAACTGGGCAAATAATTTTCTGAACCGTGCATCGCTTAAAGCAACCGCACCGAGCTGAGTTTCATTACCGAACTGGCGCTCATGCTAGCTAACTTCTGTACAAAATAACATCTGCACATTTATCCGCAATCATCATCGTTGGTGCGTTGTAATTTTCCAATGTAATGCAGGCTTTAAAAAAACCCAGATGACTGAAGTTGGCCATCAAATTCGGTGACTTGATACCAGCCGACTCCTTCATTATTGACGGACACGATTCTTATTGATATGTGTGAGTACATGTGTGAACATCCACACATGGCAACTAATCTATCAATAGATCCTGAACTTCTGGAAAAAGCGCTAGAAGTAAGCGGTGAAAAAACTAAAAAAGCAGCTGTAACTCAGGCTCTAATTGAGTTCATAGCCAGGCGCGAACGTGCTCGGGTCAAGGAGCTTTTTGGCCAGCTAGAGTGGGATCCCAAATACGACTATAAGAGTGAGCGGTCACGTTAGTGGGTTTAATGGTAGATACCAGTGTGTGGTCCCTAGCCCTGAGGTGCGATGAACAGCCGAATTCTCCAGAATTAAAAATTTTGGTAAAGGCAATAGATTCGGGTGAAGAGATCTACAGCACTGGCATTATTTTACAAGAACTGCTTCAGGGATTTTCCGGCGCCAAAGCAGCAGGGGCGATCATTGATAGGTTCTCGGCCATTCCAATGCTCATCCCTGATACGGTAGATCATATAGGGGCGGCTGAGATACGCAACAAGTGCCGACGTAAAGGCGTACAAATCGGAACTATTGACGCCCTTATTGCACAACTCAGTCTGCGCTATAAACTATCATTGCTTACAGCTGATAAAGATTTCAAACACATAGGCAAAGCAGTAAAACTGAAATTGGCATAGATTTCACGACTACATTAATCCACGTTCAGCCAAAGACGTCTGCACGCCTTTCCCAATAATTAAATGGTCCAGCACACGCACATCAATTAAAGCCAATGCATCAATGAGTTTTCGGGTAAGACGCACGTCAGTATCACTCGGCTCTGCAACCCCACTAGGGTGGTTATGCGCAAAGATCACCGCCGCCGCATTCGACGTCAGACAACGCTTAACCACTTCACGCGGATAAACCGCAGCCGAATCAATCGTACCCGTAGACAACTGGCAATACTCCAATACACGGTGTCTGTTATCAAGAAACAAACCAGCAAATACTTCGTGCTGCAACCCACTTAAATGCAAGGACAAGTACTCACGCACCAGGCCGGGGGACGTCATTGCATCTTGCTCTCTCACTTCACAATAGACATGTCGCCTGCTGACTTCCAAGGCAGCTTGCAAAACTGCAAAGCGCGCAACACCCATACCAGGGTGCGCACAGAACCTGCGCTGATCGGCTTGCAATACGTTACTTAATCCGTTGAATTCTGATAGTAGTTCGCGGGCAACATCAACAGCTGAACTGCCCGGACGCCCTGTTTGTAAAAACAACGCTAACAATTCAGCATCGCTTAACGAGCCTACGCCTTTTTGAATGAGTTTTTCTCTTGGCCGCTCCGATTGCGGCCAGTCTTGAATGGTCATGATCAACTTCCTTGTCGATTTAGATATAAACACCTCAGCCCTGAGGATGTTGAGATACTAACATGCCACAATCATATCTACCTGATCGTAGTTAACTTAAGATAGTATGAGAATTTTGACGTGTTTTCCTGTGCTTTTGATACCAACGAACAAGCACTAGGCTGCCTTGAAGCAGGACACGACTTGACAGTTCAAATTCAGTTGTTTCAGCCGCAGCAGCACAGATATATTAGCCTTCAACCTCATGATAACCAGAGTCAGTTTTCAATCGATGCCGGATAACATTTTTTTGTCCGAGAGTTTGCTCTAAGAAACAGCCTTTCTTTGCAGCATCTACTAAAGCCAACTGCTCTTCTAGGGCATTCGGGCTTGTCAGCGTAATATCAATTTCAAATGATTTAGGTGCGGTCTCATATATTTTGCCCACTGGCGTCCACTGCCATACAACCTTACAATTTACTTGCAGATCTTCTACGGCTACGTTCATACGCTTTGCGAACGCACGTATCTGAGTCATGATGCAGCCGGTTAATCCACCAATAAAAAGTGCGAGTGGTGGTGGAGCAGTTGCATCGCCTCCGTGGAACGGGCCTTCATCTGTCGCCAAATTGAAAGACTCCTCCAGTGGCTTCAGCATTTTAACTTCTAAATCGTTGCGCATCTTTCCGGTTGCTTGTCCGGAACAGGTAAATACTACGTCAACGGGATTATCGGGCTGTTTTATTGTCATGTTCTAATATCCGAAAGACTGGTTTAGGCAACAACTGTTTGTAACCGATTCCTAAAATTTTACTTTACCAGCACCTTTAAGACCTAACAGAGCTCGCGCCTCTGCTGGAGTCGCTACCCTATTACCCTGGTCTTCCAGAATGCGTTTTATCTTTTCTACCTGCTGTGCGTTTGATGTCGCCAGTTGGCCGCGCTCAATAAAAAGCGAGTCTTCCAGACCGACGCGCACATGGCCACCCATGGCTGCTGCAGCTGCTGCCATTTTCATTTGAGCGCCACCGGCACCAATGACCGACCATTGATAATTATCACCAAACAACTTGTCCGCCGATTTTTTCATGAACTCCATATTCTCTATCTCGGCAGTAATTCCCCCAAGAACTCCCATAACAAACTGCAAGAATATTGGTTGTTTGAACATACCTTGCTTAATACAAAAGGCCAAATTATGTAAGTGTCCAACGTCGTAACACTCATGTTCAAATTTAACCTGGTGCTCATCGCCTCCCATTGTTTCAGCAACTAGCTTTATATCTGAAAATGTGTTGCGAAATATGGCTCCTTCAGTAGATCTAATATAGCCCTCTTCCCAATCATATTTAAATTTTTCATAGCGATCAGCCAGAGTATGGAAGGAAAAGTTTATCGACCCCATATTCATCGAACACATTTCAGGAGACACCGTATTCGCAGGCGCTATGCGCTCATCGATACTCATAGTGATACTGCCGCCGGTAGAAATATTTACGATGGCATCGGTCTCAGCCTTAATACGAGGAAGAAACTCCATAAAGTGATCCGGATTGACAGACGGCGCGCCATTCTCGGGATTTCGCGCGTGCAAGTGAAGAATGGTTGCGCCGGCGTGGGCGGCTGCAATAGCCTGCTCCGCAATTTGATCTGAATTAATCGGTAATGCGTCTGACATCGTTGGCGTGTGTATTGCGCCCGTAATAGCACAGCTTATAATCGTCTTGTTCATTATTATTCCTCGATGATGGCCACCGCCCGAACAAACCCAGCAGATGCTGATTTAATTTTGTATGGGAAGCAAGAGACGATGAATCCACTTGGAGGTAATTGATCAAGACCACCCAGTTTTTCAATGTGGCAATAACCAATATCCATACTGGCTCGATGACCTTCCCAGATAATATCCGGATTCTTTTCTTTAGCGTATCTCTCGGCAGTAGCTGAGAACGGTGCATCCCAACTCCAGGCATCTGTACCGGTTACACGCACACCCTGTTGCAACAGATGCAAGGTCGCATCGCGCCCCATTCCACACCCGCATGACAGATAGTCAGGCTCCCCATAACGCGCCCCTGCAGAAGTGTTCACCAGCACAATATCAAGCGGAGAAAGCCTGTGGCCAATACGTTCAAGCTCCGCATCAATTTCATTAGGAGTCACAATATGTGCATCGGGTAAATGCCTAAAGTCCAGTTTTACCCCGGGTGCAAAACACCATTCAAGCGGGACCTCATCGATTGTAATTGCACGCTCACCACCATTCATCGTGGAGTGATGATGGTAGGGTGCATCCAGATGAGTTCCGTTGTGAGTATAAATAGTTAACTTCTCTAACGCCCAGCCCTCCTTGTTCGGCAAATCACTCACCGCCAAGCCAGGGAAAAAACCGGTCATTTGGCTGGCTGTATCCTCATGAGAAAAGTATTCTATTTGCGGCAAAATGATATCGGGATCAGACGCTATGTCAGCTTCAAGCGCCACCGATAAATCTATGAATGTACGTGCCATAAGTATCTCCTTATCGAGCTAACAAACCGGTAGCAATCGGCGGGAACATGATGATCAAAACCAAGCAAAGCAGCATCATCAATGCAAATGGAGCGGCACCAATAAAGATGTCCGATAAACTGATGTCATCGTTATTGAGAGTAGATTTAATCACATAAACAGAAATACCGAAGGGCGGTGTCAGTAGCCCAATCTCTACTGCTATTACAGTCACTATTCCAAACCACACCAGATCCACACCCATCGGTACTACTATCGGTAACATTAACGGCACCAGAATAAGCATGATGGAAGAACTGTCGAGAATCATACCCAGCAATATAACAATGACTACATATAACAAAATCAGCTCATTTAGCCCAAGGTCGGCGTTAGCTGCGAAATCTCCAAAAGCATGAGGCAATCCAGAGAAAGCCAACATACGCGAATACATCTGAGCCGCAATTATTAAAAAACATACAGAAGCTGTCACAAGACCGGTATCAACCAATACTCTGCCGAGTGCTTTTATACTCAACCTTCGTTTTGCTACTCCAATGAGTAGCGCCACAATTGCACCCACTGCACCGGCTTCAACCGGAGTGAATAAGCCAATGTAAATACCACCGAGCACCAGTGTAATCAATGCGGCTATTGGCAACCCTTTCGACATCATCTGGACGCCGGTCAGACTTTGCGATTCCGCGCTAAGATTTTCTCCGACAAATTTCGGTGCGAATATCGCCATCGCAACAATTCCCACCGCAAAAAGAATGGCCAACAATATACCGGGGCCCACACCTGCAACAAATAAATCACCGATCGATTGCTCAGCGAGTAAGCCGTACAGTATCAATAACAAACTCGGTGGTATTAGCATACCAAGCACGCTACTACCTGCGACAACACCGACTGAGAATCTTGCTGTATAACCGTGCCTACGCATTTCCGGTACGGCTATTCTGGTAAAAACAGCCGCAGATGCTATCGAGATTCCAGTGATCGCTGCAAAGATTGCGTTAGCGGCAACGGTTCCTACTCCCAAACCACCTTTGATGCGTTTGAACATCGCATTAGCAACATCAAACGCATCTCGCCCCAGACCAGACTCTGAAACGATAAAGCCCATTAAGACAAACAGTGGAACCACACCAAAAAAGTAGCTGGCTATAGCGTCGTTGGCTGCAAGGCCTAGCATTTTTGCCGCAAGCTCAGGTGAACCTTTGATTGCCCATACGCCCAGAAAAGATATCAACATTAGGGCGATCGGCACGAACATGCCGCCAATAACCATCAGCAACATGCCAACCAGCGCCAGCACTCCTATTTCAAACGGCGACATTAGACTCACTCTTAGATTGGTGCCGCCTAATAATTCTTGCAACAAACTGACAGGCAAGTAAACCGCAGCCAACTATGATCATCACTTTTACTGGCCAGGTTGGAGCGGTGAAGTCACCTACCGCACCTATAAAATCGTCACGTTGCCACGACTTAATCAGTATAGGGTAAGTTGCATAGATAATAGCCACCATGACCCCAAGGCCAAGTAAATCATAGAGCGACTCAAGTCCTTTGTGTATACGTGGTGCGCGAGCAGATAAAAAGTTAATCAACGCATCCGCACGCGTCATGCGGCCTGACTTCAAAGCTTGCGGCGCTTGCAGAAAAACAATAGCCACTATCGATAGCGTGACAATTTCCGGCACACCAGAAATCGGCGCATCAAACACATTACGACTAAATACATCTGCACCGATCAGAACCATTAAAGTAAGAATAAGTAACGAGCCACACACATTGGCCACCTGCGTTAGCCAGTCGAGCAAACGCAGGTAAGCTGGTTCATTTTTTATCGAATTTGACATTTCTCGCAATTAGCCGAACAGACTACTCTTTATCCCAGTCACGCAATGGTGTCGCACCTTGCGCCCGCATCTCATCCATGTAGAGCTTGAGAATGTCGGAACCGGGAATATTCTTGCTATCCAGATCACTCGCCCAGTTCTTGGCTGCGTTATCCATACCTTTTGCCCAGGCCATGCGCATGTCCTCCGGCGCATCCTTTATGATCGCACCGTTTGCCGCCATCGTCTCAAAAGCACCCGCAACCGCAGATTCGAGATTGGATACATACCACTCACCAGTTTTATCCAGAGCGGCGGTGATCGCTTCCCGCACATCCGTTGGCAGAGCTTCCCACCAATCTGTATTGGCACAAATAGAACCCGAATATTGTGCACCCAAACCTGCCCGCGTAATGTAGGGAGCGACTTCGAAAAGCTTGCCTGGCAAAGCTGCTGATGCGAATACAATGACACCATCGAACACACCGGTTTTAATCTCGTTATAGTAGGTTGTCAGATTGCCGGAAACACCCACCGCACCGGTACCAGACAGCCAATTCAATGCAGGACCAGGCGCTCCGATTTTTTTTCCATCAAGATCAGCTAGTGAATCAACTGGAAACTTAGACATCAGAAGGTAGTCATCAATGACCACCGGCGCGCCAAGATAGGTAACACCATTATCGTTCCAACTCTTCTGCATACGCTCATCATCAAGCTGTAGGCGATGCATCAAGGCCCCAACGGTTCTAATATCATCAGAAACAAATGGCGTGTAGTAAGTTACATTTTGCACCGCAAGCTTTGCAGGATCGAATAGCGATGAACATATACCCAGTTCTGCCAGACCCGCCTCCACCGCTTCAAGCTCTTCACCTACGCCTGCAATAGAACCTCCATATTGACCGGTGAAATTAACCTTATGCTCACTGCCTTCAAGTGTTTTGGTGACCTCAGGTATAAATACTTCATCCAGCATCTTCACCCACCTGAATACAGGCGGGTGCCCGGCAGCTATTGTCGCGTTAAAGGTATCTGCCGTCGCCGATAGCGGCATACAAACCGCACAAAATAATGCAGTACTTTTAAACAAACTGGTTATCGTACTGTTGCTGTAACGTTTCATGACTTTCACCTCTCCCTATTTCACTGTATTTAAATTATTTTCTGACTAATTATTCGCTTTAGTCTTGATAAGCGCCGAGATACCACCTGCGGCAAATTTAACTAAATCCTTAAGAATCTCTTCCGTATCCAACAAAGTTGCAGCGTCAGATTTTTTCATCAGACGTTCGACGCGACCGTTACGTCCAACCACAGCCATCAAAGACCCCAGAGCAAGTGTGTAACTCATCGCTGCATCTGATCGATCTGTGTCAGGGATAAGCTGTTGCAACTTGTCTATAAATCGCTCTGCAGTCGGGTCATAGCATTCACGCACTAATATTTCATCACGCTCACGTCCAACAATTAGTCCGGCAAAAATTCTTGCATAAGGTGCTGCGCCACCAACAGGACCTAATGGCGGACGGTATAGCGCATTTAGGATCTGATACAACGCATTTGAAGACTCCATATCCACGCCATCAAGTAGTTCATGACGTTCTTGATTGATCTTTTTCGAGCGTGAGCGAATGACTTCGGCATACAGACATTCCTTGGTGCCAAAGTGGTAGTGCAACAGCGCCTGCGACACCTGAGCTTCTTGCGCAATGGCTTTCATGGCTGTGCCATCAAACCCGCGCGCTGCAAAAGCGACTTCGGCAGCAAGCACAATATTCTCAACCACGACACCTGGCTGGATCTCTGAAATAGTGTTACTGCTCTTGGTCATGACAACAAGGATATTCCTGACTGATCAGTCAGTCAAGACAAAATGTACAATTTACAGACGTGCAGACTAACTTCGCCTAGCCTGTCTGATGAACATGCCTGACCACGACACCTGCTAACTTCTTGTTTTCATGAAAGAAGTGATAGCGACTGCGCTAAGAAAAAGCTGGTTGATGGTGGATTGGTGTTACGCGAAAATAGCCGGCACCTACTCCAGACTACGCAAAGTTAGATTAACTCACACCCCTCAAAGGCGTCTGATCTAGGTGCGTATTACTCTTAACCACAACATGGAAGGTATGCCTGGTTTGAGCAAAGATTTCACAGTTTATCTCTAGACAACATTGGACAAATTTTGTGTTTTCTTAAATGGACACATAGTTTCTGATATAGGTTTTAAACACTGGTAGATATGCAGCACAGCAATGCGGAAAAAAACAATTTCGCTTAAGGGTGGTTATGCGCAAAAAAATAACCGCCGCAGCATTTGAGGCCAAACAACGCTTAACTACTTCCCTCGGGTAAACAGCCGCAGAATCAATAGTCCCCGTGGAAAGCGTTTGAAACTCCAATACCCTGTGGCGATTATCTAAAAACAGTGCTGCAAATACTTCGTGCTGCAATCCACTTAAATGCAATGACAAATACTCACGCACCAGCCCAGGTGAAGTCATCGCGTCTTGTTCACGGACTTCGCAGTAAACATGACGACGACTAACTTCTAAAGCGGCTTGCAAGGTAGCATAGCGTGCGGTACCCATACCCGGGTATGGCCCAAAAACTATTTTTATCTGCCATAAGCACGTTGCGCAGGCCATCAAAATCGTCGAGCAAGTCGCGGGCGACCTCAACTGCTGACATACCAGGCTTGCCAGTTTGTAGAAATATGGCCAACAGCTCAGCATCGCTTAGTGAGCCCACGCCTTTTTGAACGAGTTTTTCTCTGGGCCGTTCGGATTGCGGCCAGTCTTGAATGGTCATGATGATTTGCTTCCTTGTAAATCGTTGCTCATGTGTTCTATACCTCAAGCACAATAAAACACTATCACAGAAATCAGCCGATCAAAAAGAGTAAAAACCCTTGGCGTGGATAACGAAGGGTATTTTTACCTTTTGCTGGCATACCCATCCTCAATCAATCTAGTATCGTGGTTAACAGGCTCAGTGTGTTTCTGCACTTGAAAACAGCCCACTTCAGGAGATCGGTGTGCATCAATCAAATCGCCTAAACGGTAAAGCGTTATTACCCGTTGCCACGACTTTATTGGTTGGTGCAAATGTGCTCTTAAGCACACCAACAAACGCTGCACCCGTTGTTGACGGCAACACAATTAATTTACCAGACGATGGCTGGCATCAAGTATTAAGTGCGGATAACTTTCAAACTGTGTGCGAAGGCATCCGAGAATGTGTAGTATCGAAGGGTCGATACATTATCATCAACTTAACCACTGGTGAGCAATCCGAGCCCATCCAGGTATCGGCTAACACCAAACCTACAACCAATGACCCGCTTAACTTGCCAGCACCTTTGAATCTGGTGGAAAACTGCATTGGACATGTTAACGAGGCAGGCACGCAATTCTGTGTCAACGCAGACACTCGCGAGTTCTCAGCAACCACAGCGGACTCATTACTTTGGTGGAGTTTTATATTGCCAGGTGACAACGCCACTAACAATATTGAGTCAGTACTTACTGTGGGTGATTTTGTTTTATTAATTGCTAATCGATTTCCCGGGATTGGGCAGCTAACTATCGATCAACGTGCCCAGCAGTTTGAAGTATCTGTTTTTGAAGACTCAGGCAATTTCCTGCGAACAATACCACTTGCTCTTTCTTTGGGTGTAGCACCGAACGACGAACCACAAAAAGTGATAAACCGTGGAGACCAATTCAGCGGCATACCCGCCCGTGTCGTGGCATTTCAACAAAACGACGCTAACCCGCAATTGCTCTTTGGTTGGCATCGGTTCAGAACCTTCGGTGGCTCTCGAGTTCATAAGTGGGACCTGGCTGGAGTTAGCCGATTTGACTTGGTCACAGGCGAGCGACTGAATGACAAAATCTATCTTGAACAACAAATAGACGAGCTCGCGTTAGATCAGAATCAACCTGGGCTGGTTCGCGTTACAACCACTAAAAATATTGAGTGGCTAAACACGCAGACACTTAACCTGATTCCAAACGATTACTTTAAAGATCAAATTCCAAACACAATAGTAGGTGCACCTGAAACTGAGCAAAACCAAATCAATGCTTCAAATTATCTCGAGATACTATCGCGGGTAATACCATGGGCAACCGGGGAACGTACGGAGCCGTTTTTCAGCGAGGAAGAACTTATTATTTTTAACAGCGAAGCAAACGTATTTGAGCGCGGCAGCGATGATGAAACCTATAGACGCACAGTCAGTACTTGCGATCAATCGGGTATTAATACACAACTGCTAGTGCGTAACGTGAGCATTGTTAATTCGGTGTTGGATAACTGTCGGTTTAATTCTCTCACCTATGATGGCTCGTACCAGGCAGATTATGTCGGTCGCGATGGCTCCGGCCGACGGGTTGATTTGACTACATTTGACAATGCCGGAGTCACTTCAACTGGTGCATTGCGCTCATCCACTTATTTCAATCGCATCTTAGGCGGCCGCGCCCGGTTCCATGAAGGCACCACCATTAACTATGGTGCAAACAGATCAACTGAAGCGGTAGCAGACTACAGAATAGGCGGTGATTTTTTCTACGGAAGAAACTACAACCTGGGAAATACCTGCACCTCGGAGAGAAATGCCGCAGATGAATTTTTGATTCTTAACTGCATGATTTTAACAGCACGCGGAAATATTGACTCTCATTTTATCTTAAACGCAGATTGGAGCAGCCACACAAACCTGGACGTTGAGCTGGACCTATCGTTTGGTGATCTTTATTACACGGATTTTTCATGGTTCAACACAACGACAAAGGAATCACTGCCTGACAAGCCAATCCCACAATTCTACCTGGACAGGCAAAAGCCACCTGAGGAATTTATAATCTCTGAGGGAAGCCTGACCGTTGAAGCAACTGACGGCTCAAGAATAGTCGCTAACTCAGTTGGCAATAACGGCGAAACCGTTACTATGCAAGTGAGTGTATTCGACAGATTTAATAATAGCCTGGGGAATTTCGCTGAGATAAGCTTTAACGTATCGTGCAGGCAAAACTTCAAACTTGATTGCGTCGTACCTCAATAAGTAGGTCCGTAACCAAGGTAAGTCCGTTTCGGACCTGGGTTCATGACAGTGTAAGCAACAGGAGCCCACAATCAAAGCAAGTCTTTGAATTATCGTAGTATTGCAGATTTCTAATTGACACCAACATGGGTCCGGGTTGCGCCTTAATTTAGCCGTACATGGGGCCGCTTTCTAAAAAGGCTAAAATCAGTAAGCAGACCCTCAGCTATACACTAAAAAGGGGCCGCTTGGTGCCTTGGGTTCAACCGGCCACTCGAAAGCCTGAAATTGTGATGGTCGTCAGGATTAGTGAGATGGCTAAGCCGTTCTTTGAAAAGCATGGATGGATTTTGGTAAAAACTCAAAAAATTACGCGTGAGAATGTTGAATTAACGAATCACAAAATGGAAAAACACTTGAGTTGACGCTACTGGTTTGAAAATGTTTCGATTGGTTTGGTTGGTTTGGGAAATTCAGAGACGAGGCTGATTCTGTTGTGAGCAACCGCTTTCTAGAAGCTAGAAATCGTAAAGCTGCTACTCAGCTATGCTCGTAACTTAACTGATTTCGGCCTAAACTAAAAAGGTGTGCTATGCAACATTTCAGTAAGTGCATAACCCCACATTAAGCGCCAAATATTTTCTCCACGTAGAGAATTTTTGGTAGTTTAGTGCATACCCGCTGCGTTAATGCTCATCTGTGAAAATGTCTTTAATCGAGGATGGTTATTTGAACTCTGCCAAACTGTTCACTATAAGAATACAGCTAGCTTCTACGGGTATGGGAACCTTGCTGCCCTTGCTTGCTATCGTTGTGAGTGGCGGCTTTGTGGAAAGCTAAATTCAGTAAGCAGACGTCGGCTAGACTGTGTTGAGGGACTGCTTGGTGCCCACAGCCGACGTAGAATATGTTTTTTCTCGTCCATGCAAGTGGAAAACTGATCTGCTAGTTTCGTTTCACTAAGTTGCGAAGCCAATAAAAATACAGTTACTGTTGCGCCAAAAGGAGCGATTCAGATGGGTTATAACTTGTATATCACTAGAAAGGCACATTGGAGCGATGAAACAGGTGAACACATAACTCATGAAGAGTGGTTCGATTATGTGGGGCGGCATTCGAATTTAAAAATTAGAGAATCGGCACCGACATCAATTTCTCCATATGTGGAATGGGACGACGCTGATGGGTGGTGGCTTTCTTGGGACGATGGGCAGATTGATAGCAAAAGCCCCAGCTGTGACCATATCGAACGGATGATAGCTATTGCAGATGACCTTGGAGCTAAGGTGCTTGGAGAAGAATCAGAGCAATACATCGCTAACAAAAGAGGCTATATCCTCGATGGAGAACGAGGACGCTTCTTGTTCGATCGTTCCAAGAAAATAGAAAATGAAAGAGGCTATATGCATTATGACCATGTAGTACTGGACCCCCCTGCTGAAGAAACAAAACGTGAAAGGACACCTAGCGAAGTAAAAAAGATAGCTGAAATCGCAAAGAGGCTCAGAGCTGCAAAAGATGCTGATTTGGCTATGGAGAAAAGACTTAATCGCTCTTGGTGGAAGATTTGGTAATGGCTTTTATGATCGGAAGTAGCCAAGGTCCGCACTGGGAACAATCCAGCGGTACGATTTGTTACTGCGAAGGTCGGTTATTACCGCTGTTAGGCTAGAAAATCCATGATACTAGACAGTATGAAAGAAGAGTTATCAGCTTGGAACGATGGTGATGGAATAGATGTCGAGAGTTGGATTTCCTGTGAGGGTAATTTTAAACTGGCGGTTGGTTACTCCACTGTGTTTTGGCCACGCTTTCAAGAAATTAACGGCTACATTGTTCGAGATGGAGTCACGGTAGAAGCAATCGAGAGCTGGGAGCGTCAACCTAGTATCACGAGAAAACAAGTAGAATGCGTTCTAAACCATTTTCATATTGCAGATATACAGTACGCCTATTGTGAAGATCTCTCAAAAGATAAAGTGATATATCTCGGCAATAAGTTAAGGGAAATATACCAAGCGAAACTTGCTTGGGAGTTCCCGAGCAAGCCCTGTTTGGTGGAGTTTTCACATCCAGAAAATGCTGATGACCTAGTAGATTATCAGCTTATGTTTTGGCAGCTCAAGCATGAATAGGTATCGCAGCCTAACTGAGGCGTTACGAATCTATTACACCTTCCGCTTCGGGAACTTCAGAGACGAAGCATTTAATGCCAATATAGTCTGCTTTCTGGAACCCTAGATTGAGCAAGCAGCCAGTCAACAATACTTGTCTGAACCGCTGGTTTTGGCCCATAGCCGACATCTCTAAAATTTAATAACGATGTAGTTTTAACCCAAAAAGGATGGTTTGGTATGTATAGCGGTGCGCGTCATTTTATAGTACTGAGCGGAATATTGGTGGTTTGGGTTTCGACCAATTACCAATCCCCTTGTGCCTACAATGCCGATTTAATTGTGCTGTACGTTGCTTTATTCTATGCAGGCTCTGCTGCTTTGTTATTGATTGTTCGTAGCCTATTCTATGGGGAAAGCGTTAAAGGAGTATTTGTGAGTTTTGGATGGGCTTTAATGTTTGCGGTTACTTTATTCATAGTTGTACTGTCTACTGCGCTATACGATGGGAGCATGGATAGATGCGGTTATACATTTTAATGTGCTCTTATAAAAGGCATCAGTATGTGGAATCACATCGGTGAGATAATCGATATATCGCGCTCTCAGCTTCCGCATTGGGAAATAGCCAGCCATGCCATTTTTGATTGATTAAATATGGATTCAAAACATTTACCGCTTCTGATGATGGTCTTATTTCTGTTGATTATCATCATCGGAAGGGTCGCGCTTCAATTCATTTTGGTTGGCGATAGTGGTGTTCGTTCTGGCACCAGACTCAGAACGAAGAAGGAAATGCTTATTAGTTTTTTGATGTTTGGTGTGGTTGGAGTCCAGGCATTGCTAGCGTGGCTTTACGCGACATCGCGCTTAAAACCACAGCTCGAACTTGGCGCGCTGTCGGTAGGTATTGGCCTAGCGCTTTGTGTTATCGGCATTGCTTTTTCAAGCTACGCTCAGTACAAAATGGGCAAAGAGTGGAGAATCGGTGTTGACCCGGACGAAAAGACAGAGCTAGTGACAACGGGTATTTACAATTTCATTCGGAATCCGATTTACACAGGCTGCATTGTCCATGGTACAGGCTTAATTATTCTGGCCCCGCACCTACTTTTCTTAGTCACTGGAATTGTTGGTTATTTTGCAGTTCGGGCGTATGTAAAGGATATTGAGGAGCCTTACTTAATCGAACTCCACGGAGATGATTTTCGACAATACATGTCCCAGACTGGTTCGTTTTTTCCACGCATTAAAAGTGGATGAACTTCCGCATTGGGAACATCAGAGACGAAGCCACTAATGCCAATATGGTCTGCTTTCTGGCACCGGGGATTGAGTAAGCAGACAGTCAGCTATACTAGTTTGAACCGCTGGTTATGGCCCAGAGCCGACACTTTCAAAGGGTAATAAACGTCAATATGAGTGAAACATACGAGGCGTGGTCTGATGAAGATGAAAAAATAGTTGAAGATAAGAAAAACGGTCTTATGTCAGAAAATGCAAAGCATTTGCACACCATTGAAGCAAACTCATGGGACGAAGCAATGACTGAGAATCATTTGAGAATGGGCTTCGAAAGCTTTTGATACCAATGTCTTTAAGATAAGAAGGAAGATATGAATCCCTTTTTAGTGAAGCTGGGCAAATCTGTATTTATATTTCTATGCTCCATCCACCTAACAGGGTGTATCTTTTATACGTACGGAGTACAGGACTCGCCGGAAATTCCACTGGAATTATTAGTTTTCTATGATGGAAGTTGTACTGGAACTGTTCGCCCAACTAACAAACCAGTCATTACTTACAAGGGAAGGCTGGCCCCAATAGCATTCTTTATGCATGATGACGAAAGATTTCGTGATGCTCCGCAACGGATTTCCATTCCTTGTGATATTGAGAATCAAGATCAACCCAACCCCATATATCCAACACGACATTTTGCCAGAAGGTTAGAGATAGTTGTAAACCTAGAAGATTATATAAAGGGTTTCGGTGAAGAGTTTTCCGGCGTTAGCACAAAGGGGCCCGTTTTTGAATACCAGTTTTATCAGCTAGAACAAGAAGAACTCGTTCTTGACATTGCTGCCATGTCGAATGATGGAACATTTCCCCCATTCCAGGAATATAATTTGCTCCCGTCCCGATACTCCGCCACAGTTCTGGGTAGGAGTGTCGTCGATGGAGTATTTATTCGACCATTAATTGCTGATTTTACTTGTCGGAATACAGATCTATTCAGTAAGGCTGGGACGATTCGCATAGCACCGAGTGACCAGTTTGAAGCTGACGGCATTTATGCATCTGTGAATGCAAAAATGGTTGTTGGTGGCAGTCCATGCATTGGCAGTGTTTATTAGCCGCTCAAACTATCTCAGAGCCAATTTGCTGCG